>ENA-OPCZ01001526-OPCZ01001526.1-human-gut-metagenome-genome-assembly--contig:-NODE-1526-length-11998-cov-7.776438_pt1 | contig 11998 bp, 8 predicted proteins | sample MGYA00241566_ERZ501483 | MGnify/ENA primary metagenome ERZ501483 (study PRJEB25962, sample SAMEA1965191) | human gut metagenome | biome: human gut; feature: human-associated habitat; material: faeces... | reverse complement strand
ACCTGCGAGAGCGAGCTGACCGCTGTGGAGGGCCGCAAGCTGGTGTTCAAGGTCTCCCTGCACGACGAGAAAGGCCCCGTGGGCGGCGGCGTGCACGAGCGGTTCATCATCAACAACGCCAAGTTTGCCGCAAAGGCAGAGAGCAAAAAGGGGTAACGGCCTCGCCCTCTCAGTCAGCGCCGTTGGCGCTGCCAGCTCCCCCAAAGGGGGAGCCTTTGGCATTGTGGGCAGGCTGGCCGTGCATATACAGCGGCTCTCTGTCCTCTTCCATCACCTGCGCTTCTGCCTTTTGCTGGGCAGCGGTCAGCAGGCGGATGGCCTGTTCGTTGGCGCGGAACAGCTCAAAATACAGCGTTTTATAATCCGGCGTGGCGGCGGCCCCCTTTCCGTTTGCAATAGGGATAGTCTGCCCCGGGCCGGGACAAAAAATCAAGTGAGGAATCATTTATGAAAAAGACAAATCTCTCCTGGGTGGGGGCACTGCTGGTGTTTGCCCTGCTGCTGTGGTGCACCGCAGCCACCCCCGGCACCATTGCCGACCCGGCCAGCTACGCCCCTGCGGTGTACAGCTCCATGCTTTCCCTGCTGCCGCCGGTGGTGGCCATTGTGCTGGCCCTGAACACCAAGGAGGTCTACACCTCCCTGCTGGTGGGCATTGCCACCGGCGCGCTGCTCTTTGCCAACGGCAACCTGGAGCTGGCGGTCACCACCCTGTTCTTCAACGAGGACGGCGGCATGGTCGCCAAGCTCTCCGACAGCAGCAACGTGGGCATTCTGGTCTTTCTGGTGATGCTGGGCATTCTGGTGGCCCTGATGAACAAGGCCGGCGGCAGCGCCGCCTTTGGCCGCTGGGCCTCCACCCACATCCACACCCGGGCCGGGGCACAGTTTGCCACCCTTATTCTGGGCGTGCTCATTTTTGTGGACGACTACTTCAACTGCCTGACCGTGGGCTCCGTGATGCGCCCCGTGACCGACCGGCAGAAGGTCTCCCGCGCAAAGCTGGCCTACCTCATTGATTCCACCGCCGCCCCGGTGTGCATCATTGCGCCGGTGTCCAGCTGGGCCGCCGCCGTTACCTCCAGCGTGCCCGAAGGCTCCGGCATCAACGGCTTTACCATGTTCCTGCGCACCATTCCCTACAACTATTACGCCCTGCTGACCATTGTGATGAGCCTGTTCCTCATCTTCACGGGCACGGACTACTGCTCCATGAAGCAGCACGAGGACAACGCCCGGGCCGGTGACCTTTTCACCACGGCCGACCGCCCCTACGGCGACGATGTGGATGCCGGGGACGATGCCCACGGCCATGTCATTGATCTGGTGGCCCCGGTGCTGGTGCTGATCGCGGCCTGCATCCTTGGCCTGATCTACACCGGCGGCTTCTTTGAGGGCGTGGACTTCATCACCGCCTTCTCCGACTGCAACGCCTCCGCCGGTCTGGTGCTGGGCAGCAGCATTGCCCTAATGTTCACCTTTGTGTTCTACCGTGTCCGCAGCGTGATGACGTTCCAGGATTTTGCCGCCTGCATCCCCGAGGGCTTCAAGGCCATGGTCAGCCCCATGCTGATCCTGACCCTGGCCTGGACGCTTTCCGGCATGACCAACCTGCTGGGTGCAAAATATTACGTTGCCAACCTGCTGGGCGGCTCCGCTGCCGCCCTGCAGTACCTGCTGCCGGTGATCATCTTCCTGGTGGCGGTGTTCCTGGCCTTTGCCACCGGCACCTCCTGGGGCACCTTCTCCATCCTGATCCCCATTGTCTGCCACGCTTTCCCGCAGGGCGAGATGCTGGTGGTCTCCATTGCAGCCTGCCTGTCCGGCGCTGTGTGCGGCGACCACTGCTCTCCCATTTCCGACACCACCATCATGGCCTCTGCCGGTGCGCATTGCAGCCATGTGAACCATGTTTCCACCCAGCTGCCCTACGCCATTACCGCCGCATCCTGTTCCGCCGCGTGCTATGTGATCACCGGCCTGACCCAGATGTTCCTGGGCAGCAGCGCCAGCCTGTGGACCTCGCTGATCCTGCTGGGCGTTGCCATTGTGCTGGAGCTGGTGGTGCTGAACATTCTGCGCGTAAAGCTGGGCAAAAAGACCAAAGCGTGATATACTAAAGGAAATTGAGTGTTCGAAGGGAGACCGTACCATGCTGGAAAAAGCATTCAACGATGTCTATACCAAGTTCAAGCTCCATTTCTACCAGAACGTGTTCCAGCGCTTTGCCACCCGTGAGGCGACCCTGACCACGGTGGAATCCTTTTGCATGGAGGGCATTATGGCCATGGGGGAGCCCACCATTGCGGAGTTTTCCCGGATGATGCAGATCTCCACCCCCAACGCGGCGTATAAGATCGGCTCGCTGGTGCGCAAGGGCTATGTGGAAAAGATCCAGTCCACCACCGACCGCCGGGAGTATCACCTGCGGCCCACCCAGAAGTATATCGACTACTACAACATCAGCTACTCCTACCTGAGCACGGTGGTGCAGCGGGTGAACAAGCGCTTCCCCAAAGAGGACGTGAAGAAGCTGGAACAGATGCTGACCATCATCAGCAACGAGCTGATGCCCGAGCTGAACCTGGAAAACACCCCGGAGGTTCCGGAGGAAAAGAAACCCGCGCGCTGAGCCGCACCCTTCCGGAAACCCCGGAAGCCCGTGCGCCGACCCCGCGCCACCAGACAGGACTGCCCCACAGAGATGTGGAGCGGCCCTGTTTTTTTCTGCCGGAACGGGCCGTGCGGCCAACAAAAAAGCCCCGGAGGGCTTGCGGGACCCTCCGGGGCGAGGCAGCGGCGTGCGGGCCCGCTGCCTCAGGGGATAGCGATTGACAGGAGATTCTAGAAAGTAACTTTTTGGGGGATTACAAAGGAATGTGATGCATGGCCCAAAGGGTCAGCGGGGCGTTTGCCCGGAGCCTTTGGGGGTTGGGGTTCAGTGCTGGGACTTGTAGAACATGGCCTTGCGCTTGCGCTCCATCCAATATCCCGCTGCAGACAGCACCATGCCTGCGCCCAGCATCAGGTCTGCCAGCCAGCCGCTGGTGCCGGTCTGGATCAGCTTGGCATCCTGCACCGCCGGGAGCACCGGGGTCTCAGGAGCGGGGGCCGGAGTGGGAGCGGGAGTGGGGGCGGGGTCAGGTCTTGCATCCTGCACCACGGGCAGCACCGGGGTCTCGGGGGCGGGGGCCGGGGCGGGGGCGGGCTTTGCGTCCTCCACCGGCGGCAGCTCGGGGGCATCGGGGCCCGGGTTCACGGGCGGCACCACGGTCTGGGTGTAGCCCTTGATCCACACATCCCGGCTCTCCTGAGAGGTAAAGGTGTAGTGCACTTCCGCATCCTGCTTGGTGGTCACTACCATCTTGTCTGCCTCAAACTTCACGGGGGTGCCGTCCTTGTTCTTCTCGGTGTGGTACTCGTACTTGATAAAGCCGCCTTCCACGGTGCCGGTGTCCTCACCCTTAAAGATGTTCTGGATCAGGTTGGTAAAGCTCTTGTAGCTGCCGTCGCTGTAGCCAAACTGCCACAGGCTCCGCTCTTTTTCACGGTCCACATCGTACTTGTACTCGCCGTCGGTCTGGGTGCCGTAGCCGGCAGTAGCCCACTCTTCAACAGGAGTGCTGGTCGTCTTGGTACCCACCGTCATGCTGCTGTTGGTCTTGGTGGAAGAAGAGCGGACGCTGACGGGAGCAAAGAGGGTCTTGATGGAGGACTGGTTCTCGCCCACTACCTGACCATCCCGCACCTGGACCAGCTTGGAGATCTTCAGATCGTAGCCGCCCGCATACCATCCGGTGAGACTACCCTTGGAGGCGGTGGCGTTGGCGCAGACGTTGGCGTCCCGGGTCATGTAGCCGTAGGCAGTCATGGTAGAGCTCTTTTTGTAGACCTGATAGCCCTTGGGGGAGTTGGGATTGGAGCCGGAGGAGCCAAGCTTTACAACATAGGTGCTGAGGATCTTCTGCTTCTCTTTTTCGGTGAGGGTATCGTAGGTTTTGTCGCTTTCAACAGCTTTCAGGTAGGCGTTGACAGCGTCCTTTTCGGCGTCCTTACCTTCGAACCGTTTAACTTCACCATTCTCGTCCTTGACCGCATCGTAAGCCACGGTGCCGGTGACCTTGTAGAAGGCGCTGGCGTTGGGATGGTTGTTGTCGCCGCGGTCGTACTCGTAGTGACCGGACTTATCATAGCTGACCTTGCCGTCCAGACCGGCATCGTGGTTCCGGTCCTTCTTATCCAGCTTGCTCTGGTCTGCCAGCAGATGTTCGGCGCTGTCGTTCCACTCCAGCTTGGGGTTCACCAGCACGCAGTCCGTGGTCTGGGACTTGCCGTCCTCGCCGGGCAGCAGGTCCAGCTTGGCGCCGGAAGCAAGGTCCAGATGACCGATGTAGTCGCCCTTTGCAGTGCCAAGTAAGCCACCATAGGGAGCATACGTGTGATAGAAATCTCCCTTGCCGGAGTAGTAGTTTTTCAGAGTCTCCTCGTATTCGTTGCCTTCGTTGACCTTGACATAGGTTTTCTGTGCCAGCTTCTTCTGGTCGTTCAGAGCCTTGATGAGCTGCTCGGTGGTCATGTCCGCATGGGTGACAGAGGTCTTGAGGTAGGTGATGACCTTATCCTTGGTTTCCTTATTAGCCTTGACCTGAATGTCACCGACCCAAATCTCTTCGCCAGGCTTGCGGTTATTGTACTTCGTGAGGATGTCAGCCCAGAAGTTCTCATATGCCTGGTTCAGAGCAGCCTGATCATTGGTGTCCACAGTGGTCTGCATGGACTCGTCCACCGACTTGTTGATGGTCAGGGTGTTCTTCTTCAGGTTGCTGTAGTCGATGGTAACGGTAGTCTTGCCATCGGTATAGGTGGCGGTCTTGCCGTCCTTCAGGGTGATCTTGCTTGCGTCAATATGGAACTCCTTGGCGAGCATAGCCTTGATGGTGTCGTCGTCCTTGAGTTCCTCTTCATTTACGGTGACGGTGTAGGTGGTGGTCTTGTTGCCGACCTTTTCGGTGCGGGTGTACTTGCCGTCTGCACCCTTGGTGTACTCTACGCCGTCAACGGTAAGGGTGGTCTTGTCCTCGCTGAACTTGTAATTAAAGTTAACGCTGCCCTCAGCAACAAGATGCCTGTTGAGGGGCTCAGTAGTCACGTCCGTGCCCTCGGTCTTTTTGGTGACGGTCCACTCTGCCTTGGTGACATCGCCCTCAAAGCGGACGTTCTTGTAGCCCTCAGCCATCAGGTCTTCCTTGGTCTTGCCGGGGTGCTCCTTGAGCAGGGCGTCCCATGCAAGGGCTTCCTTCTCGGCGTCGGTCAGGGTGCTGTAGGTGATGTAGTAGGTGGTAGTGACCTTGTGACCGTTCTTGTCCGTGGTGACCTCGTCAAAGCCGATAAGGCGACCCTGCTCATCGTACCTGCCCTCAGTGCCTTCCGGCGGAGTGGGAATGACCGTGCCGGCGTCGCCGGTGACCTCGTGGTACTTACCGGTCTCCGTATCGGTCCAGCTGACCTTGCCGTAGGTGACCAGAGCAGAACCGGCGAGGGTGTTGTCCTTCACATCGGTGATCTTATCCGGATCCTTGCCCGGGACGGTGGGGTCAACGGCGTCGGTGACGGTGGTTTCGACCTTTGCACCGTAATACTCAAAGCTGTAGGTCTTGCCGCCTACAGTGGCAGTAAAGACGCCGCCTTCATCCCGGTTAAAGGTGCCTGCATCGATTGCCTTCTTCAGTTCTGCCAGAGTGGCTTCATCGGTGGTCATGCCGCCGGCAGCCTTGTACAGAGCTTCCCGCAGAGCCTTGTCCTTGACCTCGTTCTCGGCGGTTTCCTTGTCGGGAGCCTCGGTGGTGCCCTTCTTGGTCTCGGTGACGCTGACATCAATGGACAGGTTCCGGCGGAGTGCGGTGTTCTGGTCCACAGTCAGCTTTACCCGCTCACCGTTGTCGGCACGGTAGTAGATATCGCCGCCCTCAACGGAGTAGCGGTCGTTGTTCAGCTTGGCAACGATCTCAGCGTTGGTCAGCTGATCGGTGCTGGTGGTGTCGATCTTGATGGTGTACTCCCGGACGGTGCCATCCTCGGCAGTCTCGGTGTAGGTGTACGTGCCGTCCTTTACGCCGCTGGCATCCTTGCCGCCCTTTTCCTTCAGCATCTCGTCCAGCTTGGTATGGGACAGGGTCTCGTTGTTATTGAGCTTGACATCCGGAAGCACCACATCGGTGGGGATGCTTGCCTCTTCGTTGTGCTCAATCTTCTCCCGGGTGATGGTCAGCTCGGTGGTGGTCTTGGTGGTGACCTTGTTGTCCCGAATGGTGATGTAGGTGGTGCGGGTCTGGGGGTTGCCCTCTGCATCCAAAATGGTCTCGGTCCGGGTGAGGGTATAGGTGCCGTCGGGGTTCACCGTGGGCTTTTCGGCATCCACCAGCTTGGCGATGTCTTCGGCGGTCATCTCGGCGGTGGTTTCTTCCTCTTTCTTCAGCTTGAGGGTCTGCCGGTTGCCATCCTCAGAGTTGGTCACTTCTTCTACCTTGTAGCCGTTGACCGCCTCATCGTCCTTCTTGATCTGCCAGCTGATGTCCGGCTTCTCGCCCAGCTCCTTCTTCAGGTCGATGTCCTTTTTCGGAACCTCTTCCTCTTTCTCGTGCAGATCGCCCTTGGCCTCGCCGGTGCCGGTGGTGGTGGTGGTCTCCGTGCCGGGGGTCACGGTGGGCTGGGTGATGGTGGTGGAGCCGTCCGGGTTCTTCTCCACAGTGGGCGGGGTGGTGGTGTCCACAATCGGCTCTGCGCCGGGGTTGGGTTTCGTCTCCACGTTGGTCTCGGACTTCTCGGTCTTTTCAGCGGTGCCGATCTCCACTTTCTCGGGCTTTTTCTCTTTGGTGTCAGTCTCGCCGCTGCCGGGGTTGGGGTTGGGGTCAGTCTCGCCGCTGTCGGGGTTAGGATTGGGGTTGGGGTTGGTCTCGCCGCTATCGGGGTTGGGATTGGGGTTGGGGTTGGTCTCGCCGCTGCCGGGGTTGGGATTGGGGTCGGGGTCAGTCTCGCCGCTATCGGGGTTGGGATTGGGGTCGGGGTCAGTCTCGCCGCTGCCCTCGGGCTTGGTCACGATCACGCCATCCAGCTTCTGGGAGCCGTCAGGGTTGGTCGTGGGGTTGTCTTTATCGTATTTGACTTCCGCATCCTTCAGGGTCTTCTGCGCGTTTTTCGCTTCCTGATTGACCTGAGGTTCTGCGGTGTTTTCCTCTTTCTTGGTTTCCTCCGCCACAGGCTCCTTTTTTTCCGGAGCTGCTTCCGGAGCATCTGCGTTTGCTGCCAGAGGGCTTGCGGCCACACAGGCGGTCAGGGCCACGGACATTGCCGCCATCTTCAGTTTTTTGTTCGTCATGGTAGTTGCTCCTTTCCAGAATCATGCTGTTTGTTTCAAGGGATCACAGGGCATCGATCATAGCAGAGAGATAGTCGGAGGAGACAGAGCTGTAAAAGAACCCGTCGATCAGACCGTCCTTTTTCGCCCGCCGCACCTGGTCCGCCAGTTGAGGCTCGCACACCTCATCTACCACCAGCGCCACCCGGCAGCCGGGCAGACCCTGCCGCAGCCTCCGGCACAGGTCCAGCCGCTGTTCCAGCCGCCACGGCGGGTAGGCCGTGACCTCTGCAACAAGAACATCGGCATGGGTATCCACACACAGATCCTCCGCAGCGGTTCCTTCGGTCTGGTAGACCCGGAACCCTGCGTCAAAGTGCTGCAGGGAACCCGATATCGCATCGCCGAAGAGCCTGTTGCGCATATCGACTACGACACATTTCATGTCCACGGCCTCCTTTCCGGGCAGTGTCTCGCCACATGGATGCAGAACGTTTTACTGTATCAAGGATACCACACCGCCCCGCAGCTCCGCATGGGCCATAAGGGACAAAACTGTGAAAATTTTTCGGTGTTCTGCCCAAAGTTTTTCCAGTATTTCCGGCGTGTTCCACAATTTGGCACTTTTGGGAGCAAAATGCGCATAAAAAAGCCCCCCTTTGCAGGGGGGTCTGTCTCACGGGCAGGCTTCGCCTTTGTACAACCCTTCCGTCTTTGCTGCGCAAAGCCACCTCCCCTAGTAGGGGAGGCCTTGGCAGGGCGGCAGCGTCTGCGTGTTGACCATAAAGCAGAAACTTATCCTCTTTGCCAAGGGCCCCACTACTAGGGGGGCTGGCACGGCGCAAGCCGTGACTGAGGGGTTTTGCACGGCAAAATCTCACTCCTCCAGATGGGGGAGGATGAAGTTTTTCTTGGTTACGGCAATGGCTAGGCGGGTGCGGTTGGAGTAGCCGGTTTTTTCCAGCAGGGAAGAGACAAAGCGCTTCACGGTGCGGGAGGAGATGCCCAGCTCTGCAGCGATCTCCTCATATTCCAGCCCCTCGCACACCAGCCGCAGCACCTCGATCTCCCGGGGGGTGAGCTGGGTGCTGCTGACCTGCCCCAGGCGGGTCTCCGGGGTGCGGTCCGGGTAGAGGCTTTCCCCCGCCATGGTGCGGTCCATCACCTCCAGCAGGCTCTCCGGGGACACATCCTTGTACCAGAAGCTCTCGGCCCCAGCGGCCTTTGCCCGTTTCAGGTAGCTTTCCTCCACCATGGAAGTGATGATGATGACTTTGGTCTCCGGGTACCGGGCCTTGATCTCGGCCGCCACATCAATGCCGTCCCGGCTGCCCTTGGTGCACACATCCATCAGCACCAGATCCACGGTGTGCCGGGCGCACTGGGCCAGCGCCATTTCCGCTGTGCTCAGGGAGGCCACCCGGCGGTAGCGGCCGCTGTCCTCCACAAGGTGCTCCATGTTCTCCCGGGGCATCCGCTGGTCTTCCACGATCAAAACGCTGGTCATATCGTTTCCTCCTTTGGCAGGTTCACACACAGCCGGTAGCGGGGCCGGGCCTGCACCTCCATGGTGCCGCCCGCCTGCATCACCCGGCGCTGGATGGCGGTAAGCCCCCCGCCCGGCGTAATGGCGGGGTCTGCGGGGGGCGGGCCATCGTTTTCAAATTGCCAGCGCTGGCCCCCGCCCTGCGGGGTGATGGTGATCTCCAGCCGGTTGGCCCCGGCGTAGCGCACCGCATTGGTGATGCACTCCCGGGCAATGGTCAGCAGCAGCTGCTGGTGCTGCCGGGGCATGGGCCCCTGCAGGGCCACCGTGACCCCCAGCTGGGCCGCGTCCTCCACAAACACGTCCCACTCGTTTTCCTCCGGCGGGGCCTCACTGTCCTTCCGGTACAGCTGCACCGCCTTGTTCATCTGTTCAAGGGAGGCTTCCAGCTCCACCGGGTCCTTCCGCTGCAGCAGGCACTGCCGCACCGCCGTAAGGCCGTAGCCCATTTCATCGTGGAGCCGGGTCTTGAACTCCAGGATCTCTTTTTCCCGGGTCATCTCCTGCACGTTCTCCGACAGCCGGCGCAGCTCCCGGTTCATCCGCAGCAGCTCCTGATTCTGCCGCAGCAGCTCCTGCCGCTGGCGCTGCAGGTCTGTCACCTCCGAAAAGATGCACTCCACATAGGGGCGGACCCCCTCCCCGAACACGGTCTGCTCCGAGTAGAGCCAGCAGGTGCCGTCCGGCAGCACAAAGGACGGATTTTTGCCGTCCACCCTTCGGCCATGGGTGGGGGCCCACACCTGCTGGTGCAGCTCCTCCAGCGATTGCAAATCCCGGCCGGAGAGGGCACGGTAGACCCGGAACATCTGCCGGTTGCACAGCCGGATGATGCCATCCGGGGTAAAGTAGCACACCGCCGCAGGCAGGTCGTCAAAGCCCTCCTTGATGGAGCTGCGGGTGATGTGGTCCGGGTGCAGCCACTGCTTCAGTTTGTTCCACATTCCGGGGCACCTCCTTCAAAGTGATCGTTCAGCACCCAGCTGCCCGGGGCCTCCTGCACAGCGGCGGGGCAGGCGGCTTTCAGGTCTGCCCCGGTTTCCACCGAAAGATAAAGGTTCAGCCGGTGGTCCTTCCAGATGGCCCGCACGAACAGGGCATCCAGCTGCCCCAGCGCCCCCTCCACCACCGACTCGAACCGGCTGTAACAGGCCGCTGCCGCCTCCGCCGGAAGCCGGACCCCGTGGGTCACCTCCATGGCGCACTCCACCCCGGCCAGCTCCAGGCTGCTGATGGATTCCTCCAGCGCGTACCGCAGCTCCGCCGAGGGCACATACCGGTGCTGCTGGGCCAGAAACATCAGGTTGGCACCCCGTTTCAGGTAAGCGCCCAGCACCGCCACCTGCCCCAGCAGCTGCCGCTTTTCTTCCTCCGGGGCCGCGCGGTACCGGGTCAGAAGCTGATCCATCCGGATGATCTGGGGGGCCAGCTGGCGCTGCAGCAGATCGTACAGGCGGTTCTTCTCCCGCAGGGCGTTGATCTTGCGCTCCACCTCGTAGTTCTGCTGTTCCAGATAGTTGCGCTCTGCCAGCTCCGTTCGGTTCTCCTTCAGGCGCTCCATGTTTTCCACCAGCTCGGTGATGTCTGTCTGCCACATCACATAGCCGCCCTGCACCGGTGCGCTGCGCAGCAGGGTGTGCTCGTCCAGCCGCACCGTGCCATGCATGGCGGCCTGCAGCTCCCGGCGGTCCACCATGCGGCCGTTCTCGGAGCAGCAGTACACGTTGCCCTGCCGGTCCACCAGCTGCACCGCAAGAGAGGTGACGCGCAGCAGCTCCTCATAGCCGGTGTTGGACTGGATCAGGCCGCAGCGCAGGCCCCCTTCCAGCGAAGCCGCCGTCATCAGGCAGTGAACGATGGTCATATCCCCCAGAAACTGCTTGATCAGGGGAAAATGGAAGCCGTAAAGCACCGCGTATACCCCCAGCAGCACCATCGGAATGGCAGGCAGGGGCAGCCGCCGGAGGATCCGGGGGTTCCGGCTCTTGTGGGCGATGATCCCAAAGGCCAGCAGGATGCAGATCACGATCCACCCCACCACCAGACCGAAAAGCCAGCCGTACTGGTAGTTTTCGTTCCAGGGCTGCTGCAGCCGGAACACCTGCTGGTGCAGGTCGTTGGTCAGCACCAGCTCCAGCAGCACCGCCGAGGGCAGCCACAGCATTCTGGCCCAGGCAGACAGGCGGTAGCGCTCGGATCTGTCCACCGTCAGGACCAGCTGAACGCAGAGCACCGGTATCCCCAGCATGGGGGCATAGTAGAGGTACCCCAGCATCCGATCGATCTCCGGGGGAGTGTTCAGCTGGAACCGCAGGGTGCGCACAAGGATCCAGAACAGCATCAACAGATCCACGTTCAGCAGCAGCCGCCGCACCTGCGGATGCACCGTGCGGTTATACAGGGAGATTCCCCACCCTGCGAACAGGCTCAGATACAGCAGGCTCCGGAGGATGCCGCAGGCTTCCTGCAGGCCGGAGGGCAGGCCCTCCAGCGGGAGCACCCGGCACAGCCATGCCAGCAGCACCACGGTGCCCACCGCACAGCCTCTTTGAACCTGTTCCCGCTGCCTCTGCCCCATCATGCCAGCCTCCTTCTTTTGTGCCGTTCTCCGGTGGTTTTTCTCCATTATATCACATCCGTGCTGTAATTTGCCAGAGAGCAGAGGGGAATGTACCTCTGTGCCGCTTGCGCCTGCTCTGAAAACCGTTTGAATTGCAAAACGATTTTTTAGTTGCTATACTGGGCTTATCAAATTTTTTTCGGGAGGATGCCGCAGTGACAGCACAGACAATGCAAATCGGGAACACACCTTGCCGCATTTACGGCGAAGCCAATGCAGATTACCTGCTGCTCCAAATGACAGGTGAGCATGAGCTGCAAAGTATGGATTATGAAGTGGCGGCGATCGCACAGAGCAGCCAGAATTTTCTGTTCGCGGCTATCCCGGTGGAAAGCTGGAACGATGCGCTTTCTCCGTGGAAAGCCCCTGCCGTGTGGGGAAAGCAAGGCTTCGGCGGCAAAGCTGGGGACACCCTGCGCTTTCTGACGGAGCAGGTCATTCCCACACTGGAGCAGCAGTTTCCTCTCCCGGAAAACGT
>ENA-OPCZ01001521-OPCZ01001521.1-human-gut-metagenome-genome-assembly--contig:-NODE-1521-length-12019-cov-10.265379_pt1 | contig 12019 bp, 10 predicted proteins | sample MGYA00241566_ERZ501483 | MGnify/ENA primary metagenome ERZ501483 (study PRJEB25962, sample SAMEA1965191) | human gut metagenome | biome: human gut; feature: human-associated habitat; material: faeces... | reverse complement strand
TTTTACGCAAAATAACTATTGTCTCTTCACTTCCCGAACGACCGTAGGGAGTGATTACTTCTTTAACTTCTGTCAATTCCCTCACTTGCGAAACTTGATATTCCTGATAAATAGATTTTCACGTATTAAAAAATCAATTATTATATGGCAGAATATATAGATTCAATCACGCTCTCTAAACTTAGAGGCATCAATATACTGGAGGTGGCTGATGCTTTGGGAATAGGCTTGCGTCATCGCAATGCGCTCTGTATCAGTCATAACGATTCTAATCCGAGCTTGCATTTCTGGCCATCAACCAATACTTGCCATTGCTTTGCATGCGGGTGGGGTGGTGATAATATCGACCTGGTGATGAAGCGGGAGAATCTCTCTTTTTCGGAGGCTTGCCAATGGTTGGGAAGAAACTTCGGTATTGTTGTGGGGAATGGCCGACAGCCGGCAAGGGGTACGGTCGGGCAGCAGAAAACGGAATGCGATACGGACAGAATCAACCTTAGAGGACCATTCCAGCATCAGCCGGATGTAGATTATCTCATGAGAATGCTTGAGGGAAAGAAACTCACCGAGACTGCAAGGGATTTCCTTTTCGAACAGCGAAGGCTGCGCCCCGAATACATCTATTGGTGCAGAGTGGTAAGTACAGATTTTTCTATCGCTGGCTATCGCTTTGGTGGTAAGTTTTTTGATGGGCCTTCCCTGCTCATACCTTACTATGGGGTGGATGGAAGATTGCTAACGGTACAGAGCAGATTTCTGGGGGATAAATCTAAGGAGAAGCCCCGGTTTAAATTTGCACCTGGCAGCAAACCTATGGTATACGGGATGCAGATTTTGCTCCAAGTAGCTGATAAAGAACCTTTGGTTATTACTGAGGGATGTACCGACTGTTGGAGTGCTATGTCTATGGGTTATAAGGCGATAGCAATACCCAGTGCTACACTTTGTAATGAAGAATGTCGCAGTCTTTTGTCGGGAAGAAATCTTCACATGTGGCCAGATCAGGATAAGCCTGGCATTAGTCTCTATATGAAATTGAAGGAGATGTTTCCGCAGTTGGTGTATCATCAGTTGCCCGAAGGATGCAAGGATTTATCTGATTATTATCAGTCCTCTTACGTTCAGAAAATGTGAAAGTGAATGTGAATTTCAAATGTTTTCTCAATAGCTTTTTGGGTATATTTTGTTTGTTATTTTTATCGGTTATTATTTGTTATTTTTATCGGTTATTGTCTGTTATGATGAAATTAGTCTTAAATCGTTTTCGTACAGTTCGTGGCGCCGTAGTGGGTCGTCTCAGTCAGGAAATAGTAGATCGCAAGGGTGGCGTTGTTGACCACGAGCATATTTGCGATACAGTAGAGCGCGAGGGGGGCTGCCTGGAGCCTGGTGAATATCGCGTAGTGGTGGCTAAATGCCGCAGTTTCGCCCGCAAGATGATGTTCTTGGAGGCGGTGAAGAAGGAGGCTTCCTCTTCTTCTGATGCTTCATCAGGGGTGGGCTGTTCGCCTCTTCCTCTCCCCGAAATCTGCGAGCGCTGCCGCCTGGAGCGCAAGCATCATGAGTTCGGGTGCCTGGATGAGCTTCATGCCCTTTCGTGCCCGATGCTTCAGCCGGGCAATGGTCCGTTCCGTCTCCGCAAGGGCGGCATCCTCATCGGCGAGGCTCATGCTCCCGGCTTCGTCCTCAGAAGCCAGGAACTCTTCCTCCAGCTCTTCGACCGGGTCAACAAGGTGCTGAGACGCGGGGGCGAAGTGGTTATCAGGATAGAGTAGGTGGGGAGAGAGGTGAAAGATGGCATCCTAGGATGTCATCTTTCGCTGTTTTTATATTCATAGAAACGCAGAATACCCATAAAAACTAGGAATTTACGTACAAAACCAAAAGTTTTCTCTAAAAAAAGCTATTATCTCCCAAACTTTTTGTAATTTTGAAGCGGATTAGGTAAATAACAATTCAGTTATATATAAGAATAATACCTATTAAAGATTATTAATTAATAAACTCAAGGAGGAATGTATTATGGCAAGACCAATTAGAGAAACTCCGATTCTTTATGGTGGTGATGCTCGCAAGTTTGAGGCAAGAATGAAAAATCCACCAAAGGAAAGTAAGGAGCAATATGAAGAAAGAATGAAGCATTATCATGCAGTCATGAGTGTGTTTCAAGGTTAAAAAGAATGTTTTTTACCTTTGCCAAGTAAGGATAACAATGAGCAGACCAAATTAATGTATTATGATGAACAGAAAAATATATATATTCGGGGCACTCCTGACGCTCCTTGTGCTGACTGCCTGCCAGGGCGGAAAGACGACGGCGGGAGAGGCTGAAGAGGGGGATACTCTGAAGATGGAGTATGCCAAACTGCTAACCATCGTGAAGCATGGGGAGAAGGGGATTGCATCTTTGGGTGAGGATGCGGAAAGTGCTGAGTATCAGTATGCTGAGGTGAACGTTGCGAACCCCTGGAAGGCGGGGACGCTGCTGCACCGCTATATCCTCATCCCAAAGGGAGAGGAGGGAGATAAGACTGTGACGAGACTCGCCCTGCAACGCACTTCGGGCATGGGATGCACTACCGATACCGTGAGGACACCGGTGGAGAGGAGTGCCGTTTTCATCGCTCCCCATTGCCAGCTGATGTACGAACTGGGTTGCCAGCAGGCTATCCGTGGCGTCTGCGACCTCAATTACATCAATATTCCGGATGTCAGGAAGAGGGCTGCTTCTTCCGGAAATGCTTCTGCAGGAAATTCCATCGTGGATTGCGGTTCGAGCATGGCGCCCGATATCGAGCGCATTATCGCCCTGAAACCCGAAGCTATCCTCGTTTCGCCCTTCGAGAACAGCGGAGGATATGGCAAGCTCGACAAGCTGCATATCCCCATCATTGAAGCTGCTGACTATATGGAATCTTCGCCATTGGGCAGGGCGGAATGGATGAAATTCTATGGCATGCTCTTTGGAAAAGACAAGAATATTTCAACTACTGCTGCCGGAAAAGCATCAGAGGCTGCTGCCGGAAAAGCATCAGGGGCTGCTGCCGGAAAAGCATCAGAGGCTGCTGTTGGAAAAGCATCAGAGGCTACTCTTCCTGCATCTTGCGAATTAAGGGCTGATTCTCTTTTTGCTCAGATAGAGAAGGAATATCTTGACTTGAAGGCTGAGGCTGGAAAGCTGCCCAAGGGACTTTCGATATTGACCGAAAGAAAGACGGGCAATGTATGGTATGTGCCTGGTGGACAGAGCACTATCGGCATTCTCCTGAAGGATGCCAACGCCCGTTATATCTTCTCGGATGATCAGCACAGCGGAAGTCTGCCGATGAGTCCGGAGCAGATTCTGGCGAAGGGAAGTCAGGTGGATGTATGGGCATTCAAATACTTCGGTGGTGCTCCTCTGTCGCAGGCTCAGCTGCTTCAGGAATATGACGGCTACAAGGCTCTTGCCGCCTTCAGCCGGGGCAATATCTATCAGGTAGATACCTCCATGGTGCCTTATTTCGAGCTTACGAGCTTCCATCCCGAGCTGCTGCTCAGAGAGTTCATCATCCTGGCGCATGGCGAGCGGTTCGGCAAATTGAGATTTTATAAGAAATAGTTTTATGAGAACCTTTGTTTTTGGCGCTATAGCCATTATCATCCTGTTTTTTGCCAACCTGGCATGGGGTAGCGTAAGCATTCCCTGGCAGGACGTGGTGGCTATACTCGCTGGAAATCAGGGAGATGAAGCTGACAGCTTCCGCTATATCGTAATGGAATCGCGCTTGCCTGCGGCTATTACCGCCCTCCTTTCGGGCGCAGCCCTCGCCACGAGCGGCTTGCTGCTGCAAACTGCCTTCCGCAACCCCCTGGCTGGTCCTGATGTCTTCGGTATCAGCAGCGGAGCCGGACTGGCTGTTGCCATCGTGATGCTTGCCTTTGGCGGCAACATCGCCCTGGGCGATTTCGTGGGCAATGCCGGCAACTATGCCATCGGTGGTTTTCTCGCCATTCTCATAGCTGCCTTCGTGGGAGCGATGCTCGTGATGGCTGTCATCACCTTCTTTTCTGCCATCGTGCGCAGTCATACGGTGCTGCTCATCATCGGTCTGATGGTGGGCTATCTGGCTAGCAGCGCCATCTCACTGCTCAATTTCTTCAGCACGGCAGAGGGCGTGAAATCGTATATGGTCTGGGGCATGGGAAGCTTTGGCAATGTTTCGGCAGCGCAGGTATTATGGTTCATTCCGCTTGCCCTCATTGCCCTCATCGCCTCCCTGCTCCTTGTCAAACCATTGAATGCCATGCTGTTAGGTGATCAGTATGCCGGCAATCTGGGTTTCAACATCAGACGTCTGCGCATCATTCTGCTCCTCATCACGGGCTTTCTCACGGCAGTGGTTACCGCCTTCTGCGGTCCCATTGCCTTCATCGGTCTAGCCACCCCCCACATCGCCCGTCTCTTCATCGGTACGGAGAATCATCGCCGGCTGTTGCCCGTCACGATGCTGTTGGGTTCAGTCCTTGCCCTTCTCTGCAATCTCTTCTGCACCCTCCCTTCGGGCGGTGGCATCATCCCCCTGAATGCCGTCACCCCTTTGTTCGGTGCCCCCGTTATCATCTATGTCCTGCTGAAGAGGAGATAGGGAAAAGGCAAGAAAAGGCGGACGGCAAAATCAATTTTTTCAAGAGTTTCTTGGATATTTGAATTATTCTTTTTATCTTTGCAAAAGATAAGCTGCTTAGTCACAATTTTAAACAGATAGAGGTATGAAAGAGAAAAAATATCACTTACCGGAAGACCATGGCGCTGCTTTTGCTGAAGAGCCAACGCCAGCCTATCATGGAAATACGGCAGTTGTACTTCCTGAAGAAAAGTTCACCGAAGATAACTTCGATGATGATATTGATTGGAATAGAATACCAGCGGGATGGGGACCTGTCAACGAAGAAGAAGCCATAGCTCGTATAGAAGCCATAGAAGCTGACATAGAGAAAAATGGACTCATTGATGAAGAGGATATGATAGACCACCTTAAAGCTAAAGGTTTATGGCTTATATAAAACCATCTAAGCCATTTTACGCCCATACCGTAGTGCCATCATCATGAAAAATTGGAAAATCATCTATCGGTATGATGCGGAATACGATAGAATTATTCTTGTTGACTTATGGGATATGAGACGAAATCCCAAGTACCTGACTAGGCAGTTCAGAAGAAAACTATAAGAAGACAGCCAACCTTCAATATCCCAATTGAAAGTTGGCTGTTTTCTGCTACTTAAACGAATTATCTTTACTTATTCACCACATTAATCGGATTGCCTTCGAGGAATGCCTTGACGTTGGAGATAAAATAGGACTCAGTAAGGAAAAACAGAAAAAAAACATAAAATAAAAAGAATTTAGCTAAAAAACATTGTGGTTTCATAAAGTTTTTGTATATTTGGGGCAGATTTGAGGATTATACTATCTCTCAAGTATGTATTTTAGAATAGATTAACAACCTGGGTATCTAAAAACGATCTCGTTTGAGAATGCTATCATCATTTAAAAAATAAGACTTATGAAACATCAGTTAACAATCTTGCTGATTGCCTTTTTGAGCAATCTTTCGTTGGCAGTAAGAGCACAGCAGCCTCTTACGGATGCCGACTTGTGGAAAACGCTCAATCCACCGGCAACTCAAAATTCGGGAGAGGTGGTGAGCACAACCCCATTCCTTACTTCCAACACACGTTGGATGAAGATAAGAGATACCTATCGCAAATCTGTCTTTAATGTGAGCGAGGGTATGTTTTGTGTGAAATGTGGTGATAATATTACTGTGTGGAGCGTGGATGGCCGATGCATCTTCGGTCCACAATGGAAAGCGTTTGAGGGTAAGGCATACGATAATCCGATGCAGTTTGACAATGGTGCCCTACTGGCAATGTCAGCTACCAAAAACAGTGCCGGAAGAGAGTATTATTCCATTCTCTATCAAGACGGTAGCGTAAGAAATCTAAGTCCTGACTGGGAGCCTCAGACTCCTTTTGTAGATGGTTTGGCCATCGTAAAGAAAATGCAAGGGTCCCGGACATTGACTACCTTTTACATGGATACGCAAGGTAGGCAGGTGCCATCGCCAGCCAAACTTTATGGTAACTACCGTTCTGATATGCGTTCGCTAAACTGTGGTATGAGAGCATTTTGTACAACTGATCAGAAATGGGGATTCATGGATGCCCAAAACCGGGTGGTGAAACCAGCTGTATGGGATAAGGTGCGCGATTTTAGCGAGGGCTATGCCTGGGTATTCAAAGGCAATGGCGAGATGTTCAACATTTCTTATACAGCCCAGCTCATCGACAAGACGGGAAAGGTGATAAGAACTGTAGAGGGCTTTGAATGTACCGAAGATGCTGCCTATACCTATGGTATCGGAGATGTGAGCAATGGTATTTATTATGTTTATGACAATGATAATAATAAGGTGAGCTATTATGACTTGAGTGGTAGGAAGCTTGCTACCGTAAGGGGCGGTACCACCTTTTATAAGGGACATGCGATGCTGATCCTCAAGCAGGCACATACTATCGTTGCTGTGGTAGATACTAAGTTCAGACCTCTGGCATATTATCGCACCTTTGATTCAAATGGTGGTCATTGTATTTTAGATGAAAATATAATGCGTACCAAACCTTTCGAGCCTTCTGGTCTTTATTCCATCAATACCTTTTCTAGTGTTATCGATTCGAAGGGTTCGCTCATGTTCAAAGCGATGGAAAATGCCTTTAGTAACAATCGCTTTGGCAGTTTCTCCCAATTCTCGAAAGACGGATATTGCATTGCCAGCAACATAGAAATCAATGGAAAGCAAATGTTGGCTCTGGTTAAGGGAAATGGAGAGATAGCATGGCTTTTCTCTAAGGAAGATCTGGAAAAGAGTGATTGGGATGTTTTGCCAAGAGACATTTCTTTCGAACAGAAAGCTATGGGACAGAATGGAATGTCGGCACTTGAAGCATGCAATGCTAAACCATTGGGACCTAAGAAGATAATGAATGCTACCTACAAAGTGAATGTGGAATGCATACCTAAGATGGTAGGTACGGCAAAGGTAGAGGGTAAGCCGGTTCTTCATTATGGCGACAAGGTTTCTGTCAAGGCAAATGCCAACGATGGCTGGAAATTATCGAGTGTCATGGTAGGCGAGAAGGAGGTTGGTACTGAACCTTTTACGGTGACTGATAATCTGACAGCCTATGCATTCTTCCTGCCTAAAGATACGTTGTCTGAAACGCCTACGAATGCTTATCAGGGAAAAGTATCTCTTGATGTTCTGAAAGACAATCAGAAGGTAGCGGTCAATGTATACGCATTGATGAGCAAGAACAAGGATGTGGCTACGCCTTATGGCGATAAAACCTATGGATATATGGTGTTGATGCTTAACCCTAGGGTGAAAATAACTTCCAAGACGCTGAGTACTTATGTCTTCTGTCAGCCTCTTAGAATCATGGGTGTACAGAACGATGCTGCCAAAGGCAAGAAATATCTGGTACTGAATGGCGGTTCCATCGCTTATCATGATCTGCGCTGTACGTCAGGAGGTTTGTTGCAGCTCTATCTGAATACAGTTTTAAAGGTAGAAGGTTATACGGCTCCTGTTGCCATTCCACGCCGTTATCGTATAGAAATGCTGGATGTAAACGATGCCACCGGTGAGTTTACATGTGGTAATCTGGAAACATTCTCTTTGCGCAAAGGATGGGTGCCTGGCGAAGATCCTTCCATCAGAATTACTACCCAGGGTATAATGACCAGTATGTCTGATGTCGGCTTCCCGGCTGATTTGGTTAAAGGCTGCGTGATGAAGCTGGCCAAGAAGCGTAATGACATCGAATGGTATCCGCCTATGGAATGGTATGGAGATGGCAGCAACGTCTATACGCTGATAAAGGAAGAAATGATGGATGCTTATAAGAACTTTGCAAGCGATTACGATCGTTTGTTTGGAAAAGAGTAGAGAAGAAATATACAAGAAAAGGGGCGGTAACTCATTGTTCTGGTAGTTACCGTCCCTTTTTTCTTGCATGTTTTTTTGCGCTCTATTTCTTTATTCTCTTCTGAGATATAGCATCTTACTTATTCACCACATTAATCGGATTACCTTCGAGGAATGCCTTGACGTTGGCGGCTACCTGCTTGTTCAGGCGCTTGCGAGCCTCGTAGGTGGCCCAGGCAATGTGAGGGGTGAGGTAGGCATTAGGCTCGTTCCAAAGAGGATTGTCCTTTGATGGTGGCTCCTCGGTCATCACGTCTGCACAGTAGGCAGCAAGACTGCCATCGTGAAGAGCGGCGGCTACGGCTTCCTCATCTACCAGCGGACCACGACCCGTATTCACCAGGATGGCGGTATCCTTCATCTTCTCCAGACTCTCGGCATTGATGAAATGATAGGTGTCGTCATTCAGCGGACAATGAAGAGAAAGGATGTCGCTCGTGGCAAGCAATCCTTCCTTGCTCACCTTCTGAATCCACTCAGGCAATGAGCTGGCACTCTTGCTGGTGAAGGCACAGATGTTCATGCCAAACTGGCGGGCGATGCAGGCTACCTTCATGCCGATATTACCCAAGCCCATGATGCCCAGGGTCTTGCCGGCAAGCTCCATCAATGGGGTGTCCCAATAGCAGAAATCCTTGTTGTATGCCCAGCGCTCGTTGCGGTTCTCCTGAGCATAATGCTCTACGCGGTTGGTTACGGCAAGGATGAGGGCGAAGGTCATCTGAGCTACGCTGTCCGTGCTGTAGGCAGGAATGTTGGTCACGATGATGCCTAGCTCCTTAGCAGCCTTGATGTCAACTACGTTGAAGCCCGTTGCCTGAATGCCGATGTATTTCAGATTGGGGAGCTGTGCCAGCGTTTCTGCATCCATCTGCACCTTGTTCAGGAGGATGATGTCGGCATCCTTGGCACGTTCCACTTTCTCGGCGTCTGATGTGCGAGGATAGACTACTACCTCGCCCAGCTGCTCCAGAAGATGATAATCCAAATCTCCCGGGTTTGCGGCATAGCCGTCTAATATGACAATCTTCATAATTTTTATCTCGTTAATGATTTCTTTACTCTACGTAATCTACCTTTATCACGATTACACGAATAGACTGGTCGTTGGAATCGTTGTTGATCTTGGCAATGTGCCAATCGTTAGGGAAGAAGATGAAGAACTCGTTGGGATTGCTGTCGTAGAAACGAGCCTTCGACTTGTCGTAATCATAATGGATCACGTCCGGACGATACTTGCAGTTGGGCTTGCTGGTAAGGTGGTCGATGATGCCGAACCGCTCCACGCCCTTCACGACATACTGAAAGTCGATGTGCTTGTAGTGGCTCTCGCTCTGTCGCTTCTCCAGCGGTCCGTTCTCGCTGTCTTCTACGCTGACGGTGAGGTCGGAGCCCGGAATCTGATGCTTGCCCTTTGGAATCGTCAGGAGATCAGTCTTGGCGATGTAATCGAAGAGCGCCTTCCACTGCTTGGGATTCTTCTGATACTGCTGGTAGAAGTCTACCAGGTTGACACTGGCGTGAGGGTTTGCCTTGGTGAATCCGTTTCGCCAGGCTCCCTTCTTGGCCCATTTCTCTGCCTTCTTCACCAGTTTGGGATTGTCGGCATAGGATGTAGTGTAAAGGCCTTCCTGAGCGCAGCAGTCCTTGCTGGAAGCCTGCTCAGAATGGCAAAAACCTTTCTGGCAGCACTGTGCCTGCGCTGCCAAAAAGGTACTGGATAATAGGGCAATGCCCATGATTATTTTCTTCATTTTTTCTGATTTGTCTGAAAAACTATTGGTTCTTCTTGCTCTGAAGAACCATAGCTCTGAAAAACTATTCGTTCATCAGGAAGTTCTTGAAGGCATCGAAGTCCTTGGTCATCTGGATGCTCTTCTTCTCGCCCTTCATGAATACTGCAAGACGGGCTGGAATCTCGATGTCGCTCTCCAGGATGCTGTCTACCTTCTCCTTGAACTTGGCTGGATGAGCGGTCTCCAGGAAGACGCCAACCTCGCCTGGCTTCAACTGTTCCTTCAGGGCGCGATAACCGCAAGCTCCGTGAGGGTCAAGTACATACTTGGTTTCGTTGTAGCACTGCTTCATGGTCTCGGCAATCTGCTCGTCCTTGTATGTAGCACCACCGATGTAGGCTGCGATGGCATCGTGATCGCCCTTGTAGAGGTCGTAGATGCGGGCAAAGTTTGATGGGTCGCCTACGTCCATGGCATTGGCGATGGTCTGCTTGCTAGGCTGTGGATTGTACTTGCCAGTCTGCAGATACTCATAGAAGATATCGTTGGCGTTGTTGGCTGCGATGAAGCGGTGGATAGGCAATCCCATCTCATGACCGAAGAGTCCGGCTGTGATGTTGCCGAAGTTGCCGCTAGGCACGCAGATAACCAGCTTGTCGGCGAGACCCTTCTCCTTCATGCGGGCATAGGCATTGAAATAATAGAATGCCTGAGGCAGGAAGCGGGCCACGTTGATAGAGTTGGCTGAGGTAAGCTTCATGTGCTTGTTGAGCTCCTCGTCCATGAACGCAGACTTTACCAGCGCCTGGCAGTCATCGAACACGCCATCCACCTCGAGGGCTGTGATGTTCTGACCGAGGGTAGTGAACTGGCTCTCCTGAATCTTGCTGACCTTGCCCTTAGGATAGAGCACGTAGACGTGGATGCCGTCAACGCCGAGGAAACCGTTGGCAACAGCCGAACCGGTATCGCCCGATGTAGCTACGAGCACATTCACCTCTTCCTTGCCCTCCTGACGTACGAAGTACTGGAGCAGACGGGCCATGAAGCGCGCACCCACATCCTTGAAGGCGAGGGTAGGACCATGGAACAGCTCGAGAGAGTAGATGTTAGGCTCTACCTCGACCACAGGGCAGTCGAATGCCAGGGTATCATATACAATCTTCTTCAATGACTCGGCATCAACGTCCTCACCGAAGAAGGCATCAGCTACCTTGTAGGCAATCTCCTGGAATGAGAGTTTCTCGATGTTGTCGAAGAAGTCCTGTGGCAGCTTCTTGATGATTTCCGGCATATAGAGACCACGGTCTTCTGCCAAACCTTTAACTACCGCCTTGTGAAGGTCGGCGATGGGTGCTTTCTTATTTGTTGAATAATATTTCATTTTTTACTTTGAACTTTGAGATTTGAACATTGAACTTTATGATTAGCTTTGGGGGCTATCATGAAGCCGTTGATTTTAATTGATCGCCATGAAGGCGTTCATGAACTCCTGCAGCTGCAGCATGCCGTAGCCACCACTAACGCAGCTTACCTCATCATACTGCTCTACGCTATCCGGCTCAATGCCTGGATAATAGATGATGAAAGGTACAGGCTCCTTGACGTGGGTACGGATTTCTACCGGAGTAGGATGGTCAGGGAGAACAGCGATGCATACCGGCTCGTTCCAGGTGCTTACCTCATCGAAGATAGGCTTGATGAGTCGCTGGTCGAGGTTCTCGATGGTCTTCAGCTTCAGCTCCAGATCGCCATCATGACCCGCCTCGTCGCTTGCCTCTACGTGAACATATACAAAGTCGTCGCCATCCTTCAATGCCTGGATGGCAGCAGCAGCCTTGCCCTCATAGTTGGTATTGGCAAGACCCGTAGCGCCCTCAACGATGATGTTGCGCAGACCGGCGTAGTGACCGATGCCACGAATCAGGTCGACGGCAGAAATAACGGAACCCTTTCTGATCTGTGGATACATCTGGGAAAGTGTGAGCATGTGAGGACGGTAACCTCCGCCCCATGGCCAGATAAGATTAGCCATTCGTTCGCCACGCTCCTTGCGAGCCACATTGAAAGGATGTTTCTCCAGGAGTTCCTGACTCTCAAGAATCAGCTGGTTCAGCAGGTCGGCTGTATCACGACGGCTGATGTGACCCTCATCGCCTCCAATCTCCGGCAGGACGGGTTTCACCATCAGCTTGTGCCATTCCTCGTTGGGATGATCATGAGGTGGGGCACAGTCGATATGCTTGTTTC
>ENA-OPCZ01001520-OPCZ01001520.1-human-gut-metagenome-genome-assembly--contig:-NODE-1520-length-12023-cov-17.079462_pt1 | contig 12023 bp, 10 predicted proteins | sample MGYA00241566_ERZ501483 | MGnify/ENA primary metagenome ERZ501483 (study PRJEB25962, sample SAMEA1965191) | human gut metagenome | biome: human gut; feature: human-associated habitat; material: faeces... | reverse complement strand
TGTGAGACTACCAACTTTTTTATGAACTATTTCTTATCCCGAACTGGGGTAAGTAATCAAATGGATTGTTGTGTGTCGGGTCGTGTGCTGCTTTATCCAAATATGTGGCATTATCAAGCATGATGTCCATGTCTTTTAATTCATCGGCACTCACACGGCGAGTTCTGGCCATTGTATCAGAATACAAATGCTTGTTTCCTTTCTTGTCAAATCCGATTTTTATATTGTTTCCATTCGGTAATCGTTTTTGGACTTTTTTATCAAGCAGTGGAGCCATTTCTTTATCTATATAATGTTTACGTAAGATTGCAGCTTGTGTCTTTTCACGATTGCCAACGCATTCATGAAGAAAACTACAAGCGGCGCATAACTCATTGTCCGGCACGAAGGTCAGTTTCAACTTTCCCTTAGCGACATCGCAGTCACGGCAACGACGAATCGTATAAGGATTGTAGTCGGGTACGGTTTTATTCTGTTTTCCTGGATTGAAATGGAAGATACCCTTTGTGTCGCGCTGCAGAGCTTCCTCGCCCAGTGCCATCGCCTCCTCATGGGCTGTGGCAGGGTATTTAGACTTGCGAACCTGCACTACGGTGCAACGGCAGTTCCATCCGTTGGGTGGATAGTATTCCTCCCAGAACGGGTCTGACGGCGGAAGCGTCACGCCATTTAGCGCAGCGTGTTCCGGACGCACCTTGCCATCGTTTGCCGTGCGGTACTGGAGGTTGTAGCGGTCGTCGTCCTCCGAGAACCGTTCCCACTTGGCAGCCATCTCCGCAGACGATTGTACGAAGTTGTACTCCGTACGGAGATAGTTAGAGTTGTAGGTCTTGTCGATCTTTCGAACATCATTCAAAAAGGCTTCGAACGTCTTTCTGTTGCCGTTAGAATCGAGCAATGAAGGGAACGCCTCGTTGAGTTCGTGGAACTTTTTCATGCCCGAGAAGATATATTCAGACCGCTGGAGGCGCTTGCGCATGACGTCAGACATCTCCACTTGCTTGAAAGAGGAATCCAAAGCGCCGGCATGGGCGTTGATAAACTCCTGAACCTTCGGCTCTGCCAACACCTCGATGCGGAACTTCGAACCTTTCTGGAATAGAGCGTGTGCATCATGCCGTCGAACAGTTCAGAGAGCTGCTTGCGTACCTGCTTCTGCTCTTTCGACAGCGACAAGGTTTGTGGAGTATCGCCTAACAGACGGGCATAGCGTTGGTGCAGCCCCAGGTAATCACTGGGGCTCAATATCATCTTGTTCCTACATCAAACCACAACCATCCTCCGCAACAAGAACAAGACCTCAAGTTGTTTATCATCTTGTTCCTACATCAAACCACAACAGAGGTGAAGACGGCGAGAAGGTCGAGGAGTTGTTTATCATCTTGTTCCTACATCAAACCACAACGTATAGCCGTAAATCTACTGGCAATCAGTAAGATACTTCGTTTTGAACTTCTAAGAAATGGCCGTGCAGGACGATTCCTACTGCAAATTTATTAAAAAAATTCTAATTGGATAGGCTCGCTAATGACTTTATTGTGGATTTTACTTTGATTGGCGTTTTTTGGTTTCCCCCAAAAGTTGTAGATGTCTCCAAATTGTTTGTCAGTTACGGACAAGATGGAGACTTTGCCAGTCGCGGGAAGCAAGGACCTGACACGCTTAAGGTGAACCGCAAGGCTCTCTCGCGACGCGCAATGGCGGATATAGACAGAAAACTGCATCATGGAGAATCCATCTTTCTCCAAGTTCTTACGAAAGAGCGCAGCGGCTTTTCTCTCTTTTTTTGTTGTGACGGGTAAGTCGAAAAATACAAACATCCACATTATATGGTAGGCATTGAGACGGTATTCGGTCATGTCATGATAGGAAGAGTTAGCTTTTTGATTTCTCCAGCATACAGTTTGGCCAAAGAAGCAGTGGTGAATGTCAAGGCAATTTGTAGGGGGCGCGTGACTTTCCCCATGTCCACGTCGCACGTCAACAGGTGGAGTATGGCGGATTTGGACTCTTTGTTGAGCTCGTAAACTCCACCTTCGTAAAGCGAATAGACAATTTCGTCCACATAAGGACGATAGGGTTCCATCATGTCATCGGCCAATGGAAAGGCGTTGTATCTGCTTTTGTGGAAGATACCCAAGTTGGGTAGCAGTCCTGAGCCTATCAACGCACGGGTGGTTGCCGCTCGCAAAATGGCGTAGCCATAATTGAGCAAGTCGTTGGGGGAACCTCCTTCCCGATCCCGTTTGAAGCATCCACCGATCAGTTCTGTCCAATACTGTTTGGCCGCAAGACCCTCGCGGTTGTCCGTGTCGCCACTCTTCACGTTTTTATAATATGGTGTTAGTAGCTCGCTCCGTTTTCCGCAATGGCGAAGTACAACTGCCTGATTCTTGATTTTAGCCTCGATAATTTGCTTCCAAGCCTGTTTCTTTGTTGCTTCTCCGACGGCCAGTTGATATTTGAGGCTTTCCGCTTGTGTCGTATTTCCGTCCAAACATTGAAGCATGGCCGTCGGCATCTGCTTGTTGTCGCAAAGGACGACGGCCACGTTGTTTTTCACCAGTTCGTTTAGGAGCGGCAAGGTGACGCTAATTTGTTGGTTTTCCAACACGACGCATCCCATGTCCTCTATGGGGCGCGTCACCTTGTCTGCTCTATCTTTCCAGGAAATGACCAATTGGTAGTTCTTTAAGGAAAGCGACACTGGCGTGGAGAAGAAGAGGGTCTGCTTAATCATACCGCGCAAGCCATTTGATCTCACCTAACTCGTTGATACGAAAGTGAACGCCTTGTACCGCCGCTTTTATTTGGGTGTGAAGCATTCTAATGACCGGACGCAGCTCCTCACCAGTTTGATAGGCACCGTTCTTGCCTTTCAAGTCCTTGCTTTGTCGGGCTTCTGCGTGGTACTTCATTACAATTTCTCCATAACTGCGAGTGCCCCTTTTTAAAGAAGAGAATCCAGTCACCTTATACAGGCGCCTGTTCAGTTCTGCTTGAGAGGCTTCGTAAAGTTCGGCAGGTGAGTTCTCGTAAAGCAAGATTCAATGTATAGGCCAACGGATAGTCATGGCTACTCTTGACGGGGACTATCGGATCGCCAGAGCCCGTCCTATCGTTGCTCGTCCGGTAGTATTTGGCCGCCTGGAGGTTGTTGACCAACTCAAAGTCTCGTTTCTCTTTTCCTTTCTTGTCAGCCCCTATATAGATGGCGAGGAGATAGTTTTTGTCATTTACCACATGATATTTGCGCTTGTGCTCTTTGTCAGAGACATCCCGCTGGTAGCGGATATGAAGTGGTTGGGTGACTTGGGGCGTATAGCAGCGTACCTTTTTGATGGGTATCTGCTTCTCCTCGTTCATCCAAATGGTGGAAGCCATGGCTTCTGTGAAGCCCAAGCGATCGACGGCCTCTTGGACGATTTGCCTCACGGTGTCATCCACGATATACTTGATGTTCTTTTCTTCCAGTTGTGACAGCTCTACACGTTTCACATATTTGACCTCACCTTCGCGCTCTATTGCGCCATAGTAAGTCTCCTTGTGGAGTGAGCCACGCACGGCGTCTCCCTTTGCCAGGACCTTTTTCCCATTGATGATGATTCTGCGACGGCCCTGCTTGGCCATGTTGTCGGGAGTGTGGTGATAAACGAGCAGTTCGTTTTGCATCCGCCTCACGTCCTCGACGAATGTTGGCCAGGGCTTGGCAAAAGTGGCTTTGGACGCACCGTACCACTCATGCTTTTCCTCATCGTGATAGTACTCGGCTAGTTTGCTATATTCGTCCAGTCCGATACAGGCTACGACGATGGCGTCTATGCAATGGTGGACATGGCTCACGCGCTCCTTGGCGCTGTAAATGTCCTGAAGTCCCCATATCTTTCGGAAATCAGATGTGGCGAGGCCCTTTACAGGATACACTCGCTTGAAGACCGACTTCAGATAGAGCCGGGCGTATTTTGAGATGATGCCGATATCCACACCCTGTCGCCTGTTGAATCCTTCGGGCACGCTTTCCATCGTGAAACGTTCATGTTTTCCGCGCCAATAGTCACGCTGGAGTTCCAGGTAATGGCGGTAGCTGATGGCTTTGTCTTTTTGCTCCTTGGTTGTCGCAGCCTGTGATTTTCGTTTCTGTTTGCGAATCTGTTGGCTCAGCTCCTCGTATTTTTCCTGCCATATAGCTATGCGGGCCATGATTTCATCGTGGTTGGCAAGTTCGGTAGGCAGATGCGTCTTTTTCACATCGCGGTTGAAGCGGCTGTCACAAAGAGTCAGGTTCATCTTGGTGCTGTCTCCACCTCTGCTTCGGGGCAAGGTGTGCTCGATGTCAAATTTCGGATTGGGGCCGACAAAGTCAGATATGCGAATCTGCTGACCTGTGTATAAGCAAATATGCTGCTGCTCTTCCCATAGTTCATATTTCAAAATGTCCGTGGATGTCGGTTCTATTGCTTTGCCTGTTTCTGCCTTGTAATCCTCGACGATGTGCTTTCGGGCTGTGTCGTGTGCCTTTTGGTTGTCCCTGCCATACCGCTTGAGGGCGCTCCGCTTGTTGGCATCGTTCAGCTCACGCGAAAATTCGATGTGAATCTCCGTCTCTTGGTCTATCTTTCCCTCTTTCAAGAGACGGTTGACAAGCTTCCGAAGACAGAAAAGGGACCGCATGGCCATCGGGTTACGAACGCTGTCGGTACGTGGAGATCCGAGTTGATATATTCCGTCTTGACCAGGGCGCACACGAGGGTAAGTCTCTAACATCGAGGGATGGTAGAGCTTTTTGAGATTTTCGTCTGAGACATGATACCTTTCTTTTAGATACTCTTTGATGCACGTCTCTAGAGTGCGTCCGTCTGTTTTGGGGTCATAGCTGTTTATCTCTTTGATGACGCAGTCAATGGCTGCTTGGCGCATTTCCTCGATTCCCCATTCATAGGCAGGCATCACTTCACAAAGATTGCCCAAAAAGACCGCATGGGAATAGACAAGTCCTCTTCTGAGGTAGGGGAGAATCTTGCAAATAGCCTTGAGGCTTAGCGAAGCATAGGCGGAGGGAAGGTTGATGTTGCTGAAGGCCTGGGCTTGTTCGTCGTCAAGCTGTAGGCGCACCTTGGCAAACTCAGCCAGCTTGTCTTGGTCGGAATAGAAGAAAAGTGCATGCCAGATATCGATGAGGATCTCAAGTCGGCTTTTACCATCGGCCAGCGTATAGACCTCGCAGATGGAGTCGAGCCAATCGTCACCGAAAATATCTTGTAGCACCGCCGTGACGGGACAACCAGAGACGGAAGTATCCATCGGATAGTTGAAGAGATACGGCATTTCCGCATCAGCGGCCTTCTTGTAGAATCCGTAGAGCTTTTTAGGAGCCAACTTCTTGGCAATATCCTCGAAATTAAAGGTCTTCTTGGTCTTCCTAAAGAAAAGCGGAAGAATCTTCTCGCGCTCCTCGTGGTTCAACGGTCGGAGCTCATCTTCCTTTGGTGTTTTTATTTTGATATGGTTGATGAAAGACAACATTCTAAACTCCTCGTACAAGGGGTGGGAGGCAGGACATTTGGCTTTGTTTTTCTCAAATACGCACTTGCCCACTTGTCTTTTTTGAGATTTCAAAGGCCGCTGGGTAAAAATGGCCTTCTCCAACTCCGACACGAGCGAGGCGTCCAATTGCTGCTTTTCGCAGATGGCATGAAACTCTTTGAGGTAGTGTTCGTTGCGTGCGGTGTAGTGTTTGCGTATCTTTTTGCCTTTCTCATAGAGCTGGTAGAAATAATCGCCAAGGTATTCGCATTCCGCTTCCCGCATTTCTTCGGAGAGGGCACTGATACCGTCATTCACGACGCCCACGTCCTCACCACTCTGATCCTTGCGGTTGCTGAGAAAGCCACGGCGCTGGGCAAAGTGATAGAAAACGCGACCGAGGATGTAGCGGTTCGTAACCTGGGTCAAATCCAGTTTCTCATGCAGGCATAGATGTCGATAGGCATATGGGTTTTGTCCTTTCTCCTCGTCCGTGCGCTGCCATTGCATGAACAACTCATCGGTTGGGTATATGTTCTTTAGTCGCCATTGGCGCAGCTCCCAGGAGGTGAGTGGGGGACAAAGGTGGTGCTGGGTCAAGATGTGTAGCAGCCTGATTTTGCGTAGCTTTATGCGATAGTAGCGCACTCGGATAGCACGGTAGCCCGTCCTTTCTGCCGCTTTGGAAGACTCGTTGTCCTTGTCGATGTTGACTCCCTCTTGGAAAATATTCACTCCCTTATCAAGCAGGCAGTACTGCTCTGCCTTCTTTTCTACGATAGCCCATCCAAGGCTGTTCGTGCCTGTGTCAATACCAAGTATTTTAGTCATTTTTGATGCGGTTTTAAATTTTTTGGTAAAATTACAATAAAAAATTTGTTTAAACAAAAATAAAGTAGTATTTCTGCATCCAGAATAAGATTTCCTACATCTTATCACAATAAGGCCAGCAATGGCCGAAGGGTGAAACCTATACTCCCGCTTCGGTGGGAGTTTTCTTTTTTTATAGCTTGCCGAGAGGGCTGTTTTGTTTATTTGAGCTAATAAAAGGTAAGGCTCTCCACTTTCAGGCGTCCCAATTGTAGATAGGCTTAAACTATCTAATGTGGCAACCCTTTTGCAGGTCGCCGTGTTGGCTACTTGATGGAGTTTTTCTTGTAAAATTTCCCTAAAGTCGTTGGGATTTGGGGCGAAAAGATGACGGCGAATGAGTCATCAGACCAAATGGATTGATCCGATACGAAGGCTGATATCCTGCATTGCGTCGTTGCTTATTAGAACCGTTCTCCGGTTAATTTAAGAATCCTGGATTTTATAGCGCCATGATTTCTAAGAAACATTTGTGCGAGTTCGCTAATAGATTTGCCTTCGTTGTATAGGGCAACTAGTCTCTCGTCATCTGATTCTGTCCATGGTTGATAAGCATTAGGGTAAACAAATCTTTGCTGCTCCATGTATGTAGACTCGTCTATGATGGTACTTGGACTCTTGATACCAAATATTTCCATCAGATCCTGTATGACTCTTTCTTGATTTTCCTTCACGGTTTCAGGTGTCCATGCGTTCGGATATGTTTGGTATATTTTTTGTGAGCTTGCAAAGGATCCGATATTCTTCTCGAAATATTTTTTTAGTTTCTCCTGATAATCAAGATTGCCAAGGGAAGAATTCTTTCTGCGTCCAATCAGGCACAGGTTTCCTATCCTATGTGTATAGTAGCTTCTCTGTTCCTCGCTAAAGTCCTTCACCCACTGGCTGGTAGCTTTAGGATTCTGTGGAAGAATATGCTCAATGGATGTCGTTCCGAAATCTTTCCATTCAGACTTGTCCTTGTATTTGTATTCAAGAAGCATCAGGAGCGCATAGGTGTATCGTCTGCCGTATATCTCTGATTGGATATTTGCCATAAATACATGTTCATTAAATGAATAATATCCTTGAGCGTCAAGTACATCGGAGGGTTTTCCAGACTCTTCTATCAAGTTGATGATACTATTCAAGATGTCGATGCGATACGATGGGCTTTTGCCACATACTGCATCTGCAATGTTTTTACAGGCTACCTTCTGTGAAAATTCAAGAAGCCCATTGTCTCCAAATTTTCTTCCATACGCCAAAATGACAGGAATCCAATCGGTCGAAGGCATACACTCGATGAGGATTCTTATCAACGAACAATACTCGGTATCTTCATTGCCTGCCAAGTTGATCAACTTGTTATAATCCTCATACGCCCTAAAGACATAGTTGAAAAAATCTCTTCCCTGTTTGATTTTTCCTGCTTTAAAAATCTGTTTCTCATATTCGTCAAGCAGATTCGTCTTTTGGCGCTTTTTGAGCAGCATCGTTCGTACATAGGCAAGGAAACGGTCAAAATCATTACCCAAATCCTCCTGCATGTTTTCCCATTCGCGCGCATACTCGTTCATTTCGCTGCCATCCTCGATTTTTTCAAGATTGGATGATTTTAGAATATCAGCATTGCTCAGTTTTTGGCCACGATCATTCATCACGGAGAAGAGGCGAAATGCATCCTCTAACGAGTCTGCTGATATATAGATCATCACAACATTGTTGAGGATGAATATGAGAAAGGAATCTAAATCTATTTCTTTATGATTGGTAAAAAACTCGTTGTAGCAAACCAATGCATTGCACATTCTTTGAATAGACGTGCATTCTTTTTTGTCATTGGCTTTCTTGACAATATCGTCCCAATGCTGCGTAATACTTCCAGGCGTCATTAAGTATTCCTCAATGAACTTCCTCACATTGCCACGAATCTCATAAGAAAGGCGTATCCGTTCGGGAATTTGCTTAATCTTATTGGCCTTTTGGAATATCAAGTCAACGCAGTTGACCTTGACATCCTCTGAAGAACCAGCATAGTCGCGCAAGAAAGCAAACAAGAGAAACAAGGTAGTGATACGCTGCTGTCCATCAAGCAGGTCATTGTTGTTGCTTTTACTTTGAATAATGTAGGAGCCGAGGAAATATTCCTCCTTGGCATGTTCTATATAATTAGACGCAAAGTCATCCAACATGTCATTCACATTGTCGCTTTCCCATACGTAATGTCTTTGATATGAAGGAACAGTGTACCACTCCTCGAAAACCTTAGCAATAGTTTGTTTGCCAAATCCTATTTCTTTATTTGCGGATTTCATAATTCGATGTGATTCTTTTTATACTCTAATTTCCGCAGTACTATGAGTTAGTAATTTTTATAAGTACCTGAGCAACTATAGGGTGCTCGGGATGATGTCATGTCAGATTTTTCACCTACCTTAGTGCTGCAAACAAGTATAGCAAAATCTCCGAATGACATGGCAAATGTACAAATAAAATCCGAGAAACTCACTCCTTTTGGAGGAATATTTCCGATCATGGAGCAATTTGGGCTCATATAATATTGTTGTGTTTTTAACAATCTGTATTTCTTATGCAAACAACTGTTTTACTCTATAAAGATAGAACTTCAGATCATTCACTCCTCTGAATTCAGCCCTGAATGTTTTTAACTTGCAATTGAATGATTCAGCACTGGCGTTTGTTCTTTTGTCATTGAAGAAATTCAGTATTCTGTCATAATGGTTTTGAAACGTCTTGATGACAGTATTAAACTCTTCACAGTTCCATTGCTCAACCTGATTAAACCATAATGCGAGTTTAGGACGTGCCACATCCTTATTATCGTAATCCGAATATATCTTACCCAATCTTAAAGCAAGATAATAAAACTCTTTCATGTCCGGAAACCGACAGAACAGAACCTTGGCTCTTTCTGTCTGTGATTCGGTCCAGTCGTTCGGCTTTCTTACAAGCAACCTGCTGCATCTTACCATAAGCTGCTTAAGAGTGTCTCCACAGCTTAATATTTCAGGCTTGTATTCAAGCCCTTTCTCCTTGTACAAAGCACGCATGCGATTATCCTCCGCCATCACTTCCCAACGGTGCTTTATACGTAAGTCCTGAAGAGCATCATACATAAGTTTCTGCACATGGAATCGGTCTACGATCTGCTCTGCATTGGGAAAACACTTACGTACTATCTTATACATAGAGTTTGACATGTCCATAGTAACAGACTTGACCATTGCACGTTTGCCGACAGGAAGACGCTGTAACTTCTTGATTATGAAGTCCGATTTCACTCCCTTTACCATTGCTACAAGCGTACCCTTCCTCCCGTGCCCGTCCTTGTTGGTCACAATTGTATACAGTTCTCCATTGCTCAGTGAAGACTCGTCTATGGCAAGATGTTCGCCGAGATTGCAGGCATAAAGGGTAAACTCCTCTGAATGTTTTTTCTGATTCCAGGAGTGAAATCCGCTCAGATGGTTCTTGTAGTAGTCATTTAGGACATTTGCCTTCAAATGCGTAAACTCTGCTACACTCTTGATGCTCACAGCATGGGTATCAAGGTAATTCTTTTAAAAAAGCTCCGAACTCAGCGGTAATTCTGGTTCCGGATGCAACAAGATTCCAGTCGCGGCTATAGCTCTTGCCCGTAGACTTGTCAAGCCATCTGCGTCGCTTTATCCTAAAATACATGGTATGGTCACGGACGGGAAAATCTGTGACTGTTATTGGCTTGTGAAAACCATTGGAAATTAAAGGAAGGCCTTGTAAGTTTTCAGGCACAATATCTTTCTCAACTAAGACCAACATAAAATAATCTCCCATATTGGAAGCTTCTGTTATATCGAAATAGTCAAGGAGTCCTGCCGGAAGAAATAATGACAATACGGATTTGTAATCTATGGGCTGAGTTCTATTCATGACGCAAAGATAAACAATAATATTGAATTGTTAAAAACACAACAATATTATTTGATCCGATTTTTGGAGATAAGCATTCATACGCTCGTCTAGATAGATGGTCATACTCATTGAGTCAATATCAGACTCATCTGTTTCTATCTTGACGATATCGAAATTGTCCAGTATTTCTTTGGGAAGAACTATACGGGCTAATTGTTCAAGCATGTTCATAATGCAAAGATACAAAATACTATGAAACAAAAAAAACATCCCCAGTACTTTTCCACTGAGCCCTCATCTGTTTCTATCTTGACGATATCGAAATTGTCCAGTATTTCTTTGGGAAGAACTATACGGGCTAATTGTTCAAGCATGTTCATAATGCAAAGATACAAAATACTATGAAACAAAAAAAACATCCCCAGTACTTTTCCACTGAGCCGTTTTCTTTCTGTCCATGCGGTCTACATAGTCAAGATAGCGTTCAAGGCAGTTGTCGAAATACACAAAACCACGACTCTCATCATCTGTTACCCAAGGATTCCATCCCTGAGCAAGCTGCTTTGTAAGAACATCCATGATTTCGCTTGCTCTGCGTTTCTTTTCAGAAACGCTAAGACTATCTTTGATATAGTATCTCTTACGACGCATTAAACCTCGTGCTGGGTCTAATGATGTAAAATCAACAAACCAACGTACACCTTTATGTAAAGTGGGAGGTGTGTAGCCCACAATGTTAGAACTATTGCCGTTACAAAATTTTGAGCACATTTTTTTAACATCTTTTAGAGCCATCATATCGGTGGATTAAAGACGTTTGTTCAATTACCTAAAAAATTCTGGCGCAGATTTGGCGCACCCTTAAACGAAAAATCAGCGCAACTTGTTGTTTTACAACTCGTTACGCTGATTTTGGCGGAGAGAGAGGGATTCGAACCCCCGGTACCTCTCAGTACGCCGGTTTTCAAGACCGGTGCATTCGACCACTCTGCCATCTCTCCATAGGGTGTCTATGGTTGGTCGTGATGAAATAAGCAAGGCTTCATACTTATCGAAACCTATAGATTCACTACATATAGCGGAGAGAGAGGGATTCGAACCCCCGGTACCTCTCAGTACGCCGGTTTTCAAGACCGGTGCATTCGACCACTCTGCCATCTCTCCATAGGGTGCTGGATCCGATAGATATAGTCTTGCTATATGTTACGACTCGTTATGTCGTCTTGCTTATTTGCGGGTGCAAAGGTAGTAGTTTTTATTTAATCTGCAAAACTTTTCGCCACTTTTTTTTGAAAAACATGAAAAAATGTTGAATGAGGGGACATAAGAACAAGATTCGTTGCTTGCGGTTTTAAGACATGAGAACATAAGAACAAGAGAACATGATTTCCTAGCGGTTTTTAATTTCTAACTAAATAATTCACAATGCGCATCGCGCATAATTCAAAACTCAAAACTCTTAATTCCTAATGCGCACCGCGCACCAACTCGTAATTCGTAATTCAAAACTCCTAATTCATATTATATTATTATATGGCAACAATTAAATTAAAATTTCGTCCCTCATCCGTTCCCACCACTCAGGGAACCATCTATTATCAAGTGATTCACAACCGAAGCGTTAAGTGGCTCACCACTCATTGTCATGTCTACTCATGCGAGTGGGATAGCCTTAATGCCTCAATAATTAGTGTTTACTGAATAATTTACAACTCTCTGATATTTAAGTTTATATA
>ENA-OPCZ01001518-OPCZ01001518.1-human-gut-metagenome-genome-assembly--contig:-NODE-1518-length-12027-cov-6.693953_pt1 | contig 12027 bp, 9 predicted proteins | sample MGYA00241566_ERZ501483 | MGnify/ENA primary metagenome ERZ501483 (study PRJEB25962, sample SAMEA1965191) | human gut metagenome | biome: human gut; feature: human-associated habitat; material: faeces... | reverse complement strand
GCCACGGCTGGCTGCTGATGAACGGCGGCAAGATGTCCAAGTCTGTGGGCAACGTTGTTGACCCCGTGGTCCTGTGCGACCGCTACGGCGTGGACTCCATCCGCTACTTCCTGCTGCGTGAGATCCCCTTTGGCAACGACGGCATGTTCACCAACGAGGCCCTGATCAACCGCATCAACAGCGACCTGGCCAACGACCTGGGCAACCTGCTCAGCCGCACCGTTGCCATGTGCGAGAAGTACTTCGGCGGCATGGTCCACAAGGCCGCTGGCACCGAGGCCATCGACACGGAGCTGGAGACCATGGTCAATGAGCTGCTGGGCAAGGTCACTGCCGACATGGACAACCTGACCATCCCCCAGGCCCTGATGGAGATCTTTGCCGTGATCCAGCGCGCCAACAAGTATATCGACGAGACCGCTCCCTGGGCTCTGGCCAAGGACGAGGCCAACAAGGCCCGTCTGGAGAGCGTGCTCTACCATCTGTGCGAGGCACTGCGTGTGGCAGGCATCCTGCTGAACGCTTACCTGCCCTCCACCGCTCCCAAGATGATGGATCAGCTGGGTCTGTCCACTGCCGACATCGACCTGAGCAAGGCTGCTTACGGCGTGCAGGAGACCTACACCGTCCACAAGGGCGATGCCCTGTTCCCCCGCATTGACGTGGCCAAGGAGATCGCCCACCTGAAGGAAGAGGACGAGAAGCGCAAGGCCGCTGCCGAAGCTGCCAACAAGGCCAAGGCCGAAGCCGAAAAGGCTGCTGCCGCCCCCGCCGCTGAGGAGAGCACCGTTGATTTTACCCACGAGGAAGAGATCGACTTCGACACCTTCTGCAAGGTGGAGCTGCGCGTGGCCGAGGTGCGCGCCTGCGAGAACCTGAAGGAGAGCAAGAAGCTGCTCCACCTGACCGTGTTTGACGGTGAGCGTGAGCGCTGCATCCTGTCCGGCATTGCCAAGTGGTTCAAGCCGGAGGATCTGATCGGCAAGAAGATCGGCATCGTCTGCAATCTGGCCCCCCGTCCCATGCTGAAGGGCAAGTATGTCAGCGAGGGCATGATCTTTGCTGCCGACACCGCTGACGGCGGCTGCTCCATCGCCTTCTACGGCGACAACACCCCCGTTGGCAGCCGCATCCACTGAGCCATGGAGACACAGCTGAGCCGCGCCGAAAAGCTGGACCGGCTTTTCGGCACACCGGCCTTTGCCGTTATCATTGCCATTCTCTGCAACGCCATGTGGGGTTCGGCTTTCCCTTTCATCAAGCTGGGCTACCGGCTCTTTGCCATCGACACTGCTGACACGGCCTCCATTCTCTGCTTTGCAGGGGTGCGGTTCATGCTGGGCAGTGTGCTGGTACTGGGCGGCAGCCTGCTGCTGGAGGGCAGGCTCCCCGCCATGCCCAAAGGGAAGATCCTGGCCGAATGCTGTGCATTGGGCCTGTGGCAGACCACAGCGCAGTATGCCTTTTTCTACAGCGCTGTTGCCCTGCTCACCGGTGCCTTTGGCGGCATCCTGAACAGCACCCAGAGCTTTCTGGGGGTCATCTTCGCCCATTTCCTTTATGGCAGGGCTGACCGCATGACCCCGGCCAAGGCGCTGGGCTGCGGCATCGGCTTTGCGGGCGTTCTCATCGCCACGTTGGGCAACCACGGCGGCGGCAGCGCCCGGGGCGTAGCCTATATGCTCATTGCCACCGTCCTCTTCACGCTGGCAGGCCCCTGGAACAAATCCGTCACCCGCCGGGCAGACAGCTTTGCCGTCTGCTTTGTGAACCTGTTCGTGGGTGGTGCGGCCCTGTTCCTGCTGGGCGCTGTTCTGGGCGGACGGCTGGAACACTGGTCTGTGCTCAGCGTGCTGGACCTGCTGGCACTGGCCTTCATCTGCGGCGCGGGCTACATCGTCTGGGCCCTGCTGATGAAGAACAACCCCGTCAGCCGGATCGCCATCTTCGGGTTCGTGAACCCGGTGGTGAATGTCCTGCTCAGCGCCCTCATCAATGGGGAGCCGCTGTTCCGGTGGCAGTATCTAGGGGCGCTGGTGCTGGTCTGCATCGGCATCTGGCTGGTAAACAAGGCCCCCGCCAAAAAGGAGCGTGCCCTGTAATATGGAATACCCCATCTTTGATACCCACGCCCATTACAGCGCCCGTGCCTTTGACGCAGACCGCTTTGCCATGCTGGACAGCCTGCCCGGCAAAGGGGTGGTGGGCGTGTGCGAGCAGGCCACCCATTCGGGCGATGCGCCCAAGGTGCTGGAGCTGGCCCACAAATATCCCTGGGTGTACGCCGCCGTCGGCATCCACCCGGAGAGCCTGCTGGCCCCGGAGGATTGCGGTGAGGAAGGCCCCGCCCCTACTGTTTCGGTATACGGCGGCGACTGGGCCGCAGAGATGCGTGCCCTTGCCCCCTATTACGAGGACCCCAAGGTGGTGGCTGTTGGGGAGTGCGGACTGGATTACCACTGGCCCGTGCCCAAGGATGCCCAGCTGGCGCTGTTTGAGGCCGAGATCCGGCTGGCGCTGGAACTGGACAAGCCCATCATCGTGCACGACCGCAGCGCCCACGCCGATGTCTATGCCCTGCTGAAAAAGTACCGGCCCAAGGGCATCGTCCACTGCTATTCCGGCAGCGCCGATGACGCGCTCTGGCTGGCAGAGCAGGGGCTCTACATTGGCTTTGGCGGGGCCTGCACCTTCAAGGGGGCCAAGCGTGCCGCCAAGGCCATTGCCGCCCTGCCGCTGGAACGCATCGTCCTGGAAACTGACTGCCCCTATATGGCCCCGGAACCTGTCCGCGGCACCCGCTGCGACAGCTCCCTCATCCGCTATGTGGGCGAGTATATCGCCAGTGTCAAGGGTGAGGAACCGGAGCAGGTGTTCCGCCAGACGGTGGAGAATGCCTGCCAGGTATATAACCTCTCCGTCTGAAACCGGCAGCAGCCGGGCACAGAGGGCAGGCTATCCTTCTATACAACCTATCCGTTATCTACAAAAGCATTATGCTTCTGTATAAATCAAGCAACAAACTACAAATAGTCAATCAAGGAGATATCACTTATGAAAGCTCGTATTCCGCAGCACCGTGAATTCATCATCAACTTCCCCGACACTGTTGACAACGCCAAGGCCAACGAGGGCTGGGCAAAGCTGCAGCAGATCGTGGAGGACTACAAGAAGGACCACAACGGTGCTTCCGTCTACGCACCCAGCTTCATCGAGGACTGCGAGCCTGCCGTCAAGAAACTGCAGGAAGAGTACGGTTTCGAGTACACCGTTGAGTACGTCAAGTAATTTCTGCGTTTTCAGAATATTGCATTAAAAAGAGCAGAGCGTCTGGCCAGCTGGCTGGAGCGCTCTGCTCTTTTTGTTGCTTATTTCAGTTCCATATTGATGGACTTTTCCGTAAAGCCATAGTTCCGGTACATCTCATACGCCTTTTTATTTTTGGCGTTCACCTGCAGTTCAATGGTGTCGCATCCCTTTTCTGCTTTGAGCTGCTTCACCTTATCAAAGAACTGGTGCCCGATGCCCTTCCCGCGATACGCCTCATCCACCGCCATGGTACTGACGAACAAAATATCTTTCGTCACCTGTGCCGGGCTTTCCACATGCCGCTTAAACACTTCCAGAACACCAACAACGCTTCCGTCCGTCTCGGCAATATACCAGCTGTCCCCTTTCAGGAGTTCGCCAAACAGTTCCTTTGTGATCAATGGGCTGGCCGGTTTGTAGACATCCGGCCGCCAATCCACGTGCATCTGCTGGACCTGATCCATAATAGCAGAAAATCGGTCATAATCCTGCATTTGCGGGGTACGAATCGTAATTTTCATTTCGTTTTCTCCTTATTGTATCAAAAATACCCTGTCTGACACGGTTTCGGGTCCAGACAGGGTATTTTGAGTTTCTTTTCAGTTGCCCGCTTCCACCTTGCTCAGCAGGATACGATCATTATCCAGCGCCTTGCCGGCATTCTCGCGGAACTTTTCCAGCAGGTCGTCCACGGTCATCTTACTGCGCTCTTCGCCCTTGACATCGAACACGATGCGGCCGCCGTCCATCATCAGGGTGCGGTTGCCCAGCTCGAGGGCCTGATGCATGTTGTGGGTGACCATCAGGCAGGTGATCTTTTTCTCTGCCACGATGCTCTTGGTCAGCTCCAGCACCTTCTCCGCCGTGGCAGGGTCCAGGGCGGCAGTGTGCTCGTCCAGCAGCAGGAGCTTGGGGGTAACGAGGGTGGCCATGAGCAGGGTCAGCGCCTGCCGCTGGCCGCCCGAGAGCAGACCCACCGGCTGCTTCATCCGGTCCTCAAGGCCCATATTCAGCAGGGCAAGTTTTTCCCGGAACAGCTCCTTATCCTTGCGGGAGATGCGGGAGAAGATGGCGTGGGGGGCAGTTCCTGCCCGGAGATAGGCCAGCGCAAGGTTTTCCTCAATGGTCATATTGGGGGCCGTGCCCTTGAGGGGGTCCTGGAACAGGTGGCCGATGACCTTGCTGCGCTCGTACTCGGGCGCAAAGGTAATGTCCTGCCCGCCCAGCACAATGCTGCCCTCGTCGGCAATGAAACCGCCGGTGATGGCGTTGAACATGGTGGATTTGCCCGCGCCGTTGGAGCCCACGATGGTGGCAAAATCGCCTGCCTCCATGTGCAGGCTCACACCGTTCAGGGCCACTTTTTCGTTGACGGTGCCGGGGTTAAAGGTCTTGTGCAGGTTGTTCAGTTCCAGCATTTCCATCTCAGTGAACCTCCTTCCGGGCATTGTGCTTGCGCTGCTCAAAGGCAAACTTTGCCCGGATGGCGGGCATCGAGATGGCCACAGCCACGATGAGGGCGCTCACCAGCTTCATGGCGGCGGCGGGCACATTGAAACGCAGGGCCACGGCCACGATAAAGCGATACAGGCAGCTGCCGAACACCACGCCCAGCACCCGGCGCACCATGGTGCGCTTGCCCACCAGCGTTTCGCCGATGATAAGGGAAGCCAGTGCAATGGTCACCATGCCGGTGCCCACGTTGATGTCGCTGCTCTTCTGATACTGAGCCAGCAGGCCGCCGGAAAGGGCGGTCAGCGCGCCCGAGATGCACAGGCCCACTGTGATGGTGAAGGCCGGGTTAATGCTGGAGGCCCGCACCATGGCGGCATTGTCGCCGGTGGCGCGGATGGAAAGGCCCAGCCGGGTGCCCAGGAAACCCACCATGGCGGCACAGGCGAGTACAATGACCGCCGCCGCGATGACCAGCTTATACCAGCCGCCCGTAAAGGCCAGCGCGGATTTTGCCAGCGAGAATACCGTATCGGTCTTGACCAGGGACATCGTGGACGAAAAGCCCATGACCGCCAGATTGATGGTGTACAGGCCGGTGTTCACGATGATGCCTGCCATGATGCTCTCAACGCCCAGACGTGTCTGCAAAAAGGCGGTGACAAAGCCCGAACACACACCTGCTGCCATGGCCGCGAACAGGGCCAGGATGGGGTGGCCTGTCAGCGCCACCTGACAGGCCACGGCACAGCCAAGGGTGAAGCAGCCATCGGTGGACAGGTCGGCAATGTTCAGGATCGAATAGCTCAGAAACAGCGCCAGCGCCACCAGACCGTAAATGCAGCCCAGCTCCAGCGCCGTCTGGATCACGTTGAGCGAAAAGATACTCGCCAGCATGGTTGATGTACTCCTTTTTAGAAATTTTCCTGCGTGGTCACTACCACAATTTCGGTGCAATAGGGCTTGAAGGCTTCCTTGACGGTGTCGAGGTCAAGGCCCAGTGCCTCACAGCTCTCGGTGTTGATGGTGACGATGCCGTTATCGAAGGTCTGGTAGGGCAGGTCTGCGGGGGTCTTGCCGCCGCAGAGCAGCTCCACCACCATATCGGCGGTGGCCTCGCCCAGCTGGACGTAATCCACGCCGTAGCCCACAAAGGCACCGTTCAAAGCAAAGCTGTCCGCACCGGTGAAGTGCTGGATCCCTGCCTCCAGGAAGGTCTCATAGATGGACAGCTCGGCGGTCATCACGGTGTTGTCGGTGGGGGTGAACACTGCCTTGACACCGGCGGCCACAAGGGCCTCGGCAGCCATCTGCACCTCAGCGGTGGTGGTACCGTTCTTTTCAATGTACTTGATGCCCTTGCTGTCGCAGAACGCCTTGGCATCGGCGATGGCCTGGGTGGAGGCATCCTGGCTCAGGTCGTACAGCAGACCGATGGTGTCGATGTCGGGGTTGATGGCAGTGATGAGGTTCATAATGGCCTCGGTGTTCAGGGCATCGGAGGTGCCGGTGATGCCCTCCTCCCCGTCAAACCCGGCGGAAACAGGGTCGGTGACGGCAGAGTAGACCACAGGGATGCCGGTATCCTCCACAGCGGCCAGCATGGTGGCGGCAGTGGGGGTGGCCACGGCCACGATCACGTCCACCCCGTCGGCCACCAGGTCTGCACCGATCTGGTTCAGGTTGGACTGGTCAGCCTGGGCGTTGGCGTAGTAATCGGCATAGTCGAAGGTCACGCCCTTCTCCGCGCCCACCTCATCCAAACGGCTCTCAACAGAGGCCACGATCTGGTTCAGGGAAGCATGATCCACATAGTTGACGATGCCCACCTTAAAGGTCTGGCCTGCTTCAGAAGCGGCGGCAACGGAACCGGCAGCGCTGGAAGCGGTGCTGGATGCTGCGGCAGAAGAGCCGGAGGAGCCGCAGCCGGTCAGGCCCAGTGCGGATACGACAGCGGCTGCGGCGGTAGCCTTCAGGAAGCTGCGGCGGGAGATCATGTTCATGGTTTTCATAGCGGTTGCTCCTTTCCCGGAGCGGGCGGCCCAAAAATAAATAAAACCCGCTCCACCTGCGGAACGGGTAAAATAAAAACGGCCCCGTCCCTGTGTGTTCATCCACAAGGACAGAGTCGAGAAATTCGAATCTGCGGTGCCACCTTGCTTGCTCCGCTCGTCTTCCCACCATGGAAAACTGCAGGAGCCCCTCAACGGAGAGCCAACACTCCCCTGCCCTGTAACGGAGGCTTCCGTCCCAAGCTACTAAAGGCACTGCCCTGTTCGCCCGGCCCTCGGCGGCCCACGAACTCTGCCCCGCTCTCTGCCCGTTTTCACCATTCGGGCTCACTGTAAGTGCGCTTGCAGGTTCTCTTCCGCCTCATCGGTTTGTTGATTGCATTATACGCTTTATTTTCATAAAGTCAAGAGGGAATTTTTCATTTTTTCGGCCGCAAAGGTGAAATGCTTCTTGGATGTTCCGCAGCAGCTCTCCTGCCCGGATCTCCCCGGTGCGGCCCGGGCAGCTCTGCCGGGGCAAAAGAAGCCTTCTTCCTGCCATAGGTCATACTTTCTCTCCGCTCCGGGACGCATTTCCACTTTCAGTATCCCCGTTGCTGCGCACAAAGTTCGCAGTTTCTGCCACAGTTTCCACACTATTTTTATTCTTTTCCCGAGTTTTGCTCTAAATTCTCTTCAAAGGGCTTGACAGAAAAATGTTTTTTGCGATAAACTAATTCTATGAAATATTTTCGTTGTATCCAACGATGTCAAACATGCAATTCGGAGAGGACACTACCACCATGTCGATGACCCTGAATCCCGTCAACGAAGCCGCTTTTCAGAAAGCTGTACAGTCTCTGAAGACCCTGAACCGGGCCGCCGTGTTCCATCCCACCGGCACCGGCAAAAGCTGTATTGCCTGGAAGGTGGTGGAGGCTCACCCCCAGACCACCTTTTTCTGGCTGGTGGCCGGTGCACAGCGTCTGGCCCTGCGGCAGGCAGAGCTGACACGCTACAACGGCGGCATCCTGCCCGGCAATGTCCGCTTCTGTGATTGCGAAAAGCTGGCCGCTGCCACCCCGGAGCAGTGGGTGCGGCTGGGGGAGCAGAAACCCGGCTGCATCGTGCTGGACTGCTACCATGAGTTGAGCGCCGTGTGTTGGGCGCAGTCGGTGCAGAAGCTGCTGCGGATGTGCCCCCAGGCAAAGGTGCTGGGGCTGGGTGTGCCCAACGGTGCCCCCGTCTGCGCCGCCGCGCAGGAGCTGTTTGCCGACTGCATCGTCTCCCACATGACTGTGGCCGAGGCCATGGCCGCCGGGACCATGCCAGTGCCCTCAGCCTATGCAGCCCTGCTCTGGCCTCAGGAGGAGGAGCTGGCCACCCTGCGCGCCCGGATCAAAAACCTGTGTATGCCCAAGGGCGACACCTCCCTGCGCGTTCAATATGAAGAGCTGAGCTGGTCTCTGCGTCAGGTGGAAAACTTGACCGTTCTGCTGCCCCGCCTGCTCAGCGATACCAGCGGCCATTATCTGGTCCTGTTTGAATCCGCCGCCTATCAGGAAAAGCTGGGCGCGGAGCTGGAACAGCTGCTGCGCACTGTGGACCCTGCCGTCCGCTTTTACGCTGCAGATCACGCCTGCTTTGCGGATTCTGCTGCTGTGGAGACTTTCCTCTCCGATACAGCCCCCGGCCCTAAGGTCCTGCTCTGCGTCAACGCGCCGGGAGTCCAGCAGCCGCTGGAGGGGCTGGCCGGGGTCATTCTGGTGCGCCAGTCCAGCCTGATGTCCACCTTCAAGCAGATGCTCTGCCGCGCGCTGGTGGCTGCCGGCAGCCGCAGCGTGCCGGTGTTTGACCTTGTGGCGCAGTTCGAGGGGCTGGGCAACGGCCGTACCCTGCAGCGTGACTGCACCGAGGCCATGACCAGAGCCGGCAGCAAAACGCCGGGCTTCCGGCAGGAGCGCCCCATGCAGCAGACCTACCGCCTGTATGGCAAGCTGCGCCGGGAGATGGAGGCCCGCTGGGAGGTGCTGTGCCAGGCCGCCGCTGATGCCGCCGCCAAAGAGGGCACCTTGGAGCTGCCCCGGAGCTATACCATCCACAGCGGCGTGCCCGTGGGCAAGTGGCTCGAGCTCCAGCGGCAGGTACAGGCCGGGCAGCGCCCGGGCCGCCTGACGGCTGAGCAGGCCGCCAAGCTGGAAAAACTGGGCATCCGCTGGAACCACCGGCTGGAAGCTGCCTGGGAAAAGGGCTTTGCCTCCGCGCAGAAATACCGCACCGAGCACGGCGACCTGCTGGTGCCGGTGCGCTACCGCGATAAAAATGATTTTGCACTGGGCGAATGGATCGTCTACAACCGCCAGCGCTATCTGGGCGGCAACCTGACCCAGAACCGCATCGAGCGGCTGGAAGCCATCGGCATGGTGTGGAGCACCTCCAACGACCTGTGGGAGCAGAACTATGCCGCCGCCACCCAGTATTATCTGGAACATGGCGATCTGGAAGTGCCCATCAAGTACGAAACGCCCTCCGGCTTCGGTCTGGGGGTCTGGCTGGGGGCCCAGCGCGCCGCTCACAAGGCAGGCGAGCTGCCACAGGAACAGGTGGAGCGGCTGGACGCTCTGGGCATGGACTGGACCAACCGCAACGACCGCAAGTGGATGTCCCTGTACGATGTTGCCGCCGCCTACTACCATGAGCACGGCAACCTGAACGTCCCCTCGGAGTATGTCACGCCGGACGGAGTGTTGCTGGGCAAGTGGGTGGCGCGCCAGCGCTATGCCTACCTGAACCCGGACCGCTCCAGCGCCCGGGTCACCCCTGAGCGCAAGGCCCTGCTGGACAAGCTGGGCATGGTGTGGGAAAAGTACGACCCCTGGCAGGAGCGCTATGATCTGGCTCTGGCCTACAAGACAGAGCACGGCGATCTGGAGATCCCCTCTGTCTACAAGACCGCGGACGGTGTTTGGCTGGGCAGCTGGGTCAGCCGCCAGCGGCAGGCCCTGAACTCCGGCAGCAGCGCCCTGAGCAGTGAGCGCCGCAAGCTGCTGCGCACCCTGTTCAAGGGCGAGCGCCGCCCCAGTGATCCCGCTGCTGACCACGGCACCGTGCGCGAGGCCAACTGGGAGCGGAACTTCCGCAGTGCCGCCCGCTACGCCCGCAAATACAAGCATCTGCTGGTCCCCGCCAGCTATGTGGACAGCGACGGTGTCCGGCTGGGCGTGTGGATCTCCAACCTGCGTGCAGCCCGCAAGAACCGCCCGGATTCCTATCAGGTCACGCCCGCCCACATCAAAAAGCTGAACAGCATCGGCATGGTGTGGGATGCCCGGGATGCCAAGTGGGGAACCGCCTATCAGCAGGCCAAGGCCTACTACAAGGCACACGGCAACCTCCACGCCGCCGCCAACTACAAATCCGACGAAACCGGCTTCTGCCTGGGCGACTGGCTCCGCCGGATGCGGGAGTGGGATACCACCCACGACCCCAAGCTCACCCCTGAGCGCCGCGCAATGCTGGATAAGATCGGGATGGAGTGGAGCGAATAAGAGAAAAGAGCCACCGGTTTTTGCCGGTGGCTTTTCTGATGCAGATTACAGCTGATCCAGCTCCTGCTGCAGCTGGGCCAGCGCATTGCGGATGGGCAGATGCTGGGGGCAGGCCGCCTCGCACTTGCCGCAGCGGACGCAGTGGCTGGCCTTTTCGGCATCGGGGAAGTGGGCTTCCCACTGGTGCTTGATGGCCTCGGGCTGGCCGAACATCCCCAGCTTGTTCCAGATGCTGAAGTTGTCTGGGATATCCACCCCCATGGGGCAGGGCATACAGTACCGGCAGCCGGTGCAGCCGATTTTGATGCGGCTGTGCAGGAAGGCGGCGGTCTGCTCCACCGCGGCGGTCTCTGCAGCGGTCAGCGGCTCAAAGCGGGCAAAGGTGGCCAGATTATCCGTGAGCTGATCCTCGGCGCTCATGCCCGAGAGGATGACATGGACGTTCCGGTGGCTGCCCACCCAGCGCAGGGCCCAGGAGGCATCCGAGGCTTCGGGCCGCAGGGCCTTGAGGGGCGCTTCGGCCTCCGGGGGCAGATTGGCCAGCGTACCGCCCTTGATGGGTTCCATGATGATGAGGGGGATGTTCAGCTCCTCGGTCAGCTGATAGCCGCGGTCACCCGAGATTTCCTCGGCACGGTCATCGGTGTCCAGATAGTTATACTGCAGCTGGCAGAAATCCCAGGGCTGATCCCGCAGGATGTGCTCAAGGCCCGCCGCGTTGTCGTGGCAGGAGAAACCGAATCTGCGGATGCGGCCCAGCTTTTTCTGCTCCCACAGCCAGTCCACGATGCCCATTTCCTTGGCCCGGTCGTATCGGGCGGCGTGCAGGGAGTGCAGCAGGTAGAAGTCGATGTACTCCACGCCCAGCCGCCGGAGCTGCTCTTCAAAGATATGCTGGGCCTCCTCCAGGCTCCCGCACTGCCACAGCGGCATCTTGGTGGCCAGATAAAAGCTCTCCCGGGGCCACTTTGCAATGACCCTGCCCACAAAGGGCTCGCTCTGGCCGCCGTGGTAGGGGTAAGCGGTGTCAAAATAGTTCACGCCCGCGTCCCGCGCGGCGTTCAGCAGCGCTTCGGCCCGGGGCTCGTCAATGGCTCCCTCCGGTGTGGTGGGGAACCGCATACAGCCATAGCCCAGCAGGGAGGTGCGGATGCTCTCCCCTGCGCCGTTCTGCTTTTTCCATGCTCTGTATTCCATCTCTTTTGTGCAGCTGGCTGCCGTGTTCCAGCCGCTCCTCCTTTTGCCCCCAGTATACCGGAAAAATCCCGCGCTGACAAGAAAGATGTTCCGCTTCTTGTTCTGCCGCCGGAAATATGGTATACTTATAATCCAAATTTTATCATGTTATCAACTAAATCAGATAGCGCTAAGGAGTATCATGGAACCTTTCAACACCCCTTTGAAGATCAGGGAGATCTCCCTGCCCCACCGGGCAGTATTCGGCCCCATGGCGGGCTTTACCGATGCCCCGGCCCGGCGGCTGATGGCCCAGCACGGAGCCGGTTTTACCGTCAGTGAGATGGTGTCCAGCCGGGCGCTGGTATACGGCGACCACAAAACCGTCAGCCTGCTCAAGGCCGAACCCAACGGTGCCCCCTACGGCGTGCAGATCTTTGGCGAAGTGCCCGAGATCATGGGGCAGGCCGCTGCCGCCGTGGAGCAGTACGCGTTCGATTTTCTGGACATCAACATGGGCTGCCCGGCCCCCAAGATCGTCTCGGGCGGGG
>ENA-OPCZ01001516-OPCZ01001516.1-human-gut-metagenome-genome-assembly--contig:-NODE-1516-length-12031-cov-5.171343_pt1 | contig 12031 bp, 7 predicted proteins | sample MGYA00241566_ERZ501483 | MGnify/ENA primary metagenome ERZ501483 (study PRJEB25962, sample SAMEA1965191) | human gut metagenome | biome: human gut; feature: human-associated habitat; material: faeces... | reverse complement strand
CCATGAAGTCCTGCGGTACATCGATAGTCAATGCTTCCATAGGCTCCATCAGCTTACCGTTTGCATCGCGATGCATAATAACCTTAGGTTTACCAACCTGCAGCTCAAAGCCTTCACGACGCATAGTTTCAATCAAAATAGACAGATGCAGCTCGCCACGGCCGGCAACCTCATAAGCATCCGGGCTTTCGGTCTCGGTAACACGCATGGAAACGTTGGTCTTAACCTCTTTGAACAGACGGTCACGCAGATGACGGCTGGTAACAAATTCACCTTCACGGCCGGCAAACGGACTGTTGTTAACGTAGAAAATCATAGACAGGGTAGGTTCGTCAATTTTGATGCCCTTCAGAGCTTCCGGATTTTCGCTGTCAGCGATGGTGTCGCCGATGTTAGCGTCCTGCAAACCGATCAGAGCAACGATATCACCTGCTTCAACCTCAGGCACTTCTACACGCTTCAGGCCCTGGTAGGTGTACAGACGGCCGATTTTACCGTTACGGTTGCCTGCTTCGTCCATCAGAATGATGTTTTCGCCGTTGTGGATGGTGCCGCGAACTACACGGCCTACAACGATACGGCCTACATAATCATCATAGTCCAGGGTGTTAACCAGCATCTGCAGCGGTGCGTCAACATCAACGTCCGGAGCAGGAATGTTTTCCAGAATTACTTTGAACAAAGGCTCCAGAGAATTGCTTTCCTCGTCCATGGACAGTTTGGCAATACCGTTACGGGCGGAAGCCAGAACAACCGGGAACTCCAGCTGATCTTCATCAGCATCCAGTTCAATGAACAGGTCCAGAACTTCGTCAATAACTTCATCAACACGTTGGTCGGGGCGGTCAATCTTGTTGATTACAACAATCGGTTTCAGGTGCTGTTCCAATGCTTTACGCAGTACGTATTTGGTCTGCGGCATCGGGCCTTCATAAGCATCAACCAGCAGCAGTACGCCATCAACCATGGTCAGTACGCGTTCAACCTCGCCGCCGAAGTCAGCATGGCCCGGGGTGTCCAGAATGTTGATTTTTACGCCGTTGTGCATAACAGCGGTGTTTTTAGACAGAATGGTGATACCACGTTCGCGCTCCAGAGCATTGGAGTCCATAACGCGCTCTTCAACGCGCTCGTTAGCACGGAAAACGCCGCTTTGCTTCAGCATAGCATCAACCAGGGTAGTCTTGCCATGGTCAACGTGGGCAATAATTGCTATATTACGAATATCGTTTCTAATCATTATTCCTTTTCTCTCCTTCATAAAAGACAAGAAAAAGGATGCTTGTCAAGTGCATCCTTTCACAGTATTACTAAACTATTTTATTATATGCTTTTTCCGTCACACTGTCAATAAAATTGTCTTGAAAGTTACAGAAAAGCTTGTAAGATGCAAGGTAAAGGAATTAGCGACAAAGCCTTGCATAAACTATTTGCTAATAAAGTAGTATCTTGCTAAACGCAGACATGAAAAAAGCCTGAGAGCTGAACTCTCAGGCTAGGCTTGCTATGGCAGGGGCACTAGGACTCGAACCCAGATCGACGGTTTTGGAGACCGTTGCTCTACCATTGAACTATGCCCCTATGGAGCGGAAAACGAGATTCGAACTCGCGACCCCCTCCTTGGCAAGGAGGTGCTCTACCACTGAGCTATTTCCGCATTGGCGACCCGGATGGGACTCGAACCCACGACCTCCGCCGTGACAGGGCGGCATTCTAACCAACTGAACCACCGGGCCAATGTCAGTGTGTCTGACAGTTATATATATTACCATACGTTTTGCGTTTTGGCAAGAGTTTTTTTAAAATTTTAGAGAAAGTTTCTTCAGTGACGAAAAAGGGGCCTTTTTGCAGAGTAGATTTGTGTTTGAGCACCATCAGAAATTACATCACTCTCAAACCTTTCTTTACCCGACAAGGCACGAGTAACTGTTTGAGTACCATCAGAAATTACATCACTCTCAAACAGCGGAGTTACCAGCAGCAAAGCGCAATCAGTTTGAGTACCATCAGAAATTACATCACTCTCAAACCGTCGTTTTACGCTGTTGTTTTCTGTCTTGGTTTGAGTACCATCAGAAATTACATCACTCTCAAACCAGTCTTTTTACGCTGTTGTTTTTTTTCTTGTTTGAGTACCATCAGAAATTACATCACTCTCAAACACATTTTTGTTAAAAAGTGCGAAAAAATAAGTTTGAGTACCATCAGAAATTACATCACTCTCAAACCACTCTTCTGAAGCACTCTATATACATCAGGTTTGAGTACCATCAGAAATTACATCACTCTCAAACTATTAGTTCACCTACATCAATCATTGTTATGTTTGAGTACCATCAGAAATTACATCACTCTCAAACAGTCATGTGATAGCTAAACCATTCTGGGCAGTTTGAGTACCATCAGAAATTACATCACTCTCAAACGCAACATGCGCGGCGGTATTCGCATGTAGAGTTTGAGTACCATCAGAAATTACATCACTCTCAAACAACGTATCTGTCATTTTCGGAGAATTTTTCGTTTGAGTACCATCAGAAATTACATCACTCTCAAACAGAAAGGGAACCAATAGCGACTAGTAATGGGTTTGAGTACCATCAGAAATTACATCACTCTCAAACAATGGCAAATATGAGCTATCAAATTTTATGGTTTGAGTACCATCAGAAATTACATCACTCTCAAACAGTGAGTGTGTTGACGTGTCCGCAACACTGGTTTGAGTACCATCAGAAATTACATCACTCTCAAACAGAAGTTGTTGATTTTATTGATATGTTTCGGTTTGAGTACCATCAGAAATTACATCACTCTCAAACGTATAACGCGTACCACCGCGGGCAGCTCGTGTTTGAGTACCATCAGAAATTACATCACTCTCAAACACCATGCTCAGTAAAGCTCTTGGTAAATCCGTTTGAGTACCATCAGAAATTACATCACTCTCAAACTCTGCTTTTGCCGTTGGTACTAATGGTAGAGTTTGAGTACCATCAGAAATTACATCACTCTCAAACAGCTCCCTTATTTGAATAGTATACTTTTTTGTTTGAGTACCATCAGAAATTACATCACTCTCAAACTATGACACTCGTAGTTATGCTGCTGCTTTGGTTTGAGTACCATCAGAAATTACATCACTCTCAAACAAAATAAATACACCCCTTTCATGTTATTGTGTTTGAGTACCATCAGAAATTACATCACTCTCAAACATCATAAGAAACTCCGAGGAACTCCGAAATGTTTGAGTACCATCAGAAATTACATCACTCTCAAACTAATCTATTGGCGAAAACTAAAGCAAAGAAGTTTGAGTACCATCAGAAATTACATCACTCTCAAACAACGTCTGAGGGGTATTCAAAAAGTCCTAAGTTTGAGTACCATCAGAAATTACATCACTCTCAAACCTCAAATTCAGAGATTATCCACGAATGAAACTATCATCACCATAGCGTAATTTCCTCAGGTCCCTACAAAGACATTATAAATCACTCAAAATTCTTTGTCAAAATCATTTAACAACACATAAATCATCATCAACTATACAAACAGCTTCTTCTGCAAGCTCCTGCTCAACACTGTTTTCCAAAAGAAGCAGTTGTATTTTCCTGTAAAACGCTTCTTTATAAATTTTTTTTAGCTCATCATTCGTCAAGTAAGTCTTCAAATTTACAAAAGCCAAGATCTTTACTTTTTGAAACTTGCTGCAGACATCCATAAAATATACCAGACCTTCCAGAAAATTTTCTTCTCCGGATTCAAATTCCACCTCTAATGCTTTAAATAAGCTCTGAAGATTAAAATCATCTTGAAACTTCAAAGCATAATCAACCTGATTTAGCAAACCATAAATATACTCTGCAATCTGACCTTTCACTCTACAGGTATTCAAATAATTTTCTTCATTCATTCCCAGCTTGCCAAGCTCATTATATAAGCCGGTTAATGCTTTGCGTGAATTTATCTCCAAAGCAAACGGATTTACAACAAGGCAGACATCCTTATCTATTTTTAAAATTTTATCATTGTCAGATAAAACAAACCGACCTTCCACACCGTCAATCTGCTTAGCAAGCTCTTGAATCATTCTGCGGAAAAGCTCCTTATGCTCTATCACTAAAACATTAACTCTGTTTTCTTGAAAAATAAGCTGCTGCTCCAACTCTGTATAAACCAGCTTCATAATATTACCAGTCTTTCATCACTGTTCAAAACATCATTATGCGCTTCTCCAACCAAAACTTCCATACGCGAAAACTGTCGTTCCGTAACTGTAAGCAGCTGCACCAATCCTTCTTGTGGCAAATTCAGCTTAACCTTCTTTATAATAGCATCTGCAGCTATTGCATTAAGCGCAATTTTGCAATACACAGATTCCTGCATCATCATAAAGCCATTTTTTAACAGATACTTACGAAATATCCTATAGGAACGCTTATTTTCAAGCGTGGTAATTGGCAAATCAAAAAGAACTAATATTCTCATAAATCTATAACTCATAATACATCATAGAAAGCTGTTCCACTTGATTACGCTCACATCATTACTGTTCAACGCGTCAAAAACACTCTTGCAATAAAGCTTAATAGCATAATTAAGTGTAACCTGCTTTTCGTTGTTTACAACATTTTTATTCAGTACATCCAAAAGCTCATGCTTCTGCTCCTTGTCAAAGCAATGAAGCTTGTCTTTTACCAGCATATCATATACCTGATAGTCAACAAAAGGTCGCAGCGGCTCCATAATATCAGAACCCAAATTGAATGCATTGAAAATATTATCGTGAATCAGTCCAAGCTGTGTAAGATAACCATTGGCGGTTATCTCCCTGTTGCATACAGCCAATAAAACCATATAACCATAATTCAATGCTGCATTAACAGCAATATCATCCGCTCTGGTAAATCCCAATCCAAAAATAGAGTTAAAATAAACTTTTGCGGCATGGCCTTCCCGGTTACTGGCATCCAAATATTGAAGCTGTGTCGCATATTCATCCAGCATAACTGCTGTATCCAGCCCTAACTTCTTCAACAAAGCAGCTTGCATCTTAATTTTGGTATATATAATTGCCGTACCAACATCACCTTTAGTGCTTTCACTCCAAGCTATCTGCTGCTTTATTTTAGCACTGACATCATGCGCTCCATAATAAGGGATAAGCTCAGCCGAAGGATTCCTCTTGCTATCGCAAAAAATCACCTTTATTTTTCTATCCATCATTTCCGCAAGCAAAGCCGCTGTCAATGAAACCTGCGTTGTTTCAATAAGCAGTACTGAAATTTCATCAAGATGGACCTTGGTGGTCCGCTCTCCGCGAACCACCATATAACCCAACTGTAAATCCAGCTTTGCCCGTGTACTTATAACAATTACACGCCAGCTCATAGCTTCATCAGATCCACTTCCTGTTCAAAAACACCTGTAGGAGATTGGTTAATCAAGATGCACTGCTTACACTTTGTTATATTTGTGCTAACTTGTATTTTCCCGCAAGTACTTCCTTTTTCTAGTAATTTAAAATCTGCAGTCGCACTTGCGCATTTAAACAATTTTAAAATTTCTTTTATGACATGGATTTGCTTAGATAAAGGTAATATTGAAAACTGCTCTCTCTGTTCTTTTAAAGTAGAAGTCTGAGAAGCAGGCCTGTTTTTATATAAATTATTAGCTGATTTAGCAAGTAGCATATCATATAATTGCATATTAGCTTCTAAACTAATACCCCACGTATTATCATAAAAAGCTAATCTGTTGCGCGCTTTTTGCTTCCTCACTTCATCACCATTTTCATCAGCAAGAATCTCTTCATTCACTGCCAAATCACTCTCATATTTAAATGCTTTTTTCAGATAAGCAATGCTATCTTCGTTTATACACAATTGACCGGCAACATAGAATATTAGCTGTTTTCCTTGTCTACCAGAAATATGCATAGGAAAACCGTTAATCTTAAACAAGCTATATTTTTTTATTTTAGGAATCTTTATTTCAGGCTTGCAAAGCTGTACAACTTCTGTAAGATAATCTTGTACCGCCTTTTCTCCTTGTTTGGCATAAACAAGCGGTATACCTTCTATGGAAAGCTGCACAGATCCTTTTTTTCCTTCTGATTTGACTAAAGCGAAATACGCTGTAGTCAAGGAATCATAGCCACCATACTTCTCTACGGATAAACCTGCTTTCAAAGGCAGTTGACCACTCTTTGCTTTCAAAGGATTCTGTTTAAATAATTCTCCCTTGCCTTCTAGCGGTTGTCTGGTAAAGAGAATATTGTTCTTATGCATAGTCCTTGCAACAGTTGCCATTGTACCGTCTTCACCGCCAAGCCAGGCAATTTCACCATCACGTTTAATGCTAAATTTATAGAAAATCTCCGGTTTCAGGCTATAGCGTCTGTTATCCTGATTTTTTGTAATAAAGTTCAAAGGGTTAGCAGTAAATTTCACATGATAGCAATTACCAACCACGATATTCAGATAAGCGTCTTTGGCATGATGCAAATCATTTACCTCACGGCATTTTACAAATTTAAACTGCTGACGGAAATCAGATACATTGCCGGCCTTTACATATACAACCTCACTGTTCTGATAAGCTGTCTTTAAAATAGCAGCAACAGCTTTAGTCGACTGCCTGGTTTCCACAAGCTGTCTGCTGATAAAGCCGGCCAACTCTTCATCTCGCAGCTGCGTGCTACGCGTCAGACGCTCATACTTTCTCTCGTCAATGAACCCCTTATCATAAAGAAGTTTCCAGAAGCTATGCATTTTAGTGCGAATAGCTGCATCAAGCGGATAGGTATCTGTTTTTGCAGCATTAACCTGCTTTTTAACAAGCACCCTGTTGCTAAGGCTGTCGTCCTTTGTTTTAGAACGCGGATAGATATGATCAATATCATACAAATTATTATCATACAGAGAAGCTAATTCTATTCTTTCGCCCGTATACATGCAGCGTCCCATCTGCGTATAGTAAAGATACAGCTTATCACTGCGTAAATCCTCTTCCTTTTGGGAGCTCAACAGAGTTTTAAGCGCATTAAACTCATCTTTACGAGGCATAAAATCAATATTTTCTTCCCTGCACTTTTTGTATAAATCCTGCAATTTTTTCAGACGACTGTCAGTACGCTTGCTTTCTTCCTTGCTTCTGGCCATCTCAATAAAAATACGCTTTGGCTCGCAACCCATTATTTTCTTGATTTCCTCCAAAATCGTCAGCGTCTGCCAGATAGAACGTTTAACAGAAGGAGAAACATAAAGCTCTTCCACGTCTTTGTAAGCAAGCTTACCATTACTGCTTTGTCTGCTACCATTAAACTCTTTAATCTTGCCAATAAAATCATAAGAACAATAGCTGCTCAAAAGCTCCATGAAATTCTTATTTGTATGACGCAAAGCACTAATAATAGTGACAAGTTCACCAAAAGCCTTATCCTCATAAGCAATAGTACTGCTATTCAATAAAGTTGCAGACAATCTGCCCCAATCTTTATATTTCAGTTTTTTAATAGCTTTGATTTCATCATCAGAAATCTGCGGATAAGTGTTTTTTATTTTAGTGACCAACATTTTTTTCTCGTCGCAGAATAAGGTTATCCATCTGATAATATTCTCAATTTCATCTCTATGCAGTTGAATATAATCTTCACCGAAAATTCTTCTAAAATCATTATATGATTTCATCGAAGCATTAATCTTATCATCAATGCCTCCGATGTTTTGGAAAGAAATATTTTCCTGCCTAAAAAATCTTTCTAATGTTTTCTTGGTAACCTTTGAAGTTTTCGCAAGGAAAAGCTGCTTAAAGATTTTTTCCAGCACATCAACAGGTAAGCGTTCGCCATCAACAGTAATATTGTTAATTGCGTTACGCACCATAAACTCCGAATACAGCAATGATTCCTTAGGAAGTACGTCTTCACCGACAAGATACGTGCATTTTGCTGTCATATTGGTTATAAACTTTTCTGCACTCTCTTCCAAATTTACAATTTCAGTAAAATTCCAAGGATAAATTTTTTCATTCTTACGTACAACCCAACATCTGCCCTGTTCTCTGGACATACGTGTCCCCGCAAGCGGACCTACATAATATGGTATTCTGAACTTAACAATCTGTTCAATTTTTTCACGCACAGAAAGACCGTTATTATCAGTCTCACCTAAAAACGGTAAATAGCCCTCAGCATTATCAAGAATGCATTTTAATTCCGCTAAATGCACCTGGATGGGAATGATGCCATTATCCTTAGTTGTTTGTTTAGGAAAAGCAAATCCATTGGTAATGCGAAACAGTAAACGTTCCTCCTCTGTTTTGGCATCATCAATACTCGTAAGTTCCTGCATTATCTTTTTATATTCTGCAATACCTTCAAGTTGCTTCTTTAAATCCTTGCAAAAATCAATCTGATTACGTCCTTTGATTCCTTTAGCATATTTCTCGTAAGAAATATCTCCATCCTGCCTGAAAATCTTATTATATAAAGGCTTACCTTTAAGCATGGATTTCAAAACAGCCAAATCCCGTTTATGATCTTCATAAACCTGCACCTTACACTCAGAAAGCAGATGCTGTTCACCTTCATCTTTTTTACTTGTATCAAGATGCAATATTTTTGCCAGCAAACTCCAATCATAAATAGCTTTGAAACGGAGTAACCCTTCGTAACGCTCCCCTAATGCTGCTGTAAGCACAGGCTCAAATTCATTCAAATCATCATCTTGAAAGCTTACTGATTTCTTTTCACATTCATCTAATTCTTCATCAACAAATAACTCAGCTAACTTAGCTTTACCACCACTAAAAAGCTGTATAATAGCTTTCTGCTGTTTTGTCTGTGCCGGTAATAAACTCTGCATCGCTTTCTGCTTAGTGGTACGTCCTAAGTTTACATCGCACAAAACTTTAGCCAATTCATCTATATTTTGACATGACCAATCTTCAATCCCCATCTCGTCACGAACATAATTCTCAACCTCACTGAAAACCGCATTAAAATCATTTACTTTGGAGGCATCAAGATTATCAAACAAAAAATGTCCACGATGCTTAGCAATGTGCTGTACAGCGAGATAGAGCAAGCGTACATCAAAAGGTCCTTTCTGGGTTGCCAGAGCATAACGCAAATGGTACATAGTTGGATATTGTTGATAAAACTCCTTATCTGTATAACTTTTATCAACAAATAAATTATATACTGCTTTCTCGCGCTTATCATCTAATTGCAAACGGCTATCCTCTAAACGCATAAAAAAACCGGTATCAACCTTAGCAATCTCATCCGCAAATAATTCCTGCAACATTTTAAGGCGCCAGGTAGTTCTGTCAATTCTGCGTCTGCCGGAACGAAAAACTCTTGTAGAAGCTGCAGTATTGGCAGAATCAAAAAGTCTGATTCCCCACAATGCTTTGCCATTAAATTTTAAAATATTATAATTTGTATCCGTAACAGCCCAGCCAACAGATGCATCACCCATATCTAAGCCGATATAATAATCACAATTCTTTAATTTTTGCATATTGACAAACCTCCACAGATGAAATATACTATGAGTAACTTCTTGAGTACCATCAGAAGTTACATCACGAGTTCAAAAAACATGATTTATTCAAATCGTCTTCTTCAGAAGACCCCACAGTGTGTGGAACTAAAGCTTGCTTCGGCAGGCTTTTTTGTTTATTTCAAAAAAATTCATGTACAGTACATTAAATCAATTCTACAGCAAATTTAAAAATCCTTTATTTATAAAAAAACTGCTTATAATTCGGTATCACTTTTTCTTTTAAAGCCTTGCTATAACGTATTATAGCATATGCAAATGACAGTTTTTGTCTATCTTGCCAGCTTTGCTTACATTTATAAAAAATTTTTAAGGCATTTTTGATCAGTATTTTTATTTTTTTATTAAACTTAAACACAAAAACCGCCGTCAGAACCTGCAATCCAACACCTTCTGACGACGGTTTATTTTATATCTCCCAAATCACTCTAAGTACAATTTTTTCAGCGCCAATTTATCCACCTTACCGCTTTCATTATGCGGCAGCTGCTCCATGAAAACAAACTGCTTGGGCAGCTCGTAATCCTCTAAGGTTTGCCGCAGCAGCTTAACCAGCTCCTGCTTGCCGTATTCACGTGCCGCCCCCACAAAAGCAATAAGCACATCGGCATCGTCCACATGACGGCAGATTACCGCAGCCTCCTCAATGCCCTCCAGCTCGGTCAGCGCGGTGCACACCTTGACAGCAGAAACCTTGCGTCCGTTGACGCTCACAATATCATCCGTGCGCCCCAAAAAGTGCAAGCGTCCTTCCGCATCCAGCTGTCCCCTGTCCTTCAAGGAAAACGGCAACGAAATTTTCTCCACATGATAAGGCGTATCAATGAAAATTTCTTCATTATAGACACTCACCTGCACGCCCTTGAACGGACGTCCGATAAGTGTGCGGTCATCCGTCATTTCTGCAGCCTTGATATAGGTAATGTAATTCAGCTCGCTGGCGCCGTAGTACAGCGTGATATCCGCATTTGGGAATACCTGCAGCAGTTTGTCCGCCTCCTGCCTGCCCATGCTCTGCGAGCCGCTGATGATACTGCGCACACGCACATCAGGCTCGCGCAAAAATTTTGGCAACAGTAAAAGCTTAGACGGAATCAGGTAGATTGCGTTCACCGCATAACGCTGCATCAGCTGCAGCCAATGACGCGGACGGAAGCGCTGCGTCACTGCCAAAGTACCGCCTGCCGCCAGCACGCCCATATAAATATTAAGGTTGCCGGTAAAGGCCAGGCTTCCCTGACAAAAAATTACTGTCTCGTTATCAACGCCGAAAACACGATTCTGCTCCGGGAAAAAGTCCGCCCAGCTATGATAGCTGCGCCACAACAGCTTGCTTTTGCCGGTGCTGCCGCTGGTCATAACGCCCATGCAGGCTGCCTGCGGAATATCGTCGCAGCAAAACTGCTGATTTTTGCTCACTTCGGTAGCAATAATAGGCACAGTTTTTGTACCGCTGTAAGCCAAAAAGCTGATTAACTGACGGGCAATGCTGCTTTCATGGATAAAAACCGCCGGAGCGCTAAAATCCGCCTGATTGCGCAGCTCACGTGCTGCCTGCGCCAATCCGGCATAAGTATATTCTTCTTCGTCCTCTATAAGAGCGAGCTTGTCCTGTTTTTGTTGTGCGATTAAGGTTAAGTAATCCATTTGCTTCACTCCACTCTTTCCAGCAGCAGCGCCGTTCCTACGCCGCCTGCGGCAGCTACGCTTGCGGCGCCGTAGCGACCGCCCTTCTGCTTCAGCGCCTCCAACAGATGCAGCGTAATTATGCCGCCGCTGGCACCATAGGGATGACCGTAGGCGAGCGCCCCGCCGAACACATTATACTTGTCAATGCTGTGCGGAAAGCTGCGGGCAAACAGCACATCAATTACAGCGAAGGCTTCGTTCAGCTCAAAGTCTGCGATATCCTGCTCCTGCAGGCCATGCTTAGCCAACAGCTTTTGCAGCGCGGTAACGGCAGTACGCGGACTTACCAAGGGATCGCCGCCGCAGGCTGCGCTGCCCAGCACTCTGGCCTGCGCCTTTAAGCCGTGCTCCCGCAGATATTTTTGCGAGCACAGCACCACAAAGGCCGCGCCATCGTTAATCAGGCAGGAATTGGCCGCCGTAATAAATGCACCGCCCTCCAGCACCTTGGGCATTCTGTCGAGCAGACGCTGGCTCATGCGCGGTCTGATGCCTTCGTCCTTCACGGCACCGCAGACCGGAGCGATAATATTCTGCAGCAGTCCCTGCTCACGCGCCTGCGTTGCGAGCGCATGGCTGCGCAGCACCCAGCTGTCCATTTCTTCCTTAGTAATGCCCTCGCGCTTCGCTGCAAGCTCCGCACCCTCCAGCATTACCGTTTCGCGGTGAATTCCCGGCATAAACTTGGCTACGCTGTACCAATCATCACCTGTATAATCGGGATGATTGGGATTATAGCCACGCCTTGGCTGCGTAGAGCTGCTTTC
>ENA-OPCZ01001507-OPCZ01001507.1-human-gut-metagenome-genome-assembly--contig:-NODE-1507-length-12098-cov-2.724321_pt1 | contig 12098 bp, 14 predicted proteins | sample MGYA00241566_ERZ501483 | MGnify/ENA primary metagenome ERZ501483 (study PRJEB25962, sample SAMEA1965191) | human gut metagenome | biome: human gut; feature: human-associated habitat; material: faeces... | reverse complement strand
CGCGGGCGCGACGCTTCTCGTCAAGCGCGTCCGCGGCCTGCGCCGCGCGGCGCTCGCGCCGACCATCCCAACGGCCAAGGGCAAGGCGGTGCTCATCGACTGCGGCGCGAATGCCGAGTGCACGGTCGAATACCTGCTGCAATTCGCGTACTTGGGCAGCTACTACGCGCAGAAAGTGCTCGGCGTCGAAAATCCGCGCGTCGGTCTTTTGAACATCGGCGCGGAGGAGAGCAAAGGCGACACGCTGCGCCGCGAAACGTATCAGAAGCTCAAGGAAGCGGGCGAGGCGGGGCATCTCAACTTCACCGGCAACATTGAGGCCAAGGAAGCGATGCTCGGTGAGTGCGACGTCATCGTCGCCGACGGCTACAGCGGCAACATCATGCTCAAGAGCATTGAGGGCACGGGCAAGCTTCTTTCCATCAAATTGAAGGAAATGCTCCTGCACAGCACCGGCACGAAGCTGGCGGCGCTGCTGCTCAAGGGACAGCTCGGTGATTTCAAGAAAATGCTCGACGCGAACGAGGTCGGCGGTACGGCGCTGCTCGGCATCTCGAAGCCGGTCGTCAAGGCGCACGGCAGCGCGAGTGAGGTCGGCATCTGCAATGCGGTCCGTCAGGCGATGGAGGTCGCGCGCAGCGGTATCATCGACGACATCGCGCAAAATATCGACAAGATGCGTATTGAACAGAAAGCAGAATAACGCGAATGCCAAAAAGCGGCAAAATGGGTATTGACAGTACAGTGCCTTTGCCGTATCATTTGGAAGAACCAAAACCGTGAGAGGAAGTATAAGACTTATGAGTCCCGAAGAAATTTTCAAAACGATGCAGAAGCTGATCGTCGAGCAGTTCGCGCTCGACCCCGATGAGGTCACGATGGACAGCTCTTTTGAGGAAGATCTTGGCGCCGACTCCGTGGATCTTGTCGAACTGGTGATGGCCATGGAGGAAGAGTTTGAGCTCGATGAGATCCCCGAGGAGGAGCTCACCTCGCTCAAGACGGTGGGCGACTGCGTGCGCTACCTGAGCACGAAGCTCGGTTAAGAAGAAAAAAGCCGCCCCGCTTTGCGCGGGGCGTCCTTTTATCAGGAGGAAACACCATGCAGGCCTTGGAAGAAAAGCTGCAATATCATTTCAAAAATCCGGCGCTGCTCGAAGAGGCGCTGCGCCACAGCTCGTATGCCAACGAGCACCGCGGCGCAAACTTTTTCAGCAACGAGCGTCTGGAATTCCTGGGTGACAGCGTGCTCGGCTTTGTGACGGCGGAGTATCTGTTTGCCAAGCATCCTACCGCGCCGGAGGGGGAGCTGACGCGCATCCGCGCGCTGCTCGTGTGCGAGGACAGCCTGCACGAGGTCGCGCAGCGCCTGGAGCTTGGAAAATACTTAAAGCTCGGCAACGGCGAGGAGAGCTGCGGCGGCCGCACGCGTCCGTCTATCCTGGCCGACGCGACCGAGGCGGTGTTTGCCGCGGTGTATCTTGACGGCGGCATCAGCGCGGCCAGCGCGCTCATCCACCGCGTGTTGCTCGATACCGAGCGCGAGGAGGTCGCCGAGGAAAAGCGCCGCGACTATAAGACCATTTTACAGGAATTCGTGCAGCGCACGCCGAACCAGACGCTTTCCTACCGCCTGTTTGGTGAGAGCGGCCCCGACCATGACAAGACGTTCTATTTCGAAGTTCTGCTCAACGGCAGCGCCGTGGGCAAAGGCGCGGGCCGCAGCAAGAAGGAAGCCGAGCAGATGGCCGCGAAGGACGCGCTCGAAAAGCTGACGAACCAGCGCTGAAGCATATGATCACCGACTGCTTTGACAATAAGACCGAGCCCGTCATCAGCCTGCGGGACTTTTATGGCGAACAAAAGCACCTTGTCGAAACGTGCCTGATCCTGTTTTCACAAAAGATCTATCAGCATTTGCTGGAAGCCTTTCCCTGCGAAAAGATCGGCCTCATCGGCGCGTGCAACGGGAACATTCCCATTTACCGCATGAATTACAAGGGAACGGACGTCGCGTTTTACCTCTCGGGCATCGGCTCGGCGATTGCCGCGTCGGAGTGCTATGAGGCGAGCTGGATCATCGGCGCGTCGAAGTTTGTGATGTTCGGTTCCTGCGGGAGCTTGAATCGGGAGGCGACGAGGGGCAAGTTCATCGTTCCAACGGAGAGCTACCGCGGCGAGGGCTGCTCGTACTATTTCGCTGCGCCGTCCGACTACATCACGGTCGAGAATGCGCAGAAGCTCTCGGCCATCTTTACCGAGCTGGGCGTCCCACACGTGACGGGGCGGGTTTGGACGACGGACGCCATGATCCGCGAGACCGCGGGCCTCGTCGCGCAGCGAAGAAGCGAGGGCTGTCTCGCCGTGGAGATGGAGCTCGCCGGTGTGCAGGCGGTGTGCAGTTTTTACGGCTTATCGCTCTATAACTTCCTCGAGGCGGGGGACGTGCTGGAGGAGAGCGGCTACGATGTCGCCAATCTTCGCGGCGCGAACCACGACCTCGGCAAGCTCTATATCGCGCTGGAAACGGCGCTGCGCATCTGAATAGAATCGAAAACGCCATGACGAAAGTCACGGCGTTTCTTTTTTGCTGTTTTTCTTCTTTTCAAAGAGGATCGACAGCCCCGCGTAGAGCAGGAACAGCCCGAACGGCTTGCGGAAGACGCTGCTGTCGACCATTGTCGTCAAAAACGCGGCGGCGAGCGCACAGAGCGTGCCGGTCGGGATGGCCGCGCGCAGGACGGCTTTGTCGAGATATCCGTTTTTGCGATGCGCGAAGAGCGAGATGCCCGCGGTTGGCAGAAAATAGAGCAGGTTGATGGCCTGCGCTGTGCGCTGCTCCACGCCGAAAAAGAGCGTCATGCATAAAAGAAGCAGTGTCCCGCCGCCGACACCCCAGGACGAGAGGATTCCCGTCAAAAGCCCGCAGAGCGCGGGAAAGAGCCAGTCCGTCACAGAAGGTACCTCACCGCGCCATAGAGCAGAAACAGCGCGAAAATGCGCTTGAGCCATGTGTTCGGCACGTCCTTGAAGAGCCTGCCGCCGATCCATCCGCCTGCAAGCCCGCCGACAAGGTAGGGGAGCGCCTCTCCGAGCGGCAGCGCGCCGCGGAACGCATACACGAGCACCGACACAAGGCAGAACGGGAAGATGACGGCCACACAGGTCGCGAGTGCCGTCTTGTCGGAGAGTTTTGCCCACGAGCGCAGCAAAAAGACGAGCGGGATGCCGCCGCCCCCGCCGAATAAGCCGTTCACCGTGCCTGCGAGCGTGCCGCAGACGCGGTATTTGCCCTTTTCCGTCATGCTGTCACCGCCTTTTTGATGCTATGTAGCGGCCGCCTTAAGGGGCGGCTGCAAAAATTACTGCTTCTTGAAGCTCTGGCAGTCGGTGCACTGGTCCATGGTAGGGTTGGCCTCGTGCGTGCCGACCTGGATGGCGTTCAGACCGCAGTACTGGGCGTCCTTACAGTGGTTGGCGCAGTTGGTCACGGCGCAGCGAATAGAGGTGTTGGGCGTGCAGGAGCAGCCGTTATTGGTATGATCGGTCATGGATTTGTCCTCCTGAAAAAGTTGTTTTGGCATTTGCCGCGCTTAGTTTGCGCGCATTTTTGCCCGCTATGCAAAAGGAAGAACATTCCAATAAAAAACGTCCGGCTGATATTCAGCCGGACGTTTTTTCACTTGTCATTTTAGAAGCTCGTCGATCGCGCGGTAAAGCTCGGAGAGCGTCTCCTCGTCATTTTGCTGGATGGCGGCGGTGACGCAGTTGGTTGCGCAAAATCTGGCGGCTGGTCGAGCGGATGGCGGACTCCACCGCGGCGAGCTGGATCAGCACCTCGGAGCAGTCACGGTCGTCCTTCACCATCTTTTTGATGGATTCGAGGTGCCCGATGGCGCGCGCAAGGCGGTTGCTGATCTTTTTCGTCTGCTCGGGGTCATGGACATGCCCGTGCATATGGGAGTGCCCGTGGCTGTGTTCGTGCTCGCTCATAACATTCTCCTTTAGAATTTCAGCTCGCCAATGCTCGCTTCCACGGCGCGGATATACGCGCCGTCGATGATCTGCTGGGCGACGGCCTCGAGATATGGCGTGAGGGGCATGTCGTTGTCCATCTCGGGAACCTTGCTGCGGAGCAGGTCGTAGATAGCCTGCGTGCCCTTGGCGCAGCGCTTATCCTCGTAGCAGTCGAGCGCCTGACCGTCGCAGATGAGCTCGGCGGCGAGGATATACTTGGCGAGGTGCATCGAGTCATAGGCCTTCTTGGCGGCGTTGTAGCCCATATTGACATAGTCCTCCTGGTTGGCGCAGGTGGTCAGGTTGTCGACCACGGCGGGGTGCGCAAGGATGCGCAGCTCGCCCTGAAGACCCGCGGAGGCGTACTGGATCATCATAAGGCCATTGTTGAAGTCGGCGTTCTTGTTGAGGAACGCCGGCAGCTCGCTCACCAAGCTGTTGAGTAGGCGGTCGATGCGGCTGTTGCTCATTTTGCACAGATCCGTGATCGCGATGCAGAGATTGTCAGACGCCATACCGGCATAGGTGCCGTCGGCATTGCAGCCCATCAGCGCGACCGCGCCGCCATCCTCTTCGTCGAAAATAAGGGGATTGTCGACAGAAGAGTTGAGTTCAATCGCAAGCGTCGTTTCGGCATCCTTGATGGCCTTTTTGACCGGGCCGTGGAGCTGCGGCATGCAGCGGATGGACAGCGCGTCCTGCACGCGGTGGCCGCGGTAGCGCTCAAGCATGGGGCTGTCCTTCAAAATGGCGCGGATGTTGGCCGCGGTGTTGATCTGGTCGGGGTGCGGACGCACGGCCATCAGGCGCTCGTCCATAGCCATCAGCGTACCCTTGAGCACCTCGAGCGTGAAAGAGCCCGCGATATCCGCCGTCAGGCTGAGCGTCTGCGCGTCATAGATCGCAAGCGACGCGAACGCGGTGACGGACGTGGTGCCGGAGAGCAGGATAAGGCCTTCTTTGGAAGAAAGCACGACGGGCTTGAGGCCCGCGCGCTTGAGCGCCCCTGCGCCGTCAAGCGTTTCGCCCTGATAGGTGGCCCTGCCCTCGCCGATCATCACCATGCCGATGTGGCCCTCGAGCGTCAGATAGCCGACGGAGCCATGACCGGGGACGATGGGGCTGATGCCCGCGTTGAGCATGTCGCGGATCAGCGCGAGCGTTTCAAGACGGATGCCCGTATGGCCGGAGCCGAAGTGGCAGAGCATGACAAACATCATTGCGCGCGTGCACTCCTCGGCGATGGGCTCGCCGACGGCGCAGGTGTGGGCGTAGATGTTGTTGCGCTGGATCGTTTCGCGGTCCTTTTCGGGGATGAACTTCTTCCAGTTGTCGCCAAGGCCCGTGGTCAGACCATAGATGGCCTTGCCCTCGTGGCTGAAGCGGTCGACATGGGCGCGGCAGTGGTTGACGCGCTCTTCATATTCTTTGGAAAATGCAACCTTTGCGCCAAAGCGCGCGACACTGACGAGGTCGTTGATGGTGGCGGTGCCGCCAAGCGTGATCGTTTTCATAAGTGAAGTACCTCTTTGATTACGTTCCGGCTCTCTTAGAGAGAGTTGTCAGTCTTATAGCCGTCGGCCTCGATGGCGATGTAGCGCACCTTTTTGCCCATCTCCATCTCACCGTAGAACGCGACGTAGTACGGACGGTAGAAGGGACGGTAGGACGCGACCTCCATCGAGGTGATGATGTGGCCCGAATGGCGGCGCATGATGCGCATGGCGACGCGCTTGGCCTGGGCGATGATCTTTTCTTTGTCGAAGGTGGAATCCTGGCACATGTCGGGATCGAGGTCGGCTTCGTAAAGCGGGAGCGGCTGCTCGTGATAGCTCGCCGTGCAGCGCGTGCCCTCGACGATCATGCAGATCTTCTGCGAGTTGCCGCCCATCTGGCCCTTGCGGGTGAAAAAGCGCTCCACAAGGCCGGGCTTGAAATAGGCGTCGAACACGACTTCAAAGCTCTGCAAATAGAGCTGCTTCATCGTGATCTTGCCGCCGCCGTACATGGCCTTGCCGATCAGGTTGCCGCCGCCGCGGGCCTTGACGAAGGCTTCGGAGTCGGTCATTTTCTTTTGGGTGATTAAAACGTCCACTGTGCGGGAACCTCCTTGAAACGGAATGGGAGAGTAAAAAAAGCAAATACGAGAAAGACAGATTCCGCGAGGGACTCAGCCTACCTTTTCATCATACGCCAACGCTGGGGGAATGACAAGCCGCTTTTTGCGCACTTTGTGGCAAAAACGGCAGAGTTTACACATTTTTTCGGCAAGCGGGAACTGAAAAGCCGCTTTTTTGCGAAAGAAACAGCCGCTTGCCGGTTCATGCCACTTTTGTGCATAACGCAGAAACGATTGACCGTTTGGCATGAAAAGATTATACTAAGCTACCGTTGAAAAAAGCGTTGAATCCGTTGGGCGGCCCGCATGGCGAAGCGGGCGGCGATGCGCTGCGGATTCAACGATAATTCGTCGGCGGAGCATTATGATAAAATAAGAATGCTTCATAGCATCGTTGTATCATTGCTGTGGAGGGCGGAGGATAGCGCCCCAGAAAAGGCAATGCAGATATAATAAGAAATCAGGCAAGCAATAAAAAGAGGAGATAGCAATATGTCTTTACTGACCAGCAAGCTGAGCGACGAAGATCGCAAGAAAGCGCACGAGCTTTTTGGAGTGCCCGAGCAGTTCGACGAAGTGGCCGACCTGATGGTGCACGAGGAGGAATGGCAGGTCATTCTTCTGATGGGCAAGGAGCCCATGACGGAAAAGGAGCTGCGTAAGCTCATGGAGAAGAACCGCCTGGCCGCGTCGCCCTACGTGCTTATCAACCGCATGTACTCCCGCAACGTACTCAACAAGGTCACGGATGCGGACGAGCCGACCTGGAAGATCAGCGACTTCTACAGCCGCTATTCCTACTATGCGCAGTTTGAGTACTATGAGTTCGGCTGTCTGCCGAGAGAGCTCATCGAGGCGCTCTACGACTGGCAGACAGAGATTTATCAGTCGATCTATCTGCCGCAAGTGAAGGCCAAGGTCGCCGGTGAGGGCGTCTATGTCCACAACCAGACGTATCTGACGCTCGAGGAGTTCGATAAGATCATCGACGGGCATCACGGCAGCATCCATCTTGTGCCCTGCAACTGCAAGAGCCAGAAGTATTTCCACGACCGCAAGCTCAATGTGTGCGTCAACATGAACGACGGGCCGAACAGCGCGGTCGACCGCGGCATGGGCGAGCCCATCAGCCCTGAGGACATGAAAAAGAAGGTGCGCGAGTTCAACGCCAGCGGACTCATGCAGAACGGCGAGGACGGCTTCATCTGCAACTGCGACGGTCTGTGCTGCTTCCCGATGCAGATGGCCTATAAGGCCGGCTCCCGCCTGATCTATCCCGAATCCAACTGGAAGATCGACTGGCACGAGGACGAGTGCGTCAACTGCGGCAAGTGCACGAAGATTTGCAACTTCGGTGCGTTCTACAAGGACGACAACCGCAAGGTGCACTACGATGTGGACAAGTGCTGGGGCTGCACCATCTGCGCGCCCAACTGCCCGAAGCACGCTATCCACCTGCTGCCGAGAGAGCAGAAGGCCTGAGAGAAGCACTAAGGCACTACGCAATAGCATTTTGGCCGGACGGTACCCTAAAAGTGGCTGCCCGGCCTTTTTCTTGCTTTGCGCGAGAAATGGAGAGAGGAAGTCAGCACCATGGCACTTATCAAAGTTCTGATCATCTTTGTGGTGATCCTCGCCCTGCTTAACAAACGCCTGCCCCTTTATCTTGCGATGATTTTTGGTTCACTCCTGAAGATCGTGATGTTCCGTCTGCCGCTCGCCACGGCGGGGCAGACGGCGCTGCGCACGCTCACGGGCTGGGACGTCTGGTCAGTGAACCTTGCGATGTACGTGATCTCGGTGCTTGTCTACGAGCTTGACCTGCGCCATCGGTTCGAGGATGCACAGCGGGCGATGAATGGACTAATGCGCGACCCGAGGCTCAACACGTCGCTTGCCTGCATGTTCATCGGCCTGATGCAGGGCCCCGCCACCGTGACGATCTGCGGCGGCATGGTGGACACGATGGCGGGCGACCACCTCAAAAACGATGAAAAGGCGGCGGTCGCCACGTACCTCCGCCACATTCCAGAGGCTATGGTGCCGACGTTCACGGGCGTCATCGTGGCGTGCAGCATCAGCGGCATTTCCATTTCATCGTTTTTCATGTGGATGCTCCCGATGGCACTGCTGACGCTTCTGGCGATTTATCTTGTCTATCTGCGCCGCGTGCCGCGCACAGTCGGCGAGACGGGACGCAGCAAAAAAGAGTGCGTGCGTCTGCTTTTGCGGAGCCTGTGGTCACTGCTGCTGGCGATCGCGGTGATCATCGTGTTCTCGCTGCCGACGTGGGCAGTTGTAGCCATCGTCGCGGCTGTCAACGCGCTGGTCGAAAAATTCTCCGCGCAGGAGGTGCGCGATGCGCTCGTCAAGGGATTTGACCTGAAATCGCTGCTTGGTATTACGATGACGTATGTCTTCAAGGACCTTTTGATCCTTGGCGGCGTGATCGACGTGCTGCCGACGTATTTCGAGCATCTGCCCATTCCGGCGTTTCTGGTGCTCGTGATCCTGTACGCGTTCGGCACGCTGGTCGCGGGATCGAGCGCCGCGGCCGCGGCCTTTATCCCGCTGGCCTACACCATGATCCCGAACGGCGGCGCGTTTTTGCTGGCGCTGCTGATGAGCGTCAGCTTCGCCTCGAGTCAGCTGAGCCCCACGCACATCTGCACGGCGATCATCTCGGACTATTTCGGCGTCACATTCTTCGCCACGGTCAAAAAGCTCCTGCCGCTGTTTCTGCTCACCGTCCTCATCGCCTGCGGCTATTATGTGCTGCTGACGGCGGTATTCTGAAGAAAACAAACAAGGCCTGTGCCAAGCAGCACAGGCCTTGATCGATTTGCTGTAAAGGGAAAATCAAAGGGAAAACAGAGCAAAAAATGCAGATCCTTTCCCCTAAACGGAGATTTCGGGCGATTTTCAGAGAAAACCAGGATTTGAAAAACACAAAAATGCGACTAATTTAATATAAAAAAGAAAGGATTCCAAGAATTTTTGCTTGAAATCCTAACTTCTGTCAGGAGGCTTCAATTCGGATATTTTTCTAAATCAATCCTTGATAATCGTATCAGTCTTCCAACTCCGCCTCGTGCTTGAGGATCGCACCGGAGGCCGCGTCGATCTCGTAGTCATATTCCATATTGCCGGATTTGAACTCGATTTCGTAGACGAGCTTTCCGTCCTCATCATCCAGCTCAATGTCCATGTCATACGCCTGATTTTCACTCAAGCCCGCATGGTTCAGGGCGATGGACTTTGCCTTGGCGTAGCCGATATCCTGCACCGTTCCGGACGGCGCGGGCTTTTGACCAGAGGGCTTCGTCGTTTCATTCGATGCGGAAACGGCAGCCAATAAATCTTTCTGCCCGCTGAGCACCTTCCCTGTGTAGGCATCCACCAGATACTCGAACTCGCCCCATGCCGTTTGCAGCTCTACTTCGTAGTGTGCAGGGGATTCGTCGAGTTCGGGATCGACCTCCGCTGTAACGGAATCCACCGCCGTCGTTCCGGCATACTCCTCCGCAGCGGTACGGGCTGCATCCATACCGATCGGCATGGCAGGTGCGCCCGCTTCGGCGAGGTCCTTGAGCTCTTCGACCGAGAGCTTTGCCAGCGCGTCAAACTTCAGCGTGGCGTTGAGTGCAAGCACACGGTTCACCAGCGCCGCCTTTCCGGTCGAAATGCTGTTTTCCCGCGCCTGCTGCGTAAGTCCCGCGTCCTGCGTAAGCGTCTGCGTCAGGACGGACGCCCTCGATTCGCTTGTCTGCAAAACACCGTCCACGGTGCTCGTCAGCTCGCGCTGGAGTTTTTCCGCGCGAGCGGTATCCTTGTCCTCCACCGAGATCATAATGGCGGAGGAAATGCTGTTGAGATAGCCGTTTCGCACGAGGCTGCCCACGATGGCATTCACCGCCACATCGAGCTTCGCGCCCTTGAGATCCGCGCCGTTGCCCATATCCGCAAGGATAGCTTTCGCGTCCTCGTTGAGCGGCGTGCAGACGAGGACCTTTTCACTTCGATTCACCTTCAACTCAATGCTGGGGTTCACATCCAGCGACACCACGGACGCAACCGCGTTCACCTGCTGGTAGAACAGTCCGCCGCCGAGCAGCATCACCGCAAGGCAGGCGGCAATGAGCGATGTCCATCTTCTCTTCGTCGTTTTCTTTGTTGTCATGGGAATTACCGTTCCTTTCCGCTCTTCGCAGCGGGAGAGAACGCCGTTCACATCATCCGGCGCGGTCTTTTCGACCGCCGAGGCCAGATGGCGCTCCATTTGCTCGTTGGTCATCGGGCGTCATCTCCTTCCAGAAAGCTGTGCATCTTTTTCAATGCTCTGTGATATTTCGACAGGACGGTGGGAAGCGGCAGTTCCAGCAGTGCCGCGATCTCCCGGTGCTTCATGCCCGTGACCGCGTGAAGCAGCACAATGCGCCGCTCCTCGTCAGCAAGGTTTGCCAGCGCGCCTTGCAGCAGCGCACGCTCGTCGGCATCCAAACCGCATTCCTGCGCGGGAATGGCATCCCATTCCTCCTCGCTGAGCGCGGCATGGCGTTCTTCGCGCCGCAGGCGCATTAGACAGAGGTTGCGGCATACGGTCAGAAGCCACCCCATCGGCGAGCCGGTGGAACGGTACTGCGCTGCGCAGTCCCACACCTGCACATAGACATCCTGTGTGAGATCCTGCGCATCATGCGCATTTTTGAGGTAGGAAAGCGCTAAGCCGTACACCGCCGTGCGCGTGCGCTGATACAGCGCCGCCAAAGCGTCACGGTCACCACCGGCAATGTGGAGGAGCAACTGCTGCAGCTCGTGTCGATCCTCTGCCGGAGCGTATTCGGTTGTCATCAGCAAGCTGAGCATAGGCTTCCGTCTCCTGTCATCCATGTAATGCACGGAAAGGACGATTTATTGCACGGGATTTTTTATTTTTATGATTTTGTTTCTTTCGCCTCATCGAACTGCAACATTCTGTGATCCTCCGTCAGCACCTTCATCTGACTGATGGCAATGGCATTGAGTTTTGCCAGTCGCTCCGCTTGCGGGACTCCTTCGTTGATGAAAACCGCATTCAGGTTCTCCAGATTGGACAGGCACACGAGCTGCGATACATTGGCATAATCTCGAATGTTACCCTTGAGATCCGGATGGGCATCGCGCCACTCTTTGGCCGTCATACCAAACAGCGCCATATTCAAAACATCGGCTTCGTTGGCATAGACCAGCGAAATCTGCCGCGCAGACAGCTCTGGCGGGATCAGATTTTCCTTGATAGCGTCCGTGTGAATACGATAATTGATCTTGGCAAGGTTGCGTTTGATGTCCCAGCCGAGCCGCTTCATCTCCTCGGTCTTGAGGCGCTCAAACTCTTTGATTAAGTAGAGTTTAAACTCCACAGAGATCCAAGAGGCAAATTCAAACGCAATTTCCTTATGTGCGTAGGTCCCACCATAGCGACCAGCCTTGGAAACAATGCCGATGGCACCGGTCGCATCAACCCATTTCTGCGGCGTCATCACAAAGCTGTTCAGCCCTGCCTGACTTCTAAACGCATCGAATTCGACACGGTTAAAATTCGGATTGTAAAGCGTTTCCCACACACCAAGGAACTCGATGGTGTTTCTGTTGCGAAGCCAGTTTTGAATAATGTAGCGCGGATTATCACTATCCTTGATTTTTGCAATGTCTGTCAAGCTGAGAAAATCATCCCGCTTGAGATCCCACTGCACGTTGATTTCTGTTCCGCGAACGACAAGCTTATCCATTTTCGCCGCACCTCCTCATAGTTAATTCTCTCAGCAGCCCTTGGCAGCCCGCCAGCACATCCTGCCACGTTGCCTCGAAATCGCCCGTGTACCACGGGTCGGCAACATCGCCGGGGCGGTCGGTGTAGTCCTTCAGGAGGTGCAGCTTGCCGTCCGGATCGCCGCCGCAGATGCGCTGCATATTCCGCAGGTTC
>ENA-OPCZ01001504-OPCZ01001504.1-human-gut-metagenome-genome-assembly--contig:-NODE-1504-length-12125-cov-2.449627_pt1 | contig 12125 bp, 8 predicted proteins | sample MGYA00241566_ERZ501483 | MGnify/ENA primary metagenome ERZ501483 (study PRJEB25962, sample SAMEA1965191) | human gut metagenome | biome: human gut; feature: human-associated habitat; material: faeces... | reverse complement strand
CGTCTTCCTCGCTGTAAATACGCACAACGCCTTCCTCGCTGTGCTCGCCAAGGAGCAGCAGCAGCGCATTGACGAGGTCCTGATAGCTGTCGGCGCGCAGGGTGTCCGCACCCTCGTTTTCCCAGTAGACCTCGCTGTGCGGCGCGGAGACGCTGTAGGAACGCTCAAGCACGACGTTGCCGCCGCAGCCCGAGAGCGTCAGGCAGAGCGCCAGCGAAAGCGGAATGAACTTTTTGCGCACAGCGCTCCCTCCTTTTGGGCGAAATCTCCCTTTCTCAGTAGCCAAGCGGCTCGTCGACGAGCACGACCTCGGTCTCGCAGCTGCGGATGGCCTCCCACAGCACGACAAGACCGCGGCAGATGCGCTGCGGGCTCTTGCAGTCGTAGCAGCGGTCGCCGTTCACGGCGCAGGGCGTCTTCACGCCGAGGCGCTGCGCGTTTTTCGGTGCAGCAATGTTGCGGGCGCGCCAGAGCGCTTCGTCATAGGTCGGCGCGATCTTGTTGCTGCCGACGACGAACCACACCCTCTTGTGGCCATAGAGCGACGAGGACACACGGTTGCCCGTCCCATCGATATTGATGATCTCGCCCGTTTCGGCAAGGCCGTTGGCCGAGAGCAGGTAGTTGTCACACGTCGAGGCGTTTTTGAGCACCTCGGCAGCGTTCATGCCGTCTGGCACGTTCCAATGGCTGAACATCTTGTTGTGCTTGCCGAGGCTTTCAAAAAGCCCCATCTGAGAGAGCGTCATGCTGCCGCCGAACGACACGCTCTCTCCGTCGATCTGCGCGTTCAGATAGTCCGCCGCTTCCTTCGCCGTCGCGAAGGCGGACACCTTGAACCCGCGTTCCTCGAGATTCTTCTCCACCGTCGTAAGATCCATTCCTGCGTCCTCCTTGTATCCCGATATTCTTAGAGACCCTGCGGGTCGTATTCGCCAAAGCCCTCGCCAAGCACCTCGCTCGCGTCGCAGACGATGAAAAAGGCATCGGGGTCGAGTTCCTTAATATAGCGTTTGATGGAAACAGCCTCCTTTTTGCGCACCGCACAGAAAAGGAGCGGACGCTCCGCGCCCGTGTAGCCGCCCTTGCCGTTCAGGAGCGTCACACCCATGTCGCGCCGCAGCATCTCCTGCATGATCTCCTCATACTTGTCGCTGATGATGTAGGCGACCTTTGCCGTGTTCTGGCCGTAGACGACCAGGTCGAGCACCTTCGTCGTGATGTAGAGTGCCAGCGCACCGTAGAGGGCGTTATTCAGACTGTGAAACACCGCGGCATAGATCAGGATGATCGTCAGGTCGATGCCAAGGCAGATGTTGCCGATTGACAAGCGCTCAACGTGCGACCGCACGATCCACGCGCCGAGCTCCGAGCCGCCCGTCGTCGTCTCCTCGCGGAACAGCAGGCCTGAGGCGATACCGAGCGTCACGCCGCCGTACAGGCACGCAAGCAGCGGGTCCATGGGCGCAAACTCGTGGATGGCCGCGACAACGTCGATCAAAATGGAGCTCAGCGTCATCGTGTAGATGGACTTGCACAAAAATGCGAAGCCGAATTTTTTAAGTCCCACGATAAAAAGCGGCACATTGAGCACGATGACCATCGTACCGACCGGCAGAATGGGTGCAAAAAAGTTAATGATCTGCGAAATACCCGTAAAGCCGCCGACCGTAAAGCCATTCGGTGCATAGAACCAATCGAACGACAAGGCATACAGCACGCAGGCAAGCGTGACAATGATATAGCTTTTCACCTGCTCGCGCAGTTTTTTATTTTTCATAAATTTTCTCCCCTCACATGTTTCTCTCAGGCTTCCGACGTCAAATCAGCGAGAGCTGCTTGTCGTCGCTGTCCTCCGTCTTGAGCAGCGCGCCCGTCGCGGGAATGCTGCGGCCGCGGTAGCGGGCAAGGTCGGTGATGCCGGTCTCCTCCGGGAAGCGCACCGTGTCGAACACGTACTTCTTTTTGAGCGTCAAAAGCGCGACGCCCTGCGTTGTGCGCGTCGTCTTCACACCGAGAAGCGCTGTGTTCACGATCAGCACGCGCGGCTCTGTCGAATAGACGGCGATTTCGCGGTCTTCCTTGAGATGCAACAGCGCTTTGAGCGGGCTTTTGTCGCTGTAAGCGCCGGTCAGGCGGCGGCGGTTCGAGGTCGTCTTGTAGGCGGACAGCTCGACCTTCGCGGCCTTACCGTTTTCGAAGAAGAAGATCATATAGCCGCTGTAATCGCCGGGAAGCACCATGCCCATGACGCTCTCGCCCTCGTCCATGCCGAGCTTCGCGGGTAAGTAGTCACCCAGCTGGCTCGCCTTGCCGTCGGCAAAGTCGCTCGCGCGCGTCTTGTAGACCTGCGCCTTGTCGGTGAAGAACATCAGCTCGGCGGCGTTGGAGCTCTCCACGCTCATGCTGAGCGCGTCGTCCTCCTTAAACTTCTGCTCGCCGGACATGCGAAGTGACTGCGGCGTGATCTTTTTAAAGTACCCGTGCTGCGACAAAAACAGCGTCACGGGATAGTCCTCGATGGCGTCCTCCTCGCTCTCGGCGTCCTCGGCATAGTCGTAGAGGATGCCGGTGCGGCGGGGCTCGGCGTACTTTTTGCGCACATCCTCAAGCTCGGTCACGATGATCTTGCGGATGCGCGACGGGCGCGCGAGCGTATCCTCGAGGTCTTCGATCTCCGCCTCGAGCGATGCCGTCTCCTCCACGCGCTTCAGGATATACTCGCGGTTGATATTGCGCAGCTTGATCTCGGCGACATATTCCGCCTGGATCTGGTCGATGCCAAAGCCGATCATCAGGTTCGGCACAACGTCGGCTTCCTTCTCCGTCTCACGGATGATCTTGATGGCCTTGTCGATATCGAGCAGGATCTTTTTAAGGCCCTTTAAGAGGTGCAGCTTGTCCTGCCGCTTTTTGAGCACGAAGTACACGCGGCGCTTGACGCTCTCGGTGCGCCACGCGCACCACTCGTCTAAAAGCTCGCGCACGCCCATCACGCGCGGCATGCCGCCGATCAGGACGTTGAAGTTGCACGACGCCGTATCCTGCAGTGTCGTCGCCTTGAAGAGCTTCTGCATCAGCTTGTCGGGGTCGGCACCGCGCTTTAAATCGATCGTCAGCTTGAGACCGGAAAGGTCGGTCTCGTCACGCATGTCGGAAATTTCCTTGACCTTGCCTGCCTTGATGAGCTCGGCGACCTTGTCCATGATGGCCTCGGTCGTGGTGGTGTAGGGAATTTCATAAATTTCGATGAGATTTTCTTTTTTGTCGTAGCGCCAGCGGGCGCGCACCTTTATGCCGCCGCGGCCGGTGTTGTAGATGTCCTCGATGGCGCGCGGGTCGTACAATACCTCGCCGCCGGTCGGGAAGTCGGGCGCGAGCAGCGTCTCGCTGATGCGCACCTTGGGATTTTTCAAAAAGGCGATCGTCGTGTCGCAGACCTCGCCCAAGTTAAAGCCGCACAGCTGGCTCGCCATGCCGACCGCGATGCCCTGGTTGGCCGAGACTAAGATATTCGGGAACGTTGTTGGCAGCAGCGCCGGCTCTTTCATCGAGTTATCGTAGTTGTCGACAAAATCGACGGTGTCGGAGTCGATGTCGCGGAAGAGTTCGGCACAGATGGGCGCAAGCTTTGCCTCGGTGTATCGGCTGGCCGCCCACGCCATGTCGCGCGAATAGACCTTGCCGAAGTTGCCCTTCGAGTCGACGAACGGGTGCAGCAGCGCGCCGTAGCCCTTGGAAAGGCGCACCATCGTGTCATAGATCGCGGCGTCGCCGTGGGGATTCAATCGCATTGTCTGCCCCACGATGTTCGCGCTCTTCGTGCGCGCGCCGGTGAGAAGCCCCATCTTATACATCGTGTAAAGGAGCTTTCGGTGCGAGGGCTTGAAACCGTCGATCTCCGGAATGGCGCGCGAAACGATGACGGACATCGCGTAGGGCATGTAGTTCGTTTCGAGCGTCTCAGTGATATTCTGCTCCACCACGTCCGCGTGGAGGCCCATGACGTTCGGGTCCGCGCGGCGGTGAGTCTGCTTGGGTGTTTTGTCGCTTTTCTTCATTCGGATACCTCAAAATTGCTCCGGCGGCAATATGGCCGCCGGTCATACTATTTCTAATATATCCTATCACACTTTTTTATGCTCTGCAACACCGCGGAGGAAGAGAAAATTGCCGCAAAACGCCATTTTTTCGCCAAAGGCACACAAAGCCGCCGCGCCGGCGCGTATTGGCAAAATCGCGGCGCAGAGTGTACAATGCAGATACCCCAACAGGTATGGAGGCCAAACGATGAAACAGTGTATGGACGCCGACAATCTGCACCGCCGGCTCAAAAAGATCATCGGCCAGGTGCAGGCCATCGACCGCATGGTGGACGAGGACGTCCCCTGCGAGGATATTCTTGCTCAGATCAACGCGGCCAAATCCGCGCTGCACGGCTGCGGCAAGGTCGTGCTTGAGGAGCACATCAAGCACTGCGTGCGCGACGTCATCGAGCACGGCGACGCGGACAAAACGATCGAGAACTTTACGAAGGCGGTCGAGCGTTTTTCGAACATGGGCTGAAGCAGGGACGTTCCCCTTTCGCGCCCGTTTTCAGTAGAATTACACGAAAGAAGAGAAGCAGTTTTGTGCTGCTTCTCTCTTTTCGCGCGCTTTACAACCTATACCCCCATATGTATAATAAGCCCATACCCCCTATGGTACAGAAAAGAGTCACTTCCGTGAAACTGGCAATGGAAAAGCTGGAGCATTTTTTAGAGCTGGGCGGCACAAAAAAAAGGATATCACACTGCTCGTGATCTCCGGCATCGCGCTGATCGTCAGCATTTTTGATCTCGTCCCCTTGCCGTTCGACGCCTCGTGGGCCGCGATCATCCTCTGCGGCATCCCAATCATTTTAGAGGCCGTCATCGGCCTTGTCACGGCGTTCGACATCAAGGCAGACGTGCTCGTCTCGCTCGCGCTGATCGCGTCGGTCTGCATCGGCGAAGTCTTCGCCGCGGGTGAGGTCGCGTTCATCATGCAGCTCGGCGGTCTTCTCGAAGAGCTGACCGTCGCCCGCGCCCGCGCAGGCATCGAAAAGCTCGTCCACCTGACGCCGCAGACCGCGCGCGTCATCTTGGGCGGAAAGGAAACGGCCGTCCCCGCCGAGGCCGTCAAGGTCGGCGAGGACAGCTCCATCCAGCGCATGATCCGCCTCGTGCAATCCGCCGACGCGGGCAAGGCCAAGATCGTCGGTCTATCCGACCGCTGGGCGGCATGGATCGTCGTCATCGCGCTGACTGCCGCGGCGCTGACATGGATGATTTCCGGTGAGATCATCCGCGCGGTGACGATCCTGATCATCTTCTGCCCCTGCGCGCTCGTGCTGGCCACGCCGACCGCCATCATGGCCGCCATCGGCAACGCGACGAAGCACGGCTTCCTCGTCCGCGAGGGCGCCGCGCTTGAACGTCTCGCCACCGTGAAGAAGATCGTCTTCGACAAGACCAGCACGCTGACCTACGGCACGCCGAAGGTCGTTCTGGTGCACAGCGCGCTGCCCTCCCTCTCCGATAACGAGCTCTACCGCCTCTGCGCCGCGGCGGAGCACTATTCCGAGCACCCGCTCGGCAAGGCCATCACCCGCTGCAGCCAGCAGAAGGCGGGCGAGATGCCGATCGAGGCCGAAGATTTTCAGATGGTGCCAGGGCGCGGCGTGGGCAGCGACATCGCCGTGGACGCCGCGGATATCGCGCTCGTCGACGACAAAGTCAAGGAGCTGCCGCACCTCATCGCGCTCTCCAAGCGCATGATGCGCACCATCAAGCTCAATATAACATTCTCGCTCACGCTCAACTTCATCGCCATCGTGCTCGCCATCACCGGCACACTGAACCCTGTTGTCGGTACGCTGGTCCATAACGCAGGCAGCGTGCTTGTCATCACAAACTCGGCCCTGCTGCTAAAATGGAGGCAAACCGCCTCGCAGAGTTTCGCGTCCGCAGACGCGAAATCTGTTTGATCGTAAATTCCGACGACAGGCGCGTCGGAATTTACTCTTTGCGCGGAGCGTGTGTCGCAGCCGCGCTGCGAGCGGCAAGGCACAAAGCGCAGCGAATCCTTTTCAAAAAGAGTGGATTGCAAAATTGCAATCCACTCTTTTTGATTTTCTTTTATTTTCTGCGCCAGACAGAGGGCATTAAGAGGACAAGCAGCGGCATGATCTCAAGCCTGCCGAGCAGCATGATGGCGCTCATCGTGAGCTTGCTGATGCCGGAGAGGAAGCCGAAGTTGCACGTCGGTCCCACTGCGCCAAGGCCCGGGCCCACGTTGCTGATGGCCGTGAGCGAGGCGGTGAACGCCGCGGTAAAGTCGATGTTGTCAAGCGACAAAATCAGCGTGCCGAGCAGCATGATCGCGATATAGGCGAAGAAGAAGACCGAAACGGACGAGACGGTCTCCTCCGTCACGCGATGTCCGTCGAGCGTGATGGGGCGCACCTCGCGCGAGTGCATCACGCGCCGCAGATCACGCCGCAGCGCCTTGCACAAAAGCACGATGCGCGAGGCCTTGACGCCGCCCGCCGTAGAGCCCGCGCAGCCGCCGAAAAACATCACCAGCACGAGGATACAGCGGCAGAACTGCGGCCAGAGGTCAAAATCCTCCGTGCAGTAGCCGGTCGTTGAAATGAGCGTTGTGACCTGAAAGGCCGCATTCTCGATGGCCGAGCCGATGTCGCGCCCCGTGCGCATGATCAGGTCCGCCGCGATCATCGCCGACGCGCCGACCACGACCAGCGAGTAAACGCGCAGCTCCTCGCTCTTGAGCGCCTCGCGGAAGCGGCGCGTCACGCAGAGGTAGAGGAGCGTAAAGTTCACGCTTGCGGCAAACATGAAGAAAATGAGGATCCAGTTGACAAGATGCGACTGATAATACGCGATGCTCGCATCCCGGATGGAAAAGCCGCCGGTAGAGATCGTCGTCAGCGCCGTGGTGATCGCATCGAACAGCGGGAGGCCCGCAATGCGCAGCAGCAGCGCCTCCGCCACGGTGAGCGCGATGTAGATGCGGTACAGGATGCGCGCCGTCTCACCCGTGCGGGGGCGGAGCTTTGTGCTGATGGGGCCGGGGGATTCTGCTTTCATCAGGTTCACGCTGCCCTCACTGAGCTTGGGCAGCAGCGCCAGCATGAGAACGAGGATGCCCATGCCGCCCATCCACTGCGTGAGCGCGCGCCAGAATTGGATGCCCCGCGGCAGCGACGCAGGCGACGGGAAGATGGACGCGCCGGTCGTCGTCAGGCCGGAGACGGTCTCGAAAATGGCATCGATAAAGCTGCAGCTGCCGCTGAAAAAGTACGGCAGCGCGCCGAACACGCTCAGCGCGATCCAGCACAGCGCCACGCAGACAAAGCCGTCGCGCGGCTGAAGTCTTGTGTTGTCCGCGCGGATGAGCGAGAGCAGCACGCCCACGCCGCCGCAGATAAGCAGCGCATACAGGAACGCCCGCTGATCCGGCCCTCCGCCGAACACGCTCAGCAGCAGCGGCGGGATCATACAAAGCGCCTCAATGCAGAGGATAACGCCCACGATTCTGAGAATAAGATTTTGGTTCATAATGAAACTTCCTTGCCGCAAGCAGCCGGCACATCAGCCGAGAATATCGTTGAGGTCCTGCAAAAAGAGCTTTTTCGCCACCACGATCACGCGGTCGCCCGCATGGATCTGGGAATGGCCGTTCGGGATCTCCATCTGGCCGTTGTGCACGATGGCCGCAACGAGCAGGCCGTTTCGAAAATGCAGGTCGCTGAGCGGCCGGTCGAGAAAGTGCGTGGCACTCGTCGCGGTGAACTCGACGGCCTCGATCGCGCCGCCGAGGATATAGTGCAGGCTTTCCACCGCGCTGCCCTGCGAGTTGGCAAGGCCGCGGACGTAACTTGAGATCTGGCTTGCAATGATGGCCTTGGGCGAAATGACCGTGTCGAGGCCCGTGAGGTTCACGATGTCGAGATACCCCATGCGCGACATCTTCGGCACGACCTTCTTCACGCCGTAGCGCTTCGCCGTGAGCGCCATAAGGAGGTTTTCCTCGTCGCGGTCCGTCACAGCGATGAACGCGTCGCAGTGGAAGATACCCTCGGATTCAAGCAGGTCGTGATTCGTGCCGTCGCCGTGGATGACGGTGACTTTCGGCAGCTTTTCCGCGAGCATGAGACATTTGGCCTCGTCCTTTTCCACGATCGTCACGTGCGTGCCGACATCGGTGAGCACCCAGGCAAGGTACTGTGCGATGCGGCTGCCGCCAAGGATGCTCACGCGGCGGATGGGCGCCATGGCCCTGCCCATCGAGCGCAGCACGCGCGTCGTCTCCGCGGGCGTGCCGATGACGTACACGCGGTCTCCCGTCTGCGGGACGAACGAGCCGTTCGGCACGATGACCTCTTCCCCGCGCTTGGCCGCGCACATGAGGATGCTGTTGGGATTTTCGCGATTGAAGTCGATGAGGGACTTGCCGACAAGGCTGTCGCCCTCTTTGGTCTGAAAGCCGATGAGCTCGACAAGTCCGCGGGCAAACGTCTCCACGCTGAACGCAGACGGCACGCGCAGAATGCGCGAAATTTCCTGCGCGGCGGCATTTTCGGGGTTGATGATCATATCAAGCCCGATCTCGCGGCGCAGGATCGGTGCATCGCGGAAATACTCGGGGTTGCGTACGCGGGCGACCGTGTGCTTCGCGCCGAGCTTTTTCGCCATCAGGCAGCAGATGAGGTTGACCTCGTCGTTTTCCGAAACGGCGATGAGAAGGTCCGCCTCGCGCACGCCCGCTTCCAAAAGGACGCTGGCGCTCGCGCCGTTGCCCTCCACACACATGACGTCGAGCATGGAGTCAACGTGGTCGAGCACGGCGCTGTTGCGGTCAATGACGACCAGATCGTGGTTTTCGCCCGTCATCTGCTCGGCGATGGCGTAGCCGACCTTACCGATACCGACAATGATGATTTTCATTTCTGCGTTTCTCCTAAATTCTCTTCGGCTTCCGCCGTGTGCTGCTTACGCAGCACCATCAAAACGCTGTTGAATTCCGCCCCCATGATCAGCATGACCGAGGCGAGATACAGCCACAAAAGCAATACGATCACCGCGCCGAGCGTGCCGTAAATGACGGAGTAGCGCGCGATGTTTTCAACATAATACGAGAAAAGGAACGACAATACGAGCCACATCACGAGCGAGAACACCGCGCCCGGCCAGATGCGGTTCATCCGGTGCGACTCCTGCGCAAGGCCGTACATCATCGCGATGGGGAAGAATACGATGCCGCCGATGATAACAAAGCGCAGGCTCGACCACAGGCGGATAAAGCCGTCGCTCAGCGTGATATAGGCCGACAGGTGGCTCGACACGTAGTTCAGCACCCGCCCGCCGACGACGGACAGTCCGATGGACAAAACGACCATTAAAATCAGGCTCAGCGTATAAAGCAGGAGCTTGAGCTGATAGCGCAAAAACTGCGTGGGCCGGTGCTCGCCGTAGGCCCGACGGACAGAGCCCAGAAGTGAGCTTGCCGCGCGGTAAGGAAAGTAAATGGAAAAAATCAGTGAGAACCACAAAAGCCGTGGGCTTGAATCGCGGCTGACATAAGTGAAATACTGCTCGATGATCTCGAGCGCCTCCTGCGGGATGAATGCGCGAATTTCATACAGAAAGCCGCTGATATCCACGGACATGATGCCGACTAAGTTGCTCAAAAAGATCAAAAGCGGGAAGAGCGCAAACAAAAGGTAGTATGTGAGCGCCGCACTGTCGCGGCCGACATGATGATCGAAGTACCGCCTGACCATCAGGTAGATGCCTTTCAAAAAGCGGTGCCGGTCAAGATACTGCTGCAAGGGCGATGCTCACCTCCTCAAACGCCGATTTCTCTTCAATTTATGTAGTATAGCACAGCCCATTACGAAAGGGAAGCGCAAAAGCGCACCATGACATACTTTTTACAGAAATAAAGCCGGAAAAGGGGTTGACACGACAGGAAAATGTGCATAATATAGTACCGTTAAGTTCATACATCGTCCGGTAGGTAAGGCTACCACAAGGATACGGACTGCTGCCGCGGAGTAGTGGAGACACTATGAGAGGGTTTGAACAGGTTGCATCGAAAGCAAGGTGCCATCTAATGCAGTTTCACCGCCTCGTGATGCTAAAGCTTGAACGGTAAGGAAACTTCTCGCCAGGGGCGGGTGTTTCTTGATTGTCGCTCCCATAGCCGCGTCGCCGGACGCAGGATATGGGGGATTTTTTTATCGCAAAATTCACCTGAACACTTTGATTTGCCACTATCTTCAGAAAGGAGGAGACGGTATGGTCGGCTTTGAAGAAATGCGCGACGAACTGCTGGAAAGAATCGAGGATCTGCTCAAGCGAAAACAATATACCGCGCTGCGCGACCTGCTTGCAGACCTGGAGCCCGCGGATATCGCCTCGCTTTTTGAAGATTTGGACGAGGACAGCATTCCCCTTTTGTTCCGGCTCCTTCCCAAAGAGCCCGCGGCGGAGGTGTTCGTCGAGCTCGATCCCAACGCGCAGGAGATGCTGATCCGCGGCTTTTCGAACACCGAGCTCAAAGAGGTCCTTGACGAGCTGTATCTGGACGATGCGGTCGACATCGTGGAGGAAATGCCCGCGAACGTCGTCAAGCGCATCTTAAAGCACGCGGACCCCGACACGCGCAAGAGCATCAATGAAATTCTCAAATACCCCGACGACAGCGCGGGCGCGCTGATGACGACGGAGTTTGTCGACTTAAAGCGCGATATGACCGTCGAGGACGCGCTCAAGCGTATCCGCCGCACCGGTACGGACAAAGAGACCATCAACGTCTGCTATGTCGTCGATCCGGCGCGCAAGCTGCAGGGTATCGTCTCGCTGCGAACGATCCTCCTCTCCGACGAGGACGACACCATCGACGAGATCATGGAGACGCACGTCATCTCTGTCTCCACGCTCGAGGATAAAGAGGACGTTGCGCAGACCTTCTCGAAGTACAACTTCATCGCCCTTCCGGTCGTCGACAAGGAAGACCGCCTCGTCGGCATCATCACGGTCGACGACGCCATCGACGTCATGGAAGAGGAGACGACCGAGGATATCGAAAAGATGGCGGCTATGCTGCCGACGGATAAGCCATACCTCAAGACGAGCGTCTGGGAGACGTACAAGTCCCGTATCCCCTGGCTGCTGCTTCTGATGGTCTCGGCCACGTTCACCGGCCAGATCATCGCCCGCTTTGAAGACGCGCTCAGCGCGTTCGCCATTCTGACGGCTTATATCCCGATGCTGATGGACACGGGCGGTAACTGCGGCTCACAGGCGAGCGTCACGGTCATCCGTGGTATCTCGCTCGACGAGATCGAATTTTCCGACCTCTTCCGCGTCATCTGGAAGGAGATCCGCGTGGCGGTCGTCTGCGGCGCCACGCTTGCCGCAGCGAATTTCGTCAAGCTCATGCTCGTCGACAAGATGATCTTCGGAAATCCCATCACCATCACGGTCGCGCTCGTCATCTGCCTGACGCTCGTGGTCACGGTGTTTGCGGCCAAGGTCGTGGGCTGCACGCTGCCGCTGCTCGCCAAGAAGATCGGCTTCGACCCCGCGGTCATGGCTTCGCCCTTCATCACGACGGTCGTGGACGCCATCTCGCTGATGATCTACTTCAACTTTGCCTCGCTTCTTCTCGGAATCTGATAAAAATACGAAAAACTCTTTTCAATCGCGCATGAACTGTGTTATGATGCATGTTGTATGGCATCGTACGATAGAAAAAGGCGGCTGTGCCACGCACAGCCGCCTTCTTTTTTGGAGGTCATTCATGGAAGAAAAACTCAGAGAATATGCAAAGCCGCTCATTGAAGTGGGCCTGAACGTTCAGCAGGGACAGACGCTCGTCATCTCCTGCCCCGTCGACTGTGCGCCGTTCGCGCGACTGTGCGCCTCCGCCGCCTACGATGTCGGCTGCCGCGAGGTCGTGATGCGCTGGACGGACGACTACATGAACCGCGAGCGCTTCCTGCGCGCGGACGATTCTGTTTTCGACACGTTCCCCGCCTGGCAGAAGGAATTTTTCAACGGCTACGCTGACGAGGG
>ENA-OPCZ01001488-OPCZ01001488.1-human-gut-metagenome-genome-assembly--contig:-NODE-1488-length-12201-cov-2.301992_pt1 | contig 12201 bp, 5 predicted proteins | sample MGYA00241566_ERZ501483 | MGnify/ENA primary metagenome ERZ501483 (study PRJEB25962, sample SAMEA1965191) | human gut metagenome | biome: human gut; feature: human-associated habitat; material: faeces... | reverse complement strand
CCTGCATGGAGAAATACCTAAAGGATACGTATGGTATCACTGTATATCAGGAGCAGGTGATGCTTTTGTCGCGACAGTTGGCCAACTTTACTCGTGGTGAGAGTGATGCCCTCCGTAAAGCGATGGGTAAGAAGAAGAAAGCCATTGTAGACGCGATGAAGCCTAAATTCATTGAAGGAGGAAAGAAGAACGGACACGACCCGAAAGTACTCGAAAAGATTTGGGCCGACTGGGAGAAGTTCGCATCGTATGCTTTCAACAAGAGTCACGCTACTTGCTACTCTTGGGTGGCTTATCAAACGGCATACCTAAAAGCTAACTACGCTTCAGAATATATGGCTGCTACCATGAGCCGAAACATTTCGAACATCACCGAAATCACTAAGCTGATGGATGAATGTAAGGCTACGGGCATCAGCGTATTAGGTCCTGATGTAAACGAAAGTAACCTTAAGTTCTCTGTAAACCGCCACGGCGATATCCGTTTCGGACTGGGAGCGATAAAGGGTGTGGGCGAAGCTGCCGTGCAAAGTATACTTACGGAGCGCAAGAAGAATGGACTATTCAAAGATATATTCGACTTCGTTCAGCGTGTAAACCTCTCGGCTTGCAACCGTAAGAATATAGAGAATCTTGCCTTGGCCGGCGGATTCGATAGTTTCCCTGGCATAAAGCGCGAGGATTTCTTCGCAAAGAATGCTAAAGACGAATCGTTCTCAGACGTATTGGTGAAGTACGGCAACAAATATCAAGCCGACATGAACGCCGCAGCGAACTCACTGTTCGGAGGCGAACATGCGGTAGAGATAGCCACTCCGGAAATTATATCGGCACCCGAATGGAGTAATCTGGAACGACTGAACAAAGAAAGAGATTTGGTGGGTATTTATCTTTCGGCACATCCGCTGGACGAATACATTCCGATTCTCGAAAAGATGTGTAACGCTAAGATGGCCGACTTGGTCGACCTTACTCCGCTTCAGAATCATGACTTGATATTGGGCGGTATAGTAACTGCCGTAAAAGAAGGCATGACCAAGAAAGGAAGTCCGTACGGACGTGTAAAGATGGAGGATTTCTCTGGAGCGGCCGAATTTGTATTCTTCGGCGACGACTGGGTAGGCAAGAAAAACTATTTTGCCGAAGGCATGTTCCTTTATCTTATAGGTAAATGCCAGCCACGCAAGTGGCAACCAGACGAATGGGAAGTGAAGATAAACGGTGTAAAACTGCTATCCGACGTAAAAGACGACGATATACAGAAAATCACCGTCAGCGTTCCGCTATCGTTTATTACCAACGAGTTCGTGCTAGAATTCAACGAACTGATACGTAATAACCCCGGAAAAGTTGATCTATCGTTCGTTATTTGCGATGACGACGGACAAAACCGTGTAAGCATGCAGTCGCGCACAATGAAAGTATCCCTGAAAAAGGATATCGTAATTTATATAAAAAACAGGCCGCAATTGGATTATAAAATAAATTAATCCTATATTTGCATAAGAACATTATAACCTAAATTTAAAAAGATATGGCATTGAATATTAAAGACGACAATTTCGAAGCTATCGTAGCCGAAGGAAAACCTGTTGTATTAGACTTTTGGGCAACTTGGTGCGGACCTTGCAAAATGATCGCTCCATTCATCGAAGAGTTGGCTGAAGAATATAAAGATACTGTAAACATCGGTAAATGCGACGTAGACGAAAATGACGAACTTCCAGGACAGTTCGGCGTACGTAACATTCCTACAGTATTGTTCATCAAGAACGGAGAAGTAGTAGACAAGCAAGTTGGCGCTACAACTAAGGCTGCGTTGAAAGAGAAAATTGAAGCAGTTGACCATGTGAAGAAAGTATTGTGGTATGACAGTGTCCTGGATGTTTCCGTTCCTGTAGAAATGCTTCCGAAGGATTTGAGAGAGGCATTTTTTAACGGAGATGCAACTATGATGATCGCGTTGTTTGATAATACAACATCATCAGAAACTTCCATGGAAGCTGTGACGCAGATTCGTAAGATTACTTCAAAGAACTGTTTTGTCAGTGGAATGACAGGCATTGTTACTGATATCAAACAGATCGCACTTAAGGAAATGCCGATTTACGTTGTGATTGCTTCCTGCCTTTCTCTGATAGTGTTGCTCCTTGCAATGGATTCTCTGGTAGTTCCGGTTTTGTTTTTGCTCTGCATTGGTGTTGCAGTCTTGTATAATCTTGGAAGTAATATTTTTCTTGGTCAGATTTCATACATCACTCAGGCACTGACAGCAGTCCTGCAGCTTGGTGTAACGATGGATTATTCCATCTTCCTTCTGAATAGTTATGAAGAGAATAAGAAGAGATTCCCTGGCGAGAAAGAAAGAGCCATGGGGCATGCGATTGCCAACACATTCAAATCAGTAGTCGGAAGTTCCGTTACTACCGTAGCCGGATTCATCGCACTGTGTGTTATGACATTTGCACTCGGACGTGACCTTGGTATTGTAATGGCGAAAGGTGTTGTGATCGGCGTTATCTGTTGTGTAACGATCCTGCCGGCACTGATCCTTGTATTTGATAAGCCGATTGAAAAGACAAGACACAAATTACTGTTAAGCAACATGGATCGTCCATCCGCTTTTATCACAAAGTATTATAAAGTATGGATCGTAGCATTTCTTGTATTATTACTTCCTGCAATTTACGGTAATAATCATACAAAGATCTACTACAACATTGCAGATTCACTTCCTGCAACACTGAACAGTAATGTATCGATCAAAAAAGTAAAAGATGACTTTGGTACAAGTAACATGCACATCGTCATGATGGATAAGAACATGAGTGCCAAAGATAAGCAGCAGATGTTCAAGAAGATTGATAAAGTAAAAGGTGTAAAATGGACCATCAGCATGAGTTCACTGATCGGTCCTAGCGTACCGGATTCCATGATCCCAAAGGATGTCCGTAAGATGATGCAGAGTAAGAATTATGAACTGGCATTCGTCAGTACGAAATATGAATCCGCAACAGATCCGGTAAATACACAGATCAAAAAGATAGATAAGATCGTAAAATCCTACGATAAGTCGGGAATGGTCATCGGAGAGGCACCTTTGATGAAAGACCTGCAGGATGTTACAGATGTTGATCTGGTTAATGTAAATATTATCTCGATCGCAGCTATATTTGTAATCATTCTGATCATTTTCAAATCAATCTCACTGCCGGTAATCCTGGTAGCGGTTATTGAATTTGCGATCATGATCAATATGGCAATCCCGTACTATCAGGGAGTCAGCCTTCCGTTCGTGGCAAGTATCGTTATCGGTGCGATCCAGTTAGGAGCAACCGTTGACTATGCAATCCTGATGACGACAAGATATCAGAAAGAACGAAGCCGTGGAAAAGATAAGATGGAAGCAATCAGCATTGCACATAAAACGAGTATGCCGTCCATCATCAGCAGTGGACTTAGCTTCTTTGCTGCAACATTCGGAGTTGCCTGCTATTCTCAGGTTGAAATGATCGGTTCGATTTGTACATTGCTTGCAAGAGGAGCCATTATCAGTATGGTAGTCGTGCTTCTGGTATTGCCGGCAATGTTCATGATATTTGACAAATTAATCTGCAAGACATCCATCGGATTTCTTGGGAAAAAGGCAAAAGCACAGACAAGTGAAGCAAAGTAACCTGTTATTAACAATCCATGATAATTAAGAAAGGAAGCAGGAATTATGAATAAGAACAGAAAAATGAAACGAAAAATTGCAGCATCTGTAGCAGTCGGAATGTCAGTGATGATGGGTGTGACACCAGCTTTCGCAGCAAATGGAACTTCGAACAGCGAGGTATATAAAGAAGAGACGGTATATGTGAATGCTAAAGCAAGCGGCAAGACAGATAAAGTAACGGTATCCAACTGGCTTAAGAATTCAGGAAGTGTATCCGGAGATCTGGAAGACGAGAGTACACTGAGCGATATCAAGAATGTAAAAGGTGATGAAAAATATACGTCAGATGGAGATAAACTGACCTGGGCTACAGACGGTGAGGACATCTATTATCAGGGAACGACAGATAAGAAACTTCCGGTATCTGTTAAATTAAAATATTACCTGGATGGAAAAGAGATGAAACCATCTGAGTTAAAAGGAAAGAGCGGACACCTGAAGATCACAGTGGATTATAAGAATAATGAAAAGAAGAATGTATCTGTAGACGGAAAAGATACAGAAGTATGTACACCATTCGTCATGATGACAGGTATGATACTTCCGAATGAGACATTCAGCAATGTAACGATTGATAACGGCAAGATTATTTCCGATGGAAATAAGAATATCGTGGTCGGATTCGGAATGCCGGGATTAAAAGACAGCCTGAACTTAAGCAGTGAAGAAAGTGACAAAGTTACGATTCCGGAAAGCTTAAGTATTGAAGCAGATGTAAAAGATTTTACAATGTCTTCTACTTATACTGTTGCATTATCTGATCTGTTAGATGATGTGGATATGGACAGTATCGTAAATGTAGATGATCTTCAGAACGCTCTGGATGATCTGGAGGATGCGGCACTTCAGTTAGTAAGTGGTTCCGATACACTTGCAGATGGAGCAGGAACACTTGCAGATGGTGTGAACAGCTATACAGAAGGCGTTGATACATTGAACGCCGGCATCCAGAAATACCTTGGTTCTAACGGAGAGCTGAATGGCAGCGTCACAGAGTATGTGAATGGTGTAAACAAAGTTGTCAAAGGTGTACAGGATTATACAAGTGGTGTGAATACACTTGCAGACGGTGTGAGCAGTTATGTAGACGGCGAGAAGCAGCTGGCAGCCGGAGCTTCACAGCTGACACAGTTAAGTACAGGACTGAAGCAGGTACAAAGCGCTATCTCACAGCTTGAAGCTGCAACAGATGGTAAGGGTGCAACGACAGAAGACCTTCAGGCAGCATCCAAAGCACTGGCGGCAGGAACTGCACAGATGAAAGCAGCACTTGGAACAGAAGAAGTAAAGAGTCTGATGTCTCAGGTAAATTCTATGGTAACAACCGGAAATACGCTGATGAAAGAGACGAAGACATTAAGCGGAACACTTACGGAAGGTATCGAAAAACCACTTACAACAATCGGCCAGACATTACAGAGTATGCAGGAATCCTTGAAAAATATAGATGCAGCTCAGACAGCATTACAGAATGCATGCAAGAATATCAATGAGGTAGTTGCTTCTGATAATCAGACGATTAAGGCTGCAAAGACAGCAGCGAAGAACAGTTCCGATTCTATTGCAGCATCCATAAAAACACTGGAAGCAAAGTATGCAGGAATCTCAGATAAGAATTCTGAGGAAGCAAAGCAATTACAGAGTTCTATAAGTGCACTGAAGAACGCAAAAGCTTCCACAGATTCCGTACAGAATCTCAAAGAGTTAACAGGCATTGATACTACAAAGATGCCGACAATAGATGTAGATTCATTAAAAGCCGGTGCTGCAACGATCATGACAAATGCAGCTACATTGCAGAAATCTTCAGAAGCATTGTTAAAAGCTCTTCCGGAATTGAAAAAACAGTTGAAGAGTATCGAAGATGCAGAAGGTGTTCTTGCACAGGCAGGACAGTTAAGTACACTGACAGGAAGTGTAGATCAGTTAAATGCAGGTATGCAGGGACTGAACAGTGCGATCGGAACACTGCACAGCAATCTGGCAACATTGAATAATGCAACATCCGCTCAGTTCCCGACAGCAATCCGGGGAATCACAGCATTGAATAAAGGATTCGCTCAGTTAAGCGGATACAATGATTCCCTGGTAAGCGGTGCAAATAAACTGAAATCCAACAGTCCGACATTAGTAGCCGGTGTCAATACACTTCAGAGTGGAACGAATCAGTTGGCAAGCGGACTGAATACATTGGGAAGCCAGATGTCTTCCGGATCTGCAACACTTGCGGCTAACAGCAGTGCACTCAGAAGCGGAGCTTCCGAACTTCAGTCAGGTGCAAAAGAGCTTGCAGAAGGCATGGCGAAATTTGACAAAGAAGGAACAAGCAAGTTGAAGAGCACTGTGGAAGATGAACTTGGTGATGTACTTGACAGAATCGATGTACTGACATCAGAAAATTGCAAATATAGTACATTCAGCGGTAAGGATAAAGCAATGGATGGTAATGTAAAATTTGTGATTGAGACGGATGCGATCGAGTAAATAATATGAATATGAAATAAAAAGAATCACAGGTGGAAGAGGATGAAGTAATATGTTCCCTGTTAATTAGACGAGGGGCGTATTACTTCATCCTCTTCCGTTTGTGATTCTTTTTTTATTTTTTCAACATTCTCCAGAGAGTGCTTCTGCTTATGCCAAGACGTTTGGCAGTTTTTCCTTTATTCCCATGTTCTTCGGCAAGAACCCATTGTATGATTTGAGAAGACGATAAATTAGTCTTATTATCTTTCCTTGAAATTCCCTCGATATAGTGCTAAAGTATACTAAAAAGGTATGATTTAGCGAGTGCGTGAAAAAACATGCACTAAGGAGGAAAATTCATGAATGAATACAGAATAGGAACAAAATGTGTACAGGGCGGATATACTCCGGGAAACGGAGAACCAAGACAGATTCCGATCGTACAGTCAACAACATTCAAATATGCAACCAGTGAAGATATGGGAAAATTATTTGATCTGGAAGCGTCAGGATATTTTTATTCCAGATTGCAGAATCCGACTAATGATATGGTTGCGGCAAAGATTGCAGAGATGGAAGGTGGAACGGCAGCGATGCTGACTTCATCCGGACAGGCAGCCAATTTCTTCGCACTGTTCAATATCTGTGAGTGCGGAGATCACATTGTAGCATCTTCATCCATTTACGGTGGAACATTTAACCTGATCGATGTAACGATGAGAAAGATGGGAATCGATGTAACATTCGTGTCACCGGATGCAACAGAAGAAGAGTTAAATGAAGCATTTAAGCCAAATACAAAAGTAATGTTTGGTGAGACAATTGCCAATCCGGCACTGACCGTACTGGATATCGAATTATTTGCCAAAGTGGCACATGCACATGGTGTGCCGCTTATCGTAGATAACACATTCCCGACACCGGTCAACTGCAGGCCGTTTGAATGGGGAGCAGATATTGTAACTCATTCGACTACAAAATATATGGACGGACACGGAGCTGCACTTGGCGGTGCAATCGTAGACAGCGGCAACTTTGACTGGATGGCACATGCAGATAAATATCCGGGACTTTGCACACCGGATGAAAGCTATCATGGAATTACATATGCGGAGAAATTCGGCAAAGAAGGTGCATTCATTACCAAATGTACGGCTCAGCTGATGCGTGACTTCGGATCTATGCAGTCACCACAGAATGCATTCATTTTAAACCTTGGTCTGGAATCTCTGCATGTACGTATGCCGAAGCACGTAGAGAACGGACAGGCAGTCGCAGAATTCCTGGAAGCACATCCAAAGGTAGCATATGTGAACTATTCTGGACTTCCGTCTGATAAATATTATGAAAGAGCACAGAAATATCTTCCAAACGGAGGATGCGGTGTTGTATCGTTCGGATTAAAAGGTGGAAGAGAAGCAGCGTCTACATTTATGAAGACATTAAAGCTTGGTGCGATCGAGACGCATGTAGCAGATGCAAGAACCTGTTGTCTGAATCCGGCAACGTCTACACACAGACAGATGACGGATGAACAGTTAAAAGAGGCAGGAGTACCGGCTGAACTGATTCGTATCAGTCTTGGTCTGGAAGATAAAGAGGATCTGATTGCAGATATTTCGAATGCGTTGGATGCAATCTAAGGTAGAATTGAAAGAGTAAGGCAAAATTCCGAAAAGGATGGTAGCGACACTAAGGGGATAAGTTTATATCCCCTTTTTTTTGACGTTTTTATAGCAATCATGCTAAAATAGAGAAATCTACCATGTGTATGGAATATTTTGAGCCGGCAGGGGCAGTAAAAAGACCAAAAACCCCGTCCCTAATGGCTGGAGAGGGAAAATTATGAATAAAAGAGAATCATTTAGCAGCAGATGGGGATTTATCTGTGCCTGTATCGGTTCAGCGGTCGGTATGGGAAATATCTGGATGTTCCCAACAAGAGTATCATTGTATGGAGGCGGTTCATTTCTGATACCATATTTTATATTTGTAATACTGATCGGTTCGACGGGAGTGATCGGGGAGATGAGTTTTGGGCGTGCGGCAAAGGCCGGTCCAATCGATGCATTTGGAATTGCCTGTGAGAAAAAAGGAAAGAGAAAAGTCGGAGAAGCACTGGGGATGATCCCTGTATTCGGATCACTTGCCATGGCGATCGGATATACGGTTGTAATGGGGTGGATCCTAAGATATGCCGTTGGAACATTTACAGGAGCAACACTTTCGCCTGAAAATGTGGATGAATTCGGAGCGGCATTTGGTAAGATGGCGTCAGCATTTGGTAATAATATATGGCAGATACTTGCGCTTGTGGCCTGTATGCTGATTCTGATGTTAGGTGTCGGAAGCGGCATTGAAAAAGCAAATAAGATCATGATGCCGATATTCTTCGCATTGTTCGTGATTCTGGGAATCTATGTCGGATTCCAGCCGGGAGCAAGTGAAGGATACCGTTATATTTTCAGAGTAGATCCAGAGGCATTCAAAGATCCGGCAACGTGGATCTTTGCACTTGGTCAGGCATTCTTTTCCCTGTCGGTAGCAGGAAATGGAACATTGATCTATGGATCTTATCTTTCGGATGAAGAGGACATTCCGGCTTCTGCAGGAAGAGTTGCATTATTTGATACGATTGCAGCAATTCTTGCAGCACTTGTTATTATTCCGGCGATGGCAACAACGGGAGCACAGTTGGATCAGGGAGGTCCCGGACTTCTCTTTATCTTCCTTCCGAATCTGATCAAAGGAATGCCTGGGGGATGGCTGATCGCGATCATCTTCTTTGTCGCAGTATTGCTTGCAGGTATGACTTCGCTGATCAATCTGTACGAGGCTCCGATTGCTACAGTGCAGGAGAAGTTAAAGCTTGGAAGAGTTCCGGCATGTGCACTTACGGGGATCGTGGGAGTGGTCGTGTCACTCCTGATCCAGGGGATTGTATCAGACTGGATGGACGTACTGTCTATTTATATCTGTCCGCTCGGAGCCGGACTTGCGGGAATCATGTCTGGGTATGTGGCAAGGCATTTGTGGAAAAACAGGTCAATACTGGGAGAGAGAAACCATATGTATCATGGTATCATACGGTATGTAAATATTTTTATGTTCCGGTATGTTTTATTGTGTTAATTCTTGGAATTGTACTTGGAGGAATCGGGTAGAAAAAACCGAAGGAAGAACAAGAAATGTTCATAAAAGTTTATTGGAAAGAATAAGAGGATAAAGAATGAAAAAAGGAAATGCAATAGCATTACTGCCAATCGGCGTATTTTTGTGTATCTATCTGGGACTTGGAATTTTATTCGAATATGTGATGAAGATTCCGATGGGATTCTATAATGTCCCGATCATTATCGCATTTCTTGCGGCAATTCTGGTGGCGTGTCTGCAGAATCGTAAGGTGAGTTTTGACGAGAAACTGGAAATTATGGCACAGGGACTTGCGGATAAGAATATTATTACAATGCTTCTAATCTTCCTGACAGCGGGGGCATTTGTCGGAGTGGTAGGAAGAAGCAGTGCGGAAAGTGTGGCATATTTCATGTTGTCACTGATCCCGGCAAGATTTTCAGTTGCGGTATTATTTGTGGTAGCCTGTTTTGTGTCGGTTGCCATGGGAACGTCGGTTGGGACAATTACATTGATCACGCCGATCGCAGTGTCCGTATCCAAGGCATCTGGATTTGATATGGCACTTTGTATCGGCTCGGTTATGGGCGGTTCGATGTTTGGTGATAATCTTTCATTTATCTCGGATACAACGATTGCGGCATGCAACGGACAGGGATGCCAGATGAAGGATAAATTTCGGGAGAACTTTGGAATTGCACTTCCGGCAGCTATTGCAACGCTGGTATTGATCCTGGTTCTTTCATTTCAGACGGATATTGCAGGACGGGTAAGTAAGAGTTATAACTTAGTGCAGATTATTCCATATGTACTGGTTCTCATAGGAGGAATTATCGGGATCAATGTATTCGTGGTACTTCTGATTGGGATTGTATCTGGTTCTATTATTATGCTGGCCGGCGGTCACATTGCGGCGACAGATCTGCTTGCCAATATGGGTTCCGGAGCTTCCGGGATGTTCGAGACGAGTATGGTGGCAATCCTGGTAGCAGCGATGTGTGCACTGATCCGTGAATATGGTGGTTTTGATGCATTGCTGGCAGGAATCCACAAAGTATTCAAAGGCCGCAAAGGCGGTCAGTTTGGTATGGGACTTCTGGTCGGAACGATGGATATTGCAACGGCGAATAATACTGTGGCGATCGTAATGGCGAATCCGATCGCAAAGGATATGGCGGAAGAATATGGGATCACACCGAGAAAAGCAGCTTCGATACTGGATACATTTTCATGTGTTTGTCAGGGGATCATTCCTTATGGAGCACAGATGCTGGTTGCGATATCTGCGGCGAGTGAACTGGGATATAATGTGTCAGCATTTCAGATCATGCCGAAGCTTTTTTATCCGTTTTTATTATTTGTGAGTTCTATGATATTTATCTTTGTGATTCCGGCAAAGAAAGAGAGGTAAATCGTGAAAGAAGAGATCAGACAGAAACTGACAGGTGCAGTCATCGGACTTGCAAGAACCTGTGAGAATAACGAAAAGACAGAGAACACTAACCGGGTATTCCTAGAAGCACTGACGGTGGCCGGAGACTGGTCGGCAAGTATCTTTGATATGAGTGAGATGTTAGAAAAGCAGATGCTGGAAGAAGCTTATCAGAAGAGACCGGTGGAACTTAGGAGATTAGATGACAGAAGAGAGAAAGAACCAAACTGGTATCGTAACAGAAACATGCTTGGAATGACGATGTATCCGAAGCTGTTTGCAGGTGGATTAAAAGGTGTGATAGAACACTTGGATTATCTGTCAGAGCAGAAGATTACCTATCTCCATTTGATGCCGCTTTTAAAGATGCCTCACCCATATAATGATGGTGGGTATGCGGTGGAAGATTTTAAGCAGGTAGATCCGGAAATAGGAACAAACGAAGAGTTAAAAAGACTGACAAAAGAGCTGAGAAAGCGTGGCATCAGCTTATGTCTGGATGTAGTTATGAATCATACGGCAGATACACATGAGTGGGCGATACGAGCCAAGAGAGGCGAACAGGAATATATGGATCGCTATCAGTGCTATGAGACGAGAGAAATTCCAGATCAATTTGAAAAAACAATGCCACAGGTGTTTCCAGAAACTGCACCGGGAAATTTCACATGGTGTGAAGAGATGCACAGACATGTACTGACAACATTCTATCCTTATCAATGGGATTTGAATTATCATAATCCGAAAGTATTTAATGAAATGATCGGGAATATCCTGTATCTGGCAAATATGGGAGTCGAAGTATTTCGTATTGATGCAGTTCCTTATATCTGGAAAGAGTTAGGAACGAATTGCAGAAATCTTCCACAAGTGCACCTTATTGTCCGTATGCTGCGCATAATTATTGAAATGATCTGTCCGGCTGTGGTCCTGAAAGGCGAGGTTGTTATGGAACCAAAAGAACTTCCGGTCTATTTTGGAACAGAAAGTGAACCGGAATGTCATATGTTATACGGAGTTTCCAGCATGGTAAATCTGTGGGCAGCACTGGCTACGAGGGACACAAGGATGTTGAAACACCAGATGGATGTGATCCACAGCCTTCCGAAGAATTGCTATTTTGTCAATTACCTTCGCTGTCATGATGATATTGGCTGGGGGCTGGATGAAGAACAGGAGAAAAAGCTGGAAATAAACCCGATTCGGCACAAAGAATATTTGTATCATTTCTTTGAAGGTACTTATCCATATAGCTTTGCCCGAGGAGAATTATATAATTACGATCCGGTGACCAAAGATGCCAGAAGCTGTGGAACAACCGCAAGCCTGTGTGGAATCGAAAAAGGCGGATTTGAAGGGGATTTAGAGCAGGTGAAACAAGGAATTCAAAGAGTGCTCATGATGCATGCGGCATGTATGAGCATGGAAGGTTTTGTGATGCTTTCATCCGGAG
>ENA-OPCZ01001486-OPCZ01001486.1-human-gut-metagenome-genome-assembly--contig:-NODE-1486-length-12211-cov-15.360563_pt1 | contig 12211 bp, 10 predicted proteins | sample MGYA00241566_ERZ501483 | MGnify/ENA primary metagenome ERZ501483 (study PRJEB25962, sample SAMEA1965191) | human gut metagenome | biome: human gut; feature: human-associated habitat; material: faeces... | reverse complement strand
GCACATTATTCTCATCCATATCTTTTCCGTTTCTTTTGTATTGACGTTCTACAACGTTGAATAGCAAAAATACAAAAAAAGAGATGAAAATAGCCTCCAATCATTTATAAGAAGTATGATTTTTAATGTTATTTATGCAAAAAGGAAATGCCAGCTATACTACATTCCATAAATAGCTTTCTGTCTTCACCAGAAGTTGTTACAGATACGTCTCCTCCAAGCGGTTGGTCAGGAACTTGTTCCTCCTCTACTACTGCAATGTCACCTTGTAAAGGCATAGGCAGACACCATAACTATATTTTTGATAAGTAAACAACGAAAAATCATGTGTACACAAATAGGTACACAAACGATTTGGAAGTATGGATTTTTATACCTATCTTTGCCTTGAACATGATACGCTACAACTTACTTGCCTCAATAAAAAGAACACTCGACTATGACACTATAGGAGGACTGTTCGGTGACATGTATCTCGGAGTACACGAACTGACGGTGGTTGAAAAGATATGGGCAATCATAATAGAGGTGGTAGCCGTCGTTTCAGAACTCATTGATGCTGACTCCGATGAACTAACCATCCAAATTATTGAGAATGACAAGAGATTGGCTGCAGTTAGAGAGTATGCTCAAATGGCTTGAAATCTAAATCCGAAACTTGAGTTATTACTTTCTTTAAAAAATCCATATAAATTTCTCAATTAGAAATATAAAAAGCATCAAATATCCCTAATACTTTCATATATTTCATCTGCTGTATAAACGTTAATCTGATCTAAGTAACCAATAATACGTTCATCCCAAATAACTGGTGCTACTTTAGCTAACAGCTCCTGAAGTAACTGCCAAATATCAGGTAAATCCCTCTTTATGAAGTAGTCATGACCATTTTCGTCGTTCCAGTTTTTCCACTCATCAGTTGCCTGCCATCGACGCAAAGCTTCACAATAACGGTCAAACTGTTCATCAGTTAATTCCACTATCATACTTTCATACCAATTTTCATAATCAAAAGGTATTCCAAAAAACGCTTCTATATCAAATTTACACTTCTTCATAGTAATCAACATTTAATTCCACAAAGACATTATCAATACTGATACCTTCAGGGATAGCTCCTGTTTAAAACCTCCCATAATTTCAAAGTATACCTATGAATTATTCCTTGTCTCTTAAATGGATAATCATTTCGACTTATGTCAAACCAATTAATACATAATACCACAATGGTATCTATAAAGGACTTCTCGATTTGCATCCAGAAATTCTGTAACCTTGTTGTTTTCTATCTTGATTTCAACAAGTTCCCTGACCAGACCTGCAAATCTATACCAATAACAGCAACTGACATAATACTTATTCTCATATCGAGTAACTTTAGGAGTCACATCACAAGCCAAGGCTTCCTCGGGAAGGTCATTTTCTTCTTCATAAATATCTGAAGGCTTTAGAGGACGCGCACCTCGTGCTTTTGTTGACCTAATTTTAATCTTTAAAAGATCATCTTTGGAGAAAACACAGAACCTCCGATCATAATAACCATGCCAATACATTGGAAGATAGTGCCACAATTTACTTAAAAAATAAACCTGTAAAGCACCCAATGGTGAGTCATCAACAATCAAGAAATCCAAAAAATTTTTGCTTAAGTTTCCATTTGGTTCCTTGACATAGATGTAAGTACGTCCACCAATTCCTCTTTCTTCATACTCAAGCTGCAGACCATAGCCTTCAGATAATTGTATCTTGTCTAACACATATAATATTTTATCGCCGTCAGTTGGTGTGCGCCCGTTCACAGTTATCATTTGTAAATCTACAAAAGTTCTATTTGTAGTAGATTTTATATTCACCAATCTTCTACCTATTTGCTCGATTACAGCAGTATCCACCAAAGAAGCATGACATTTTTTTAAATTTTCCACAGCCAGTTTTTTATTTATCTTTTCATTCTCCTCTTTATTTTTTGCATCTTCATTTTCTTTTTTATCCATAATGGAAGTAACGCAAACGTATAAAAATAATCCCAACATTATGATAGGTGTAAAAGCAATGCATAAAAGCAATATTTTCCAGTTGTCACGGCAAAATGTTATTTCTTCTGTGAAATACATATACAAAAGAAATAATAGCAATAAGATCCACACTATCACATATATTATAATAAAGAGTTCCATTGTTCAATCCAAATTTATTTCATCATTTCATCAGCACTTTCCTGAAGCTGATGGAGAAACACACATTATCCAGACCTTAAGGTCAAACTGTTACATTCTTGATGCAAAAGTAGAAAGCCATTATGCAATCTATCTGCACTCTCAGAAAAAAGACGTCCCTCAAATACAAAAAAGTGCAAATCGAACGCAATGGAGCTTACTCCGATTGCTGAGATGCAGCCTTTCTTCTACAAAAGTACAATATCTTTTGAATAACATGACGAAAGCATCAATTTATTTGCTTTATGAGTGCTATTTTTATGAATAAGGTCTGTTTTTCGAAGAAAAACCTTATTTTTGCATATTGAATAATATAAAAATAAGAAATATGGAGAAACAACCTCTAAATCGGATTAAGGTGATGCTTGCAGAACGCATGCTAACCAACAAGCAACTGGCTGAGATGCTCGGTAAAGATCCTGCTACAATATCAAAATGGGTCACCAATACATCACAACCAACTTTAGAGAATTTGATTGAGATAGCTCGCTGTCTCAAATGCGACATGAACGACCTTGTCAGACTGGACGATGTCGTTACAATAAAAACAGATAAATAATCAAATTAAGGAAAGACTCTATGCCAACAAACAAGAATGCACAGCTACGGTACCGGATACTTGACCGATGCTTTAGCGATTTCCATCGTACATATAGCATTGATGACCTCCTTGACACAGTCAATGAGTCCCTCATGAATCTCTATGGCTCGCAGGTCAGCATTCGTCAGATACGTGAAGACATCAAATACATGAGAGATAGAGTCACTTACAATGCCCCTATCGAAACATATCCCTTTGATGGAAGGAAAAGCTACTACCGCTATTCTGACCCAAGCTTCTCCATCTTTAATAATGAGTTGACAGCCGAAGAAATAAAGTCTCTTCGCTCCACTATTGACATACTAAGTCGTTTTCGTGGTGTCCCGAGTAACGCATGGTTGGAAGATGTTGTCTCAAATCTCGAATTCCGTTTTGGTGTCAAGCCCAATACAGAGAATATCGTATCTTTTGACCACAATGATCTGCTGAAGGGAACAGAGTTCTTGGGAGAACTGATAGAGTCCGCATTGAATCATCAGCCTTTGAATTTGCTTTACCGCACTTTCGCTGGCAATGAAAGAACTGCCATCCTTCATCCTTACCACATCAAGCAATTCAATAACCGCTGGTTCCTCATCGGATTGCAGGAAGGAAGTCACGGCAACCTACGGAACAGCGAGAGCCATCAAGCTTGCTTGAATGGCCGAGTCGTGAAGAAGGAAGGCAAAGCCAATTACATCACCAACAAAGCGCTCGACCGTATCGTGAAGTTCTCTCGTGCCAATGTGCCGTTTATTCCCAATACGGATATAGACTTCAATGAGTATTTCAAGGACATCGTTGGAGTAACATTACCCGAAGACCATCCAGTGGCAGAAGAAGTACTGTTGAAGTTTGACGAAGCCCGTTTCCCTTATGTGGTGAACAAGCCCATCAATCCTTCACAGGAGATTGAAGACGAAGAACAGCATATCATCAAGCTCATGGTTCGTCCCAACAAGGAACTTGAAGCACGCATCTTTTCATTCGGAAATCAAGTAGAAGTACTCAAACCTGAGTGGTTGAGACGGCAATTTGCTGAGAAAATAGAGAGTTTATTGAAAAAATATTCAATAGTGCAGAAAGACTGCAACATAGAATGATAATTTTGCATACAGAAAAAGAATAATGGCAGAAAAGAATACAACATATAGAATCTTTGAGCATATCAGCGATGTTGACATCTCTGAGCAAGACATCATGGACTACGACCCTGCAGTTCTTGACAAACTGCTCATTGATCACACAATGTCAGCAAGAGCCCGCGCAGAGGCTTCTGACCAGGAGAAGGTGGTTAACATCTTCTGGGCTACATCTGATTATGAGAACTCGGTTCCTGATGAACATGGGAATTTCATAGAAAATGGTTACCGATATGACGATGAGATTAAGCCTCAGCATATTACCGGACGGTTCCGTCGCATCGTAATGCCTCGTGTGCTGAAAGACAAGCAAGCCCAGCTCGACCGCACCAAAGACAAGGCTGAGGTTTTCACGCCTTCTTGGGTATGCAATGCACAGAACAACCTCATTGATGAAGACTGGTTTGGTCGCCGTGATGTCTTCAATCGTGAAGTCACAAACGAGGACGGCACACACTCATGGATTCCTATAGAAGGAAAAATCCAGTTTCCGGAAGGCAACAAGCAAAAGACATGGAAGAAGTATGTTGTTGACAACTGCATGGAAATAACCTGTGGAGAAGCTCCTTATCTGGTTAGTCGTTACGACACCACAACTGGCCAGCCTATCCCTATCAGCCATCGCATTGGATTGCTCGACCGCAAGATGCGTGTCATCAACGAAAATGTCGTGACCGAAAAGGAATGGTATGATATGGCTAAGAAAGCCTTACAGCATACTTATGGCTATGAATGGCAGGGCGACAATCTGCTCTTAGCTCGTGAAGCCCTACTCTACACCTATATAGAGTACTTCATGGATAAGTTCAATCCAAAGGATGCAGATGGCAATTACATCAAAGATGCAGATGGAAACCTCCGAGTTCCAACAAGAAACAAAATCATTAATGCAGCCAGATGGATTTCATGGAATCTGTGGCAGATGGATGGTATCAAGATGGTTGTTCCTGATTCTTGCGATAAGGTATATGATGAAGATTTCTTTGGGACAAAAACCAAGAGGCAATGTCCAGCATGCCAAAAGGGTACGACAAATGGTCACATCGGAGTAAAATGCATCATAAGAGACTGGAATCTGAAAAAGCCAAAAGACTGGCAACCATCGCCTGGCGAAGACCCAGAATCGCAGCCATGGCAAAAGATAGAGTTCCGTTCATTATTCCGTAGCAATCAAAAAGAGACGGAAGATGACGAGATATAATATTTTAATTAATATTCTTAATATTACGATAAATGAGATACACTATAACCCAATCACGCCTCCTGTACGTACTCAGCCAGGGCGACAGGAAGCACCAAGGACTTCTCAAAATTGGTGAGGTCTTTGTCGATAATGATATAGCCGATTCCCATAGCAGCCAGAAGTTGGGTAAGGCTGTTCGTGCTGTACTCGATGCTCGTTCTTACATGCAGGGAGTTTCATACCATATAGAATATGTGGAATGTACCACATACGACCAGGACTCCAAATGCTATAAGGCTGATGATGTCTATCGCACCCTGCGTGCCATGGACATTCCTTCAAAGACTCTTGGCAAGTATAAGGATCCAACTACCGGACAGACAGAGGATGCGGACATCTGGTTTGCCTGCACCATCTTTGATATACAAGAAGTTATCAGCAAGATAAAGCAAGGTAAGGGAGCTGGACATGGAACCATCAAGTTTCGCCCAGAGCAGGAAAAGGCTATCCATGACACCGTGGAATACTTTCAGAAGGAGTTCAAAGACCCTAATAAGGGTAAGCACTATCTCTGGAATGCCAAAATGCGCTTTGGAAAAACCCTCTCTGGTCTTGAAGTGGCTAAGCGTTGTGGCTATCGCTCTACGCTCATCATCACCCATCGCCCTGTTGTAGATAAAGGATGGCATGATGACTTTGCTAAGATATTCCGCACCCCGGAAGCCCTTGCTGACTATCATTCAAAAGGACTTGAACCTGCTTACGGTCGCCGAATGATGGATGATAACGATTCTCAGGGTGACTTCTATACGCTTACCCGCGAGGTGGATGCTGGCAAAAAGATACTCGTATTCTTTGTCAGCATGCAATATCTGCGCCTGTCACAATTTGTTGGTGGCAAGGAACGCAATTTTGATCCATTGAAACGTGCCATTATGGAGTATGATTGGGACTTCGTAATGGTTGACGAGGCACACGAAGGCATTGATGCTGCTGCCGGTGTGCGTGTAATGAACAAGTTGAAGAAGGAGAATACCCGTATTCTTTCACTTTCGGGAACACCTTTCAACTTGCTCGACAAATATGAGGAGAGTGAAATATATACTTGGGACTACGTGATGGAACAGCGTGCCAAGTTGTTCTGGGATGAGCATCATTATGGTGACCCTAACCCATACGCCGACCTGCCACGTATGCAGATACTCACCTTCACGTTGCCTAAGATGCTGCGTGACCAGGCTATTCAGAATAATGAGGTTTTCAAGTTCCACGAGTTCTTCCGTGTATATACAGAGGAAGACAAGCTTCAGTTGCAGAAGTTGATAGACAATGAGCCTAATGCTATCAAGAAGGCTGAATATCAGGAAAAATTGAGTGAGGTAAAGATAGATAAGTTTGTGCATCAGAAAGCTATTGAACGTTTTCTTAGCAAACTTACGAAAGAATCAGATAACAGCCTCTACCCATTTTCAACTGACGTATTCCGTGACCACTTCCGTCATACCTTTTGGCTCTTACCGGGTGTAAAAGAAGCTGCTGCTCTCGAACAACTTCTACGCAAGGATGATGTGTTTGGCGAAGAAAACGGAATGTTCCATATCATCAATGCCGCTGGCGACGGCAATATCGAGGATAAGAATGGTAGTGCTCTGGCTGATGTGCTTGACAACATCCGTGGCAATGCCAAGAAAAACATCACCAAGAAGGATTATACCATCACCCTCTCTTGTGGAAAACTTACCACGGGTGTAAGTGTTCCTGAATGGACTGCCGTGCTCTGCATGAAAGGCTCTGAGAATACTCCTGCTGCCAACTACATGCAGACCATCTTCCGTGTGCAGACTCATGCTGTACTCGAAGGCCGACAGAAGTCAGACTGCTATGTGTTTGACTTTGCACCGGATCGTGCCCTTACAGCTGTAGCTGAAACTGCAAAGATGGCAGTCTATGCACAGACCGAAAAAGGTAAGAAGCAGATGAAGCTTACCCAAAAGAAGGAGGAAGAGCATCTTGCTGCCTTCATCAAACTCTGTCCTGTGCTCTCTATGGACGAAGGCGAAATGGGCAAGCACTTCTCTGCTAATCAGATATTCGAGAAACTTTCTAATGTCTATATTGAGCGTGCCGTGCGTAGTGGCTATGCCGACAACTCGCTTTATAATCCTGACCAGCTGATGAATCTCAGTCCTGAGCAGGAGAAGGCTCTTGGCGATGTACACGACCTTCTTGGTTCTATGCCAAATGCCTGGAAACCAGAGAAAATCAATGTCAACAATAATGGTTTAAGCAATTCTGATGCCGACCATACCAAATATATCTACTATCTTTCTGCAAGCGAAGCTCTTCCTGCTCGCCCTTCTATGGCTGCCGAATTTGATGAAAACGGCAAGCCTACTACCCACGATGATGGATGGGACGATGTGATGTGTGCTCCTTCCGAACTGTTTCCTTATCTATACATTAGCCATAGCCAACTGCTCGAAGGCGAATGGTGTTCGTTCTCCAATCCTGTGCTTTGGAAGAAATGGGAGAACAAAGAAAAGGATGACAAGACAGACGAGGCTAAGAAGAAACGTGACGAAGAGAACAAGGAAAAGCGTGCCCGTATGTCTGTGCTCCGTGGTGTGGCTATCCGTATTCCTTTGTTGGTTTATGGAGCAGAAATCAACGATGAGGTTGGCGAAGAGATTACTATCGACAACTTTGCCAGCGAAGAAATCGTTGACCAGGCTTCATGGGAAGAGTTTATGCCTAAGGGCTTTACCAAGCAGACGTTCAACACCTTGAAAGACTGTTTCGATCGTAGCATCTTTACAGGTGCAGCCAAGCGCATACGCCAGATGGTGAAGGAGGCTGACAATCTCAATACCGAGGACCGTATTGCAAAGATTGCCACCATCTTCTCTTACTTCCACAATCCTGACAAGGAGACCGTGCTTACTCCATGGCGTGTGGTCAACATGCACATGAGCGATACTGTGGGTGGCTGGTGCTTCTGGGATGAGGATTTTGTTGCGCCTTATACCGAGGAGAACCAATATGGCGAGAATGTAAATGCAGCTCGATTCGTCGATCGTGGCGATGTGACAAAGGACGTGTTCACCGATTACAATTCCCGCATTCTTGAAATCAACTCAAAGACGGGTCTCTACCCTCTTTACATGGCTTACTCTCTTTTCAAGGGTGCCAAAGAGCCAAACTATCGCAACGTACATCTTACTGGCGAGCGTGGCAAGAGCCAGAATGCAGAGCAATATTATCATCAGGCAGGCGACGACCTCGAAATATGGAAGGATGTGTTGCAGGACAACATCTTTGTGGTTTGCCGTACCAAGATGGCTGTAAGTATCACCAAACGAACATTGGCAGGTTTCCGCAAGGACATCCGCATGAACATTCGTTGCTATGAGCATGATGTGCCTGTAACTGACCTTGTGTCTGCTGGTGTGCTCAAAGCTGCAGACGAGCATGTAACCAAAGAGGGTAAGACATACTTCTTTAATGGTCACGAGTCGTTGGAGTGTGACATGATCAACGTGCTCCGTGCTAAGCCAGAACTGTTCCAAAACGACATCGTTCGTGGCAACGACTTCTGGCATGTATATAATTCAATTCCAAAATCAGAAAACGAAGATATTAATAATATGAAGTTTAAAGCGATTGTGGGTAATCCGCCGTATCAAATAGAAGGAGAAAGTACAAGAAAGACTCCTATTTACAATTTATTTTATGATACAGCCTTTGAATTGTCTTCATTGGTAACATTTATTACTCCTGGCAGATTCTTATTTAAGGCAGGACAAACACCTATGGAATGGATGGAGAAGATGTTGTCTGACACTCATTTCAAAGTGGTTGATTACTTCCAAAAATCAAGTGACGTATTTCCAACTGTAGACATTAAGGGAGGAGTAGCTATTGGACTAAGAAACGCAAATAAAGAATTTGGAGCAATTGGGTTCTTTTCAGATTATCCAGAATTAAAATCTATAATGGCAAAAGTATTTACAAACCCTTCTTTCCAGTTTGGTCAATTTGCCAGTTTAGTTTCCTCCCAAGGCATTTACCGCTTCTCCGAGAAAGCTTTGAGTGAGTTTCCAAGAATATATGAAGTACAAGGAAAAGGAACAGCTTCAAAGATTACGTCAAATGCTTTTGAAAACTTAACAGAGATATTTGTCAACACAGAAAAAGAGTGCAAAGGTGAAGGTGTTCAAATTATCGGAAGAATAAAGGGTTCTCGTGAAACAAAATGGGTAAATGCATCATATCTTCAGCCATGTGAATATCTTAATTATTATAATGTTCTCGTTCCTGAAGCAAATGGTACTGGTGCTATAGGCGAAGTTCTCAGCACGCCGGTAATCGGCGTGCCGGTAATCGGACATACGGATACCTTCCTAAGCATCGGCAAGTTTGCCGATGCCCAGGAGGCATCCGCATGTTTGAACTACGTCAAGACAAAATTTGCCAGGTGTTTATTGGGTACACTCAAAGCAACGCAACATAATCCACGTGATACTTGGGCTAATGTACCTCTTCAAAACTTCACTGCTATCTCAGACATCGATTGGAATCAAAGCATTGCTGACATAGATAAACAACTCTATCGTAAGTATAAACTTGATGAAGACGAGATTGAATTTATCGAGAAGATGATCAAGCCAATGGAATAGTCGCATTCATCCCGAACGAATCCCGAAGGCATCCCGAACAAATCTAAAATAACAACAATATCAAAACCAAACATATTATGTCAAAACCAAATAAAGGAACTACTTCTCTACCGATAAACTATCCAGTATGTGAGCATAGTAGCTGTCCAATGGCTGCTAACTGCTTGCATCATATTGCTTACACCATGATGATGGAGCAGAATGCAGAGTATCTGCGTCTGATTAACCCCACCAGATGCAGCAAGGACGAATCGTGTACATACTATCGCGACAAAAAGCCTGTGATATTCGCCAAAGGATTCACCAACTTCCAAAAGCATATGTTCCCACAGCAGTATGACAAGTTCATGACTACCCTCATTCTCCACTTCGGACGCAACCAATATTTCAAGCGCAGACGTGGTGACATTCTAATCTCTCCTGAGGAGCAAGAAGTTATACGCCAGATGCTCGAAAAGGTAGGAGCAGACTCCAAAATGGAGTTCGATAACTACGAGGAGCACATCAATTGGGATGCCTGATTTATGCATATAATGTTTTTGCCAGTACCACATAAGTAACACTCCAGTACCACATAAGTGAAACTCCAGTACCACCTGAGATAAACTCCAGTACCAGTTAGGTGGTACTGAAAGTGGTACTGGGTGTATGGCCGATAAAGAAGTAATCAAAACAGAAAACAATGAGCAATAACAATATACAGAAGGTATCCATCCGTTTCTTCAACGACCGCGAAGTGCGTGCCGTTTGGGACGAGACACTATCCAAATGGTGGTTTTCCGTTTTGGATGTCGTTGGTGTGCTCAACAACCAAGACGATTATACCAAGAACCGCAACTATTGGAAGTATCTGAAAACAAAACTGAAGAAGGAAGGAAACGAGTTGGTTAGTGCCACTAACCAACTGAAACTTCTGGCACAAGATGGTAAACGTTATAAAACTGATGTTCTCGACACAGAAGGCATTCTGCAACTGGCATCCTGTTTTCCTAACACCAAGGCTTCTCGCTTTGTGGCATGGCTCACGAATAGTGAAGAGAGCATCGACGGCAAAAGCAAATCGAAGGCATATGCCTTGTTCGAGAGCAGTATGATAGAGAGCATTGAGGTGGGAACAGTAAAGGGACTGCAACAGATTCACGCTTACCTATTTGGCGGTTTGTACGACTTCGCTGGACATATCCGCACGGTGAATATAGCCAAGGGTGGATTTCAGTTTGCTATGGCTGCCTATTTGCCAGCTACGCTCCGACAGATAGAACTGATGCCCGAAGAAACGTTTGAGCAGATAGCCGACAAATATGTTGAAATGAATGTGGCACATCCTTTCCGTGAGGGCAATGGCAGAAGCACACGTATATGGCTCGACCTCATGCTGAAGAAACATCTCAAGAAATGTATCGACTGGAGCATGGTGAACAAAAAAGACTATTTGGCGGCAATGACCGCCAGCGTAGCTGAAAGCACTCCTATAAAACAGTTGCTGAAAGCAGCATTGACAGACAAGATAAATGATAGAGAAACCTTTATGAAAGGTATCGACTACTCGTATTATTACGAACAGGAAGATTAGAATATGCATAAAAGTGATTTCACATACGAGCAACTTGGCAGAGTATTCCGAAGTTATCTATCGGAACGCTTTGATGGTGATGCCAAAAAGTAAGTCTGACCGTTGAAACGGCAGAGCGTATTATTCCCAATACGCTCAATGACTACTTTGGCACCAAATACGAGTCTATCTATGATATTACAGAAATAGATGACGTAGAAGAATTTCGCAGAAAGATCAAGACGCACCCTATCTTGAAGAATCTCGACATGAGTGTGGAACCACGATACACAGAGGTTCTGAAATGGTACCGGCTATTCTTGAAAGCCCTGAATGCAAATGCTGTGCCGATGCCGGTATATGGTGAATATGATGATACCAATCATTCTTCTGGAACGAAGACTGCAGAACCGCCTGTTACACCCAAGCCAACGGTAGAAAATACCATATACTTGGAAGGTGAAGCTGGCGAAGCACAACCTGCAGAAATCAGAAAGAGAAACAAGATTCTCCGACAAGCCTGCATCAACTATTACAAGGCTTTACATAGTGGTCACATCTTCTGCGAGTGTTGTGGTTTTGATTTTGCCAAGGCATATGACATAGATGACGAATATATTGAGATTCACCACCTCAAACCATTCTCACAAACAGAAGGGGAACATCCAGTGAACTCTCAAACCGACCTTGTACCACTTTGTGCCAACTGCCATAGGATGATTCATCATGGGCAGGGAGGCAAAGGAAACTGCATGAGTTTGGAGGAACTAAAAAGAATATACAAAGGTATACGTTATAAAAACACCCATAATTAGTGTTTACTGAATAATTTACAACTCTCTGATATTTAAGTTTATATAAC
>ENA-OPCZ01001483-OPCZ01001483.1-human-gut-metagenome-genome-assembly--contig:-NODE-1483-length-12215-cov-2.146793_pt1 | contig 12215 bp, 10 predicted proteins | sample MGYA00241566_ERZ501483 | MGnify/ENA primary metagenome ERZ501483 (study PRJEB25962, sample SAMEA1965191) | human gut metagenome | biome: human gut; feature: human-associated habitat; material: faeces... | reverse complement strand
CAGGAGCTACAACAGCAATTTGGTGAATATCGAGGCGCCATGCCCCGTCCATCAGATTTCGATCTCTTTTGGAAGGATCGCATGGCCGAGGCCGACGCCGTCGGGCTTGACTATGCGATCGAGGCGGCATCGGTCACCGATGCTGCGACCTGCCAGCTTTTCGATCTCTGGTATACCGGCATGTGTGGCGCTCGTCTGCACGCCAAGTACCTTAAACCTGTCTCGGACGAGCCCGTGCCATTGGTGCTTCAGTTCCATGGGTATCCGGGCGCAAGCCGCAGCTGGTTTGAGCAGGCGTCGTTTGCGGGTATGGGCATGGCGCTGATTGCTCTCGATTGCCCTGGCCAAGGAGGACCCTCCGAGGACATTGGCGGATTTGAGGGCACAACGGTCGCGGGCCATATCGTCGCCGGTATCGACGGCGATCCGGCCAATCTCTACTATGTCCGCTTGCACCAAGATATTCGCATCCTGTGCCGCATCGTTCGCGAGCTCGAGGGCATCGATCTTGCCCGTGTGTTTGTGAACGGCGCGTCGCAGGGCGGCGGTTTGGGCATTGCGACCTGTGCGCTTAACAGCGAGCTTATCAATCGCGCCGCCATCCTCTATCCCTTCCTGTCAGATTTCCGCCTGGTCTGGGATTTGGATGCCGACGACATTGCCTACGAGGGCCTGCGCTATTGGTCTCGCTGGTTTGACGAGGACTCGACTCGTATTGACGAAGCCTATGCCAAGCTGGCGTACTTCGATTCCAAGAACTTTGCCCCTATGGTCAAATGCCCCGTGCTGTTTGGCACGGGCGCGGCCGATATCGTCTGTCCACCGGCGACGCAGTTTGCGGTCTACAACAACCTGACCTGTGAAAAGCGTCATGAGTTCTTTGAAGGCTTTGGCCACGAGGAGATTCAGGATTTTGACGATCTGATCATTCCGTTTTTCTGCAAGGGAGGGGAGGCTCATGTCTAAGTGCGAGAGCAATGTCAATGAGCTGATTGTCCCCGAGCTTGCGGGAATTGCTGGGACGGTTTCGTCAAGGCTATCTGATTTCCGGGGTTGGCGCGGCGATACTTCTGCGGATGTTTCCGAGTTAGAGACAGCCGCTTTGAACCCGCACGTTTGCGGGCTGACTGTTACGGCGATTGATTTTGCCAATCCGTTCGCGCGCTACTCCGAGGTTTCCTTTGAACTCGGTGGGGATGTCGTCCACGGTCGTTTGATCGAGCCTTATGGTCGTGCCCGGGCATCCGAGCTTGTGCCACTATGCCTGATGTTCCATGACATCGACCGACCCGTGCGGGGATGGCATCACATGACGAGGTTTGCCGCCATGGGATATGCCGTGCTTGCGCTGGACGATGAAATGATTGGATCTAGCGATCTGCAGCAGGGGATTACCTCGCCTGCTTTTGTCGAGCGCGTCCGTTGGGGCTGCGCGTTGGCGAAGGTCGCGCGCAATCTTGATGGCATGGATCCCGACCGCATTTTTGCATGGGGTGAGGGTCTTGGCGGCGGTGTCGCGCTGGCGGTGTCTGCTCTGGACGAGCAGGCTCTTGTCTGCACGGCGGTCGCCAATCCAATTCCCGGCGGTCTCGAGGCGCTGTCGTCTCGGGTGCGCGGATCGGTGCTCATGGGCACATCGCTTATGGATACCGTGAGCGATCCCAAGGGTCAGTTTGCTGTATTCAACGGCCTTGAGTGTGACCGAAGGCATATCATCTATGCCAAATACGCTCATGAGCGCATCAATGCGTTCGAAAACGAAGTCGTCGACTTCTTTAACCAAACGTTCTACCCGTGTTCTTTGGCCTAGGCGGCCTGGACACTGCCAACAAGAGTGGATGGCATAGGGCCGTCCGCCAGACAACTAAGGAGATTCTTGTGGCAACTCAGAAATTCACTGGCGTTATTCCTCCCGTCGTTGTTCCCGATACCGAAGACCACCAGCTCGACGTTGCCTCCTTTGAGCGCAGCATCAACCGCATGATCGACGCCGGCGTCGATGGCCTGTTCTTCTTGGGCTCTTCGGGTGAGGTCGTCTTCTCCACCGACGAGCGCCGTCGCCAGATTATCGCCGAGGCCGTGCGCATCGTCGATCACCGCGTGCCTGTTCTGGTCGGCATCATCGATACCGAGACCGAGCGCATGATCGAGCACGGCAAGGTCGCCCAGGAGCTGGGCGCCGATGCCCTCGTCGCCACCTGCCCGTTCTATGCCCTGCAGGGCATGACCGAGGTCGAGGAGCACTTCCGCATCCTGCACGAGGAGCTCGACCTGCCCATCTTTGCCTATGACATCCCCGTGTGCGTCCACACCAAGCTCCCCTGGAAGCTCCTTGCCAAGCTCGGCGCCGAGGGCGTCCTGGCTGGCGTCAAGGATTCCTCGGGCGATGACATCTCGTTCCGCTATCTCGTTCAGGAGAACGAGAAGAACGGCCATCCGATGAGCATCCTCACCGGTCACGAGGTCGTTGTCGACGGCGCTTACCTCGGTGGCGCCGACGGTTCCGTCCCGGGTCTCGCTAACGTTGAGCCCGAGGGCTACGTGCGTCAGTGGAAGGCCGCTCAGGCTGGTGACTGGGCTACCGTCAAGGCCGAGCAGGATCGCCTCAATGAGATTTCGCACATCTGGGATGTCACCTCGGGCGTCCAGGGCTATGCCGGTGGCGTCGGCGCCTTCAAGACCGCTATGAATCTCATGGGTATCTTCGACAGCCCGACCATGCCGCGCCCGGTGAAGGCCATGACCGGCGAGAACGTCGAGGCGATTCGCAAGGTCCTCCAGGACAACGGTCTCCTTTAAAGCTTTCCCAGGCACCCGACCTCGCCGTTCAACCGTGTGACCATGACCCATTAGGTCGATGGCCACACGGTTTCTCGGCGATCTCGGGCACCTGGAAAACCTTTACCGCGCTGTGACGGCTAGCCTGACGGCGCATTTCCTGTAGTTGTTTTTATCTCCTAAGGAGAGCGACATGGAGAACAAGTACGTTTGCTCCGTCGATATCGGCGGCACCAAAATTGCGACTGCCATTATGGAGTATCCGGCTGACGGTAGTGTGCCCCATCCCGTATTTGAGGCTGAGGTTCCCACCGAGGCCCAAGAGGGCGGCGAGTCCGTCTTCCAGCGTATCGAGGCGTCCATCAAGGCCGCTCTCGAGGCGAATCCCGATGTCGAGGTCCTCGGTGTCGGTATTGGTGCCGCAGGCGTCGTCGATCCCAAGACGGGCGCCATCGCGTATGCCAATGAGATCATGCCCGGCTGGTCCGGCGTTCAGTTGGGGCCGCGTCTGCGCGAGGACCTTGGTCTTCCCGTTGCCGTTGTGGGCGACGTGCAGGCTCATGCTCTGGGCGAGGCCCACTGGGGCGTCGGCAAGGGCAAGTTCTCCGTCTTGTGCCTGGGCATCGGAACGGGTATCGGCGGCGCATATGTCGAGAACGGCCGCGTGATGCAGGGCTTCCATGGTGCTGCCGGCCATATGGGCCACATCGAGTGCTCGGCTGCCGCTGGCATTCCCTGCGCCTGCGGGCGTTCCGGCCATCTTGAGTCGGTTGCTTCCGGAACTTCGATCGGGCGCATGTACGATGAGCGCTTTGGCCGCGTCGACCCCAGCCGTCCTTCGGTCGGTCGCGACGTGAACGACCTGTGCCGCGCAGGCGACGCAAAGGCGACCGAGGTCATCCATGACGCTGGCTTTGCGCTGGGTGCCAGCTTGGGCTCGCTTGCTAACATCCTGGACCCTGAGGTCATCGTGCTTTCGGGCGGCGTGATTCACCAAGGTCCCGATTGGCGTTCACAGACGTGGAAGGATTCGGTGCACGAGGGCTATGCCAGCCAGGCGCTCGACCCGCTTCAGGACACGCCGATTCTCATCGGCTCTCTGGAGGGCGATGCGCCGCTTATCGGTGCCGCTGAGCATCTTCTTGCTTCGTTAAAGTAAACGTATTTGCTGTAGGAGCCTCCCGAGACAACACGCCTCGGGAGGCTGTTCTGAGAAAGGTTGCAGCTTTATGACCGTCGATCCTTTGATTCAATCCCTGAAGGGTAAGCTCGTCGTGAGCGTTCAGGCGTATATGGGCGAGCCGCTTCGTACGCCCGAGACCATGGCGCAAATGTCTCGCGCTTGCGAGCTCGGCGGCGCCGCCGCCATTCGCTGCCAAGGTCTTGCCGACATTGCCGCCATTAAGGGTCGCTGTGAGGTTCCTGTTATCGGTCTGTGGAAGGATGGACACGAGGGCGTTTACATCACGCCGACGCTGCGTCACGCTCGCGCCTGCGTTGCTGCCGGTGCCGACATCGTGGCGATTGACGCCACCGATCGTCCGCGCCCCGATGGCAAGTCGCTCGAGGACACTTTCCGTCCGCTGCACGAGGAGGGCGTACTTCTGATGGCGGACTGCGCCACTATCGAGGATATTCGTCGCGCGGTCGATATGGGCTTCGATCTGGTGTCCACCACGCTCTCTCACGGTGTCGCAGCCATCGACTGCACTATGGCCGATGGCCCCGCCCTGCCGCTCCTGCGTCAGGCGACCGAGGAATTCCCCGGCCTTCCCATCATTTGCGAGGGTCGCGTACATACGCCCGAAGAGGCTCGCGCTGCAATCGACGCCGGCGCGTGGGCCGTTGTCGTCGGCACCGCTATTACGCACCCCACGAGTATTACAAGTTGGTTCAAGGCTGCGCTTGAGGCGTAAGACGGGCCTCGTATCCGCTTGGGGCGGTATACTCAATAAAGGCAATTGATCGCGCGGGATCCGCTGGCCGGGTCTCGCGCTTATTTTAGGAGGCACACATGCAAAAGGGAGATGCCATGGATGCGGCGGAGCGCTCGGAGCGCATCCCCGATATCGTCATCATCACCGGAATGTCCGGATCGGGCCGCACACAGGCCATGCATGTGTTTGAGGACATGGGCTATTTTTGTATCGATAACCTGCCCCCGCGCCTGATTGCCCAGCTTGCAGAGCTCGTTGGCATCAATACGGGCGTGGGCAGGCACCTTGCCGTCACCTGCGATCTTCGTAGCCAGGGCTTGTTCGATGAACTGCTCGATGCTGTTGCCGCACTGGAAGAGCGTGAGATGAGCTGTGACATCGTGTTTCTCGAGGCGTCTGACGAGGTGCTGATTTGCCGGTATAGCGAAAACCGTCGCCGCCATCCCATTGCAAAGCCGGGGGAGACCACAGCCGACGCTATTCAGCGTGAACGTCTGCAGCTGCAGGGCGTTCGCGATCGAGCCGATATGATTATCGACACGAGTCGCTTGCGCACTTCTGCTTTGCGCAACAAGCTGCGCATGGCTTTTTCCGAGCTGTCCGACCAGCAACTTATGGATGTCCACGTGTTCTCGTTTGGTTTTAAGCATGGCATGCCCGTCGAGGCGGACATCATGATTGATGTTCGCTTCTTACCCAATCCTTTTTACGATCCCGAGATGCGTACCATGACCGGCCTCGATAAGAAGGTCTCCGATTTTGTCTTGGACCACCCCAAGACCCAGGAGTTCTGGAAGGCCTGGACCCAGCTGCTCGATACGGTCATGCCAGGTTATATCGCAGAGGGTAAGCCGCAGCTTTCCATTGCCATCGGCTGCACGGGCGGGCAGCACCGTAGCGTCGCCATTGCCGAGGCCACGGCTCGCTACCTGGAGGGTGCTCAGTATCATGTGAGCATCTCCCACCGCGACCTGTCGCGTGCCAACACGAAGGCATAGGTCTGCATGTCGTTTACCGCTGAGGTGCGCGACGAGCTTGCGCGCTGCGAACCCGAATGTGAATACTGCGACTTGTCGACGCTTGCTGCGCTAACGCGTGTGAGCGGCACGCTTTCGTTGGCGGGCTCGGGACGGTACCGCTTGACGGTCGCGACCGAGACGGGTGCTGTGGCGCGCACGATGATTGCGCTGACGCATCGCATCCTTAAGCTCAAGACCGAATTCACGGTTCGTAAGTCGGTCCTGCACAAGGTGCGAAACTATCTCATCACCTTGCCCGATCAGCCCGATTTGGATAAGGCTCTGGTGCTGTTGGGCATTCTCGACCGTAGGGGAGGGCTCGTCGCAGGTGTGCCGCGCCACATCGTCGCCCGTCCTTGCTGCAGACTCGCCTATATTCGCGGTGCGCTGATTGCCGGAGGATTTGTTGCCGACCCGCGTGGCGATTTTCATTTGGAGATCGCGGTTCAGGGCGAGGAGTATGCAAAGGGACTTTGCGATCTTCTGGAGCAGATTGGAGTTCACGCCCGCGTCAATGCGCGTCGCGGCTCGTATGCCGTGTACATCAAGAGTGCCGAGGAGATTAAACGTCTGCTACAGCTGATTGGCGCCAAGCGCAGCGTTGCCGAGATTGAAGAGGCCCGTGCGGTTAAGCTGGTGAAGAACGACGTGAATCGTCGCGTGAACGCAGAGCTTGCCAACCAGACCAGGAGTGCCGGTGCCGCCCAACATCAGCTTGCGCTCATTGATGAGCTTGATCGGCGCGGTTTGCGCGAAACGCTGCCGGACGCCCTGGCAGTCTTTTGTGACTTACGCGAGCGCTACCCCGATCTCTCGCTGCGAGATTTGGGGGAAATGGCTGACCCTCCTTTGTCGAAGTCGGCCTTGTATCACCGTGTTTTGCGCCTTGAAAAGCTCATTGAAGGAAGCAGGTAGGTTAACGAAATAGCTTTTATGGCGGTTGAACTGCTGTTTTATGCTTTAAAGCGTTTTAACGCAAATTTGATTTTCAATTTCGAGCATTCTCGTGAAATTCAAGTCAAAAAAAAGGTATATTAGGCGAGTGGTTAGTTTGTGGGCCTCAACGGCGGGCGCTGTAGCTTGCGGGGGCCTTACGAAAGGAGACACAATGGCAGTAAAGGTTGCTATTAACGGCTTCGGTCGCATCGGTCGTCTGGCCTTCCGTCAGATGTTCGGTCATGAGGGCTCCGAGATCGTCGCTATCAACGACCTCACCTCTCCCGATATGCTCGCTTACCTGCTGAAGTACGACTCCACGCAGGGCAACTATGCTCGCGATCACGAGGTCGTTGCTGGCGAGGATTCCATCACCGTTGACGGCAAGGAGATCAAGATCTACAAGGAGGCCGACGCCAACAACCTGCCTTGGGGCGACCTCGACGTCGACGTCGTTCTCGAGTGCACCGGCTTCTACACCAGCAAGGCTAAGGCTCAGGCCCACATCAACGCTGGCGCCAAGAAGGTCGTCATCTCCGCTCCGGCCGGCAGCGATCTGCCCACCATCGTGTACAACGTCAACCATGAGACGCTGACCGCTGAGGACAACATCATCTCCGCTGCTTCCTGCACCACCAACTGCCTCGCCCCGATGGCCAAGGGTCTGAACGACTTCGCTCCCATCGTGTCCGGCATCATGACCACCATTCACGCCTGGACTGGCGACCAGATGCCGCTCGACGGCCCGCAGCGCAAGGGCAACAAGCGTCGTAGCCGCGCTTGCGCCGTTAACATCGTCCCCAACACCACCGGTGCTGCCAAGGCTATCGGCCTGGTTCTCCCCGAGCTCAACGGCAAGCTCATCGGTGCCGCCCAGCGCGTCCCGACGCCGACCGGCTCCATCACCAACCTCTACGCTGTCGTTGACAAGAAGGTCACCGTCGACGAGGTCAACGCCGCTATGAAGGCTTACGCTGCCACCATCTCCGAGACCTTCGGTTACAACGAGGACGACATCGTCTCCACCGACATCATCGGCGAGACCCATGGCTCCATCTTCGACGCCACTCAGACCATGTGCTCTGACCTCGGCAACGGCCAGACCCTCGTTCAGGTCACCTCTTGGTACGACAACGAGAACTCCTACACCTCTCAGATGGTCCGCACCATCAAGTACTTCGAGAAGTTCGTTGCTTAATTTAGCTTTTAGCGAATAGCTCGTTGAGCGTCTAAAAAAGGGCGCGGCCTTATAGGGCTTACACCCTAAGGTCGCGCCCTTTTTATAAGAAATCGTCTGCCGTAATGGGAGGCAGACACGTACGAAAGGTAGAAGCAAACATGGCCTTTACCAAGAAGACCGTCCGCGACATCGATGTCGACGGCAAGCGCGTTCTCGTCCGCGTTGACTTCAACGTGCCTATCAAGGATGGCGTCGTTGGCGACACCACCCGCATCAAGGCAGCCCTGCCCACTATCAACTATCTCGTTGAGCACAACGCCCGCGTCATCCTCATGAGCCACCTCGGTCGTCCCGAGGGCACTGGCTTCCAGCCCGAGCTCTCCCTCGAGCCTGTCGCCAAGAAGCTCGCTGAGCTCTCTGGCCTTGACGTTGCTTTTGTTGCCGACACGTATGGCGAGAAGGCTGCTGAGGCTGTCGCCGCTGTCGAGCCGGGTAAGGTCCTCGTTCTCGAGAACGTCCGTTTCGACAAGCGTGAGAAGAAGAACGATCCCGAGATCGCCAAGAAGCTCGCTTCCTATGGTGACGTCTTCGTTCTCGATGCCTTCGGTACCGCTCATCGCGCCCAGGGTTCCGTCGTGGGCCCCGCCGCTTACCTGCCCGCAGTCGCTGGCTTCCTGCTCGAGAAGGAGGTCGACACGCTGACTGGCATCTTCGCCGAGCCCGAGCGTCCCTTCGTCGCTATCGTCGGCGGTTCCAAGGTTTCCTCCAAGATCGGCGTTCTCGATCACCTCATCGACTCCGCTGACACCCTGATCATCGGTGGCGGTATGGCCTACACCTTCTTCCTGGCTCAGGGCCTGACCGTCGGTCAGTCCCTCAAGGAAGAGGACTGGGTCGAGCGCGCCGGTGAGATGCTCAAGAAGGCCGAGGAGAAGGGCGTCAAGATCCTGCTCCCCATCGACAACCGCGTTGCCGATCACTTTGGCGAGGACGCTGTCCCCGAGGTTGTCGCTTCCGACGCTATCCCCGACGATCGTGAGGGTATGGACATCGGCCCCAAGACCGAGGAGCTTTACGCCGAGGCCGTCAAGGGTGCCAAGACCGTGTTCTGGAACGGCCCCATGGGCGTCTTCGAGTTCGACAACTTCGCTCATGGCACCCAGGCTATCGCCGAGGCTGTTGCTGAGGCTGATTGCACCTCGATCATCGGTGGTGGCGATTCCGTCGCAGCTGTCAACAAGTTCAACCTGGCCGACAAGATGAGCTGGATCTCCACCGGCGGTGGCGCTTCCATGGAGCTCGTCGAGGGTAAGGCCCTGCCCGGAGTGGAGGCGCTTCTCGATGCCTAATCGCACCCTTCTTATCGCTGGTAACTGGAAGATGAACAACGACGTCGCCGAGGCCGCCAAGCTCGCCGACGAGCTGGCCCAGGCTCTGCCCGAGGTTCCGGCTGGCGTCGAGGTGCTCGTCTGCCCTCCGACCATCGACATCACCACGGTTCATGACCGCATTCAGGCTGCCCCCATCGCCCTCGGTGCACAGAACGTGTACTGGGAGGCCAAGGGTGCCTTCACCGGTGAGTCCTCTTGCGACATGCTCAAGTCCGCTGGCTGCACCTACTGCATCATCGGTCACTCCGAGCGTCGCGACTACTTCCACGAGACCGACGAGGACCAGAACAAGAAGGCCAAGGCTCTCGTTGCCGCCGGTCTTGTTCCCGTCTTCTGCTGCGGCGAGTCCCTCGAGGTCCGCGAGGCCGGCACCTATGTCGAGCACGTCGTGAACCAGGTCAAGGCTGGCCTTGCTGGTCTTGAGATCACCTGCCCCAAGCAGGTCGTCGTCGCCTACGAGCCCATCTGGGCCATCGGCACCGGCAAGACCGCTACCGCCGAGGACGCTCAGGAGGTCTGCGGCGCTATCCGTGAGACCCTCAAGGAGATGTTCGGCGAGGAGCTCGCCAACGGCATCCGCGTTCTCTACGGCGGTTCCGCCAAGCCCGGCAACATCGCCGAGCTCGTCGCCAAGCCCGACGTTGACGGCGCCCTCGTGGGCGGCGCTTCGCTCAAGGCTGCCGATTTTGCCTCTATGGTCGTCAAGGCAGGCGAGTAGGACATATGGCACAGCGTCATCTTCCTGCACTCCTGATCATCATGGACGGCTGCGGCCTGGCCCCGGCCGATGGTGAGAACGCCGTCGCCGCTGCCAAGACGCCCTTCCTTGATAGCCTGTACGAGAAGTATCCTCACACCACGCTCGGTGCTTCGGGCGAGGACGTGGGTCTTCCCGATGGCCAGATGGGTAACTCTGAGGTGGGTCACCTCAACATCGGTGCCGGCCGCATCGTGTTCCAGGAGCTTTCGCGCATCAACAACGCCATCAAGGACGGCTCCATCGCCAAGAACGAGGTCTTCGTCAAGGCTATGGACGATGTAAAGGCCGAGGGCAAGACTCTCCACCTCATGGGTCTTATGAGCCCTGGCGGTGTTCATTCTCACATGAACCACGTCGAGGCTCTGGTTAAGATGGCTGCCGAGCACGGTGTCAAGACCGTTCGCGTCCACGCCTTTATGGACGGCCGCGACGTCGACCCGCAGTCCGGTGCCGGTTACATGAGTGAGTTCTGCGCCTTCCTGGCCAAGATCTCCGAGGAGACCGGTTGCGACGCTCGCGTTGCCACCGTCTCGGGCCGTTATTGGGCCATGGACCGCGACAACCGTTGGGAGCGCATCCAGCGCGCCTACGACGTCATGGTCAACGCATCCGATGCCGATACCGACCCTGTTGCCGGTATCAAGGCCTACTACGAGAAGGATCAGCGCGGCGACGAGTTCGTCGAGCCCTTCGCTGCCCACAACGAGGGCATCCACGAGGGCGACGCGGCCATCTTCTTCAACTTCCGTCCCGACCGCGCCCGTCAGATGACCCGCGTGTTCACGGACAAGGAGTTCGATGGCTTTGAGCGCGAGCAGATCAAGCTTTCGCACTTTGTGACGATGACCGAGTACGACCCGACGTTTGACGTCGAGGTCGCCTTCCCCAAGACGTTCCCCGAGAACGTCCTGGCCGACGTTATCGCCGCCAATGGCCTGAAGCAGCTGCACACCGCCGAGACCGAGAAGTACGCCCACGTGACGTTCTTCCTCAACGGCGGCATCGAGGAGCCCAAGGAGGGCGAGGAGCGCGTGCTCGTCGCTTCCCCCAAGGTCGCTACCTACGATCTGCAGCCCGAGATGAGCGCTCCCGAGGTTACCGAGAAGCTTGTCGCCGCCATCAACGAGGATCGCGCTGATTTCTACATCGTGAACTTCGCGAACTGCGACATGGTTGGTCACACCGGTGTCTTCGACGCCGCCGTTAAGGCCGTCGAGGCTGTTGACAAGTGCGTGGGCGAGGTCACCGACGCGGTGCTGAACGCGGGCGGCGTCGTTTTCCTGACTGCCGACCACGGCAACGCTGAGAAGATGAAGAACCCCGACGGTTCCCCGTTCACGGCCCACACCACCAACGTCGTGCCCTTCGCGGTCATCGGCGCGGGCGATGTGAAGCTGCGCGAGGGCGGCTGCCTGGCGGACATCGCCCCGACGATGCTGCCCTATATCGGTCTGCCCGTCCCCGAGGAAATGACCGGCAAGAGCATTATTGCGGAGTAACAAGCCTTTTCGAGAAAAGGCTTGGCGAAAAGCTTTAAAATTATGACCCTTAAAGCGGCAGGCTTCGGCCTGCCGCTTTCTTTATGCCCCAATCCCTTGCGCTGGGACGCGAAATCGTGTATAATAAGAAATTACTGATGATTATAAAGGGGAGGTGCGGCCATGAGCCTGCAAAGTTTTGGATTTTTCGGCTTTCTGCTGGTCGTGGCCGCCGTCTACCTGAATCTGCCGCAGCGCTGGCAAAACGGCTTTCTGCTGGCGGCCAGCTGGGTATTTTACGCACTGGCGATGCCGTCGATGCTGCCGGTCACGATTGCCATTGCCGTGTTCACCTACCTGTGCGGACGCGGCATGACCGCGCGGGAAGGTGCCCGAAAAACGGCGTTCCTGCGCATTGGCGTTGTGGGGCTGCTGGCGATCCTGGCGTTCTTTAAGTATAACGGCGCGTTCGCGTCGGACGGAGGCTGGCAGGCCGTCGCCATGCCGCTGGGCATCAGCTTTTACAGCTTTGCGGCGATCTCTTACTTAATTGACGCCGCGCGCGGCGACTGCGAGATCGAGAAGAATTTCATTGACTGTGCGCTGTTTTTGAACTTTTTTGCCACCGTCACGCAGGGGCCCATCTGCCGCGCCGGGGCGCTGCTGCCCCAGTTTAAAGAGGAGCACCGCTTTGCCGCAGCCCGCACGGTGTGCGCGCTGCGGCTGATGGCACTGG
>ENA-OPCZ01001460-OPCZ01001460.1-human-gut-metagenome-genome-assembly--contig:-NODE-1460-length-12294-cov-4.744587_pt1 | contig 12294 bp, 10 predicted proteins | sample MGYA00241566_ERZ501483 | MGnify/ENA primary metagenome ERZ501483 (study PRJEB25962, sample SAMEA1965191) | human gut metagenome | biome: human gut; feature: human-associated habitat; material: faeces... | reverse complement strand
ACAGCCGCGCCAGCGGAGACCTGTTGTGTTCCCATCGTCAGGGGGCGTGGCAAATGTGATGAAAGCTGAGTTACATAAATAGGAAGCGTTTGCAGCTTCCTGTTCAAAATCAGATACCATGCGCTGGCAGTTTCGGCTGCCAGCGTATTCATGTGGCTTTGAACAAACACGATGACAAACTTGACAGATTGGAGGAAATATGCTTTATGGAAAAACTTATTACACGAAAAGAAGCAGCAGAAATTTTAGGTATCAGCATTGCAACGCTGGACGCGGCCCGTAACAATGGTCTTATTTCTTATGCGCAATATGTGCAGAATGGCTGTGTGTACTTTACTTCAGCGGACCTTCAGGAGTATATCGCAAAATGCACCCACAGAGCAAAGCCAGCAGAAAAGAACGCAACTTATCGTAGACCTCGCAGAGCTGGAGTGTGAGTCGATCCGTATCCTTGCTGGAAACGGAATGGTCTGATAAAACATAGATACAGCGCTGGAGTATATTCTTAGGAGGTGGCGGAATTGGGAAAAAGAAAAAGAGCAATTCCACAATACGGTACAGTTACGCTTAACGGCATAGATTATTATAGAACGCGGGTTCAGAACGCAGATGGAAAACTGGTGGCCCTTTATGCGAGAACACCGGAAGAATTATATGATAATCTCCATTCCACCGCCAAGCGGCGGCACAAATAGTAACGAAAGTGTTTTACGCCTTCAAGTTTTCGTGTTACAATTAACTCAATTATTAAGGCATCCCGGCATCAATATCAGATGCACCCACCCGTTTACTGTTGATGTGCAGGTGCGCCTCTTTTCTTAGGTGGGAATACCATTAAATAGGTTCACTATGTGAGCCTTCTTTTTGTGTCTAATCCACGTTTTTTGCTTGATTTACTTTCTTTCACACTAAAACCTCTTTTAAATATTTTCATTGTTTCTATTTGGAACTAAACTGCAGGCATTCTTTTAGGATGAAAGAAGATGCCTGAACATTTATTCTAACCGATAGCAACTGTAAATGGCAAACTAAATAAAAAAAAGATGAAAATTATGGTGTGAAATGATATAAAATAAAGATACTGGAGTGTTTGTGGAAGGAGAAAACAGAATATGAAATATGATTTTACAAGTATATTAGACAGAAACGGAAAAGATTCTATTGCGGTCAACCCTCCCATGGAAGCAGGCTGGGTAAATTTTGCACCAGTGAAGGAAGGCTTCGACCTGATCCCTATGTGGGTTGCAGATATGAATTTTCCAACAGTTCCTACAATCCCGGAAACAATTACAGAGAGAGTAAAACACCCTGCATATGGATATTTTGAACCGCGGGAAGAATATTATGAGGGGATCATTCACTGGCAGAAGGTCAGAAACAATGTGATGGAACTGGAAAAAGAGCATAGCGGATATGAGAATGGTGTAACAAGAACCATAAGACAATGGACGAACTGCTGGCAGGAGGACAGGAGGTAGGAGTATACTGGCAGGATGGCAGACCATTCCATGGCAAATACTCAATCCGCATGAATCTTGCACTTCCAAAAAGCAGAGTGGAGGAAGCATTAAGAAGACTGAAAGAATATGTATTGAAATAATGGAGTACAAAAGGAACATGAAAAAAGGAATTGTAATAGTAAGCTTTGGAACAACTTATCCGGGGACAAGACATAAAAATATTGAACGGATCACAGAACAGGTACGAAGTATTTACCCGGATGTTGTCATAGAGGAGGCGGTTTCTAGCAGGACAGTACGAAGAATTATGAAAGAACGCGAAGAAATCCATGCACTTGATACAGGAGAAGCATTGGAAGCGTTAATGAAGCAGGGCGTGACAGATGCGGTTGTTTTTGCCACGCACATGATTGATGGAATCGAATATCATCGTGTAGCGGAAGAAGCCGGAAAATACAAAAAAGACTTTGAAGTATTAAAGATCGCGAAAGCTCTTTTGACAGAGGATAAAGATTATTGTGCTGTGGCGAAAGCTTTCTGGGAGTCAGTGAAAAATGAAGTACAGTCGATGCCCCTGATCCTGATGGGGCATGGAACAGAGCATGCTGCTGATGCAAGTTATCAGAAGATGGAGCAGATACTCAGGGAATATTCCAATCATGCTGTCTATATCGCGACTGTTGAGGGAAGAGTCACAATTGATGATGTAATAGGACGGATGAAGGTGGACAAATGTGTGGAGTCTGGCGGAGAGGTAATGGTTATGCCATTCATGCTTGTAGCGGGAGAACATGCAAATCATGATATGGCAGGAGAAGAGGGATCCTTTTCTTCAAAACTGAAAGAAGCAGGATATCAGCCGAAATGCATGATCAGGGGAATTGGAGAGTATGCAGCAGTCAGGGATATCTATATGGAGCATCTGCGCAGGATGACAAAAGATCTTTTCCTTGGCAGCAGACAGGAAGACAAAACAGGAACGCTATACGGAATCGGTGTAGGACCGGGAAATCCAAAGCTTATCACACTGGAAGCATTAGAAACGATCCGTTCATGTAATGTGATATTATTGCCGGCTGTGTCGAAAGAGGAATGTTATGCTTACCGGATCGTCCGGCAGGTGTACCCGGAGATTGCGGATAAACCATTATTATGTATGCCATTTCCAATGATCCATGACAAACAGAAGTTAGAACTGGCTCATGAGCGGGCATATGATGCAGTGAAAGATTATCTGGATCTTGGACAGACTGTGGGAATGTTAACGATCGGCGATCCGGGAATTTATTCAACCTATCTTTATATGCATAAGCGTGCATTAAAAGATGGAAAGAAAGCACAGATCATCAATGGTGTTCCATCGTTTTGTGCAGTTGCGGCCAGACTCGGGATCGGTCTTGGAGGGAAGGCACAGGAGATTCATGTAATACCGGCTTCCTATGATATCGCAGATGCCCTGCAATATCACGGTGTCTGCATTTATATGAAATCCGGCAAGAAATTAAAGCAGCTGGTCGAAGCGTTAAAAGAGCAGGTTATGGCAGAACGTAAGTATGAGATTTATGCAGTGTCAGACTGCGGCATGGAGACGGAGAGAGTATATCATGGGCTGGAAGAAGTCGCAGAGGCTGGCGGTTATCTTACAACGGTGATCGTGAAAGAGAACGCATAATAGATGAGATCTAAGTAATATTGTGAGTATTAGAATCCGTTAGATGAATTTACCAGTTAATGAAAATGTTAATTATTGAAATGTGCCAAACTTATTTAAAATAGAAGTTAGATAATTGACAATTCAATAATGTAATGGTATTTTCTAGTTAAGATTAATCGATTAACTAAATGCGTTTACAGTTTTCATTAAACGATTAACTAGAAGGAGGAATCCTGATGAACATGAAAGAAATTGCGCAATTGGCGGGGGTAACTGCCGCAACAGTTTCGAACGCGATCAACGGAACTGGAAGTGTAAGTGAGAAGAAAAGAAAAGAAATAATGGAAATTATAGAAAGGGAGGGGTATAGTCCTAATCGAATTGCTAAGAGTCTCAGGACGAAGGAAAGTAATACGATTGGAATCATGGTAGAAGATATTACAGCGTTTCAGACACCACGAATCATAGATGGAGTTAATAACTATGTTGAAAAACAGGGATATGCAGTAATTCTGAACAATATGGGTCTTCTTGAGAAAACAGGAAATCACTATTCTGAATTAACCAGCTATCACTCAGCAATAAGTAAAAGTATAAAGTTATTTAATAAAACTCAGATTGACGGACTAATTTATGTAGCTATGCACGACAGGGATGTTATGGAATTAATACCGAAATTGAACATGCCAATCGTTCTGGTTTACTGCTATGACACATCCAAAAGAAATTATCACGTAACTTACGATAATGTTGATATTATTACGGATGTTGCAGAATACCTGATGAAGCATGGGCATGAAAGGATCGGGGTGATCAAAGGGGCAGAAGATTCTCTGCCTTCGCAGAAGCGTTTAAGAAGCTTTATTTCACAATTGGAAAAAGCGGGGAAAGAACTAAAGGAAGAGTATATATTTCCAGGAGCATGGGAAGTTAAAGATGGAGTAAGTGCTTATGAAAGATATAAACAGCTCAAAGAAAAACCGACAGCAATCTTTGCAATGAATGATCTGATGGCAGTAGGATTTATGGATGCAGCCCTGAATGATGGGGTACGAATCCCGGAAGATGTTTCCGTGATTGGATTTGATAACAGGCAGGAGTGCAGATTTACCAGACCAAGATTAACAACGGTTGATATTCCATTGGAAAAAATGGGAGAAAAGGCAGGACAGATATTATTGAGACTGATCAGCGGACAGATATCTGATGAAAAAAAAGTTGTCTTGCCATGTGAATTCCTGGAAAGAGATTCAGTTACTTATAATGAGTAGGAGGATGTATTATGCAAAAGAAAATTTTAAAAACAATGATGTGTGCAGCAATGGCAATGGCATTGTTGGTCGGATGTGGAAACAGCAATACCCAGAGTACAACAAAATCTACAGAGGAAGCCCCAGCAGAGACAGCCAATCTTTCAGGAACGAAACTTGTGATTGGAGTAGAATCAGGTTCGCCTAATATAGAGTTTTATAAAAATAACGTAAGCGAATTTGAAGATGAAACCGGAATTACCATTGAGTGGGTAGAGATTCCTCACGATAATATGCATGAGAGATTTGTGCAGGAAGCAATTTCGCAGAGCGGTGCGATTGATATTTACGATACCGATCAGCCATGGATTGCTGAATTTGCATCCAAGGGATATTTGGAACCACTGGGAGACAGACTTTCCGAAGAAGATAAAAGTGATTTTTATGAAGCAGCATTAGATGCTTCTTCCTATAACGGAGAATTATATTCTATACCATTCTTTGTACATACACCGGTTGTATTTTACAGAACAGATTTATTTGAAGAAGCTGGTATTACAGAATTCCCAAAAACATGGGAGGAATATGAAGAAGCAGCAAAGAAGCTGACAAAAGATGGTGTATATGGAACAATCATTGAGGCAAAGCAGGCGGGAGAACCAGTAACCCATCTTGTCGACTGGTTCTATCAGGCAGGAGGATCTATTATTGACATTGATAATAATGTAACTGTAAATTCACCTGAAAATGCGAAGGCGTTTAACTTTATGCTGAAGATGATGTATGAGGATGAAAGCGTAATGCCGGGATCTATCGGATATGATAATGCAGATGTTCATAACATGTTCATGCAGGGTAAGGTAGCCATGGTTAAAAACTGGCCTTATATGTTTGCTATGGCTAAGGATCCGGAACAGTCCAAAGTAAGTGATAAATTTGCAGTTGCAGTCCAGCCGGCAGGAGAAGAGCAGTCGACAGCAGCATGGACATGGGGATTTGGTATTTCCAGCAGCTCAAAAAATAAGGATGCAGCATGGGAATTTGTAAAATGGGCAACTTCTTCTGAGAAACTGGCTCAGCTCGGAATCGCAAATTCTAATCCGGTACCAAGAACATCCTCACTGGAGATTGTTACGAATGACAGCACTTTAACAGAGTTTGACAAGGAAAGCATCCAGGTTATGAGTGATGCTCTCAAGTATGCACACAATGCCACAGAAAATCCAAATTTCCCAACAATTCAGAATGAATTATCCTATACATTGTCAAGTATTATGACACAACAGGTAACTGTGGAAGAAGGATTGGCAGAAGCAGAAAAAGCGATTAAAGAAGCAATCCAGTAAACAGACAAATCCCCATACGGTTTTTCTGTATGGGGATTTTTTGACCAGAAATATTGGCTTAAATGTAAGGAGTAGTGAAAATAATGAGTGAAAAAAAAGGAAGTATTTCTATAAGGGAGAAAAAAAGGCAAAGAGCGGGGTATTCTTTAATAGCACCGGCCTGTCTGGTGTTGCTTGTTATATTTTTTGTTCCATTGTGTTATGCGTTTGCTATCAGTATATCGGATTCAGATGCAGTCATTAGTAGTAGTTTTAAATTTGTAGGATTAAAAAACTATATTTCAGTTATGACAAATTCCAAATTTCTGGCAGCACTCGGACATACCTGTTTCTTTGTAGCTACAACGATCATTCTGGAATTTATTATTGGATTTGTTGTTGCGTTGCTGCTGTATCGGGAGGGACCGGGATCAAGAGTATTTCGTTTAATATTTGCTGTACCACTCATGGTAGCACCTGTTGTTTCCGGACTTCAGTGGAGATGGCTGTTTGCAGATCAATATGGTATCATCAATGCTCTGTTAAATAAATTAGGATTCGAAGCACCTTTGTGGTTTACACAGGTTTCCACATCCTGGGTAACTATTATTGTGGCGAACTTATGGCTTGCTACACCTTTTGTTATCCTTGTATTATTGGCAGGACTCGGAGGATTGTCAGAAGAACTGAATGAAGCAGCTGCCATAGATGGTGCAAATCACATACAGACATTTTTTCACATTATACTTCCACAGCTTAAGCCGACAATCCTGGTTATTCTTGTAATACGATTGACAGATGCGTTCAGAATATACGATCTTGTTTACATCCTGACAGGTGGCGGCCCTGGAGGAGGAACGGAAGTGTTGAGTACATTTATCTATAAAAGAATCTTTTCAGATTGGAAATTTGGACAGGGATCGGCGGCAGCTTTTCTGGTTATGCTGATCATTTGTGTTCTGAGTTCTCTGTGTAATAAATGGATGAAGGAGGAGGAATAGTTTTGAAAAGAAAAAAAGTAATAAATATTCTGGTTTTCCTACTGCTGACATTAATTTCTGTAATTACGCTGTTCCCGATTATATGGACAGCAATTACATCACTAAAAACAGATGTACAGATGTTTGCAATCCCACCGGATTTGCTGCCTAATCCGGCAACATTATCACATTATAAAGAAGTGATCACGGGAAATTTCCCAGCTTATATCAGAAATAGTATTCTGGTTACATTTTTTAGCTGTGCAATATCGTTGGTTCTCGGTATACCTGCAGCCTATGGATTTGCAAAATATGGAACAAAGAAGACCAATCCAATCTTTGCGGCTGTTACTGCCATCAGAATGGTTCCGACGGTTGCAATGGTAATTCCTTTTTTCCTGATTATACGAAATATTCATTTGAGTGATACGTTAATGGGATTGATTATTACTTACATTCCATTTGAACTCACATTAATAATATGGATGTTAAAAAATTTCTTTGAACAGATTCCAAGAGAGGTGGAAGAAGCGGCCGAGTTAGATGGTCTTTCCGCATGGGGAATTCTGTTAAAGGTAGTTTTACCGATGTCAAAATCGTCGGTAGGTGTTGCAGGACTTATGGCATTCCTGTTTTCCTGGAATGAATTTATGTTTGCCCTGTCTCTTACATCAACGAAAAGTGCACAGACACTTACGGTTGGAATTGCCGGATATGTGACGTCCTTCCAGACATTCTGGGGAAGCATGTCGGCAACAGGAATTCTGTTTATGATTCCGGCATTTATTTTAACATTTATTTTCCAAAAAGATTTAGTGAAAGGTTTGACAGCAGGTGCTGTAAAGGGATAAAAATATGAAGATTAATGCATGCAGTGAACAAATACAACTGGATAATCTGGAAATGGTGATCGGAAAGATTACGAAACCGGTTATTTTAGAAATCTGGAATGGCAGACAGAAAGATTCTGTGATTCGCAGGGAATATCCATACACAAAGGTTACGCAGACAGATGATGGATTAAAGGCATATGCAAGAATAGAGGATGAATGGGCAGGAACGACGGAAGTTACAGACATTTATCGTGTGGAAGAGGGAGAAGTTGTTCTCAGCAGACAAGTCCGCATTCTTAAGGAAAGCGGATATCCGGGAATACGACTTCGGACTGAAATATCATTGTTTCCAGACAGAAAAAATGCCTTTGAGGATCTGCGGTATTTTGCACCACCGGCTATCTATGATAAGAACGATCTTGATGAGGATGGATATGAGGATTATTTTCATACAAAAAGAACGATATTCAGGGATGACCGCTTTAATTATCCGATGTTTACCTGCTACTCAGAGGAAACAAAGGAAGCAGTCAGCATAGAAAGAGATCCATTGCCGGCATTCGATTCAAACCCGGATCGTAAAATATCTGAAGAGACAGGAGAAAAAGAAGCTCTCTTTATTCAGAAGACAGATATTGGCAGCATGGGAGCAGATGGCAGTGATGGGAACACCAAACTTACCTGTTGTTATCCTTTTTATGAAGGGGATGCAACAATAGCATTATATATTATAAAAATGGTGCCTTTCGGTGCATTCTGGCCTGCAAAGGCTGGAGAAGAATTCTCAGTGACGTATCGTATTTCAAATCACAAATATGAGAATTATCATGATGCATGCTGGTATAGCATCAGAGATATCATCAGAAAAACACATCCGCAGGCAGAACCGTTAAGTGTGTCACCAGAAGAACTTATTAAGTTAAGATTAGATGCACTGGATCATTATTATGTAGAGAAAAGTGTTGAAGAAGATAAAAACTTACCTGCAGGTTATGTACTGAACTGTCATCCACAGGATGGTGTGCAGCTTGAAAATATTATTCAGTATGGATTTACAGGACAAAATATCCTGAATGCATACAATGTCCTGAGGTACGGATACGAACATGATAACGAGGAATACCGTAGGAAAGCATTAAAAACAGCAGACTTTTTTGTAAATACGATTCATATAAAGGAATCTGGTATGTTTTACAACTTATATAATGTGGATACTAAATCAGTGAATTTCTGGTGGACAGGACTTTTACTTCCGTTGGCTTATGCGAAAGGAGAAGAGTTAGAAAAACTGATGGGACCATTGTATGAATATCGTAAGGATGTGATTCAGAAGCTGGTAAATATGAAAGGTGCATATTTGCGATGCATGAATGAAGATGTTACAGCATTGCTTCGCCTTTATCGCTATGAAAAAGAAAAAGGAACAGAGCATGCCGGATGGCTTGAAGCAATAGAAAACTACGCCGGATTTCTTTTAAGAACTCAGGAACAGGATGGAGGCTGGTATAGAGCATATAATCTTGAAGGAAAGCCATTACTTGAGCCGGTTAAATGGTTTGGAAATACCATTTATGAGCAGAAATCTTCAACAGGAACATCCATTACCTTTTTAACAGAGTTATACGAGCTGACCCAAAATGAAGCATATCTGGATGCAGCCGTAAGAGCTGGTATGTTTGTAAAAGAATATATTATTGACAGAGTCCGGTTTAATGGTGGTGTCCATGACAGCATTTATGCAAAAGGTCAGCTGATAGACAATGAAAGTATTCTTTATCCTATGTTTGGTATGTTATCGTTATATGAAACGACCAGGAAAAAAGAATTTCTGGATGCAGCCGTAAGAGCAGCACATTACTTCGCATCCTGGGTATGTATGTGGGATGTACCGCTTCCGGAGAATAGCACTTTACATAAATATGGTTTTCATAGTACCGGAATGGGAGCATGCGATACCTGTGGTTGCGGATATGTTCATCCGTTCCAGTTGATGGGTGTTGCGGAAACAGCACAGATCGCAGTTTACGCAAAGGATAAGGAACTTTTTGATATTGCAAAGTTATATTGGCTCGGATGTAACCAGACAGTAGAGACAGAAGAACATCCATGGGGATATGCTATGCCTGGATTACAGGAAGAAGGATATCTGCTTAGCTGGTGGGCAGTGGATGATCCAATGTTTGCAGCAGATACCGGATTTGGATATCGATTAAAAGGTGAGGGAAACAAGACCTGCTTTCCATGGATTAATGCAGTCGGAGTAAAAGCATACTGGGCAATGCTGGACAGGTTTAACAGTGTCGATTTTGATGAAATAGAAAAGAAATTTTTTTAGGATACCAAAGGAGAGAGAAAGTATGAGATTAAAAACCGTTCAGCTTTCAAATATGAATATCACTGATCCGTTCTGGAAGCAGTATACAGATCTTGTTGAAGATGTGATTATTCCTTATCAGTGGGATATCATGAATGACAATGTCCCAGGGATGGAGTCCAGTCATTGTCTTGAAAATTTTAAAATTGCAGCAGGACTAAAAAAAGGTCAGTTTTACGGTGCAGTATTTCAGGATACAGATGTAGCCAAATGGCTGGAAGCAGTGGGATATTCATTGGCTGAAAAGAAGAATGAAAAACTGGAAAAACTTGCAGATGATGCAATTGATCTGATCGTACAGGCACAGCAGGAAGATGGATATTTAGATACTTATTTTATTATTAAAGAACCGGAACAGAAATGGAAAAATCTTTGTGAAGGACATGAATTGTATTCAGCAGGGCACATGATAGAAGCAGCAATTGCCTATTATGAAGGAACAGGAAAAAGAAAACTTCTTGACAGTATGATTAAACTTGCTGATCTGATCTGCAGAACTTTTGGACCAGAAGAGGGTCAAAATCATGGATATCCGGGACACCAGGAGATAGAACTGGCATTAGTCAGACTTTACCGGGTAACAAAAGATAAAAAATATCTGGAACAGGCAAAATATTTTTTGGATATTCGCGGAACAGGAGAAAATTACTTCTTAGAAGAGCGGAAACAGGCAAATTTCAAAAGAATTTTTCCAGAATTTGAGGATTATGATCCTTCCTATTCCCAGTCACATAAGCCGGTGAGACAGCAGAAAACAGCTGAAGGACATGCGGTGAGAGCTGTTTATATGTATTCTGCAATGGCAGATGTAGCAGAGGAATATCAGGATAAGGAACTGATGCAGGCTTGCGTTAATCTGTGGGAAAACATTACACAGAAAAGAATGTATGTCACAGGAGGCATAGGATCTTCGGGATTTCTGGAGAGATTTACGACAGATTATGATTTGCCTAATGACTGTAATTACTCTGAAACCTGTGCTTCTATCGGCATGGCTTTGTTCAGCCTGCGGATGGCAAACATTACACAGGATTCACGATATATAGAAGTGGTAGAACAGGAATTATATAATAATATTCTGGCAGGGATTGCACAGGATGGAAAGAGTTTTTTCTATGTAAATCCATTGGAGATAAAGCCACAGCAATGTATGCCGCATACATCAAGAGCTCATGTGAAATCAAGGCGGCAAAAATGGTTTGGAGTTGCATGCTGCCCTCCTAATATTGCAAGAACATTGGCATCTCTTGGACAGTACATATATGGAGTTGACGGAACCAGCATTTATACACATTTATATATTGGAAACCAGACAGACATTCCTGTAAATAATAACGTGGTGCAGATTACCATGGATTCCATGTTTCCATGGGAAGGTAATATAAAAGTTAAGGTTCAGGGAGTAAAAGAAAATATTAAACTATATTTACGAATTCCAGGTTATGCAGAAAACTTCCGATTATATTGTGATGGAAAAGAGCAGGAACTGGTAGAAAACAATGGCTATGCGATTCTGGAGTTATGCAAAGATAGTGAGATCAGCATTCAGTTTGAGATGCCGGTTGAATTTCTTCATGCAAACTGCAAGGTCAGTGCAGATATAGGTAAGGTGGTTATAAAAAGAGGCCCAATTGTGTATTGTTTGGAAGAGATCGATAATGGATCAGATCTTCAGTGTATTTATCTCAATAACAAAGAAGTACAGAAGAAAAAGTCCACTGATTTTTCAGAATGCCTTGAATTGGAATTACAGGGTAAAAGACTGATATCACCAGATGAGGGATTATACAGCAGTGTTGGACTGAACTATGAGAATACAGACATCAGGGCAATACCATATGCCTACTGGAATAATCGCGGCGAAGGAGAAATGGTTGTCTGGATTCATGAAATGATTTGAGAGGTTATTCGAAAAGATACGAATATTTTATTCTTTTTTCCACATACTAGTTCCAAAACCAATATATAACAAAAGACTGCAAAGGCGAATGTTAAAATATGGAATTGGAGGAAAAAAGCTTGAAATCAACCGGCATTGTTAGGCGTATAGATGATTGAGTTATAATAGGACAAAAGTTCAGGAGCCTTAAAACATCGGGTTTTCGCTGATTTTGTCCACTTTCAGACCGAAATAACTCCGAAGCATAAAGGTAAGAACTTTTTCAAAGCATACCTTGTATGTGTCGCCGGCAATATGGCGTAAATCAGAGGTAAGGAGGTCTAACAGATTGAAGCAAGGTGTTTTGTTCAAAAAATAAGGGTGCATCTCCCAGAGGTGCATCCTCAACTTAATATGATTACATAGAGCGTTTATTCGCCCCTTCGCACGGGGCTGGGTAGAAGCTCTTTTTTTATGCCCAAAACCATGGGCAAATACAAGAGATTGGAGGTGTTTTATTTGAGCAAGCCTGTTTATAC
>ENA-OPCZ01001455-OPCZ01001455.1-human-gut-metagenome-genome-assembly--contig:-NODE-1455-length-12317-cov-5.365601_pt1 | contig 12317 bp, 8 predicted proteins | sample MGYA00241566_ERZ501483 | MGnify/ENA primary metagenome ERZ501483 (study PRJEB25962, sample SAMEA1965191) | human gut metagenome | biome: human gut; feature: human-associated habitat; material: faeces... | reverse complement strand
TATCCCCTACCATATGAAAGTTTGTTTTTATCTATATTAAATATATCTTTTTCCATATAAATATTATACCATATGTATTGGTTTATGTAAACATTTGTTCTGTTGTTTTGTAAAAAAATTTGCGCGTCTAACTCATCACTGGAAGTAACGAGAATGCGACGCGCAGTTATTCAAAAACAGCTACTCTGCCATTTCTGGAATCTAATACTACAATATCACTGCGCCCCTCTCCATGTTCTTTGTTAGACTGTACCACATAACCTGCTCCGGCAAAAATCCCTGCCAGAAATGCATGATAAAAATCTTCTTTATCATCATGATAACTGATCGTCATGCGCAGGAGTCTGGTCAGATATCCAGTCAGATAAAGTACACTCCATAGATTCTCTTCTGAAGAATGCAAATAATCATAAATAAGATTTTCATCTATATGTTCTTTCAGATATCCACCCGATAAAAGAATCTCCAGTTTTTCAGTAATATTACTTCCTGCAATATCTATAAATGACCGGATAATGGAATTATCGCTGGTATTTTTCCAGTATCCTGTCGGCTTTGCTTCCGGATTTTCCTGAAGATCACGTATATAGTTCATCACATATCTTATCAGACATGTTCTATACTTGCCAGAATTTTTTTCGACATCTGTTTCTCACAGAATAGTGACCTATAAACAATATCTTTTCCCTTACTCTCATAATCAGACCTCTGAAAAACACCAAGGGCAGGACACACGATAGTAGCTCTCGCTACCACATGTCCTGCCCTGGTTACTGTATTTATTTTCTATTATATCTCATTCTTATTTCTCTGCTGTATCTTTCGTTATATTCTTCGTTGCAAACGTGATCATTACCTTAAACAGATCCCCATCCAGATGCAGTTTAAACTCTCCACCCTGTAATTCTGTAAGACTCTTCGCAATGGAAAGTCCAAGTCCGCTTCCTTCTGTATTTCTCGCCACATCTCCTCTGATAAATCGTTCTGTCAGTTCGTCTGCGGAGAAATTCAGTGGCTGTGCAGAAATGTTTTTCAGAGAAAAGATTACTTTTTTATTCTGGTTACTGATCTCTGCGTATACTCTGGTACCTTCCATTGCATACTTAACTACATTGCCAAATACATTTTCCAGAACACGCCACATTCTCTGTCCGTCTGCATAAATCACGGATGGTTCGTCTGTGAAATGTACCATCATGGTGAGGTTCTTTTCCTGAAATTTTTCTTCAAACTCTCCGATTACCTGCTGCACCATTTCTATGAAATCAATATCGTTCATATCCAGTTTAATGTTTCCTGTGCTTGCCTTGGATGCTTCTACCACATCCTCCGTAAGCACTTTCAGTCTCTGGGATTTCTCATCAAGAACACGTAAATACTCCTGTACTTTCGGGTCTGTCGGATTCTCGCGTTTCATCAGATCTACATAATTGATGATAGAAGTCAGAGGTGTTTTCAGATCATGGGAAACATTTGTGATCAGCTCTGTCTGCATTCTTTCTTTTTTCAGACTGTTTTCCACTGCCGCATCCAGACCATCACCAATGTTGTTGATATATTCTGCCATTTCTTTCTGATCACCGGTAAGCTTATCTGTTTTTATCTTATATTGAAGCTGCCCGTCACTGATTTTCTTTAAACCTTCTTTGATAAGATCCTGACCATCTGCCTTGCGGATTGCATAAACAATTGCTGCTATGTCTGTTGCCATTAGCAAAAACAGAAAAGGCAGAACACCTCCTGCTATGGAAATTACAAAAAGTGCAAACTGTAAGAAGAAAAATACGCCCACTGCCAGCAGAATTTTTATTTTTCCAGCAGTATTTCTGGAGAATATTTTTACAAAATCAGCAATATTTCTGTTGCACTTTCCAATCCATTTCAGGATTTTTCGAAGCAGACTGTCTTTCCAGAGAGTTCCTGCTTTAATCCTTCTTACCAGACTGAGATATCCTGTCAGGAACCATGCCATGGTATAGATTCCACATACTGACAGAGCTATGAGAAACGCATACATATCTCCAATTCCTGAGTTCAGAATCAGTATTGCCAGTCCCATCGTTCCTACCGCCCATGTGCCAAATACAATTCCTGCGGCAATCTCTGTATACCATCTGTCAAAATGATTCAGATGCAGTTTCTCATCTTCCGGTTTTCTGCCTGCTACGACTGTCAGCCATACCATACTCATCAGCCAGAGGATACTTCCAAGAATCACACCAGCTATCATCGGCAGCATAAGATTTGCATATTTTTCAAAACTTTCTTTCTCAGATGCCATGGTATCTTCGATTGGGAATGTTGTATCTACAGTCACTGCATATACAAAATCTTCTGTATCAAAACTCTGTTTGATCGTATGATTCCACACCTGAAGGTCTGCATTGGATTTCATTCCTGGGACATTTGTGTCACATTCACTCAGTTCCGGGCGAACAATCGCATATGCATTTCCTTCAGATATTTCCTTAAGGTTCTGCTCCAGCTGTGCGTAACTGCTGTACGCTTTTTTATTTGTATAGATTGTCTGTGTTTCTTTATCTGCGAAAAGATATGTGAGGTTGGTACTCCCTTCGGTATAGTCTCCCACGCTGTGAAAGACGGATGCCAGTGATGTTTCATAATCATTGAACTGTTCATCTGACTGTATGGCACGGATGCAGTCCAGAAGTGTGAATAACTCCTTATATGCATCCTCCAGTCTCCCATTCCATTCCGTGCTTTTGTTTACCGCATCCAGGATATTCTCAGCTCCCTGTGGTGCAAATTTCTCGTCCGGCTGACTCAGTTCTACGAAAAAACATCCCGGATATTCTGTGTTTGTTCTGGTATCCGTAACGTTGCCGATATTCTCTGATTGTGAGGTATATCTGTAATAAAGTTCATCTGCTACGGTATCCAGTTTCTCGGACTCGGTCTTTGATTCGAAATCATCTTCTTCAAGAAAATCTGTATTGTAATTAATTTTCAGTGTTCCATCTGCCACCATCTTTTTAAAGTCAGTCTGATAAAAATAGTGGCTGGTTCCGTCAGAAGATTCACATCTTATGACCTGTGAATCTTCGTCATAAACACCTTCATAATAGTTTGCCTCCCAGTCTTTTCCCCACTCCAGAAGATCACTTACAGAGTACGCAAGCCCGGAAGTATTTTTCAGAGAAAGTTCTCTGATGGAATCACGGGTGTTTCCTTTTTCTTCGAATTCTGACAGATCAATTACTGCCGATGAACCGGCATTTTTCAGATAATTAATATCATCCTGAGCTGCCAGACTGCCAAGAATGTCAGATCCTCTGTTACTGATCTGTTTCTCAAATGCTTCTGATTCTGTATAACTTTTTCCTCTGTCATCCAGACGGATTCCGGTCTGGTAGATCATCACAAACATAGCTGCACAGACTGCTGCTGCAACTGCTGCCAGATGCGCGATCACGATCCAGATTGCCTTGACAGAACTGCTTCTGTATCCTTTTCCCTTCATAATGTTTGTCCCTTTCCTTTTTTATTTATAGCAAGTCCCCACCCACTGCTTATTGCTTTTCGCAATTGAAGCAGGGGACTTACTTGATTTGGTTAAATTTTTTCCACCTTATATCCAAGCCCCCACACAACCTTCAGGTATCTTGGTTCTCTTGGATTAATCTCAATTTTTTCTCTGATATGCCGGATATGCACTGCCACTGTATTATCTGCAGCAACTGCTTCCTCATTCCAGATGTTTTCGTAAATCTGATTAATGGAAAATACCCTTCCCTGATTCTTCATCAGTAGAAGAAGGATATTGTACTCAATAGGTGTCAGCTTCACTACATCACCGTCTACCCTGACTTCCTTCAGGTCATCGTTTATGCTCAGACCTCCTGTCTCGTAGATATGAGCATTCTCCACAGGTATTGCTGCTCCCAGTCTTGTATATCTTCGAAGCTGTGATTTCACCCTTGCCACCAGTTCCAGCGGATTAAAAGGTTTTGTCACATAATCGTCTGCACCTACATTTAATCCAAGAATCTTATCTGCATCTTCTGATTTTGCAGAAAGAATGATGATCGGAAGCGGATTCTCTTCCCTGATTTTCAAAGTAGCCCGGATGCCATCCAGCTTCGGCATCATAACATCTATGATAAGTAAATCCACCGGCTGACTGCGCAGTACGTTAATCGCTTCCATACCGTCATATGCTTTGAAAATTGTATATCCTTCCTGTTCCAGATAAATACTGATTGCTTCCACGATGTCCTTATCGTCATCGCAGACCAGAATATTCGCCACTTCATGCACCTCCCTCTTTAAACCTCTTTTTCTCTTTCTGATATTAGAATAATCAACACATCTTAATATGAAAGGGACAAATTCTTAAGATTTTCTTATGATTATTCAGATATGTATCTATTGTATGTGAAATACATACAAATAATTTTTAATACCGCTGTTTTTCCAGAATAGATCAGACCAGATTTCATCGGAGATTACAACACAGTCATTTGCCCTGTAAACTTCCATTGCTTTCTCAATTTCCCACTTTTCCCACACACGTCCGCATGGATTATGAGGACTGCAGAAAACTGCCACATGAATGTTATTTGCCTTGATTTTCGCATCCATATCTTCGAAATCCATTCGCCAGATTCCAGCTTCATCTTTCTTTAACGGACTGTGCACCATCTTAAATCCATTGTTTCCAATACATCCGGTGAATCCGATATAAGTCGGACTGTGAAGCAGTACTGCATCCCCCGGTGCTGCAAAGGCTGTCAACGCGGAAACTACGCAACCCAGCACCCCATTCTCATAACCAATATGTTCCTTTGTCAGTCCCGTCACACCATTCCTCTTCGTCTGCCAGTCAATAACAGACTGGAAAATATTCTTCCCTCGGTGAAAAATATCCATATGCCGGATGCTTCGCACGTTCAATGATTGCCTCCGGAATCGTCGGCACAGTCGGAAAATTCATATCCGCAACCCACATCGGAATCACATCAAATCCTTCCTTCGGTTTCGCAGGACTCATTTCTCCGTCCCCTAAACCATCTACTGCGACAGCATCCATGTTGTGTCTGTCTATGATTGATGTAAAATCGTATTTCATATTCTTTTGTATATCCTTCCAATATTTTAAAAGTCCGGATCACATGACCCAGACTTTATTATAACATTCCATATATACAACTTCTATGCAATAATTTTCCCTGTAAAACTGATATTCACAATAAACATTTTATGCCACAATCAGCGACATCAGATAGAATGGTGTTTTCTCCTTTGTCTCTGTGCATGCTCATAGGCATTGCCTGTCAGCGGCACCGGAAAATCAGTTTTTGTGTCTTCTTTTATTCCTTCTTTTGCTTCTTCTTTTACTTTTTCTAAAAATTTAATGATTTCTGCTGCCACAAGTCCATGTCCTTTATCATTTGGATGCAGTCCATCCGGTGTCAGTTCTTCTCTTGTGTAAACACCAGCTTTCATTTCCTGATATAAAGTATCTTTGATGCTCACATGCGTAACATGATACCAGTCTCCGACTGCAACATGCTGTTCCTGCGCATTGATTCCTGTATCATAATAAACATTATCCAGCAATACCACTGCCGGCTCAGAAGTCCAGGTCAGCACTTTGCGCAGTACTCCCTCATAGGTTTCTTTAAAAAAATCTGTCGGATCATCATTTACGCTGAAATCAATTCCAACAAAATCCGGCTGATACATCAGCACATCGGATACTGCACGCGCTGCTCCAATCATATACACCTCCAATCATATACGCTTCCAATCATATGACTCATCCAAATCTCAACCCTGTCTTGGTAATTTTTTAACAAGTTTACAGACAATACAACTTTTTTTATTTCTTTTACACAAAATTGTTTATTTTTTCTCTTTCCGATGGTACAATACAAAAAAAAGAATCCTGCTTACAGGTAACGCAAACAGGATCACAGACACCTGTCATTCAAATGACACCACACTATTTTTTAAGGGAGGGTTTCTTATGAATCTGGAAAACATGACAAAAGTTTATGCTCGCAGTGACAGCCGTATTCAGCTCAAAGTAATTCCCGGACATTTCGTGACATCTCAGTCTCACATCACACATTATCTTGATCTCACAACCATGAAATCAAGAACTGCGGAAGCACAGCGTATTGCACACGAACTGACTTCCAATTATGAAGTTTCTACCCCGATTGATACCATTATCTGTATGGATGGACTGGAAGTTATCGGCGCATATCTTTCAGAAGAGCTGACCAAAGCCGGTATTTTCTCCATGAATGCACACCAGACCATTTACGTGATCACACCTGAATTCGGTAATGCCGGACAGCTTATTTTCCGTGATAATTATCAGCCAATGATCAAAGGGAAAAATATTCTGATTCTGAACGGTTCCATTACCACCGGTTCCACTTTGTCCAAAACAATCGAAAGTGTCCTGTATTATGGTGGAATCATCCGTGGTGTTGCAGCTATTTTCAGTCGGGTAGACAGCGTTGCTTCTCTCCCTGTATATTCTATTTTCAAGGCTAAAGATGTCCCTGATTACCATTCCTATCCATCCAACAACTGCCCTCTGTGCCAGAAAAAGCAGAAGATTGATGCACTTGTCAGCAGTTATGGATATTCCGCATTGTAAAATACATGACAGCTTAAGTACCTTCGAAGACAATGCTGAAAGCACCTTCTGGAAGTTTTTTTCAAAAAAATAAAAAGAGGATATCAGAAAACAGACATCTAAAATCATCTGTTTTCCCGATATCCTCTTAATCTTTTAATCCTGTAATCTTTTGATCTTATAGTCTTATAATGCTTTGATCTTTTCAGATTACTTTATTCCGATATTCACCGGCATTTCCTGTTTTTTCTTTGGTCACAGTTAAATCTTCTCCATCTGAGTTTCTGTTTCCAACTTTCTTTTTTCTCTGTTTCATCATCTCTTATGGTAATACTACTTTTGACTCCTCCATAGATGAATCAATATCACTTGTAGAAATTGGTTTTAATATATAAGTATACTCATAAGTCTGGTTTGCAGGAATCTGATATTTGTCCAGTGGTTTAGCACCCCATGAGTTGTCTCCGCCAAGACCCATCTGCTTGTAATTCAGTCTCCAGATCACGCTGTCGCTTTCCGGAAGCAGATAAGAGTGAAGGCTATTTGTCAGTTGCTCAGGTGTGTACTCAAGAGCATTGAACTCAATCGGTGTAGATGATTTTGCAAGCAGTCCGATACCGTCATCATTAGTCATGCTTACCCATCTTACATCTGTACGGTTTCCGGTTTCCTGTGGTTTGATATAATCTACAAAGAAATCTTCCACTGTACTCTGATATAAGCCGACATTGTATCCTGTTTTTCTGTCAATATAGTTCTCTTCCGGTCCACGTCCATACCATGTTACATTATGGAATTCTTTCGGTAATACAAGAAGGTTACCGATTTCAGGGATCATCGGAAGATCTGCACTTCCAGGTGTTAAAGTACTTGATACCTTAACATCTCCTGTACCATATACTGTATAAACCTGCTGCCAGTCGGATTTTTTGCTGGTCGGAAGTTTTGCATTTACAGTGATTACAACTTTGTTTTCTGATTCTGTATCTACGCTGACTTCTGTTATTTTTCTATCTTCACCTGCATATCTCCAGTCAGCAAGTGTATTTGCTGAGAAATATCCCAGGTCACTGTCTGTAGGTGCTCTCCAGAAGTTTGGTGTAGGTCCGTTTTTCAGAAGTTCAACATCCTGATAAGTAAAGGAATCAATCGTTCCGTTTTTCTTATTGAAGTTCAGTGTGAAATCATCACCTGTTACAACTGTAACATCTTCCTGGTCATCTACGCTGAGTGCAGGAATTGCAGTTTCTTCGATCGGATCTGCATAACCTGTATCATACAGTAATGCAATCTGTTCTTTGGCAATTTCATGACCTGCTTCTGCCCATGAAGTATCTTCTTTTAATTCAAAGCTCAGGTTTACAAAGTATTCGGAACCAGTTTTTAATTCCGGCTCTGTAAATGGAATTTCCAGAACTGTTTCTGTAAGTGGTGCAATATTTAACTGATCATCTGTAAACTCGCCGCTCTGGATCGGTTTTCCGTCTTCGATCAGTTCCCATGTACCCTTAAAGCTATTCAGGTTTGTAAACAGATATTTATTCTCAATATTTACTTTTCCATTGCGGATATCTCTGTTTGTAATTCCAATGTTCTGATACAGTTTCTTAACTTCTACCAACTCAGGCTGTGGTGTTCTGTCTGCGGATACAAGACCGTTAGCACAGAAGTTTTTATTGTTTGGATTTCCTTCCGGAATATCCTGCCAGTCACCGCCAAAGCTGTTATACTGTTCTTTGCTGTATGTTCTTTCTGTTGTTTCCTCGAAATCAAGCCATACAACAGCGTCATCATTTGCTTCTCTTGCTGTATCCTTTAACTCATCTGCTGTAAGTGCAGTCTTGTAAATTCGAACATTATCGATCAGACCTTTGAAATTAGCCGGAACGTTTGGATTCTGTGCATCATAAGTTACATCAGCACCGATACCAACTGCATTTCCGCCGCCTGCGATTCCTTTTGCAGATTCTGCTGTTGCTACTTCTACATCATCGATATAGAGCTTCAGTTCTTTTCCGTCAAAGGTACCAGCTACATGATGCCAGTTATCTGCCCAGTCTTCCGGAGTTGGAACAGATGCGGAAACTTTTTCATAAACTCCATTGTTGTCATCCCAGTTGCTGTTGTAAATGTAGAATTCTACATAGTCAGCTGTCTTCTCACCGGTTTCTTCGTCAGTTTCAACCTTTCTCTGAAGACCATAGGATTCTGTACACATCCATTCATCATTACCCTTTGTGATGATCGGGCTTGTCTCTTCTGCTGCTTCTGGTTTTACCCATGCTTCCAGAGTGAAGTCAGATTTTCCTCTGAAGTTCAGAGCCTTATCATTATAGCACTGTGCATATCCGTCTAATGCCTTGCCATCTTTTCCTTCTTCAGAAAGCTCACCCTTAAGGTAAACATCAATGTCTTTTCCTGCATTTGTAAGCATCTGATCTACAGGTGTTTTTTCATAAATTGTCTGATCTACCCAGTCCCAGATAAATCCACCCTGAAGGTTTGGATATGCTTCATAAACATCCCAGTACTCTTTCAGGTTACCAACACCATTACCCATTGCATGTGCATATTCACACTGAAGTGCAGGTTTTGTTCCGTAATTTCCCCACCATACAAGTGGATTTTTGTATTTGTCCATTACTTCTGTATTATTAACACGACGGTACATTCTTGACCATACATCTACTTCCGGAATATCTCTGTCGCCTTCATAATGAACAAGTCGGGTCGGGTCAAGCTCTTTACATAATTTTCCAAGCTCTGCCCAGCAGGATCCATTGTAGGATTCATTTCCAAGTGACCATAAGAGAATAGACGGATGAACTTTACTTCTCTCAATAGTGCTTGTCATTCTGTCTTTACATGCACTGATCCATCCCTCATCGCTCTGTGGAATATAATCATTTACTCCATGAGATTCAATATTAGCTTCATCAATTACATAAAGACCATATTCATCACATAATTCATACCATCTTGCCTCATTTGGATAATGGGAGTTACGAACTGCATTGATATTATACTTTTTCATCAGTTTAATATCTTCGATCATGCTTTCTTCAGTGATGTGTCTTCCACCTTCACCGGATGTTTCGTGTCTGTCTACACCCTTAAACATGATCGGCTGTCCATTAACAATGATCTGTGATTCAGTTGTTCCATTATTAATGATCTCAACTTCACGGAAACCAACATTACATCCTGCTGTCTCCACGATATTTCCCTCTTCATCCTTTAAGGTATATACCAGCTGATAAAGATTAGGATCCTCTGCAGACCATTTCTTCGGATTCTCTACATCTACAGAAAGCTGAAGTTCTGCTTCATTTTCATTGAAAGCCACATCGCCCATGGACTGAGAGAATACTTCATTCTGATCAGCATCAAAAAGAGTAGCTTCTACTGTATATTTCTTAGCTTCATCTTCTGTGTTGTATCTGCGCAGTGTTACTTCTGTATTGATCACTGCATTTTCATAGTTATCATCTAAATCTGTTGTGTAATTAAAGTCAAAAATGGAAGCATCTTTATCTTTACAGAATAAGAATACATCACGGAAAATACCGCTTAAGCGGATGAAGTCCTGGTCTTCCAGATAACTTCCGTCTGACCAGCGATATACCTGTACAGAAATATTATTCTGTTCTCCGGGAGCATTCAGATATTTGCTGATGTCAAATTCTGCTGCTGTATAACTGTCTTCGCTGTAGCCAACAGGTTCTCCGTTAACCCATACATAGAAAGCAGATTCTACACCCTGGAAGGATACAAAAACTTCTTTTCCGTCCCAATCTTTCGGTGTTGTAAAATCTCTTCTGTAAGAACCTACAGGATTATATTTTACAGGCGCCACACCAAGTTCCGGTATTTCCACACCTTCCCATGGCAGACGTGTATCTGTATACTTCGGATGGTCATATCCTTCTGTCTGCCAGTTGGCTGGAACTGTAATATCATCCCAGTTACTTACATCGTAATCGTTTTTATAAAATTCTGTGTTTCGTCCTGCCGGATTCTCTGCAAACTCAAATTTCCACTGTCCGCTCAGCAGCTGATAAAACGGTGAATTTGATTTATCACGTACCTTTGCATCCTCTACCGTCTGGAAAGAGGTAAAGCTTGTATGTGCCTTTTCACGATTTACCTGAAAAGTAGCTCTCTGATCATACCACTCTTCACCCGCAAACTGACTTCCATCCACTTCCTCTAATGCTGCTTCGCCGGAGATTCCGGCTGCACCGGAACCGTCTTTTGTTGCTTCGGAAGCATATACAGCCATGCCACCAGTCGCCATGGTAGCCGCCAGCACAACGCCTATTCCCTTTTTACAAAACTTTTTCATTAGTTACCCCCATACATACTTTGTCATACTTTGTTCTTCTTCATTTTTTGCTGCTTTTGCAATCAATTGCATTCGAAAATTCTCTTAATAGTTTTTCTGTTTTTAAAAAACATATTTTATAAGCGCTTTGCATGACTATATCATTGTTTTGACAATAAGTACATATGATTTCCTTCTGTCTTCTTAGTTTTTCTTCTGTTTTGCACAATTTTTTACGTATTTTTCATTTTATTTTTGTCTATTTATCACATCATTGCTTTGACGCGGTGTTATTCTGTTCTACTAATCTGATAAATCTTCTCATTTATTATCACAGTTTCAGAAAATAATGCAGGCAAGAAAGTCCGGATGCGTGCAGATAAATAATCCTCGATATCTGCAGACACACTGACATTATTTTCATCTTTTCATAGCCGACATCCGTTCTCCGCGCTATAATAGAGCTAACCTAAGTCAATAAAAACAGCAGGAGGAATAAACGCAAATGGTCAATATCCCTATGAAAAGTAAAAGCCCTGTAGACAGCCAGACCGTCCTCTCTTTAAATCAGGAACGTATCCGAAAACCTCTGTCACGTCAGAACATTTCCGAACTTAACAGTCCGAGTTCTGTCAGCAGTTCCACTGACCATCAGACTGCTTCCGGCAGTTCTGTTCACAATCATCCTTCTTTCAGCAGCCCTGTTCACAGTTCTTCCGTTTCCGACAGCTCTGCTCCTGTAAAAATAAGAAATTCCACACCGATAAATTCTGCCCCTGTCAGTTCCAATACTCAGGCAGCTTACTCCACTTCCACATTCCAGAACATTGCCGTTCCGCAATTAAAAAATAAAGTCCGCAAAGGCCAGAAAGTTCCTCTGAATCTTACCGGACATTCTTCCCATATCAATGTCTGCCTTGGGTGGAATACTCTGAATCCGGATTGCGATGTAGACGTATCCGCCTTCCTTCTGGATGATACCGGCAAAGTTCCCGGCGATGACTGGTTTGTTTTCTATGGACAGAAACAAAGCCCTGATAAAAGTACCAGTTTTTCTCTCAGTCAGGGTGCTGACCGTGAGATGATCTCCATTGACCTGTCACGCCTGAGTCCTTCCGTGAGCAAAATTGTTTTTGTCCTTACCATCAATGAAGCATTGGAAAAGCATCTGAATTTCAGCATGATCCAGGATGCCTGGGTTCGTGTTCTGGACAGCCCTTCCGATCAGGAAATTGTCAGCTTCCAGATGGATGAATATTATTCCAATGTCACTTCTATGATGATAGGAGAAATTTATCTGTATCACGGAACCTGGAAATTTAACGCAGTCGGAAATGGTGTCGCCAGAGATCTTGCAGGATTATGTGAATTATATGGAGT
>ENA-OPCZ01001449-OPCZ01001449.1-human-gut-metagenome-genome-assembly--contig:-NODE-1449-length-12337-cov-2.819492_pt1 | contig 12337 bp, 9 predicted proteins | sample MGYA00241566_ERZ501483 | MGnify/ENA primary metagenome ERZ501483 (study PRJEB25962, sample SAMEA1965191) | human gut metagenome | biome: human gut; feature: human-associated habitat; material: faeces... | reverse complement strand
AGTGTTGATCTTACCTTTCTTCAATTCCTTGTTCAAGTACTTCTGAGCGTTGTTCTGACGGCTTTCAGCCAAACCAGTGTTCAATTTAACACCACCATCAGGAGAAGCGTAAGCAGAAACTTCGATGTTGTTCAACTTATAGTTCTTAGTATCACCGTTAACTTCAACGACTTTCTTATTGAAATCTTTCATTTCTGCAGATTTCAATTCGCTAGCGCGAAGGTTAGCCTGCTGAATCAAGAACATAATCTGAGCTTCCTGAGCCTGCTTGATAATACGCTGGAATGCGTCTGGAGCGTAAGCAGCGTTAGCAGAACCTACAGTAGGAAGTTCTGAAGTAGCGATTACACCGTCAGCAATCTTAACTGAAGGGATAGTGTATTCTTTCTTTCCTCTCTTAATCTTGAAATCAAGATAAAGTTCAGATTTAGCCATTTCAGGAACATAGTCGAAATTAGCTTTCATTGTATAAGTACCACCAGCCTTGTAAGCGATAGTCTGGTCGTTACCTTGTACTTTTTCACCCTGGAATGTAGCAGGCTGGCTCTTTGCTTCGCCACCGTTCCATCTCAAAACCGGAGTTACTTCTACAATAGCGTTCTTTTTGAAATACTTTTCAGGGAATTTACCTGTGATAGTAACAGGAACTTTACCACCAACTGCTTCCAGCACTTCTGGATTAGTTGTGAAATAGTCGGATGACAACTCACCCATCTTGCCACAAGAAGAAAGGGCAATGACTAACAATGCCACTAAAGGCAAATACAACTTCTTAATCATGGTTCTTTTGTTATTAGGTTTGTATAAATTAAAATATTACTATTCAAATCTTATATTTGGGGCAAAGATAAGAAAAAGTATATTAGGACTTTATCTTTTAATCTTTTTTTTAGCTATAAAGTCACAAAAAACAGCTTTTATTTGGCCATATAGAGCATTTTAACGGTATTTCACAGCAAAAAGGCGGGTATGCGCAACCACAAAGTCATAAAAGCACGCAACATGTACCCAAGGCTTGTAGTGCCGTGGGTAAAATTATTTCTCCGAGCGATAACGGATATTCCGGGGATGATGCTCCAAGATTTCTTCGCGAAGACGGGTGTTGTCTATCTTGGTATATATTTCTGTGGTACTAAGGTTTTCATGGCCCAACATGCACTGTATGGCGCGAAGGTTGGCTCCACCTTCTAACAGGTGCGTGGCGAATGAATGACGGAACGTATGAGGACTAATGGTCTTTTTCAGCCCTATCATGTCGGCCAACTGCTTAATGATATGAAACACCATGATGCGAGAGATGTTTTTCCCGAGGCGACTTATAAATACGAAGTCCTCATATCCGGGGCGGATGCGCCCTGAAGTTCGAATTTCAAAATAGTCGTTAAGTTCCTGAATGGCTCTTGGCAAAAGGGGTCCCAGCCGCTGCTTGCTTCCTTTTCCAAGAACACGGATAAAGCCTTCGTTAAAATAAAGATCGGACAGTTTAAGGTTGCACAGCTCCGATACTCGCAGTCCGCAGCTATAGAGAGTTTCAAGTATGGCGCAGTTTCTTTGGCCCTCGTTCGAGCTACGGTCTATGCAGGCTATCAGGTTGTTTATCTCTTCCACCGTCAGCACATCGGGCAGATGTCTGCCTATCTGTGGCGACTCAATCAATTCGGTTGGGCCTTGTTCTATATAATCCTCAAGCACCAGAAAATGATAGAACGAACGTACACCCGACAAGATACGCGCTTGCGAGCGAGCACCTATTTCAATATCATGGAGTCCGGCAGAGAAGTGTTCCAAATCGGCCAAAGTAACATCGAGCCAGTCCTTTTTTTCTAACATCAGATAAGACAACAGCTTATCCAAATCGGTAAGATACGCGGCGATAGTGTTATCCGACAGGCCTTTCTCTAATTTAAGATACTGCCTATACTTCATTATTATTTTATTCGTCTCTGCTTTTTCCATTATTTTTCGTATCTTTGCGCCAAATTTCTCACAAAGGTACGAAAGGTTTTATTCTAAACAAGATATAATGAGAATACAAATAATCAACGGCCCCAATATCAATCTATTAGGCAAGAGAGAGCCTTCCATCTACGGTTCGGTATCTTTCGAAGATTACCTTGCGGAGTTAAGAAAACAGTATCCGGAAATAGAAATCAGTTATTTCCAATCGAACGTAGAAGGCTTCATGATTGACAAAATTCACGAAGTAGGATTCGACTACGATGGCATTATCCTTAATGCGGGAGCTTATACGCATACATCCATCGCGTTGCAAGATGCCATAAGAGCGGTACCCTCACCCACCATCGAGGTACACATATCTAATGTACACACCCGCGAAGAGTTCCGCCACAAATCAATGATTTCGTGCGCTTGTAAAGGAGTGATATGCGGTTTCGGCCTCGACTCGTACCGTCTGGCCTTAGAAGCCTTGCTGCATTCGGCACAGGCAAATAAATAAGAAGACAAACAGAAGAAACATTTAGAACTATAACAATATGCTGCTTAAACAAACCAAAATCGTAGCGTCAATCTCTGACCTGCGTTGTGATGTAGATTTTATTAAAGCCCTTTTCGAGGCAGGTATGAACGTAGTGCGCATGAACACCGCACATGCTAACCGCGAAGGCTTTGAAAACCTAATCCGTAACGTTCGACAGGTGTCTAACCGTATCGGTATCTTGATGGATACCAAAGGTCCTGAAGTTCGTACTACTAACAATGCAGAAGGTTCTATCGATTATAAAATAGGCGATAAAGTACGCATCGTTGGTAATCCGGAACAAGACACTACACGCGAGTGTATCTGCGTGTCATATCCTAACTTCGTACGCGACCTTTCTGTAGGTGCACACGTACTTATAGACGATGGTGACTTGGATTTGGTTGTAACCGATAAGGACGAAAACGCTCTTTACTGCGAAGTATGCAACGATGCCACTCTGGGCAACCGCAAGAGTGTTAACGTGCCGGGCGTACGTATCAACTTGCCGTCATTGACTGAAAAAGACCGTAACAACATCTTATATGCTATAGAAAAGGAAATCGACTTCATCGCTCACTCATTTGTGCGCAACAAACAAGACGTGCTCGATATTCGTGCCATCCTCGACGAACACCACAGCGACATCAAGATTATCGCTAAGATTGAGAACCAGGAAGGTGTAGACAACATTGACGAAATCCTTGAAGTAGCCGACGGTGTAATGGTAGCTCGTGGTGACCTTGGTATCGAAGTTCCGCAAGAACGCATCCCTGGCATCCAGCGTAAGCTTATTAAGAAATGTATCTTGGCTCGCAAGCCGGTAATCGTGGCTACACAGATGCTGCACACCATGATTAACAACCCGCGCCCTACACGTGCCGAAGTTACCGATATCGCCAACGCTATCTACTACCGTACAGACGCGTTGATGCTTAGCGGTGAAACAGCTTACGGTAAATATCCGGTAGAAGCTGTAAGCACTATGGCTAAGATTGCCGCTCAGGCAGAAAAAGACAAGATGGAAGAAAACGATATTCCAATTCCATTGACTCCGGAAAACACTAACGTAACAAGCTTCTTGGCTAAGCAAGCTGTACGCGCCACTACTTTGATGCCTATCCGCGCCATCATTACCGATAGCTTCAGCGGACTGACAGCAAGAAACTTGGCGGCTTTCCGTGGTAAATATCCGGTTTTGGCTATCTGCTACAAAGAAAAGACTATGCGTCACTTGTCATTGTCATACGGTGTAGAAGCTATGTACATGCCTGAGAAAGCTAACGGACAGGAATATTACATCACTGCACTGCACAAGCTGATTAACGACGGTACTATTTCAAGAAATGACATGGTGGCTTATCTGAGTGGTGGTAAAGCAGGAACAAAGACATCATTCCTCGAAATCAATCAGGTAGACGACGTATTGAAGAATGAAAACGAATACGTATTGCCTAACCGCAACCGTTATCTATAAACCGAAGCAATATGAAAGAGACGGACGCTCTTGACGAGTATATACTTCAGCATATAGATGAAGAAGGAGATTATCTGAAAGCACTGTATCGGGCCACGCATATTAAATTGCTGCGCCCGCGCATGGCTTCGGGACACCTGCAAGGCCGTATGCTAAAGATGTTTGTCCGAATGATCCGTCCGAAACAGGTGCTTGAGATAGGCACGTACAGTGGATATTCGGCTCTCTGTCTGGCAGAAGGACTTGAAGAGGGAGCAATGCTCCACACGTTCGAGATAAACGACGAACAAGAAGACTTTACTCGACCATGGCTGGAGAATTCGCCCTATTCTGACAAGATTAAATTCTATATCGGCGACGCTTTGCAGATAGTTCCATCAATGGATGTTATGTTCGACCTCGCCTTTATGGACGGAAACAAGCGGTATTATGTGGAGTACTACGAGATGATTCTTGAAAAAATGAACCCCGGAGGATATATCATTGCCGACAATACCCTATGGGATGGTCATGTTCTTGAACCCGAACCGCATCATACCGATACGCAAACCATTGGTATCAAAAAGTTTAATGACTTAGTGGCGGCCGACACACGTGTAGAGAAGGTTATACTTCCGCTGCGCGACGGACTGACCATTATTAGAAAAAAATAAAAGATTATGGAAACAACCAGACAAAACAAGATTGCCCGCCTAATACAAAAGGAGTTAGGCGACATATTCCTGTTGCAGACCAAAGCGATGCATGGCGTATTAGTATCAGTCAGCATTGTCCGCATCAGCCCCGACATGAGCTACGCTCGTGTTTATCTCAGCGTTTTCCCTTCTGAAAGAAGCGAAGAAATCGTGAAGAACATCAATGACAACATGAAAGCTATACGCTTTGAGTTGGGAAACCGTGTTCGCCATCAGTTGCGCATCATTCCTGAGCTGAAGTTCTTCGTTGATGACTCTCTGGATTATGCGGCACACATTGATGAGTTGCTGAAAAAATAACGAACGTATAACGTATATATATAAGGAGGGTGTGTCAAAAAAAGCAATGTTACTTGTATGTTTTTTGACACGCCCTCCATTTTTTAATAGACCATGAACTTTCCCTTTTACATTGCCCGTCGGTACTTGCTTTCCAAGAAATCGCATAATGCCATAAACATCATTTCCGGAATATCTGTATGCGGAGTATCGCTTGCTACGCTGGCACTGGTTTGTACACTCTCCGTGTTCAACGGATTTCAGGACTTGGTTGCCACTTTCTTCACGGCATTCGACCCTGAACTGAAGATAACGGCTGCAAAAGGAAAGCTCATAGATAGCGAAGACTCACGCTTATTGCAACTGAAAGAACTTCCGCAGATAGAAGTGTACTCATTGTCATTAGAAGACAACGTAATGGTACAATATGGTGAGAAACAAGCTATGGCTACACTGAAAGGGATAGAAGACAATTTTGACCAGCTCACTCCTATCGACAGCATCTTATACGGTCAGGGCAACTTGCTGCTGCATGATGAGGTAGTCAACTATGCCATCCCCGGCATACAACTAATGTCTACACTGGGCTGCGGAATACGCTTCCTAGACCCGTTGGAGATTTACGCTCCACGCCGAGGTGCGAAAGTCAACCTTGCCAACCCATCTACGGCATTCGTAACCGGCGACTTGTTCTCTTCGGGACTGGTATTCGCCGTAAACCAAGAGAAATACGACGCTTCGTACATACTTACATCGCTGCAGTTTGCCCGAAAGATATTCCAGACTACTACCGGAGCCACTGCCGTCAACTTAAAGCTGAAGGCAGGAACAAACACCGATGCCGTAAAGAAAGAAATCCAGAAACAACTAGGCGATGATTTCCGCGTACAAAACCGCTACGAGCAACAAGCCGACACATACAGAATCATGGAGATAGAGAAATTCATCTCCTATTTATTCCTCACATTCATCCTGATGATTGCCTGCTTCAACGTCATCGGGTCATTATCTATGCTCATCATCGACAAGCGCGATGATGTGGTTACCCTACGCAACTTAGGTGCGAGCGACAAGCAGATTACACGCATCTTCTTATTCGAAGGCCGACTCATTTCTTTTGCCGGAGCATCTATCGGCGTAGTGCTGGGACTGACGCTTTGCTGGCTTCAACAAGAGTATGGCTTGATATCATTAGGCGACTCCGGAAACTTTATCGTCAACGCCTATCCAGTAAGCGTACATGCCGCCGACGTAGCCATCGTGTTCGTTACCGTGCTGGCTGTAGGCTTCCTTTCCGTATGGTATCCGGTGCGTTATCTCAGCAAGCGACTCCTTAAAAATGGGTAGAAAAATTAATATTCCACATCATTTTTAAGAGTTTAAGTATCGTCTTAAAATCGATAATTTCACTTCCACACAGCTTAAAACAAGCTCTAAAACGCTCGAAATATGTTGTTTAGCATATTTCGCACCCCCATCGTACACATTCAGGTGATTTTTGCACAAAACAAAACAGAATTTCCACACGTCAAAAACACTGCAACCCTACCTTTGCCGTCGAGGTTTACGAAGGAACCTTATTTCTAATTAAAAAACAATAAAAATACTATGATTCGAACAAACGAATTTATGAGAAAGCTGTTTTCGCTCATTCTTGTGAGCATGATCAGCGTATTTGCTTTCGCACAAGCGAGACAAGTAAAAGGTACAGTAAAAGACTCCTCCGGAGAGCCGATGATTGGAGTAAACGTACTTGTAAAAGGTACGACTAACGGTACTATTACCGATTTCGACGGTAATTTCACTATTAACGATGTAAAAGACACCGACGTACTTACAGTTACATACATTGGTTATGTAAAACAGGAAGTTAAAATTGGTGCTCAGAAAGTCATCAATTTCGTGTTAAAAGAAGACACCGAGACTTTGGATGAAGTTGTAGTTGTTGGTTATGGCGTTCAGAAGAAATCGGATGTAACCGGTTCTGTAGGAAGCGTAAAAAGCGAAAACATCTTGGCAAAAGGTGCTACTTCAGTAATGGAGTCATTGCAAGGACAAGTTGCCGGTGTAGACATCTCACAAAGTTCAAGCCGTGCTGGTGAAGGATTCAACATCGCTATCCGTGGTAAGAGTTCTATGGCTGGAGGTTCTCCGCTGTACGTTATCGACGGTGTGGTTTGCGACAACATGGATTTCTTGAACCCTGCCGACATTGAAAAGATTGATATCTTGAAAGATGCTTCTTCTACAGCTATCTACGGTTCTCGCGCTACCAACGGTGTGGTAATGATCACTACCAAACAGGCTGGTACTGCTAGCATGGAAGATGTAAAGGCTAAAGTTTCTTACGATGGTTATTATGGATGGAAGAGTGTTGCCAACATGCCTGAATTCATGAGCGGTGACGAATGGACCAACTATCGTTTCCAGCGTTACACTACATTGAAATCTACAGATGCCGACGGTCATCCTACTTATCAGCTGAAAGATTCAGACTGGAAGGCATTCTGGGGTAACAACAGCCCAAGAATGATGGAAACATTCCTGAACAAGAGCTATCAGGATTGGCCCGACTTGGTTACTACCGACGGACAGCAGCAAAACCACTACCTCAATATTGCAGGTAACGCACGCAACGTATCTTACCGTGTAGGTTTGGGTTATCAGAAAGAAGACGGTATCTTGGCCGACTCATACGAACGCTGGAACTTGAAAGCTGCCGTTGACCACAAGATTAACGACATGTTTAAAGTTGGTGCTTTGGTTAACTTGTCTACATCACTTAAAGACTACGGAAGCAAAAACTCTGTATTGAACGGATTCCGCGCTAACCCATATTGGGAACCTTACTACTGGGAAGGAGAAAACAAAGGTGAATTGATTCTTCAGCCTGCTAAAGACGCTGCCATCTTCCCTAACGGCAACGGTTTCACTTCTACTCTTAACCCGTTGGTTGACCGCCAGAACTCTAAGGACGAGACTCGCCAATACAATGTAATGGGTAACATCTACTTGCAGTTCACTCCTATTAAGGACTTGATCTTGAAAACTACATTCTCTCCTACTTACGACCGCAGCAAGCAGGGACAGTTCTATGGAGTTTACACAGAAAGCCAATACTCATCTAAGAACCCTGATACTGGTGAAAAATATAATAAGGCGACAATCACTAACCTAGACCGCTTTACTTATACTTGGGATACTCAGGCTAACTACATGAAGACATTTGGTGATCACAGCCTCAACGCATTGGCTTTGTTCAGTGTATACAGCTCAACTACCGAAGGCGATGGCATCACTGCTAACGACATGCCGTTCGATGTAGACTGGTACAACACAGGTTCTGCCAAGTTCTTCACTAACGCAGAAAGCTACTACAAGAAAATCACCATGTTGTCATACGTACTTCGTTTGAACTACAGCTATAAAGGACGTTACTTGGCTACTGTATCAAGTCGTTGGGATGGTAGCTCTAAGTTCCAGAAAGAAAACCGTTGGGGTGCATTCCCATCAATGGCTTTGGCTTGGCGTATCAGCGAAGAAGACTTCATGAAGAAATACGACTGGGTAAGCAACTTGAAACTGAGAGCCAGTGTAGGTTTGACCGGTAACAACGCTAACGTAGGTCCTTACGATACTCAGGCTCTTGCAGGTACTAAATATTGGTACAACTTCGGCAGCACACCTGCTACTGGTTACGGTGTAAACGGTATCACAAATACTGCCCTTACTTGGGAAAAGACAAGAGAATTCAACGTAGGTTTGGACTTCGGATTCTTGAATAACCGCATCAGCGGTACTATCGATTGGTACAACAAAGTATCTCGCGATTTGCTTATGGAGCAGATGACTCCGTTGGAATTGGGTTCTTCTACAGGAGCCATGATGAACAACGTAGGTAAAGTTAAGAACACAGGTCTTGAAATTGCTCTTACTACAACAAACGTACAGACTAAGAACTTCTTCTGGAGCACTACATTCTCATTCTCTACTAACAAGAACGAAATCCTTGAGTTGAACGGTGGTAAAGAAGACTTGGTAGCAAACAAATGGTTCATCGGACAACCTATCGATGTATTGTACGACTATGAATACGACGGTGTATGTACTGCCGAAGAAGCTAAAGCATACGCTAACAACTCAGCCATCAAGACTAAGTTCATAGAAGGTGAAATGAAGATTAAAGACCAGCAGCAGCCGGGCGAAGAAGGATATGGAGTAATCGACGAAAACGACCTTGTAGTATTAGGACACGCACTGCCTACTTGGAGCGGTAGCATTTCATCGAACATGACATATAAGAACTTTGACTTCTCATTCTCTATCTACACTAAACAAGGTTGTAAGGTAGCCAGCCCGTTCATGGCTGAATTTACCAACTACAAAGACCGTGGACGTAACAAGCTGAAAATGGATTACTACATCCCGGCAGGAACTCCGGTTCTTAACGCTGACGGTAAAGGCTATACTTTGACTACTGAAACTCACTACGGTTCTTATCCTTATCCTACTAACACCGGATCTAACAACTACGGTGGTGGTATCGGTTGGGGTACTGACAAGCAGACTACTTATGCAAGCAACTCATACGTAGACAACTCATTCTGGAAAGTTAAGAACATTACTTTAGGTTACACATTCCCTAAGACATGGATGTCTAAACTTGGAGTTGAAAGTCTTCGTCTTTACGTAAACGTATTGAATCCGTTCACATTTACTGACTATAAAGGATTCGATCCTGAATGGGCAGACGCTAAGCTGAACGACGGTACAGGTGGTCCAAGCTCACGCACATATCAAGTAGGTGTTAATTTGAAATTCTAAAAAAACAGAAATACAATGAAAAAAATAATATATATCGCAGCTTGCCTTTTAGGATTTGCAACTAGCAGCTGCTCCGACTTTTTGGATCAAGACAACAAATCGGATGTTCCTTCTGGCGACTTTTACAATACTTCGACCGGATTCAACAGCCTGTTGAACTCTACATACTCTTCACTCCGTAGCGTATACGGAGAAGCACCTTGGGTGTTCAGCGCAGGTACCGACTTGTTTGCCGGTGGTAAACAGGGTGTAGACGCTATCGGTTTGTATGGCTCTTCATACAACTCTGCCGACGGTGATGTATTGAAGTTCTACACTGAATGTTTCAAAGGTATACAGCAAGCTAATAGTGTTATCTACTACGGAGGCACTACAGCCGAAACATCTGTTAAGGCTCAGTATATTGACGAAGCTCGTTTTATCAGAGCTTACTATTACTACCTGTTGGTACAGCAATTTGGCGCTGTAGCTCTGCAGCAGCAAATGTTCTCAACCGCCGAAATGAGTCATGCACGTACTGATGCCGCTACTGTATATCAGTTCGTAATCGACGAGTTTACCGACTTGGCTTCTTCTAACTCACACTTGTTGGAACGTAGCCAAACCACTGGCGGAAACTTCGGACGCGCTAACAAGCGTGCAGCTCTTCACTTCTTGGCTAAGACTTACTTGGCTCGCGGATACGAATCATTCGCCGATGCCAACGACTTCAGCAACGCTGCCAAGTATGCAGAACAAGCTATCAACAATGAAGCATTAAGCATTCCGTTCGAAAAAGTATTCAGCATCGACAATGAAGAGAACAGCGAAATACTTTGGTCTGTACAATACAGCTCCGCTTCTCTTGAAGACATCACTAAAAATGGTAACATGCAGCAGTCTATGTTCGGCGTTTACCTGGGTGGAGCCGAAGAAAAGAACAAATATAACGCCGGATATCTTGCACCGACTGTAAGATTGCATCAGTTGTTCGAAAAGGGCGATGGCCGATATGCAGGTACATTCATGCTTGAATTGCATAAATACTACTACGACTATTATACTAGTCCTACAACTTCTCCTATCAAGTTCTTCTACGCTCCTTCATGGATGACAGACGAAGACATCGAGGCATGGAAGGCAAAGACCCCGACTTTCGACGAAAATACTACAGTTATTGTTAAGATGCAGCCGGAAGGCTTAGACCGATTCGGAGCTTCAAACAGCTATGCCGACAAGTGTACTCAAGACTACGGTGTAGCATGTATCAAGAAGTTCGATGATCCTTCATCACCTTTCTCAATGAACGGTAGTACTCACGATATCATCTTGGCTCGTCTTGGCGAAACTTACTTGGTGGCTGCCGAAGCTTATGTTAAGATGAACCAACCAGGCAAGGCTAAAGAAAAAGTTGACGCTGTAAGAAAACGTGCGGCTGAAGCTGGTTACGACTTGTCAGTACCAGAAAGCAAGTTGAGCGGAGAAGCTGGTATCGACTTCATCTTGGACGAACGTGCAAGAGAGTTGGCTGGCGAAATGCACCGCTGGATGGACTTGAAACGTACAGGCCGACTGATAGAATACGTTGCTAACGGAACATATAACGGCAAGACTTGTAAGGGATATAACCACGATAACATCAAGGTTAGCGACTTCCAAGGAACAGACGGAAACTACAAGATTTTACGTCCTATCCCATTGGATGCCATCAACCGTAACAAAGAAGCTGTTGCACAGAATCCTGGATTTTAATAATTAAAGCGATGAGTAAAAATCTAAAATTGATAATCGGAGCTTTACTGTTGCCCACATTCTTGTGGGCACAGAAAAGCCCTTCTACCGAAGCTCTTCAAGACGGTATACACCACTGGAACTTATTGCACCCCACACGTACGTATCACCGCTATGCTGAATCTGAATACGAGAAGATAGCCGACAACCTGATAGGTTATCAGAACGAAGACGGAGGATGGCTGAAGAACATGGACTGGGTAGGCGAACTGAACATTGACTCCGTAAAAGCTACATTAAACGATCACGCTCGCCGAAGCACACTCGACAACCGTAACACGTTCCCCCAGATAGAATACCTGGCCGATACGTATACTTTAACACATAAAGAAAAGTATCGCGAAGCCGCCGAAAAAGGACTGGACTATCTGCTCAACACTCAAAAGACCAACGGTGGATGGAGAGGATGGGATGTAGACGCCATCACTTTCAACGATGACGTTACTACAGGAGCACTTGAACTGCTACGTAACATTCTGCAAGGCGACGACAGCTTCTTGTGGCTGGACAAGAGCTATATGAAACGAATCAAAAAGGCGTATAAAAAGGGACTTGACGTAGTGCTTAAAACCCAATATGTGCAAAACGGAGTAAAGACCATTTGGGCACAGCAGTACGACAACGTAACTTTTGAACCCGTAAAGGCCCGCACATTCGAGCTTCCCGGAATAACCGCATGGGAAAGCACTGAAATCATAATGTTCTTGATGGGAATACAGCACCCGTCGAAGAAAGTGATAGAGGCTGTAGACTGCGCTATAGCATGGCTTGAGAAGAACAAGATTGAAGGCATGAAAGTAGAGCACGTAGCTA
>ENA-OPCZ01001443-OPCZ01001443.1-human-gut-metagenome-genome-assembly--contig:-NODE-1443-length-12357-cov-2.514713_pt1 | contig 12357 bp, 9 predicted proteins | sample MGYA00241566_ERZ501483 | MGnify/ENA primary metagenome ERZ501483 (study PRJEB25962, sample SAMEA1965191) | human gut metagenome | biome: human gut; feature: human-associated habitat; material: faeces... | reverse complement strand
GATAGCCGGAGCCGGTCTTTGCCTCGTCCGCCGTACCTGCGAATTTGTCGCTGCCGGGCTGGAAGAATTCAAGCTTTCCGCACTTGGGACAGACGTAAATTTCAATCTCCATCGCGCCCGCGAAGAGATTCGGCAGGTCGCCGACCCCCCAGCCGGTCTGGCCGAGCTGGAATTTTTCACGCCCCATAAATCGCATCCCTGCGCCGCAGCGCAGGCAGTTGAGCTGATTCGCCATCCTATACCCCCTGTAGGTCGAAAACGGGCGTGTATTCCTCTTTCGCGCTCGAGAGCTCCTGACAAAAGCCGTCGGTCAGGCCGCAGTCGCGCATGTACTGCACCGCCGTGCGGTATTCGCGCTCATTCAAGCGCCGCGCGAGCGCGCCGGTCGAACCGGGCTGCGGCGTATACTGGCTCATGAGCGAAAAGAGCACCGTCTTTGGCGGAAAATGCGTCGAGACATAGTCGATGACACGCTTGGTGTTCTCCAGCTGCCCCGGCAGGACGAGGTGGCGCAGGATGACGCCGGACTTCATCAGCCCGTCTTCGCCGATCTGATATGGTCCGACCTGACGCACCATCTCGTCGATGGCCGCGGCGGCAACTTCAAAGTAGTCCGGCGCGGCGGAAAGCTCGCGCGCGGGGCGCTCCATGGCGTATTTGAGGTCGGGGAGGTAGATTTGCACCTTGCCCTCAAGCGTTCTGAGCGTTTCCACGCGCTCGTAGCCGCCGCTGTTCCACACAACGGGGACGGGAAGCGGCTGATCCAGCGCTTCGAGCACCCAGGGGGTGAAGTGCGTGGGCGTGACAAGATCGATGCAGTGCGCGCCCTGCGAAACGAGGCCTTCCATGATCTCGCGCAGATGTGCCGGCGTAATGACCTTGCCGAAATTCTCGTGGCTGATGCGCCCGTTCTGGCAGAACACGCAGCCCAAATTGCAGCCCGAAAAGAAGATGCAGCCCGCGCCGTTTGTGCCGCTGAGCACGGGCTCTTCCCACATGTGCAGCATCGCGCGCGCGACAACGAGCCCCGCGGGCATGCGGCAGATGCCGCCCGCTTTCTCCGCCGTGCGCTCCGCGCCGCAGCGGCGGGGGCAGATCTCGCAGCGCATCAGTCGCCCGTGCCCTGACCGTTGAAGTCGGGGCCGAGGTCGCCGAGCATCCAGTGCTTGCGGCACAGGCCGATGTACTGATCGTTCGCGCCGATGACGACCTGCGCACCCTGCTTGACGACATGGCCCTGCGCGTCAAAGCGCGCGTTGAACGCGGCCTTTTTGCCGCACCAGCAGATGGTCTTGACCTCTTCTAACTTGTCGGCCATGACAAGCAGCTCGTAGCTGCCGGGGAAAAGGTCGCCCTTGAAGTCGGCGCGCAGCCCGTAGCAGAGGACGGGGATGCCGCAGTCGTCGACGAGATGGACGAGGTATAAGACCTCCTCCTTTGTCAAAAACTGCGCCTCGTCGACGATGATGCAGGCGTTCTTTTTGAGTTCCTCTTCGTCCATCTGCCGCATCTCATGGAAGTAGACGCAGGGATATTCAAGCCCGATGCGCGAGTGCACCATGTGGTCGCCGTCGCGCGTGTCGAGCTGGGGCTTGCAGAGGAGTGTCTTCTGCCCGCGCTCTTCGTAGTTGAAGCGCGCCATCAGCGCGTTGGCCGTCTTGCTCGAGCCCATCGCGCCGTATTTGAAGTAAAGCTGTGCCATGGTCGTTGTTCTCCCTCTCTTATTGCAGCCGCGCGCGAACGAGCGCGGCAAATTTCTTGAATGCGGTGGGGATGGCGGCGGCGTCGAACGCCGCGGCGTCCGCCCAGAATAGATCGTCGGTTTCGCCCGTCACGTCGGCGAAGTAGCCCTTCATATCCCACTCGATGTGGGTGAAGATGTGCTTGGCGCTGCCCGTGGGTTCGATGGACTTTGCCGAAAGCCCCATCTGCGCAAGCGCGAGCGAAACGCCCGCCTCGTCGAGGTTCCCCAAAACGCTCGGGAATTCCCAGAGTGAGGCGAGAAGTCCCGTGTCCGCGCGCTTTCGCAGCGCGGCCTTGCCGTTTTGAAAGAGCAGCAGCACCGTGCGCTCCTCAATCTTGCGCGCCTTTTTCTTCGCGCGCACGGGTAAGACTTCGGTGAGGCCGTTTTTGTACGCCTCGCACATCATTCGCGCGGGGCAGATCTCGCACTTCGGCGCGCCGTTTGGCAGGCATACCGTCGCGCCGAGGTCCATCATCGCCTGATTGTACGCGCCGGGGCGGTTTGCGTCGATGGCCGCATCGAGCCTTTGGCGGAAAAGAGGGCGCACCTTGGCATCCATGATGTCCTCGCCGCAGCCGCTCACACGCGCGGCGACGCGCAGGAGGTTGCCGTCCACCGCTGCGACCGGCTCAGAAAAGTTGATGGACGCGATGGCGGCAGCAGTATATTCGCCGATGCCGGGGAGCGACAAGAGCGCATGATACGACTGCGGCAGCGCGCCGCCAAAGTCGGAGACGACAATCTTCGCCGCCCTTTGGAGGTTCCTTGCGCGCGAGTAGTAGCCAAGCCCCTCCCAGAGCTTCAAAAGCCGTTCCTCGGAAACCGCCGCGAGCGCGGAAACGTCGGGAAGCTCTTCCATGAAGCGTTCAAAGTAGGGGATCACCGCGCCGACGCGCGTCTGCTGGAGCATGATCTCCGAGACCCATGTGCGGTATGGTGTGACGACGCTGCGCCACGGCAGCGTGCGGCCGTTTAAGTCGTACCACGTGAGCAGCGGCGCGGTCAGAGCATTTAAGTTTTCCCAATGTTCTGTCATCATATCATTTGTTGAAGCGCGCGGCGAAGCCGCAGCGGCGGCAGAGTTCTTCGGCGGGCTTCCGCCGGGAGAAGCCCTCGCGCAGAGCACACGCGCGCGGGGAGTTCAGAATTTCGTCAAGCGGCTGAGTGAAGAGGTTCCCCAGCGCCACATCGCCCTCATGATCGAGGCAGCAGGGCACGACCGTGCCGTCGACAAGCACACCGAGCTGGTCGCGCAGGCCGTAGCAGAACTGTGCGCCGGATTCGCCGGCGCTCAGATCAGGCCAGTCGAATTTGCCCGCGCGCTCCAAATACAGGTGGTCGCGCAGAAGAAAGCTGCCGTTTCGCATCTCAGGCCAGTTATCGCCTGTGCGAGAGCGCAGAAAGTCGAGAATTTCGCCGTTGCGCGCGTCCGCGCCGCCATCGTTCCAGAGGCGCAGCGCGACGATGACGCCTTTTTTGGCGGCCTTTTCAGCAAAGTCCCAGACCTGCTCAAGATAGGCAAGCTCCTGCTCGTCCGCGCCGTCGTTGCCCTCAAAACTGTGGAGCGAGACGCTGATCTTGTGCAGGCTTTCGGCGGCAAGCAGCTCGTCGGAACGCTTTTGGAGCAGCGTGCCGTTCGTCGTGATGCAGATCTTCATATCCCACGCTTTGGCGAGGGCGAAGAGCGTCGTAAGCTCAGGGTGCAGCAGCGGCTCGCCCATCACGTGCAGATAGACATACTGCACGTACCCCTCGAGCCGGGAGAGGACGAGGTCGAATTCCTGCGCGCTCATCGTGCGCGGCGCGCGCTTTGTCTTGGGACAGAAGGAGCAGGCGAGGTTGCAGCGGTTCGTGATCTCGACGTAGGCTTTTTTCAGCATCGCGCGGCTCCTTTCATGAAGTCAGGGGATAGATTTAAATATTTTACCATATCCGCGCGATTTTGCAAAGCCTTTTCCCCTTGCGCCGCGCCGCGGCGTCTGCTATGATACTACAAGCAAACTTCCATCCTCCAGAGCGAAAGGAGAAACCGCATGACCGTCACGTTTATCGCCCACAGCGCGTATCTTGTCGAATGGGACAAGTTCTACACGCTCTTTGACTACACCTACGAGCCCGACTACACGGGCGAGCTGCCGGAGCTGAACCCAGACAAGCCGCTGCTCGTCTTCGCGAGCCACAGCCACGAGGACCACTTCGACGCCAAGGTGTTCACACTTTTGGAAAAGTACCCCGACGCGCGCTTTTTCGTCTCGCGCGATACGCGCCTCACCGAGCGCAAGCGGCAATGGCTGAACATCTCCGACGAAGCCTTTGCCCGCACGACTGTTCTGCGGCCCGACAGCATCCTGCTCACCGACGTCGCGGGCGAGGATTTGAGCATCCGCGCCATCAAGTCGACGGACATCGGCAATGCCTACCTTCTGCGCTGCGAGGGGAAGATGGTCTACCACGGGGGCGACCTCAACTGGTGGAACTGGGAGAGCGAGGGCAAGGCTTACTGCAACAACATGACCGTCCACTACCATGCGGCCATTGAAAAGCTCGCCTCCGCCGTGCGCAACGAGGCGACGGACAACAACATCGCGCCCGAGATCACGGCGGCGATGGCGCCGCTTGACCCGCGCCTTGGTGAAGGCAGCGAGGGCCTCGGCATCGAGTATCTGCTGAAGAATGTGACAGTGCAGCACGTTTTCCCGATGCACATGTGGAAAAAGTATGAGGTCATCGACCGCTACATCGCTGCGCACCCGGACGAAAAGGACATCATCGCGCGCATCACGCGCGACGGTCAGCAATTCGAGATTTGAAAATAAAAAGGAAAGCGCCTTCCGCATCGCGGAAGGCGCTTTCCCGTTCGAAGGGGATTTGTGGAGAAAAAACACTGACGTATTTTTTACTGGCTCACTGCCGTGAGAGGCATTTTGAGGATCTGACCGACGAAAATGACCGAGGGGGACTTGACGGTGTCCTTATTCAGGTCATAGATCTCAGTCCAGCGGTTGCCATTGCCGAGCTGCTTGCTGGCGATCTTCCACAGACTGTCGCCGGAGACGACGGTGTAGGTGTCGCTGCTCGCGGGCTGGGAGGGCTTCTCAGGCTGCGTGGGCTGGGTGGGCTCGGCGGAGGTGCCGTTGCTCACAAGCGTGGTGCGCGGGTCATTGCCCGTGTAGCGGTAGAGCGGGAAGTTCATGGTCGACTTGTCGTAGTCGATCTGCTTGTACTGGTAGAGGGAGCCGTCGTAACCGTTGGAGTCGGTGACGTCGGGCTCGCAGAGCATCGCGATGACGTTGCCCGCGACCTGATCCATCGGGAAGACATAAGCGCCGCTGGCGAAGGTCACGTCGGCCGCGTCGCGGAGACCGGCCTCAATGCCCTTGGCCTTGTCGTTTTCCATGTACTCGCCGATGTAGTAGTATTGCTGGAGAGAGGCGGTCGTACCGGCATTGAGCTTGTAGTACTCCGCGCCCTGGTTATCCATGATGTAGAGTATCTTGTCGATGTTTGCCGCGTCGGCGGGGATGACGTAGGCGGTCGGACGGGTGCGGCCGCGGGTGATGGTGTCGTTCAGGGACAGGGCGGTCGCCTTACCGGCTTTCTCCGTGCCGTCCATGGTATACTGGACGCGCGTTGCAGTGTAGTCGGTCATCGTCTTGCCGGACTTGGTCTGATAGAGGGCGAGAATATCGCTTTCATCATAGGTCTTGCCCTTGGCAACGACGTCGGCACGGGCGGCGGCGACGGTCTTGATGATCTCGTCGGCGTGCTCGGCAGTGTACTTGATGTAAGAGGTAGCGGCGGTCTCCTGCGAGAAGACGCGGCGCTCAAAATTCTGGCGGCCGGCACCGATGCCGCGGGTCTCGATCAGGAAGGAAAGCGCGTTGTAGAGGCCAAAGTAAGCGCGGCCGATGGGGTTATTGACGGTCGTGCCGTAGTGATAGACGCGAAGGCCAGCCTTCTCGGCGTCGGCAAAGGCATGCTTGGCCATGTCAAGACCGATCTTGGTCACGGCGGGATCGTCGTTCAGGCTGGTGGCGGGGGTGGTTTCAAGGTCGTCGGCATTGTTCATCATGCCGTCCTTTGCACCGTAGAACGTGAACTCGTGCGTGTCGATGACGACCTCGCTCATGAACAGACGGTAGGCGGTGTGGAGCTGCGCGAGCTCGGCTGCCTTGAGGGACATGTGGTCGCGGTTCATATCAAAGCCGTCGTAGGTCGCGCGGCTGAAGAGGTAGGAACCGTCAGGATTGATGCGGGGAACGATGACGATGTTGACCTTGTCGAGCAGCGCCTTGTAGGCGGGATCGTTGACAAAGTTGTCGATCATCACGAGCGCGCCTTCACCGGCGGCGGGCTCATTGGGGTGGATCTGCGCCTGGTACCAGATGTTGACTTTGCCGTTGCTCTTGACGATCTTGGCGGCCTCAGCGAGCGTGGCGTTCGCGGGGATCTCGGAGGTGGTGAAGACGGCGAGCGGCAGATCGTACTTGTAGTTCGGAGTCGTACCGGCAGAGTAGAGATGCATAACGTCGGAGGACTTGTCCATCTTCTGCAGGAAAGCCATCATCTGGTCCTGAGAGGTGAACTCGTTGGAGGCATGATCGCCGGTGAAAGCGGGCGTCGTGTAGCCCTGCGGAGCAACGGTGAAAGAATCGTTGATCTCCTCCGGCCAGAAGATGAGCATGCTGTCGCGGGCATCCATCTTGTAAGAATCGGGGGCCTTTTCGGGCTTGATGGTCGGCTCATAGCCGCTGCCGCCGAGCTTGCCGCCGATGACGGTGAGCTTCTTCACGCCCGCGGTCAGGTCGGCCTCGGTCACGTTGAAGAGCTGGAGAATGTTATAGTAGCCCGTGCCGTGAACGTGGTAGGCATAGGTGCCGGCCTCGGTGACAGCGTAGCTGCCGTCGGACTGAGGCTTGACGGCTTCGAGCTGCTTGAGGATCTCTTCCTCTGCGGCGTAGCCGTTTGCGGGGTAGCCCTTGTAGACTTCGATGCTCAGGCCGGTGTGGGATTTGTAGTTGGCGGAATAGTCAAATTCCAGTTTTGCGCTTTTCTCTGCTGCGATCGTGCTGGTCATCAGCATTGTGACGACCATCGCGAGAGTCAGCAGACAGCTCAGGGATCGCTGCATCATTTTTCTCATAGCTTCTTTTCTCCTTCTTAAAAACTGTCGGTACCGGAACATCATGCACAAACGGAAGAGAAATTACCCGTTAATTTCTGTTGACAATACCGATTCAGATAAGTAAACTGTAACTATTAAAGTCGCCTTTAAGTCAATAGGTTTTCGCGCGGTCATCTTAACAGTTTTTTGAGGAGTTTTTCGTATGCCTTATACAATCGGCGAAGTGGCACGCATGATGAATATTGCCCCATCGACCCTGCGCTACTATGAAAAGGAGGGGCTGCTGTCTCTCGGTGTGCGCGCCAGCAATGGGCAGCGAACGTACACAGACGACGATATTGCAACGCTTTCGATCATCGAGTATCTCAAATTCTGCGGTCTTCCGCTCAAAGAGATCCGCTCGTTCCTGCCGCTTGTTCAGCCCGGCGGAGAGACGCTGGAAGCGCGCCGCGCGATCATGGCCAAAGAGCGGGACAATGTCCTTGCGCAGATCGCGGCGCTGCAAACGAAGCTTGAACGGCTGGAATTCGGCTGCTGGTATTACGAGACTGCGCAGCAGTACGGATCGGTGCTGCCGCTGTATGAATTTTCAGAGGAATGCTTTCCGCCGGAGCACCGGAATGTTCTGCGCGAGGGCTTTCGCCTTCCGCTCACGCATGTGCGGGCAAAGCTTGAATGGTGAAGTAAAAAAGGAGTCCTGAGACGCATGGTCTCAGGACTCTTTCTGTCATGGCTTTATTTTTTCCTGTTCCACGGGTGGTACTGGTACGACTGCTCCTCGCTCATGCCGAAGTAGCGCAGATCCGTGCGGCCGTACTGGTCGCCCCAGGTGACGTCGATGTGGTACTGCGTGCCATCGAGCGTTGCGAGCGTCCAGATGTGGCTGTCGTTAAAAAGCGAGGTGCACTCGATGCCCTCGAGCTTCAAGAGCAGATTGTAAGCGCCCGTGTAGCCGTCGCACACGGCAAGACCGCTGACAAGCGCGCCGTAGGCAAGATGGCTCGCGGAATCGTCTGCGGCGGCGTTATCGTAGCGGCAGTGGTCGCACAGCCATTGAAAATACGTGCGCGCGATCTCATACTGGCTCATGTCGTAGCTCAGCGTGCCGCTTTCCCAGAGCGAGTCGTGGACCTTGATCGCGGCGGCGAGCGCCTTGGCGCGGTACGATTCGAGCGTTTCGTCCGTACAGGCGGTGGACGAAAACGTGAGTACGACCTTGCCCGTCGAATACGAGCGGCAGGAGACGGCGTTGTACATCTGCTCGCAGTACGTCTTGACGCAGGAGGTGAACGCCTGCGTCAGCGCGCTGGCGGTGGCGGTGGTGAGCGCCTTCGGGTAGTTCAGCGTGATCGTGTGCTCGCCGCGCGCGAGCATATTGCGAACCAAACCGTCGATGGCGGCGGTGTCCTTGGCAGACGTCGGGAGCGACGTGCTTGCCGGCGCTTTGACAAGGCTTGCGAGCGTCGCGTTTTTGACGGAGCGATACGGCGCGACCGTCCACGTGAGCGTCAGGCGCGCTTCGGGCTTGACCACGCGCGTCAAAAGCGCCGCGATCTCCGCGCGGCTGACGCTGCGGTCGGGGTAAAAGCTGCCCTTTGCGTCCATGCCGGAGAGCAGCCCGCGGCGGTACATCAGAAGTATTTCACTGCGGTAGGGCGTTTTGTCCGTCACGTCGGCGATGTACTCGCGGCTCGCGTAGGCCGAGGTGACGAGCGAGGCGTTGGGCTCGGTGTACCATTCCTCCGGCACGGCGAAGGCAAAGATGCCCGCCATCTGCGCGCGCGACGCGGGCAGGAGGTAGAAGCCCTCGAAGCTGTTGTTGAGCAAATTCTGGCTCTTCAAGTACGAGACATACGGCGCGTACCACGCCTCATTCTCCTTTGCGGCGGGGATGACCGCGTCGCTGCCGGTCGTGTAGATGGCGCGCAGCCGCGCGGCGATGGTCAAAAGCTCGGCGATCGTCACATTGCCGTTCGGCGCAAAGGAACTCTCACTGCGGCCGTTCAAAAGCCCGTATTCATAGGCCGAGACGACCGGGGGGGCGAACCAGTCGCCGTCTTTCACGTCGGCAAACTGGCCCTCGTAGACGCGAAGAAGCACGAACGGGGCGCTGTCTTCGCTCGTCGTCTCCTCCTGTGCGGGAGCGGCAGTGTCCTGCGCGGGCTCCTCGCTGTAAGCAAAGGCGCTGATGCTCAGCGCAAGTGCGAGCGCCGCAACAAGCAGCGCAAAGCGGAACTTCATGGCGTTTGCTCTCTCTTTCTCACATTCTCAAAATTTCACGGGGATCACGGGACTAAAATGTTCTGTTCGTCTGCGGTGATGTCGGCGACATAGGGGTTGAGCATCGAATTCGTCATCTCGAGCACCTGCTCGGGATAGAGCGTGTAGAAGGACTTGCCATTGTACCAGCCCGCGCCGTCGCCGGGGAGCGTGGCAAAGCTGATGGCGTCCGTCCCGCCCATGGAGAGCGCCTGGTTGGCGAGCCACACGAGGTTGCCGAGCGTCAGGTCGGTCTTGACATATTTTAAGAACGTTTCCGCCATCGCGGGGACGTTTTCAATCTTCATGAGTTTTTGCGCCACGGTCTTCAAAAACGCCTGCTGCGTGCCGATGCGGCCGATATCCTGCCGCCCGCCGTAGGCGGGCTTATCCTTGTCGGAGTTGTGGCGGAAGCGCACGACCTCCATCGACTGCTGACCGCTGAGATGCTGCAATCCCTTTTTGAAGTGAATGTGCAGATCCTGATAGGGGTCGTCGTAGTCCATGTCCTCGGGCACGTCGAAGTCGACGCCGCCGATCTGGTCGATGAGCGCGATGAAGCCCTTTAAGTCGACGGAGACGTAAAAGTCCACGGGAACGCCGAGCATATCTTCAATGTTGCTGCGCAGCTTTTCCGTGCCGCCGTTATTGTAGGAGGAATTGAGCCTGTGGCCGTTGCTCATCAGCGTGTCGCGCGGCAGGCTGACGACGTCGATCTTCTTGTTCTCCGCGTCAAAGCGCACGAGCATGTTCGTGTCGCTGCCGCCGGCGTCGTTGTCCACACCGTAGGCGAGGATCGTATAGCAGTATTTTTTGCGCTCTTTGCCGTTAGAAATGGTTTGAATGGCGTCGCTGTCCTCCGCCGTGCCGTCCTGCTGCGTCTGCTGGTCCTCGTTGTCCGTGACGGGCTCGGGCGCGCGCACGACGTACTTGACCGTCGCCACGACGGCCACGGTCAGGAAAAGAAGCGACAGAAGCGTGACGACGACGCGCTCGCCGCGATTTGCGCGTTTCTTCTTTTTCTTCGGCCTGCGGCGCGGCTCGCTTTCGCGGCCGATGCTTGGCTCGTAATAGTCCTGTTTTCTCATCTTGTTGCTCCGTTCTTTTTTCTTTCGGTTTACAATAACGGTATTGTACCCTGCACGGCGGAATTGCGCAAGAGTAATTTTGCCGCGCAGGAGTCACACTCTTATGTTAGACGCAAAAAGTCGAAAAAAGTTTCAAAATCCCTTGTATTTTTTTCGCGTGGCCATGCCGCCGCGGATGTGGCGCTGGGCCTTGTTGACCTCCAGCACCTCTTTGACCTGTAAGTATAGGCTGCGGTTGAACTGCGGCAGGCGGTCCTGCAGGTCCTTGTGCACGGTGGACTTGCTCACGCCGAACTTTTTTGCCGCGGCGCGCACGGTGGCGCGGTTTTCGATGATGTAGGCGGCCAGCGCGCAGGCGCGCTCTTCCATGTTACCCTTCATGCAGCACACTCCTGACTCATGTTGCTCCATCTATATGCGTGCAGAAGGGGAATATGCGCATCGGGAATGAATACGCGGCAAAAACGTTGTGCAAAGCGGTTCAGGCGTGTTATAATTTCTCTGTCTACACCGAAGACGGTACAAACGAAACGACAGGGAGGTCCTGCATGGAAAATAAACTCATCCGCAGCAAATACTTTTTATACCTGACCGAATTTTTTGCCGGTATGTCCGTCATGGCGGTCGAGCTCGGCGCGAGCAGGCTCATGGCCCCGTACTTCAGCTCGTCGCAGATCGTGTGGACCGTTATCATCGGCGTCATTATGATCGCGATGGCCATCGGCAACGTCTGGGGCGGCAAGCTCGCCGACAAGAGCGCGACGCCCGATAAGCTCTACCGCCGCCTCATCATCGCGGCCATCTGGATCGCGCTCATCCCGTTTGTGGGACGGTACCTGATCGCGGGCATCTCGCTGCTGCTGGCGCTTTTTGTGACGAAAAACTTCCTCGTCTGGGCGGCGCTCGCGGCGTGCCTTGTGATCTTCGCGTTCCCGTGCGTGCTGCTCGGCACCGTCACGCCGTCGCTCACGCGCTTCACGGTCGACAATCTCGACGACACGGGCAAGACCGTGGGCAGGCTCAACGCGCTCAACACCATCGGCAGCATCATCGGAACCTTCGTGCCGACGTTTGTGACGATCCCCGCCGTCGGCACGGCGGCAACGTTTTTGATCTTCTCCGGTGTGCTCGCGGCCATCGGCATCGCGTACTTCGTGTTCGAGAAGAAAAAGAGCGCGCCGGGGATCATCTCCGTCCTTTTGATCGCTGGACTGTGCTTTGCCCTGCCGTCTTACAGCTTCGCCTTCTGGCAGAGCGACATCACGCTTGAGGACGAGTCCATCTACAACTATTTGCAGGTGCAGGACGACGCGAAGCGCACGACACTCTCGACGAACGTGCTCTTCGGCGTGCAGAGCGTGCAGGTCAAGGGCGACGCGCTGACGGGCATGTACTATGACTACGCGCTCGCCGCGCCCTGCATGGCGGGCATGGACGGCACGGACAACGAAAACCGCAGCGTGATGATCCTCGGCATGGGCTCTGGCACGTACGCGAGCTACTGCACGCGCTATTTCCCCGGCGCGGGCGTGCAGGGTGCGGAGATCGACAAAAAAATTGCCGGCATCGCGAAGGACTACTTCGGACTTCCAGGCAGCGTGACCGTCGCGGTCGAGGACGGGCGCACGTACCTTGCCGCGTCGAAGGAGAAGTTTGACGTCATCATGGTGGACGCCTATCAGGATATCACCATCCCGTTCCAGCTCTCGAGCGTCGAGTTTTTCAATGAAGTGCAGGCACATTTGAAGCCGAACGGCGTGATGGTCGTGAACCTCAACATGACGTCCGCGGAGAACGGCTCCATCAACGAATACCTCTGCGACACGATGGCGAGTGTCTTCCAGCACACCGTCACCGCGCCGGTGAAGGGCAACACGAATACCGAGGTCTTCTGCACGAATGCAGACGACTGGGAAGAGACGTTCCTGCGCAGCATCGCGAATCTCAAGGACAGCGACTACGCCGACATGATGCGCACGGTGTACTCCAAGCTCACGCCTTACGAGGGCGGAAGCTGCATCCTGACGGACGACAAGGCCCCTGTCGAGGTGTTGGGCATGCGCGTGCTCGACGAGCTCATCGGCGATGAGCTCAACTACTATAAAGACGAGCTGAGAACCGGCGGCCTGTCCGCGCTGATT
>ENA-OPCZ01001432-OPCZ01001432.1-human-gut-metagenome-genome-assembly--contig:-NODE-1432-length-12467-cov-2.657025_pt1 | contig 12467 bp, 10 predicted proteins | sample MGYA00241566_ERZ501483 | MGnify/ENA primary metagenome ERZ501483 (study PRJEB25962, sample SAMEA1965191) | human gut metagenome | biome: human gut; feature: human-associated habitat; material: faeces... | reverse complement strand
GAATTATGCGCGCAGCGGCCTGCAATCCCCCTCTAAAATGAAAGGGAACGGCTTTGCCGTTCCCTTTCATTTTAGAATTTGTACAATACTGTCGCCACCTGCGCTCTCGTCATCGCGCCGTTGGGGCGGAAGCTGCCGTCGCTAAAGCCCGTGAGGATTCCCATCGTGCTGAGCGTGCTCACATACTCCGCCGCCCACGCCTGGATTGCGCTGCTGTCGGTGAACTTGAGCGCGCCCTGGGCGTAGCCCTTTTCGGTCAGGCGGCCGAGCATCGTCACCGCCTCCTGACGGCTCACGTTGGCCGTGGGGTTGAAGTAGAGCTTGCCCGAGCCGTCGGAACTGCCCTTGATGATGCCGAGCGAGTACATCGCCTTCGCGCCGTTCAGCGCCCAGGATGCGATCTCATTCGTATCGGCAAACGGGAGCTGCACGGAGGAATAATCCTGCGAAGAACCTAAGTAACGCGCGAGCAGCACGGCAAATTCCTGACGGCTGATGTTCGTATCCGGCAGGAAGTTACCGTTCGAACCGTTCGAAATGCCGCTGCGCTTGAGGTACGCGACCGCGTCGTTCGCCCAGTGGTCCTTCATGTCGGCAAAGGCCGGCGTCGCGCTCGACGTACCGGCGTTCACGCCCGCGCGGCTCAGGTTGCCGCTCGCGTCGCCCGCGACCACGCTCACGCGGTGTTGTGCGCCGTCCGCCGCGGGAAGCGTAATGCTCAGCGCGCCGCTGGACTGGTTATAGGTGTAGGACGTGTAGCTCTTGCCGTCGTAGGTCACGCGAATGGTCGGGATGGCCGCGCCGTCGATGTCATCTTTCACCGTGCCGGTCACAGTGTTGCTCGCCGCATTGTACTGGAGCGAGAGCTTCGGCGCGGCCGTGTCGGTCAGGCCGCCGTAGGAGAGCACGAGCTGGTCAAGGTACACGGCGCTGATGAGCTCCGCGTCCGAAGAGACCGTCATGCCCGTGATCGCGGTCGCCGCGCCGAGGTTCGCCGTCAGGAGCTTCCAGCCGGAGAAGTTGAGAGCTCCCAGGTTCACGCTGCCAGTATCCGTCACCAGCGCGAGCTGCGCTCCGCTATTGTCGCCGTAGGCCCAGAAGTTGAGCTGGTCGTAATTTGAAGGAATGGCATAGTTGAGGCCGATGTAGGCGTTGCCCTCGCTGCCGGTCGCATAGTCAAGCCGTGCGGAGGCGTAGCCGTTGTGCACGCGGGTCATCTCACTGTTGTAGGAGAGCATCGCACGCGTGCCGGTCGCGGTCGCGAACGAGGTCTCAAAGCCGTCGAGCGTGCGCAGGGCGCGCGCCGTCACCGTCACAGGGACCGTCACGGAAATGCGGCCGAGACTCGCCGTCACGCTGCCGCTGCCGATGCTGCCGGACGCCGTGAACACGCCGTTTTCGATCGTGCCGACATTCCCCTGCACGGTCCAGGTAAAGCCCTTGTTGTCGCCGAGCACCGGCAAATGGCGGTACATCGCCGAGGCGGTCAGCGTCGCCGTCTCGCCCGCGCTCACGGTGATGGCGCTCACGGCCTTGCCGTTCTGCCGGACGCTGATGCTGTCAGGCTGCGTCACGACCTCGATCTCAAGCTCTGTGCTCGCGCCGCCTGCGCGCGCCGTCACCGTCACGGTTCCAGATTCGGGTGCGGTCAGGATATCACCCTCGATCGTGCCCCTGTCGGCGCGCAGCGTCACATCCTGCGAGGACATCGGGATATAATTCGTGTCAAGCGCCGTCGCGGTCAGCTTGACCTGCGCGTTCGGGAGCACGCGGGTGCTCTCGCTCTCAAGATACACATGGCCCACGGAGTTCGTCGGGCGGCTGTCCGCCACTAAGAAGAGGTGGTTCGTCACCGCGCGCTCGCTGCCGCCGGAGGGCTTGTTCACAAGAGAAACCGTCGTGCTGTCGGGCTGCGTCGCGACGAGCGCGGTTGAGCCGCCGCCGTCCAGACTCAGCGCCGTCACGCAGCCGAGCTCGATCATGCGCTCGGCGACCTGCGTCAGCGTCGCGCCGATGGAATAGCCGCTCTGGCGGCCGTCGATCGTGTACATCACGAGCGAGCCGTCGCGCTTGAGGCCCACAGCCGTGCGCGGCGCGCTGCCGTTGACAAGGCCCGCGCAGACCTGACCGTTTTCGACCAGCTGATAGAGCGCGCCAATCATGTTCGTCACGCCGTTCCACTCGCTGCTGCTCGCGCTGACGGAGACCGTGATGCGGTCGCCGACCTGAAGCGCACGCATGGAGGCCAAATAGCTCTCGCTGGACTTGAGGTTGACCGACAGCACATACTGCCCCTTGCCGACGGCGGTGTCCACGCCGTTTTCGACAATGTTTTCGACCCTGAGCGTCAGCTCCTCGCCGATGCCCAGCTCGCCGCGGTCCACAGAACAAACGATATCAAGGCCCGGCTCGCTCGTGCCGATCGTGCCGCGGGCATTGAAGCTGTCGTCATACAGGAAGATGCCGAACGACGTCTGGCGGACATAGTTCATGGCCGTGATGCCGAACGTGCTGCCTCTGTCGGTCTCGGCGTTGATGCGAAGATTCGGCTTGCCCATCACCGCCGTGCCGTCATCGTAGAAGCCGAGGGCATAATAGCTGCCGGAGATGTTGCGGAAAACGCCCTCGCTCATCACGCTGCCGAGCGCGATGCCGTTGGCGGTGTCGTAATAATCGCCGTTGATGCCCGCGACCACGCGGTAGCCGTCGGCCTCCAGCGTGCGCGCTGCTGCCGAGACGGTCGAGAGCTGCGTGCTGTAGCTGCCGCTACTCACAATGGGCATCACGCTGCGGTTCGGCTCATAGACGACGTAGTTCTCCTGACGAAGGTCGGAGTGGGTATTGCTCCAGAACGTACCGGCGTTGAGCTCGGTGCGCTCATTGACCTCAACATTTGAGCTCGTCAGATCGTCGCCGAGCGCGTCAGACGCGAAGGCGTTGAGCGGAGCCGCCGCCAGCACGACTGCCAGCGACAGCGACAAAAACTTACGGATGATAGATTTCACGATTTGCCTCCTTGCTGAAAATGCCTTGAATTGGTAAACATAACACAGTATAGCAGATACCCTGCCATAAGTAAAGACGCGAAAACGCGGAAAAAGTTTCCACTTTTTTCGCAAAATTTAGAGGGAAAACGCTTCGAGCACCCGCACGATGACGGCGTTTGACACTAGAAAGCCCTGCGGCGTCAGCCGCCAGCGGCCGTTTTCCTTTTGGGAAAGGCCGTGGTGCGCGCACTCTTCGAGCACTGCCTCGGCGTCCCGCGTGTCCTCCTTGAGCGCCGACAGGTCGAGCCCCCGCGCGGTGCGCAGGGCAAGCATGACGCGTTCTTCTTCGCGCTCGCGTTCCGCGGGGCATGCGCTTTCGGAAAGGTGCTCCTCACCCTTGATGTAAGCATTCAAGTCGCGCGCGTAGGCGAAGCGCCGCCCGCCGAAGTCCGAATGCGCGCCAGGACCAAAGCCCAGATACTCCTGCATCGTCCAGTATTTGAGGTTGTGGCGCGACTCGCGCCCGGGACGCGCGAAGTTCGAAATTTCATACTGCGCGTAGCCCGCCTTTTCGAGCAGCTCGACCGTTGCAAGGTACTCCTCCGCCTGTTCATCGTCGTCGGGGATGCGCAGGGCGTCTTTTTTGCGGTCGAGCGGCGTGCCCTCCTCGATCTTGAGCCCGTAGCAGGAAAGGTGCTCAGGCTCAAGAGCGATGGCCGCTTGCAGGTTTTCCCGCCAGTGCGCCATTGTCTGCTCGGGTAGGCCGTAGATGAGATCGAGGCTCACATTGTCGAAGCCCGCCGCGCGGGCGGCATGTACGGCCTCAACCGTCTCTTTATGCGTGTGGACGCGCCCGATCAGGCGCAGCTCGTCGTCGCTCGCCGACTGCATCCCGAGTGAAATGCGGTTGAAGCCCGCTTCTCTGAGCTGCCGCAGTGCTGATACCTCCCGCGTGCTGTCGGGATTCGCCTCGGTCGTGATCTCAGCGTTTTTGTCCACGCGGTAATGGGCAAAGACCGTCTCTAAAATGCGGCAGAGCCGCTCTGCGCCGAGGTAGCTCGGCGTGCCGCCGCCAAAGTAGATCGTGTCAACGGTATGGCCTTTTGCCTGATCCGCCCAGCGGATCAGATCGCGCTGCAAAGCCGCGGTGTAGGCGTCCATCTTCTCCTCCGAATGAGGAAGCGAGTAGAAGTCGCAGTAAATGCACTTCGCCTTGCAGAACGGGATGTGGAGATACAGTCCCAGCGGTCGCATCGCGTCAACTCCTTTGCAAAAATGTCCTCGCCCATTGTAACACAAACCTCGCCGCGCGCAAGACGGTATCGCGCGGATATTTCGTCCATTTCCCGCAAACACTACGACAAAAGGAGTGATTCTTCATGGATATGACGCCGCAGGAGTATCAGGAGTATGTCAAGCGCCTTGCGCCCAAATCGCCCATTTTCAAGGATACCGCCTTTGCCTTTTTCATCGGCGGCGCGATCTGCGCGCTCGGCCAGCTCATCCAGAACGGCTTTCTCTCGCTCGGCCTTGCAAAGGCGGACGCAGGCACGGCGACCTCGATCTGCCTCATCTTCCTCTCCGCACTTTTAACAGGCTTAAACCTTTACAATTCCATCGCGCGCTTTGCCGGGGCCGGCACGCTCGTGCCGATCACGGGCTTTGCCAACTCCGTCGTCTCCCCCGCCATCGACTTTAAGAGCGAGGATTGACCTATAATAGACATACAGTCGGTTCTATGGAGTGAGTATGCTGATTTAGTCCAAAATCAAAGCTTCCTCCCGACTTATCATTTGCACGCATTCACCTTAAATGGTGGGTGCGTGCTTTTTTTGTTTTCAATGCATTTTCATAATACCTCATCAGCCTATTTTAGTCGATGGGGAAATTTTTCTTTTTTGAAGGGTGGTCAAAAGGGGTGCCATTTCTACATTCATTACGAGAGGTGCATTCGAGGTGTTTTATGACTTGCCGACCGCAGACTCTCAACCTGTTACCACAGCACTGTACCTTGAAAACCGAATACGATTCCAAGACATCACCGTGTTCGAGCCACTATGAGCAAGTGAAAGGGGCCTGGTCAAGCTCCATTGCGACGACAGCACGGGAAAATAATGGTACACTCGTCCGGCTAGGTCTCAAACCGAGGGACGACGCACCCACAAGCATGGGCCGAGGCTGAAATGCCTGTGTCCCCCTGACCAGGGGACTTGGAATCGACTCTATTTACAACTCTGTCAGGAAGGAGGTGTATGAGATGAACTGCACACAAAAACAACAGTTGGTGTGCTTTCCGAAGGTAAGAGTTTATAAGCCGTGGTTCCGACACTTCAATGATCACAAGGATTTCCGGAACGAAGGAACTGTCCATCTATTCAGTCTCATGGCGCTCTTCAGCTACGCTAATTTTCGATCCAATGAACGCGTGATCAATGACGACCGATATATGGAGGCACCGGGTCAGTGGATCTGCAAACTCGGGGCATTGCCCAGAATCCTTCGAGTCCACTCCAAGACTCAGGCGCTTGAGCTGATGGAGTACTTCGAGAATCATGGATTCCTTACCTTTGAGATCTTGGATGAGGAAAAGGAAATACTCCGCTTCACGATTGCCGATTGGAAAGAGCACTGCACACACCTACAGTATAACTATTACAGCTATAAAGGATCGGGATTCTTTTTCTTCCCGCTGCCTGTCGGCAGACTGCTTCTGAAGACTGCACGAAAGGAAGTCGGAATTGTATTCAGTGAATTGGACGCCATCATGGATATGTGGCTCCACACAATCCTGAATGACCCTAAAGTGCGAGGATCTGAGTATATGCCGGTTGTCTATTACTCCAATATGCGAGGTATGCCGCTGCTCTCATATACTTACCTTGCTCGTCGTTGGGGCTGGTCAAAGTCCCGAGTCGGACGCTTCATGTTGAAGGCCGGCGAATATGGAATTATCAGCCGTGTGAGTTTTTCCAGCTCACGCGGCTCTGTCATTTCAATGTGCCGCTATCGTGAGATGATCTACGGTGAAGGCTGTGAGGAACTCGAACTAAGCAGGATTGGCGAGATCATTGGTATTGCTAAGGCGATTGATGTGGTGGAAGCAGACGACAGCAAACTCGATATCAGCGTCGAGTCTCGCGTCCCGCCAGAGAAAACAATAGGTAAAGCCAGAAAGTCCTTGAAAATACAGGTGTTTCTGGTGGTTCGCTCCTCTTTTTTTGCTCGGCAGATTCCATTAGTCTTCTACAGTTCTTTAGACTGGGAGATGTCTGAACAGGAGAAGAGTAGTCGTGACCCGCCCAAAGAATCCACACTCGGAAAGGAGATGAAATCATGACCTCTGACAGCACACCCGTCTTTGCGCTTGAGAAGGAAGCGTTGAAGACGGAGATTGAGACTGGCCTTCAGGTTGGCGTAGATCATCTGGAGGACAAGCCGATGAAACGCAAGCCTGTGGAAAAGTATCACAACACCAGGTACTTGCTCAAGCAATACCGCAAGGTGGCCTATGCAATCCAGATCTCGGAGTCTGACATGAATGTCAGGATGGAGATGGAACATGGCACCCGGCTTTCCACACTGGAGGTCAATGCAGAGCTTGCTGGGGTTGATTTATCCGGCTCAAAGCTTGAAGGATACGCACGCACGGTCATACGGAGCAAGAATATGCTCCAGATCATCAAAAACGCGCTGAACACGGTAAGGCTGGATCCGGATCATGGGGAGTTGATGTACCAGATCCTCTATCTCACCTACTTCTCGGAGAGGAAGCTGGCCAACCGTGAAGCAATCCTTGCAGAGCTCGAGCGAATAGGTTTCCAAATGTCGATGGTGACTTATCACAGTTACCTCAATATGGCGATCAAAGCCATAGACCGCATTTTATGGGGTTATACGGCTCGTGATTGTATGGAAATCATCAAGCAATTTCTGCCCTGAACTAAAATTGAACTATTTCCGAACTGTATTTGAAGTCCTGCTTAATTGCATCTGTATTCCATAAATGTTAAGATGATAGCGTCGAAAAGTTTCATCGATGGACGGCCCTCTGCTCTGCCGGGGGCATTTTTCATGCATAAGCCAGGAGTTTGGGTCGCACTGCCCAAGCCCCTGGCTTTTCTTTTCGGCTCTAGTTGAAAGGAGGACTTCCCAGTATGAATCAGAACAAACCTGCCGTCGTCAAGAAGCTGCAGGAGCGATTCAGAAATGTAAGCGTTGGTCGTGGACTGTATATAGCATTTGTGATGCCTACGATGCTGAGCATGTTTTCCACTCGTGCTTTCGCCGCGGATACCATTTGGACGAAGGCGAGTGCAATCATGCAGGATGTGTACACTCAAATCCTCGGCATCAGCACCATCGCAGCTGTTGTTACGGCTGCCGTTGCGCTTCTTCTGATGAACTTCTCCAGATCCGGACGGACGGTTGACGAGTCCCGTGCTTGGTTGAAGCGGATCATCATTACTTGGGCTATCCTGAATAGCCTTGGCTTTATCATGGCCTATGTGACGCCTTTCTTCGCCGGTGGCACTTGGACGCCTTAAAGGAGAAACAAGACATGAAAAAAAGCATCATCTGTTTGGTATCCGGTATCGTCGCTGGCATCGCCATGTGCTTGACAGCGGCTTACTTCCTGCCAGAGAGCAGCTTCGACGACGAGTTGGGCTGCTTCTGATCTGACGCAGGAGGTGTTACATGGGTATCTTAGACAGCATTGTTGAGTGGATTGCCACGCAGATCATGAACCTGCTGGACCTGGTCACAGGATCCGTTCTTGGAGCACTGGGTTGTGACATGAGCACTTTCTTGCGTTACTTTCCGGCCGCTGAGACGCTCTACGAAGTCTTTGTAGCGATCGCTGTTGGCTTTATCCTTTTGAACCTCGTGTGGCAGCTCTTCAAAAACTTTGGGCTTGGTGTGGGCCTTAGTGCGGAGGACCCTACCAAGCTCGCCATCAAGTCTATCCTCTTCATTTTTCTGGCACTGTTTGCCGATCAGATCATGGTGCTCATCCTGGGAATCGCCGGCACACCATATGGCTGGGTTGTCGATACAGCACTACCTCCCATTGAGTTTTCCAACTTCGGTAGCGTGCTCACGGTGATAGTCGGATGTCTCGCCTCCGGATCCGTGAGCCTTATTGTTTTGATCCTTGTGATCATCATTGCCTGGAACTATATCAAGCTCCTGTTTGAGGCAGCGGAACGATATATCCTCGTCGGAGTTCTGATCTATACGGCGCCCATTGCGTTTGCGACAGGTGCGTCAGAAAGCACATCTAATGTATTCAGCGCGTGGTGCCGAATGCTTGGTGGTCAGCTTTTCCTTTTGATCATGAATGCATGGTGCCTGCGCCTGTTCACAAGCATGGTTGGCAACTTCCTTGCCAATCCGCTGTCCATATGAGGAGGTAGACATGAAACGAAAACGCATATTCACAATCCTTGTGCTCGTGCTGCTCACCTGTGCTCTGTCCACAACTGCTTTTGCCATCGATGAGAGTGAAGTGGAAAGTGCCATTGCAGCGTCCAGTCAAGAAGAAGTTGCCGGTAATGTCTTCATCTGGTTCCTGTGTGCCATTGGGTTTCTCAAAGTGAGTCAGAAGATCGATAGCTTCATGGCTTCCCTAGGAGTCAATGTTGGCAGGACAGGAGGAAGTATGCTGGCAGAACTCATGGTAGCCGGCCGTGGTATCGCCACTGCTGCAGGTGCATTTGGAAGCACGGTTTCTAATCGTCACTCCTCGCACGGTACACACAATGGTGGTCAGGCAGCCGGCGCAGCATTTACCGGTGGCGGAAACGGCCTTGTCGGGGTCACCAAACGAGCTGTGGGTAATGCTGCAGCATCAAGTGCAACAGGTACCGGATCTGGTCTTAGCAGCATCATTGGTGGTGCTATGTTCGGCTCCAGCTTAGCAAGCGGGGGCAAGTTCGCAACTAGTGTGATCGGAGCTGTTGCAAAGGGAGATATATCCTCTGTCGGTTCAATCACCGGAGAACAGGCATCGGAAGCATTGACCAGTTATCTTGGCTACTCAAGTGCTGCGGCGAGTGAGATACAAACGGATGATCCGGTCACAATTCCCACGGCGCCTACCCCAATGAACGGCGAAGATGTTGTCACCCTCGATGGAGGATCAGCAGCCGGTGTTATCCCACCCGAAACTCAACCGTGGGCGGCGCCCAGTGCCCCCAACCCGGTGGTTCCCTCTCCTGTGGGAGCAAAACCAGTTTCTGAAGGAAGCGCATTGACCGGCGTGATCACAACTGCTACGCACACAGCTTCGACCACCCCCACGGCCCCATCTCCCGGCACTGTCCGCGAGGGGGCTGGTGTTCCCAGTTCGCCTCCCACATTCCGCAATGTGGAAATTGGCGGAGGCCGCATCACAGGACACGAAGTTGCTCCTGATGGTCAGTCTGAACGGGAGTTCGCTATGTATAGCACTGAGCAGTATATGGCTCCTACCGGCCCCTACGATACCGTAGAGACGATAGATGGCTCTTCCTGGTACAGGCAATATGCACTGCCGACTGTCGAGAAGACTCCCTATAAGGATGGCGACGATAAGATTCGGTATGAGGAGCGCATTGTTCCTCAAATGCCGCCCGTACCCAAGAGAAAGGACAAAGTCTAATGAGTGAAGAGAACAGACAGCAACAGTCATCTGCTGAATCCACAGTAGCTGGCGCTGCGAAAACCGGTAAAGCCATTGCCAGCATCGCAAAGGGTGCCGCAACTGGTGGCGCTCATGGGGCGGCCGTTGAGGCCGCAAAATCCTCAAAGAAGTGGATCATTCCCATCGTAGCCGTCATCTTGCTTCCGGTTTTGATTATTGCCATGCTGCCCTCGGTGATATTCGGATCCCTGTTTGGCGATGGCACTGATACTCCTAACGGGATTTCCGATGATACGGTGCTGGTGCAGAACTTGGCGGATATCAACAGCGGCATCAGCATGATCCTCTCTGAGGGACTCAATGATGTGCTGGCACGGATCGACAGTAATTTCGCTGCTTCCGGCTGCGACGGTAAGGAAGTCAATAATACGTTCGGTTCCGATGTGGTGTTTAACGCCAATGCAATCGTTTCCCAGTACTGTGCCTATAAAGACACTGACGCGACCTCCATTTCCAAGGATGATATGGAGAGCCTGCTTGCAGCAAACAAGGACAAACTCTATTCGTTCACCTATACAGACGAGGTGAGAGAAGTCCCCTCTGAGCCTGAAGCAGAAAGCACGGAAACGGTTGCACCTGACACCACAACCGAGGAACCTCCCGAGCCGACTTATGAGACCATCCGAGTCTACACCATCTCATACAATGGCGAGGCTTATTTTGCCGATCAGGTCTTCCACCTGTCAGACGACCAAAAGCTACTGGCAAGCCAGTATGCGCAAAACCTCACCGTTCTGTTGGGCGATGGTGTTTACCAGGGCCTGAGTGAAACCGAATTCTCTGCCTTGGGACTTTCCTATGACGGAGTCATTTTCTCAGATGGTGAGACGCAGGTGGTCTACTACAACCAGTTGGACGAACGTTGGAAGTACGAACTGTACGGCACAGACACCATTGGCGGTTACGCCTGTGGGCCTACCGCTATGTCCATCGTTGTATCCAGCCTGACATCCGAAACTGTCGATCCTCCTCACATGGCACAATGGGCCTATGAGAACGGCTATTGGTGTAGTGGAAACGGCTCGTACCACTCTTTAATTCCCGGTGCTGCTGAGGCTTGGGGATTGAGTGTAGAGGGCTGTACGGCAACAGAGCCCCAGCGCATCGTTGATGCCCTAGCTGATGGAAAGCTCGTGGTCGCCATCATGACAAAGGGACACTTCACTTCCAGCGGCCACTTCATTGTGCTGCGCGGTTGCACAGCTGACGGAAAGATACTCGTCGCAGATCCTTCCAGTTATAAGCGCTCCGAGAAGAGTTGGGATATGTCCATTATCCTCAACGAAGCTAGTAAGCGCGCTGGATCCGGTGGGCCGTTTTGGATCATCGGTAACTGACAACAGAATAGAGGCCAAATATGAGCAAACCGAATGAAGATCGGGATGTCTACTATATCCCACCAAACTTTCTCACAAGTGGGCGCTTATTTGGCGGCATGATTCGGGTACGCAATGCGATTGAAGCTTGCGTGCTCGTCTTATTAACAGGTGTCCCCATTATCAAGTTGCCCTTTTCCCTTACTACACGGATCATCATTTTGTGCCTGGTGTCTCTGCCACTTGGAATCATTGGTGTGATTGGATTTGAAGGTGATTCGCTTTCTGAGTTCGCTGTTAACTGGGTGCGTTGGCTCATCCATCGCAGGACACTATACCGATCAGACACTCCGGTTCCAGAGGCACCTGAAAAACCAATGAAGGCTATGTCGGGAATGTCGGCACCTAAGCCGCCCGAGCAGTTAGGGATCAAGATCAAGGAGAACCCCAAGAAGCGGAAAAAGCGCAACCCTGTGAAGAAACCCCATAAAGCAAGCAAGCACAAATCATCAGTTGCAAAGAAAAAGCAGCCTCTCCACGCAGAGGACTTCATCCCGGTCAGAGATATCCGAAACGGCATTATCGAGACTACAGATGGTCGCTATCTCCGTGTGATCGAGGTGGAGCCGATCAACTTCTTGCTCCGTAACATTTCCGAGCAGAAGAACATCGTCGCCAGCTTCGCAAGTTGGATGAAGATTTCTCCTGTAAAGGTCCAAATCAAAGTGCTGACAAAAAAGGCCGATATCGGCAAGCACCTCAATACCATTGAGCGTGAAATGGAGGCAGAGGATAATCCCAAGTGCCGGGATCTCCAACTGGACTACTACCATCTAATCCAGACGATCGGTTCCCGTGAGGCCATCACGCGACGCTTCCTCGTCATCTTTGAGTATGAGGCAGTCACCAATCGTAAGCCGGAATACGCAGAGATTGTATCTGCACTGGAGACCGCTGTTCAAACAGCACGTCAGTACTTTCTGCACTGTGACAATGCCGTTGTCGCTCATGAGGATGAGAACATCTTCCTTATGGAAGTCCTCTACACCATTTTCAATCGTGCCACCTGCGAAGTGAAGCCGGTTGAGAAGCGGGTCCGTGAACTGCAGGCAGCGCGGAAGGACACCGACATTTCGGTTCCTGTACCACTCAAAAGTGTGCTGGCACCTGAGTCCATTGACCTGACCCGTGGGTCCTATGTCGTCATGGATGGTGTCTATCATGCGTATCTGATCGTACCCTCTGACGGGTATAACCCCCAAGTGGTCGCCGGTTGGACGAGCATTCTCGTCAATGCGGGCGAAGGCATCGATGTGGACTTTTTCTTTTCCCGCGAACCAAAAGAGCGTATCCAGGCTAAGCTGGGTCAGCAGATCCGAATTAACCGCAGCCGACTCAAGGATACATCGGACACGAATACGGACTTCGATGATTTCGAAAGCGCCATTCGATCCGGATACTTCCTGAAGGAAGGTCTTGCGA
>ENA-OPCZ01001427-OPCZ01001427.1-human-gut-metagenome-genome-assembly--contig:-NODE-1427-length-12494-cov-1.948790_pt1 | contig 12494 bp, 10 predicted proteins | sample MGYA00241566_ERZ501483 | MGnify/ENA primary metagenome ERZ501483 (study PRJEB25962, sample SAMEA1965191) | human gut metagenome | biome: human gut; feature: human-associated habitat; material: faeces... | reverse complement strand
AGGGCGCGGGCATGGAGTGCCCGTGTACTGTAATCTTCTTTTAAAGCGATTTGGAATGGATTTTGCCCGTAACTTGCCATGCATCCGAATGGAAGCTCCGTGGGAGGTTCCTGTAGGTATCCGGCTGCTGAACAGTTACGACGTTTTATTCTGCGAGCAGCTTCTCAACACTCACAAGTTTTACGCACACGCAGAAGATCTCTGCCGCCTGTCTGAGGTCATCCAGGGACGGGAAGGACGGCGCGATCCTGATATTGGAGTCGTGCGGATCTTTTCCGTATGGGTAAGTCGCTCCGGCACCGGTCATCACAACACCGGCCTCTTTGCACTTCGCAACGATCGCTTTCGCGCATCCGTCAAGAGAGTCGAAGGAGACAAAATATCCGCCGTTCGGTTTTGTCCACTTCCCGATCTCCAGACCGCCAAGTTCCTTATTTAAGATCTCATCGACTGCCTCAAATTTTGGTCTGAGGATCTCAGCGTGCTTAGCCATCTGCGCTTTTAAACCATCGATATTTTTAAAGAAGCGGACATGACGGAGCTGGTTGATCTTGTCATGGCTGATCATCTGGACATTCATCTGCTTCTTCAGCGCATCGATATTTGCCTTTGAAGTAGCGATCGCGGAGATTCCGGAGCCTGGGAAGCTGATCTTTGAAGTCGAACCGAATTTATATACCATGTCCGGATTTCCTGCTTTTTCACACTCAGAAAGAATGTCGAGGACATGATCCGGGTGATCCGGGTGCAGATGATGAACACAGTATGCGTTGTCCCAGTAGATACGAAAATCTTTCGCAGCCGGTTTCAGGTTTGCAAATCTTCTCACAGTCTCATCTGAGTAAGACTCACCGCTCGGGTTCGCATAGAGCGGAACGCACCAGATTCCCTTCACACTCTCGTCATTATTTACATATTTTTCAACAAGATCCATATCCGGACCTTCACCTGTCATCGGAATGTTGATCATCTCGATCCCGAAGTATTCCGTGATCGCGAAATGTCTGTCATATCCCGGGACCGGGCAGAGGAATTTCACCTTGTCAAGTCTGCACCACGGCGTACTTCCGCATACCCCGTGCGTCCAGGAACGGCTCACGGTATCGAACATCAGTGTCAGACTCGCGTTTCCGTACATCACGATATTCTCGGCCGGCGAGTCCATCATCGCACCCATGAGCTCTTTCGCCTCCTGGATCCCGGTCAGGACTCCGTAGTTTCTCACATCACCGTCCGATGTCATATAATCACTGCTGCTGTTTAAAACGTCCATCATAGGAAGAGAAAGGTCCAGCTGCTCTTTGCATGGCTTTCCCCGCGCCATATTCAGGCTGAGATTTTTTCCCTGATACTCCTTATACAGCGCTTCCAGCTGCTCCTTTAAAGACGCAAGTTCCTGTTTTGACATTTCGCGATATGGTTTCATGTCAGTTTCCTCCTCATGATTCAACGATATATTTCAGATTATCTTTTCCCTGAGCACTTATTATAATTCATTAAAACCAATATTTCAACTTATAAAATAAAGTTTTGCTTCTGTTTTTTTATTTTTTTGAACCTGACCCCATAAAAATCTTAGTCATTGCCGCCTGCAGCAGCTCCCTGTCCCCCGTTTTCAGCTCTTTCCGTGCTTCGGTCCGCGCTCCGCGAAGCAACTCCTGACCGTCTCATTGACTTTTCTTTAACAATAACGTATTATAATAAGATATAGGATGATGATTCCATCTGCTTCGAATTCTGAAAAGGAGAATGGCTTTATGACAAATAATATGCGGACGCGCGATATCCGGCGAATGATCCTGATCGGACTGATCGTTGCTCTCGTGTCCCAGCTTTACTGGAATATCTTTATAAATAATTTCCGGATCTCTTCTTCCGTGATCATACTGCCCGTTCTTCTGATGACACTTGGAAAAAGTCTTTCCACACCGCTCACCTGCGCTGTGACCGCAGTCATCGTGTTCTTCTTCCGCCTGTTTCCGGCGCTCCACAGCGGGACCAGTCTCCTCGTCTCAGCGAAAAGTGTTTTTCCGAATGCGATCTTCTATTTCTGCTACGGTATTATTTTCGTAGCCATGGTCCCGGGAAAACATACCGTCTCCTACAGCCGCCTGTTTCCGGCCGTTTTTTTTGCTGATTTCGGTTCCAACCTGGTAGAACTGTGCATTTCCGAGAGTATGTCACACTCCATGACTCCGGACAAGGCAGGATATCTCTTCCTGATCGCACTGTTCCGTACCTTTCTTGCCGGTCTGATCCTGATGGCGGAAGGTCACTACCGGACACTCTTAAAAAACGAAGAGCACGAGAACCGTTACCGCCGTCTTTTCCTTATGACAACAGGACTGAAAAATGAGATCTACTTCATGCGGAAAAATTCTGAAGAGATCGAATCCGTTATGGCAAACGCATATAAATTGTATGAGAAATTAAATGAAATGGATGTGCCGGAAGACATGAAACATATGTCTCTTGCTATCGCCCGCGATGTCCACGAGATCAAAAAGGATTATATCCGCATCATCCAGGGCATCGAGGAAGAAATTTCCGAAGAATATGACGAAAAGCAGATGAGCTTTCAGGATATCTTAAAGATCCTTGAAGACACAACTTACCATATTCTGGAAAATAAGAATGTCCATATTCAGCTGGAATTCCAGTGTTCCGATAATTTTATGACCGAAGAACACTATGAGCTGATGGCCGTTCTCAAAAATCTCGTGAATAACGCCATCGAGGCGATCGAATCTGACCGGAAATTCGGAATGATCTACATTGAGGAACATCTGACCGACGGAAATTATGTTTTCCGCGTCACCGATGATGGTCCGGGAATCTCCCCCCGTCATCTTCCGAACATCTTCAAGATGGGCTACTCGACAAAATTTGACCAGAAAACAGGAAACATTTTCCGCGGTGTCGGCCTCTATGGCGTAAAAATGACTGTGGAAGAACAATTTAAAGGAAGCATCGACGTTGAATCGGAGCAGGGGATCGGAACCACCTTCACCATCACGATTCCGGCCACTTCCCTTGTGGAGGAAACATTATGAGAATCTATATTGTAGAGGATGATCTGTCCGTCATCAATATTTTAGAGGACATCATCGAGACACAGGATCTCGGGGAAATCTGCGGAGACTGCGGCGGGGAACCGGCAAATCTCGCAGACGTGCTGCGCGCCAAGCCGGATGTCATCCTCGTTGACTTTTTCATGCCCGTTAAGGACGGTGTAGAATTCGTAAAGGAACTGCGCGCCGTCAACACCTCGATCAAGTGCATCATGATCTCCCAGGTATCTGCCAAAGAGCTGATCAGCAAAGCCTACAGCGCGGGAGTCGACTTCTTTATCAGCAAACCGATCAATCTCATTGAAGTCCGTTCCGTCTTAAAAAATGTAGAACAGCAGATCACCAACGAACGTACACTCGCAAACATCCGCCGCATGTTCATGAACGAGGTCGAACATCCTGCCAAAGATGACAAGCCGAAAGCCGACAACTACGGCCGGAAATTAAAGTACATCTTAAACCGCATCGGCATGTCCGGCGAAAAAGGATGCCCGGATATCATAAAGATCTGCGAATATCTCCACGACAACCACATTCCAGTCTCCAACCTGAGCGTTGCCCAGATGTGTGAGGCTGTCAGCGACTCGCCGAAAAACATGGAGCAGCGCGTCCGCAGGACGATCGCGGCCGGAATGTCCAACATTGCCCACATGGGGATCGAGGATTTCATGAACGAGACCTACACTCTCTACTCCGGAACTTTATTCTCCTTCGAGGACGTAAAAGCGGAGATGGACTATCTCCGGGGAAAACGCACATCCGGCGGCAAGGTCAGCATCAAAAAGTTCATCGACGGGCTGATGCTGGAAGCCGAACGATAGTTTTTCATGATCCAGGTACATCTTCCGCAAAAACGGATCGTACCTGGTTTTTTCTATTTCTGATGCGTCTCTTCATTTCTCGGAAATCCACATCCGGAACAATTCCCTTTCCATCTTCACATTCCTTATATTGGAATTTTTCACATATTTTACCTTGTTGTGTATAAAAATATTGTTAAGGAATTACAAATTTTGTTAAGTAATTTTTGTAACTTTTTGTAACTTTGTGAAGTTTTTTGAAGGGACATGCTTATACTCTGTACATAAAAGGTATGGAGGTATAAAAACTATGTTACAAATCGAGCTCAACATGTATCAAGCAGTTGCAGTTGCTGCACTGGTTCTGCTTCTTGGACGTTTCCTTGTAAGCAAGATCCCATTCTTAACAAAATACTGTATTCCTGAACCGGTTGTCGGCGGCGTTGTTTACGCTGTTGTTCACCTGATTTTAAGATCCGCAGGGATCCTCGAAATCTCTTTCGACAACACATTACAGTCCTTCTTCATGACTGTATTCTTCTGTAGCGTTGGTTACACCGCATGTTTCCGTCTCTTAAAGAAGGGCGGCGTTCAGGTACTCTTATTCCTGTTAGTTTCCATTATCATGGTTGCTCTTCAGAATGGCCTTGGCGCTGTACTTGCCGGTGCTTTCCATCTCGACCCGAGACTTGGTCTTGCGGTTGGTTCCATCCCGATGGTCGGCGGACATGGTACCGCAGGTGCATTCGGACCGGTTCTTGAGGAAGCTGGTGTTGCAGGCGCTAACGCGGTTGCGATCGCATCCGCAACCTTCGGTCTTGTTGCCGGCTGTGTGATCGGCGGACCGCTCGCTTACCGTCGTATCCATTCCCTGAACTTAAAGTCCACAGAGACTGCTACCGGCAGTGATGAGGTTAAAGTTGATAAGAACGAAGTTACCGGCGCGATCGATTCCAGAAGATTCCTGGACGGCGCATTATACCTTGCAATCGCAATCGGTGCCGGCACGATCGTTTCTTTATTCCTTAACAAGTTAATGACATTCCCGAGCTACATCGGAGCAATGGTTGTTGCTGCTATCATCCGTAACGTTGTTGACGCAACCCACAAAGATATGCCGATGGAAGAGATCAGCACGATCGGAAGCTTCTCTCTTTCCTTATTCCTTGGTCTCGCAATGATGGGATTAAAGTTATGGCAGCTTGCAGAGCTTGCACTTCCGATGATCGTAATGCTTGCGGCACAGACAGTTCTCATGGCATTCTTCGCTTACTTCGTAGTATTCAACCTTCTCGGAAAGAGCTACGACGCAGCCGTTATGACATCCGGCTTCTGTGGATTTGGTATGGGTGCTACACCGAACGCTATGGCAAACATGCAGGCGATCACCGCAAAGTATGGTCCGGCTCCGACCGCATACTTCGTAGTGCCGTTAGTAGGAAGTCTGTTCATCGATTTCTTCAATGCACTTATTATTACGACATTTATGAACTTCCTGTAAGATCCAATTTTGGATTATAAATTGTAACTCTTGAAAAAGGGCCCGCACCGGAATCCTGGGGTATGTTCCGATGGCTGGGCCCTTTTTCCTGTCTGAAATTTAATTATAAATTTTTCTGAGAGACCAGGATCTCTTCTTATCTTCCTGAAAACAACTCTATCCCATCGATCATCTGCAGTTCTTCTCTCACACACTGAAAAAATCTTCGAATCTGATCATCCATCCGGTTCTCTTTTGTGAGTCCATAGATCGTCATGTCCTCCGGTCCGCCTTCCATCGGACAGATCCACACGTCTTGTCTCTTGAATCGCCTTGCAACAAGAAGCGGGATCACCGCCCATTTTTTTCCATTCAGAAAATATTCCAGAAATTCCATCTTATCCGCTGTGAGACTCGGATTTGCATCCGGCGGAAACCATCGGCTGTGCCAGATATCATATTCCGGATTCCACGGCAGCCGGATCTGTTCTTCCGGATCCAGCATATCCGGAGTCACTCTCCCTGTTTCTCTCCAGCTCTCACCACCGGCAAACACGAACGGCTCCCTAAACACAGGAAACGGAACTATTCTTCTGGAATTTAAAAAATCCGAGACCAGAGCCACATCAACACTTCCATTTTCCACATACCCATAAATGTCAGAAGAACGCCCCGTCTTAAATTCAATGCTGCAGGTGTCCCGAGCGGACATCATTTCTTTCAATACAGCCGGCATCAGATAAAAAGCAATGCTGTTCACTGTGCTGACCCGCAGAAGCGGACTTTTCTTTCTTCTCGGTATCTCCTCCGCCTCCCTGTAAAGTGTCAACAGGCGTTCCGCGACCGGAACGAATTCTTTTCCATTCTCTGTAAGTTCCACACTTCTCTGACCGCGTCCACGTTCAAAAAGGCTGTATCCCAGTTCCTCTTCCATCGATTTCATTCTGCGGCTCATAGCCGGCTGTGTGATAAAAAGCCGTTCTGCCGCTGCTGAGATACTGCCATACTGGAGAACTGCCAGGAATGCCTCCAACTCCGTTTTTGTCATAATGATCTCCGTTTTCTCAGATTTTCTTTACTGCAAATATTTTATCCTGTTCAAAATATATCATTTTAATTATATTTTACTTTTTAATTATTCATTTTTCAATTAATATTTTCTGTGATACACTGATTTCTGTGAAGGTACTGAACCATCAGATTTGGCACCAGCCGGAGCAACGCACAGAATTTGGAGTACGCAGTGCGGAACAATCCGGTATCAGAAGATTATATTTCAGGAGTACATAACCATGAACCAGACCTCTTTGCTTTCCGGCAATATCCGGCAGCAGATCTTAACCCTCGCCGTTCCACTGCTGCTTGGAAACATTTTACAACAGCTTTACAACACTGCCGACTCGCTGATCGTGGGCAGATTTCTCGGCACCAACGCCTTTGCCTCTGTGGGAATATCCGGCAGTCTTATGAACCTTTTTATCTTCATTCTCGACGGCTTCTGCACCGGGATCACGGTAATCCTCGGTCAGTTCTACGGAAGCGGTGACAGAAAAAAATACCGCGAGGAAGTCTTCACCGCCCTTCTTCTCGGCATGATTATCGCCCTTATCATCAGCGGTGTGTGTACCGTCTTTCTGAATCCGATCTTAAACCTGATCCACACCCCGGATGAACTCATTCCTTACGCTGAATCCTACCTTTTCATTATCCTCACAGGGCTTCCTTTTACCTGTCTTTATAACCTTTTATCCGGAATCCTGCGGTCTATCGGTAACACCAGAGTTGCCCTGTCTTTTCTCGCTGCCGCCATCACAATGAACATTGCTCTGGACTTTCTCTTTATCGGCATTCTGAGACTTGGAACCGGCGGTGCTGCCGCGGCCACGATCCTGTCACAGTTTTTCTCCGCAATCTGCTGTTTTCTGTATCTGCGGGATACTTATCCGGGACTGCTCTGCCGCAGAGAAGATATTGGTGCTCATAAGGATCTTATGATCCACACTCTGCGCTACGGTCTCATCTCAGCGCTTCAGGCCTCCAGCCTGTATATCGGAAAGATTCTCGTTCAGGGCAGTGTCAATACACTCGGAACACCGGGAATCGCCGCCTATACGGCAGCGACCCGCATTGAGGGGTTCGCGAATTCCTTCGGTGACAGCGGAGGAAATGCGGTCTCCGTCATGGTCTCCCAGAATCTTGGGGCCGGAAATCATGACCGGGTGAAAAAAAGTCTATTTTGGGGGCTGATGTTAAACTGGACGGTCTGTGTGGTAATCTCCCTTTTCATGTTCTTTGGTTCCGATCCTGCACTCCGGCTGTTTTTGAGTTCTTCAGACGAACTGGCTCTCTATTACGGAAATAGTTATATAAGGCTGATCTCTGTTTTCTATATATTCTGCTTTACAGGAAGTGCTTACATGGGATACTTTAAAGGACAGGGTTACATGGTCATCGCCTTCTGCGGAACAACCCTACACATTATTTTCCGTGCGATCTGTTCCGCCATCATGATCGGAAAGATGGGGCTCACCGCGGTTGCTCTCTTTTCCGGTCTCGGCTGGATACTCTGTGTGACATTCCTGACGGTCAATTTTATCCGGATCGCAGGGCAAAACTCAAACATTCCATCCTCCCATGATCCGAACTGACGCTGAGTCCTTGTTCCCGTGCAGGGAGGCAGGCAAGTTCTGAACTGAAAATGTTGTATAATACAGTGGCCGTGGCAGAATCATATCATTTCCCCCTTGCATTCTCTCTCCTGCAGTGCTATAATGTTCAATATATTGATAAATATTTAATTTTTGAACATTATAGGAGGTTTCAAATTATGAGTTCCAAAAATTCCGAAACACCATTAAAAGATCGGATCGACTGGATCACTGTGATCGTACCGTTTCTTGCGATCCTGGCGCTCTGCGTCTGCTTCATCCTGATGCCGGACGCGTCAAAGAGCGTTCTCGACACGATCCGCTTTATCCTAGGCGACACCTTCGGCCTGTTCTACCTGGCAGTCGGCCTCTTCGTCTTCCTGCTCTCCCTGTTTCTGGCTTTCTCCAGGTTTGGAAATATCCGCCTCGGAAAGCCGGATGAAAAACCGAAATATCCTCTCTTCGTCTGGGCGAGCATGATGTTCACCTCCGGCCTCGCCGCTGACATCCTGTTCTACTCCTTCTGTGAGTGGATCCTCTACGCCAACGACCCGCATATCTCCGAGATGGGCTCTATGCAGACCTGGTCCAGCACCTACCCGCTCTTCCACTGGGGTCCGATCCCGTGGGCGTTCTACCTGGTGCTCGCCGTGTGCTTCGGCTTCATGCTTCATGTCCGCGGATGCCATAAGCAGAAATACTCTGAGGCATGCCGCGCACTTCTCGGAAACAAAGTCGATGGACTCCCGGGAAAACTGATCGATCTCCTCGCCCTCTTCGCCCTGCTCGCGGGGACAACGACGACCTTCGCACTGGCAACTCCGTTAATGTCCCAGGTCCTCACGACCCTGTTCCATCTTCCGTCCTCGAAATGGATCACGATCGCGATCCTGGCCGTCACCTGCGTCTTTTATACATACGCCCTGCTGCACGGCATGAAGGGGATCTCCCTGCTTGCAAAGTCCTGCATGTATCTGTTCTTTGCCCTGCTCGCATATGTGCTGTTCCTCGGCGGAGAGACACGGTATATTCTGGAGACAGGCTTTGCGGCTGTCGGAAAACTCGCTCAGAATTTCCTCCGCCTCGCAACCTTCACAGACCCGCAGCGGACCACTTCCTTCCCGCAGACATGGACGATCTTCTACTGGGCCTACTGGATGGTGTGGTGCGTGGCATCTCCGTTCTTTATCGGATCCATCTCCCGCGGAAGAACGGTGCGGCAGACGATCCTCGGCGGATATGCCTGCAGCGTCAGCGCTACATTCTTAAGCTTTATCATTTTAGGAAACTACAGTCTCGGGCTTCAGGTAAGCGGAAAGTTAGACGTCATGGCGATCTATGCCGCCGGCAGCGATCTCTACACAACGATCATCGCCATCATCCAGACACTGCCGCTTGCACCGTTTGTCCTTGTGCTTTTAATCGTTGCCATGGTGGCCTTCTATGCTACCAGCTTTGACTCCATCGCCCTTGTAGCCTCCTCCTACACATACCGCCAGATCACCGGTGACGAGGAGCCGCACAATGCAGTAAAAGCCTTCTGGGCGATCCTGTTGATCCTGCTGCCCATGGCACTTGTATTTTCCGACAGCTCCATGGCAAACCTGCAGAGTGTCTCCATCATTGCAGCGTTTCCGGTAGCGTTCGTGATCCTGCTGATCATCGCCAGCTTCTTAAAGGACGCGTCGGATTACCTGAAATCATAAAATAAGAACTACGAAACGTACGGATCGATCACTTTCATCATAAAGTTTGATCCGTACTTTTTTCTTAAACAATTTGTAATTCCCCTGCCACACATTTACCACAAGTTGAAGGGAAAATACCATTGTCATAAATCGGAATTCTGATATAATAGAATATGTAAACAATTTAAAAATTTTCAGCAGCCGTGAAAACAACGATCTGGCTGCTGTTACAATTTCTATGAGGAGGAAAATTAAATGAGAAAGAAAAATTTCTGCCTGGCAGTACTTTCCGCATCCGCAGTTCTCGCTCTCGGTGCTTCATTCAGTTCTTTTGCTGCCTGGAAGTCCGTAAACAGTGAATGGGTCTATACGGACAATAACGGCAACAACGTGACAAGCGCATGGAGAACCGACAACGGCGAATCCTATTACCTCGGTGAGGACGGCTATATGATCCGCAACACTCTTCTTGAGGACAACGGAAACTACTACTACTTAAGAAACGGCGGTCAGATGTTAAAGAACGGCTGGCGCTTCCTTGAGAACCCGAGCTGGCAGGGCGACGATAAAGTCGGCGACGCAAGCTGGTACTACTTCGATAACAATGGACGTGCGCTCCGCACGACCGGTGACAGCGTAAAGATCGCTGATATCGGCGGAAAGAAGTATGCGTTTGATATGTATGGAAGAATGCTCACAGGCTGGATCACAGCTGCAGGTGAGAATATCTCCGATGATTCCGACTGGGCAACGGCTACATACTACGGTGACGCAGAAGGCGACGGAAGCCTCGTTACAAACGCATGGGTATACATCAGCGTAAAAGATGATACTAATGATGATGACGAGGAACCGACATATCATTTCTACTTTGCTTCCAACGGTAAAAAGACTGTAAGCACAGAGAAGACGATTGGCAATGTAAAATATACCTTTGATGACAGAGGTGTTGCACAGGACGCTTGGGTACACAACAGTGATAAAAAGACTTGGAAATACTACGGTGATGAAGAAGAGCCAAAGCTCCACACTGGATGGTTCCAAGCCGTTCCGGATAAAGATTTAAATCTTGGAGATCATGAAAGCGGTACTTCTCATTGGTATTATGCAAACTCCAAGGGTGAAATTACTATCCCTACTGGTGATAACGAAGTTGGTATTACAAAGACTATTGATGGAAAATCCTACTTATTCAACGAGGACGGAGAGATGCTCACGGGATTAAGAATTCTTACATACGATGGTTCTAAAATCACCAATATTTCTTCTGAAGTTGACTCTGTTGACCGTGTAAAAGAGATGGATTCCAATACTCAGAAATTAGTTTACTTCGGTGATAACGGTGCAGCTAAGACTGGCGTTACAACCGTCAGCTTTGATGGCTCCAATTATACATTTAACTTTAAGTCCAATGGTTCCCCGAGAGGTGTTGGCGAAACCGGAATGTCCGATGGTTTCATCTACGTAAATGGTTTACGTCTCACTGCTGAGGAAGATTCAAAATATCAGGCAGTTGAATACAAAGGTATCTGGTATGTTGTAAACGAGAATGGCAATCTCCAGAGAAACAAGAAAAATCTGAAGAATTCCGATGGATACTACTATTGCACAAAATCCAGCGGCGAATCCATTCACGGTGAGGCTCCGTTATCTGAAAAATGCGAAATCAGGCACTAATTTTATAACCAAATACAACGTAGAAATTCACAGTATGTTTTAAACATTTCCCAATAAGTTTCTATGACCTGCGTTAAGGACATCTTCACCAGAACAGTGAAGATGTCCTTTTCTACTTATTTGTCTATAACTTATCTTTCTCCATCTTCTGCCACCACCACATTCCAGTACCTCAATATTTTTCAAGACCACCTTATTTTTCCTCCTTGACACACCTCCGCCACAGATTCCTCAAGGTTTCACCACAAAGTATTCACAGCTTAATCACATTTCACTGATATACTTATTTTATCAAAAGGAAAACATAACCAACCAAAAAATTCAGGAGGTTTCACTATGAAAAAGAAGATTATGACTCTCGCGCTTACCGCAGCAATGGCTGCTTCTATGGGAATGACCGCTTTTGCAGGACAGTGGGTTCAGAACACGACCGGCTGGTGGTGGCAGGAAGACAATGGTTCCTACCCGGTATCCCAGTGGAAATGGCTTGACGGAAATAAGGACGGGATCTACGAGTGCTATGCTTTCGATTCCAACGGATATATGTATGCGAATACAACAACTCCGGACGGCTACACCGTCAATGCGGACGGTGCCTGGACGATCGGCAACTCTGTACAGTTAAAGTACCAGAAAGATATGGACAGCCAGAATAACTCCGGCAACACTTCTGATAACAACCAAAGCACTTCCTCTGGCGATTCCACCGTCTACACAAACGAGGATATGGTCGGAACCTTCATGACAAATGACGAGAACAGAGAAGATTACTTCGAGCTCATGGTCGGTGCAGGCGATTCCATCGCAGCTTTCTACTATGACAACGACGGTGACACCCATATCTACAATTTTGCGAAATCCAGTGATACAAAATATCGTGACTCCTCCAATTCCCGCAATATGACGATTGTGGACTACGATACTATTATTGTAAACGATAAGACCTACATCAGAGAATAATCCTACCACTATTTGGATACCTTCATAAAAATTTCATACCCCCAAAAAGCCGGTTCAGATCCTGAGCCGGATTTTTACGTTTTATGTTTCTCCTATAAGTGCCTTTTTTAACAATAATCAGCAAGAATTCTCCCACCTCTATAGGTGATGAGATGAATTGCTATCTCTTG
>ENA-OPCZ01001420-OPCZ01001420.1-human-gut-metagenome-genome-assembly--contig:-NODE-1420-length-12532-cov-5.402100_pt1 | contig 12532 bp, 6 predicted proteins | sample MGYA00241566_ERZ501483 | MGnify/ENA primary metagenome ERZ501483 (study PRJEB25962, sample SAMEA1965191) | human gut metagenome | biome: human gut; feature: human-associated habitat; material: faeces... | reverse complement strand
CAGGGGCGCAGATACCGGATAGAATTTCCAAAGTCATGTGTACTGTTTCTGAGAAGTTCGGAAAATACACCGGATTATCTGGAGGCAGAAGTGGCCTTTCCGGATGGCAAGGTGCATTTGTATTCCATACCAACTATAAAAATGGCTGATTACACAAAGGCCAGCATTTTTGAGAAAAATCTGCTGATGCTTCTGCCATTTTATATTATGAGATATGAGAAAAAAGGACACGATCTTAATGAGAACCCGGAGTTATTCCAGATATTATTGAACGAATATGAGGAAATCCGGGTGAATCTGGAAAAGGAGCTGTCAGAGACAGGAAAATCAGAGCTGTATACAGATTTAACGAAACTAATTGTAAAGATCTCGGACTATATCTTCCGCGAAGAAGAGGCTGTCCGGAAAGGATTGGGTGATATTATGGGAGGAAAAGTTCTGGAACTGGAATCTGAAAGACTTAAGGCAGAAGGCCAGGCCATCGGACGTGCAGAAGGCCAGGTCATCGGACGTGCAGAAGGCCAGGTAATCGGACAGGCACAGGGAGAAGCCCGCTTGGGAAGTCTGATTAATCGATTGATTCAAGAACAGAGAATTGATGAAATACAGATTGTTTCAACAGACTCTGAAAGACGTGAGCAGTTATACAAAGAATATAATCTTTAACAGAAAACAGTCGGGCTGTAGGATAAGATTCTTATAGTCCGGCTGTTTAATGTAAATTTGAGAATGACGAAAAGCCCTGACTACAAGAGTCAGGGCTCGGACTTGAGTTTTTATTATTTTTTATTTTCAAAAGTCTGTCAGATATTTTTCAATCCCGGCAGCGATTCCCCAAACCATTTTTTTCTGATAAGAAGGCTGCTGCATACGATAGTCTTCTGTCGGACTGCTCATATATCCCATTTCAATCAGAGTTGTAGGAACTTTGCTCCAGTTATTTCCGGTCATGGTATCGGTTTCCCAGATGTATTCTTTTCTGCATCCGGTAAATGCTACATATGAGTCCAGAACCGCTTCAGAAAGAGCTTTGTTTTTTCTGTAAAGAGATGTGGTATAAGGATTGTTCCGAGTTGTACAGAGGGTCATTGCACCATTGTCATAAGGGCTGTCACTTCCATTTGCATGAAGACGTATATATGCATCTGCTTTTGCCTTATTCGCTACGTTTGCACGATCAATACAGCTCAATGCCACATTGCTGTTTGTGCGGGTCATAACAACTTTAAATCCTCTTTTCTGAAGCAAAGTACGGAGCTGAAGACCGATATCCAATGTCAGTTTGTATTCTTCAACATGAGTAGCTACGCCTTCCGTTCCCGAAGTATCCTTTTCCTTCAGCTCGCTGGATCCTGGTCCAAGCGGCTCATATCCGGAGGCTACCACTGCAGAATGTCCGGGGTCAAGAACCACAACCGGAGTCCAGACACCTTTACTGTTAATTTTTCTTCCATTTACAGTCTGGCTGATACGCATTCTTCCTGTCTGTTTTCCAAAGTAGCGAAAACGGTTGTGAATACGATTCCATCCGGTCATCATGACACCATTGGAATCAAAACAATAATAATATTTTCCAATCTTATGCAGATCTGTCAGCTTTTTTCCGTTTTTATAATAATATTTTTTTCCGCCCGATGTTTTCCACCCTGTAAAGCGTTTATTAGCACTATTAGAAGTTGCAGCCTGTACTTCTGAGCTTCCGGTAAAGGAATCGGATAAGCAGAAGGAAAGAAGTCCGGCAAGCAGAAGGCAGAACGCCCATTTTATAAAATAATTCTTTTTGTTTTTCATCATAATCTCCCTGTTTTTAGTTGTTTTTAGTTGCTTTTAATTGCTCAGCTTATTAACGGCCAGTTACGGTTGGTTACGTTTTAATACCATACCAGTCATATTGTTTTCCTGATTTATGTATGTATCATGTGATACAACCATTTTTCCATTTACAAATACATAATCAAATCCTGTACAGAACTGATCCGGATTCTGGAAATCAGCATGTACCTGTAGATGATCCAGATGAAATATATTGATATCTGCAGGCATTCCCTTGTCCAGAATTCCACGGTTTAAGCCAAGAACCTGTGCTGGTTTTGCAGTCATTTTATAAATGGCATCTTCTATGGAAAAGATTTTCCGGTCACGTACATAGTCTGTAAGTAGTTTTGGAAAAGCACCATAAACTCTTGGATGATATTTGCCGCCTGCCGGATAGATGGCATCTGAGATCAGATTTGCCCTGTCATCTTTCAGGAAATAAAGCATATCATCTTCGGAAGCAATCGTATCCAGCATGGTAACTTCACATCTCTCTGCCAAAAGGATATCGTAAAGAGTCTCATAAGGATCCCTGCCCAGATTTCCGGATATTTCTGCAATAGATTTTCCTGCATAAGGGCGGTACTGGTCTGTATGAAGGGTACTGGCGTAAATACGTTCAAATCCTGCCAGTTCTACAATATTTTCAAAGATATCAGAAGGTTGTTTTAATGTCTCAGTCAGTGCTTTCCTGCATGCCGGATCCTGTAACCTTTTACAGATTGCATCGGTACCGCCTTCCTGAAATTCCGGTGGCAGCAAATGTACCAGCTGTGTAGAACCGGTAAGATAAGGATAAAGATCAAAATCAACTTTCAGTCCTCTTTCCCCGGCTTCATCCAACATCTTCAGAATTTTTCGCGGTGTATCTCCCCAGTTTTTCCGGCCAATACATTTCATGTGACTTACATGTAATGGAATCTGCAATTCTTCTGCAACAGAAATAACTTCCTGCAAAGCAAGAAGGATACCATCACCTTCATTACGGATGTGCGTGGTAATTGGAATATCTGTACCTTTTAATGGCTGCAGTGCCTCTACCAGACCATCTCTGTCATATTCAAATTCCGGGGCATAGGCAACACCGAGGCTTACACCCAACGCTCCGGCAGCTAAAGATTCTTCCAGTGTATTCCAGACCTGATGAAGCTCCTCATCAGAAAGTTTTCCGGAATCATACCCTTTAACAGACGCACGTATGGTTCCGTTTCCTGTCAGCATTCCGGTATTTACACTTCGGCTGATCTTTGACAAAGCATCCAGATAATTTTCCATTGAATCCATGACAGAAAGTGGATTTCCATCCATTTTTCCTGTTACACTGCCAAGGAAACTGTAAATTTCTTCTGTGTGTTTTTTTCCGGCAGGAGCAACAGAAAGACCACAGTTTCCATTTACTACCGTAGTAAGACCTTGACGGTTCAGAAGTTCGTCATCTCCATGATGCAGCGCCTGCCAGTCGCCATGCCTGTGAATATCAATAAATCCCGGTGTTACATAACCGTCCTGAGCATCCAGAATTTTTTCATCCGGAAAGTCCGCTGGAATTTCTATATGTTCTTTCATTTCTTCTATTTTTCCATCTTTGATGCTGATATCTCCATGAAATGGTTTCTGTCGTTTTCCATTTATGATCCAGCCATTTTTTATTATATAATCTATCATTTGTGCATTCCTCCCTTTTTTCAGTTTTGTATAAAAAATATCTGTTTTTCTCAGCTGGTATACATATCCCAGACTTTTTTCACTCTGAAGCAGTTCTTCATATTTTAACATCAGTTCTCTGTTGGGAATATAAACTTTTCCCTGCGTGAATGTGAGCAGACCATACACAACCATTGCAGAATATATCTGGTTTCGGCTTTTAAGTTCCATTGCAGATGCGGCAAATTCATCTACTTTTGCATCAACGCCTTCCCCTGTAATCATCAATGCCAGATCATTTCGAATCTGGTCAATATCATGCCGGATATAATAAAAAAGTTCATCATACGGTCCGGAACTGGTCCAGTAATTAGATAACTGATTGAAACGCAGTGCCATTACAACAGATCGTGGATTATACAAACGTTTTCCGGAAACTGTAAAATATCCATCATACCATTCCTGCAGTCCTTTTCGAGATACTTGAATATCAGGATACAGATGTTGATATTTTTCATACAAAGAATCTTACGTGTTTCACTTAATCAGACACCACTTTACAACTTTTTCATAACCGGATGATTTTATTTTTTTAAATATTTTTCAATTTTACAACTATGCTTTTTAGTTTTGGAATTATAATTAATTCCAACCAAAAGGACCTCACCTTGATATTCGAACTTCTTTAATATCTGTGCATAATTTTTCTTTTTTATCTGTAAGATCGCACCCGGTGCACTTTTGTCCCATTTTAATTCTATAAGAAGAGCTGGTTTTGGCGAACCGGCATTCGGAAGAAATAAAATATCAGAATATCCTTTTCCACTGGCAAGTTCTTCAAATTTCATATAATGATCCATACAGCTTAAATAAGCCATGACAACAACTGACCGAAGCGCCTGTTCATTGTTATAAAATTTAGGTGCTGTATTCATATCATGTGTTTCTTCCAGTATTTCTGCTACTGTTTCATGGTCCATATTTATGGTAGCCTCTAAAAGTTTATCAGATAATTGAACTGCCTTGACCAGTTCCCTGCGATTTCCGTTTTTAATCGCCCGAATGAACTCTTGCCGAACTTCTTCATTCGGAATATAAACTTCTTTGGAATCATCATTATAAGCCAGATATCCCAGGTGAACCAAAAGTGTTAACACATCATCTTTTACCCGGAGAGATGTCATGTCATTTTGAAAAGTTCCAGCATCTATTTTACATTTCTTTCCTCCAAGCATATCTATGATTGTCTTCTTAAGCCCATCAAAATTCATATCAATATAGATTCGTAAGGATTCATATGTTTCCGTCTGGGTCCAATAATTACTGAACTTTTGATTAACAACAGCTTCTATAATTGAATTTGGACTATACACATGACCAATATTGTCAAATTGATATCCATCATACCATTTATTTGCCTCCGCAAAATCTAACTGATGGTACTGACATAAATCAAGAACTTCTTTCTCAGTAAATCCCACATATTCTGCCAAAAATCCTGGTTCCAGCATAGTAAATTCACGAAAATCTGTCAAAGCTGATTGTGTTCCATATTTTTTTATAGGTAAAATCCCTGTCATGTATGCCCCTGCCAGAAACTGAGTTACCTGAAGTCCCTTAAATAAAGCCCGTAACAGCTGAATATATGATTTCTGAATTTTTTCATCATCTGCAGCTTCACGAAACAGGGCATCCCATTCATCAATAATAATAAAAAACTTCCGTCCGGTTGCTGCACTGACTTTTAATAATGCCACAGGAAGAGAATGGACAGAAGGACCAATTATATCTGGAAAGGCAGATTTTAATTCTTCAATAATACTATCTTGCATTTCAGAGACTGTATTTTCAATACTGCTGGCAATAGAAATAAACCAGGCAACATCCAGAAAGAGAACATCGTACTGATTAAGATTTTCTTTGTAATTATCCATTTTTGAAATTTTCAGATTTTGAAAAAGGGAATCTGAATCAGCACCTTTTGAATAATAAGCCGCCAGCATTTTTGCGGCATAAGACTTTCCGAAACGTCTTGGTCTGCTGAAACATGTAAGCATACGACTACTGTTAAGAACACGGTTTGTATAAGAAATCAATCCAGATTTATCAATATAAATATCTTTTTTTAATATTGACGCAAATGCATCATTTCCCGGATTTAAATAAATTCCCATATGGCACCTCCACCCGAAATTTATTGATAATATTAATTATACCATCTGGACTGCTGATTTGTCAGCGTAAAGATTTCGACAGGTATATAGGAACATACAAACTGCGATCAAAAGTATCCTAACAGGTGTACGCCGTGTACTTACGAATCTTTTTGGTGCAAGGGAGATAACTGCCTATGTGTCTGCTCCAGAGAAAAACAGTAAGAGTAAACGCCTGTTTTTCAGTACTGTATTTCCAGAAGAACTTCAGGATTTCTGTGTACATTCCCCGAAAGCTTCTTCCGGTCAGGAAGAAGAGGCTGTCCGGAAAGGATTGGGTGATATTATGGGAGGAAAAGTTCTGGAACTGGAATCTGAAAGACTTAAGGCAGAAGGTCAGGCGATTGGACGGGCAGAGGGCCAGGCAATTGGACAGGCGCAGGGAGAGGCACGTCTGGGAAGTCTGATCAATCGACTTATCCAGGAGCAGAGAATTGATGAAATACAGGTTGTGTCAACAGATTCTGAAAGACGTGATCAATTATACAAAGAATATAATCTTTAACAGGAAACAGCCAGACAGTAGATGAAGGTCTATAGTCTGGCTGTTTATATGTGATTTTACAGAAGAAAAGCCCTGATCATAAAAACCAGAGCTTTTCTTTTTAGGAATCTGTATTTAGTTACCCAAAGGGATTATTTTACTCTTACAGTTTTATGGTTAGACCATTTGCTGAATACTTTGCTTGCATTTGCAGAAGTTCTGTTGTATGCATGAAGTCCTGCATAGTATGTACCGGATGGTACATTTGTGAAGGTTACTTCTACAGTTCCTTCTTCTACATTCTTCTTAACCAGTTTTCCATATTCAACCGGACGTCTTTCTCCGTTTACTTTCTTAACAGATGTTCCGAGAACAACATCATATCCTGTTGCATTTTCAGATTCTGTATAAGTTACAGTTACTGTAGAACCTTTTACTTTCACACTTGTGATGGTTGGTGTGGAAGGTGTGGTAGCTTCTACTTTCACTTCTTTGATATTGGACCATTCGCCGAATACTTTCTTTCCGTCTTCTCCACGTTTCCATGCATGGCAGTATACATAGTATGTGCCTTCTGGTACATAGTAGAAGTTTGTATGTGTAGAAAGAACGTTCTTGCTGATGTCGATACGTCCGTCAGTTGTGTTTTCTTCTGTAGCAAGTACATAGTCATATCCAACTGCTCCGTCTACATCACCGGAAAGGATTGGTGTTACTGTGTTTCCGGAAACTTTTACGTCAGCGATCATTGCCTGACCTACTTCAGCAGCTTTTTCAACGATGTTGAATTTTACTGTCTGGCTTCCTGTGTAGTTCTTGCTGGAAGTAAGAGCTTTGATTGTTACAGTTCCTTCGCCAGCTTCTTTATTGTCGCCGTAAGTTACCTCATAATCTGTGCCTTCTACCAGTTTGACAGAACCATTCATTACTGTAATGGCTGGTTTAATCTGTTCGCCTGTAGCAATCTGATCTTCAATCGCATTTACTGTTACGTCAGCAAGATTCTTAGCTGTTACATTGAATGTAATATTGTATTCGCCATTTGTAGAACCTACTAATGTATAGTTTTTCTTTGCAGCATCAGATAATTTGATAACTGCTTTAACCTGTCCTACAGCTGTACCGCCCTCTTTAATCTCTACAGTATAATCAGTTCCTTCAACTAATGCTTTTCCGGAATTCTGATTTGTGATAGTAACATCTGGAGTTACAGGAAGTCCGCCAAGATATGCAACATCTTTTGCAACGATATCTGTAGCACGGATTGCTGTTTTCTTAATTTCAAACTTCTGGGTTAATTTAGTATTAATGTCAGTTTCTGTTTCAATACCAGCATAGTTTCCTAAACCTACTAATGTTACTTTTGCACTATCTGTACCAGCATTTACATTATCGGAATATGTCAGTTTATAATCTGTATCTTTTACCAGTTTATAACTTCCATCTTTAAGTACAACATCAACCGATGGTTCAATTGCTTCACCTGTGTAATAGTAATCTTTGGTCTCTACAGCAAATGTAGCACTGCTGTCAACAAGTGTGGAAAGTTTTGCCGGTACAATCTTAAATGTATTGACTGCATTTAAAGAATATCCTGCTTTTCCTTCTACAGTGATTGTTGCCGTACCAGCGGCTGTGTTATCCTTGTAAGAAACTGTATACTTGGAAGTAGGAATAACTTTTCCGTCTTTATCAATTACAGTAAGTTTTCCAGCAGTTGGTGTATCTGCAAAGTCAAAAGTATATCCTTTATCAGATGTAACTTTTGCATAGCTGTAAGCCTGATCCGGGATTACAGGTGTATCGCCAGTAGTTCCTCTGTAAACAATGGAACCATTTAATTCAGCAGCAACGATCGGGAAGCTGATAGATGCTTTTCCTGTGTATGCTCCTGTACCTACGATATTGATAGTAGCAGTACCTACATTTTTATTATTTTCATAGTTAACAATCTTGTAGTCTTTATTTAATTCCAGTGTATAGTTTCCGTCTTTGATTTCAAATTTGGAATCACCAACTTTACCACTTACAACTGTAATTTCACTTCCTGTATATTTCTGAGCATCAATCTTAGGAAGTGTAAGAGTGTTGATATCTTTTGCTGCTACACTAACAGTTTCAGTTCTTGTTCCTTCATAGTTTCCATCCATACCAACGATTGTTAATGTGATATTTTTACCATTTTTAACAATCTTAGTAATCTTATAGTCTGTATTTTCGACTAATGTCATTCCGTTATACGTTAAAGATACAGCATCTTTGATCTGTTTATCTGTCATATCGGAAGAATAAGTAAGTCCCTGTACTGCTACTTTTACATCTTTATCGCTGATTGCACGTTTTTTAATAGTAAATTCAAAGCTTTCTTTTGCGTCTTTGTAATTTCCAATACCATTAATTTTAACTAATACTTTTCCAGCATTTATGTTCTGTGGTTCATATTCAACTGTAAAATCACGATTTTTTACATATTTTAAATCGCTATAAGCATCTTTGACCAGGTCAATAGCTTTGCCTGTATAAGTTGTTTTATCTACAGCATCAAAATCAGCTTTGATTAATGCTTTTAATGGAGCAAGTGTTGCGGCAACAATCTTAAATGTCTTAGTAACAGTTCCTGTATAGTTACCTTTTCCTGTAATAGTAACAGTGGCTGTTCCAACCTGAGTATTTTCACTGTAAGCAACAGTATAATCGGTATCTTTCTTCAGAGTAGAAGAACCTGTCTTAACCACTACCTCTGGAGTTTTTGCATTTCCATCAAAAATAGTTTCTCCATTTGTCAGCTCTCCAGCCTTGAAATCGACATCGTCTTCTTTTAAGGTATAAGCGTTAATTGCTGCTTTCTGTACCAATGTTCCTTTATAGTTTCCAGTACCAGTTACAGTTACAAGAGCATTTTCAGAGCCTACCTTATTTGGAGCAGATTTTACATCTACAGTATAATCGTCAGTGATTGTAAGAGTTTTACTTGCTTTTGTAGATACGCTTAAGCCAACTTTTGTTGCAGCAGATTCGTCTGAAACAGTATAAGTATCATTAGAATTGAACTCGAATCCTTTAGCAACTGTTAAAGTTCCATTCGTTGTTAAATCAACCTTATTAATTACAAGGTTTTTATTAATAGTGAGAGTTCCATACTCCGGTGTATTTACTGTAGCTACATAGTTTACAGCACTACCACCCTCGTTTGCATTAGTTGCCTGATCTACAGTAAGCTGTGTATATGTGATTGCAGTAGTAGCTGATGCCGCATCAATGATTGAACCATCTTTAAGAGAAATCGTCTTCAGCTTTGGATAGTGTGCTGTTCCATCATATGTAAAGGTTGGGTTTCCGTTTGTATCAGTTGAGCAATCCCAAGTAACATTTAAAATATCTGCACTTGTCGGAACCTTTGTTGTGATAGTAACAGTACCTAATGTTACTTCTGTTGCATCTAAAGCACCGTTTAATACTGCTTTTAAAGTATATACTTTGTTAATATCATCTTTAGTTGTGGTATACGTATCTTTTACTTCATTTCCACTTGGATCATACCATTTTGTAGAAGCAATAGTTGCTCCATTAGCTAAGGTATAGTCAGAAGCTGTTGCTAATGAGCTTACAGTTGTTCCCCAACCAGCGGTTTTGGTGAATGAAGTTTTTACATAGTCCTGATTATTATTTCCTGTAATGGTAACAGATGTAACGGCTTTTACTGTCCATGCTCCTGTTCCTGTTTTTTCAGTTACAGCTACATATACTGTTTTTCCAATATAATCATTTGGATTAATACCTTTCCAATCAACAACTGTTCCATCTAATAATCCGGATTTTTTAATATCGGAATATCCCTCATAAAATTTCTGCTTTACAGTTTCATTCAAATCATCAACATTAACACTACCAGCTGCATCTGATTTTGGCGCAAATACATTGATACATGCTTCTGCATTAGCACTTACCTTCCAGTTTGTAGCTATGGACATGGTTTTAGCTGCGTTAGCAGAAATTTTATTTTCAGTTACTCCATTAATACTAATTGTAGGAGTGCTATCAACATCCTGTGCATTATCTACAATAGCATCTGTTGTATCATCAACTACAGGTGCATCTGCTTCGGAAGTAAATGTAGTAACATCTGTACCATCGCTGAACTCAGCAGCCCATACCGGCACATTAGAAGTAGCAAGCATTGCAACAACAAGTGACATACTTAATGTCTTTTTTGCCATGCCCTTCTTTGTGTTTTTAATCTTCGTCATGATTATAGTTCCCCTTTCCTTAATATAACTATTTCTTTTTTGGGTAAAGATTCCTAGACATAATCTGTCTGTTATGGTTAATAATAGTGCTTTCACCACTTTTTGTCAAGGGTAATGCCTAAGAATTTTACGATTTTTTTAAATTTCACATACTTCAAAAGCATTTATTTTCCTTGATTTTCCAAGTTTAAAATCTATAATTTGTTACAAACATAGTGAGTTTTTCCTGTTTATCACAAGATGATGTGTAATCTGTCCTGACAGTCAGAAAAAGCAGAGAACCCTGTAACGTTCTCTGCTTTCTGTTCACTTTATAACTGTTGTTCCTCTTTTATTTTTTTCACCTGCTCAAGCGATAAATTTGTATCAGCAGCAATTTCATCTAATGTACTTTTACCTCTTTTCAGCATACGAATTACTACTTCTGCTTTTGCGTTTGCTTCCACCTCTTTTTTTACTTCTGCCTTTACTTCCTCTTTTACTTCTGCCTTCACTTCCTCTTTTACTTCTGCCTTCACTTCCTCTTTTACTTCTGCCTTCACTTCTTCTTTTACTTCTGCCTTCACTTCTTCTTTTACATCCTGCCTGATCTCATTTATCAGTTTGTCTGTTTTCAATTCTAATACTTCTCCACCCATAATCCTGCTAACTCCTTTCCTCGTCTTTTCTGAATTAGAAAAAACATAGTCTGCAATTTTTATGATTACTTCTACAAGATAACGATGCTGTGCCTCTCTTCCTTTATCAAGCAGGTTATATTCCAGCTTTCTTGCAATTATTGCATATTCATCCAGCAACTTTTTGAGCTTTTTATGGTCTTTTTCAATTTCTTCTCTGCTCTTTTCATACCTTATTACATAAAATGGTAATAAAAAGAACAGTTTCTTCTGAAAGATAATATCCTGTGTATACTTCTCTACATAAATAGCTGGGAGATCATATTTTATTACTCTTCCATCCGGCATGATAATATCCATTCCAAGAGTATTACTTCTGCCTTTTCCTCGTAAATATATTACGCACGAATGTGGAAAATATATCCGGTATCTTCCCTCCTTCATTTCTTTTGATTCCAGACTGATAGCAAAATCATATTCTATCATCCGAATTACCATTTCTGCGTCACTGGTGCTCTGGCACTCTATATGGTAGACTTTGTCTGCTATCTTTAAACGGGAATCTGTTATTTTTTCGCCGGTCTTTGTATGGTGTTCATTTCGTTGCTGTTCGATTGGTATATCTGCCGGGTAATCTGTGCCAAATACTTCATTAATTAATGGAATGATAAGTTCAGGCATTTTTTCCAGCATCGTTCGGAAAACATCATCAAATATCGTATTGTTTGCCATGAAGCATCCCTTTCGTGGTTGTTATGTATCGTTCGCTTTCGTGCTTTTTAATCTCATATTCTATAATCTTTTGTACTCTGCGGACTTTTGTGTTTTGATCATGTTTTCTTTTCAGATGTTTTCTTTTCAGATGTATTCTTATTTCCGGATGTTTAACATCTGCGGAACTTTATCTTTTGTGCAAAGTAAAAGTATTCTTGTCTCCGATCACCTTCTTTGCACTTTATATCGTGTATTCTATTTTAACAGACGTACCATAACTTTTCCAGTTAATCCTTTAAACAAAAAATCCCCCGGCAATACAGTCCTGTTAACTGTACTGTCAGGGGCATATACTTATTGATATACGATTGGAGTGCTTATAACGCGCTTATAATAGGAAGCTAATTATTTCTTTCTGACAATAACCTTGTCCAGATGCCAGATATCATCTACATATTCCTGGATCGTTCTGTCGGATGTGAACTTGCCGCTGCATGCTGTGTTGAGGAGTGCTTTTTTAGCCCAGCCTTTTTCATCTTTGTATGCTGCTTCTACACGTTTCTGTGCTTCTGCATAGGAACGGAAGTCTGCGAGGATGAAGTAGCGGTCTGCTCTGTCTGTGTTCTTTGTGTTGAGAAGTGAATCGTACAGGTCACGGAAGAGTTCTGTATCGCTGGAGAATGTTCCGTTGATGAGCTGCATCAGTACCTGACGGATTTCTTCGTCTGTGTTGTAGATTACGTTTGGATCGTATCCGCCGTTGTTTTCGTAGTTGATAACTTCGTCGGAGCTTAAACC
>ENA-OPCZ01001419-OPCZ01001419.1-human-gut-metagenome-genome-assembly--contig:-NODE-1419-length-12538-cov-11.481295_pt1 | contig 12538 bp, 10 predicted proteins | sample MGYA00241566_ERZ501483 | MGnify/ENA primary metagenome ERZ501483 (study PRJEB25962, sample SAMEA1965191) | human gut metagenome | biome: human gut; feature: human-associated habitat; material: faeces... | reverse complement strand
TCAGCTGTTACTGCTTTTTTTGAATTATGCAAGGTATAAACGCGGAGCCGCTTACCGGTGCAAGGTATAAGTGCAGACCCTCCTACTTATCACGAAGCTCGGTCCTCATTGATGCCTGGAGCTGGTCTTCATGGATGACCGAACCTTTATATAGGAAAAGCGTTTGCTTTCCAAAAATGATGAGGGTGAAGGGTGGGTGAAGGGTGGTGAAGGGTTGAAACAACCCTTCACCCGTATAAGTCGCTTATATATAGATATTTAAGTCGCTTTGGTGAAGGGTGAAGGGTATTTTTGAAAGTAGCTTTCTATTCATCAAACTCAGCCAAATTCCTTCGGAAAATGTGAGAAATTGGGCAAAAAGTCCTTAGGAAAATGTGAGAGATTGCCGCAAAACTCCTTCGAAATATGTGATTTTTCTTGCTTAATACCATGATTTTTAGTACTTTTGCAAAAAACAAATAAAAAGCGTATGGAAAGACTTCTAATTCACCAATTGTTAAAATGGAAAGAGAGCACCCATCGAAAACCGCTTGTCTTAGAAGGAGCAAGACAGGTAGGCAAAACCTGGTTGTTAAGAGAATTCGGCAAAAAGTATTTCAAAGATGTTTGCTATATCAACTTTGAGCAAAAAGACAGGTTGGAAAGCATCTTTGCGGGTGACCTTTCGCCCCAATTTATCATCGAGCAACTATCCATCTATCATGGAAAGCCAATCAAACCACAAACCACACTCATCGTATTTGATGAAGTGCAAGAAATGCCTCGTGCCCTTACATCACTAAAGTATTTTTGTGAGGAAGCACCCGAATACGCCATTTGTTGTGCGGGCTCTCTGCTGGGCATAGCATTGCATGAAGGCACATCTTTCCCTGTTGGGAAAACTGACTTTCTGCATCTATACCCTCTAACTTTCAAGGAGTTTCTTCTTGCCAATGGCGAGCAGATGTTAGTTGACTATATACAGCAAGGCAACAGAAACGTAAAAGCTTTCGAACCGCGACTCATTGATTATCTCAAGAGATACATGATAGTAGGAGGAATGCCTGCTGTTGTTAACGAATGGCTTGACACCAAGGATTTTACGAAGGTAGAGAAAATTCAGAAACAACTGATTGCTGCATACCAAAAAGACTTCTCCAAACATGCACCTCATCAAATGGTTGAGAAAATAAGATATGTGTGGAATAGTATCACCTCCCAACTTGCCAAGGAGAACAAAAAGTTTGTTTACGGCTTGGTAAGAGAAGGAGCCAGGGCAAGAGAATATGAGGATGCCATCATGTGGCTATGTGACGCAGGCGAAACTATCCGCACCCACAATGTTAGCAAACCAGACGTTCCAATATCCGCATATGTTGATTTGAAATCATTCAAGGTATTCCTGCTGGATGTTGGCTTACTGAGAGCCATGAGCGGAGTGTCGCCTAAGGTTATCTTAGACGGCAGCAGAATCTTTGAGGAATTTAAGGGCGCATTGACAGAACAATTTGTCTGTCAGGAGCTTCAGCAATTTTCTGACACCCTCCAAACCAATTATTATTGGACGTCCTCTTCCACCTCGAAAATAGACTTTATCATCTCTGATGGCCTTGATGTCTATCCATTAGAGGTAAAAGCAGGCGTTACGATGAATGCCAAGAGCCTTAAGCTCTATGTGGAGAAATACTCTCCCAAATGGGCTATCCGTACCAGCCTCTTGCCATACGAGCGTAATGCCGAGGCTAAAACGCTCAATATTCCTCTCTATATGCTCTTTGTTCTTGGTAAGGAGCTGGAGACTGAATGCTAAAATCTAAAAGTGTCCTCACTGACGGACTTTGGTGCCCCAGTGAGGAACAAACAGCAACTACGAGGTAAGCAACCACTTCCATACTGGTATCACTTCAATCTTCAAGTCATCCAGTTCTATCGTCTCCTCTTCATCCATCGTAATTACAAAAAGTTTACTTCCTGGATACCTCTTCTGATAAGCATTCAAAGCCCCCAATTCTCGCTCTCGAGTAGCAGCATCCTTGATACTATACGACACTTGGAAAGCACATTGATGCTCAAAGAGACAAAAGTCCACCTCCACATTATCATGATAATAGAAGAGATCTTCCCCATACTTCTCATGCAGGTGAATAGCTACCAGATTCTCCAAGAGAGATGTTTCTGGATCAAAGAGGAATAGACTCAGAAAACCATTATCTATAAAGTAATACTTCTGGTTCGACATTCTATCTTGTAATTTTGCGCAAATGTTTTCTATGGAGAAGACCAAGCAAGTGTCCTTGATATATCTCAGATAGTCCACTATCGTCTCTTGCTTTACCTTTCCAGCCACAGTAGAAACCAGATTAGCCAGTCTGTTATAAGACTGTGGCTGCTTTACGCTCTCAGAAAGTTTACGTATCAAAGTCTTCATCGCCAGAGGGTTACGGATTCCGTATCTGGTAATTAAATCTCCAAAATAAATCTTGTTGTATAGATTGCCCAACCACACTCGCTTAAACTGATTATCAATAATCACCAATTCTGGCAAACCGCCAATATGAAAATACTCCAGAAAAGCCCTCTTGAGGTCAGAATTTTGCAGATACTCCCACTGAGCAGGCAAGGAGATATGCTGGGCTGTCAAGTATTCCTGAAAGGAGAAAGGAAAAACGGGTTGCACCATATATCTGCCACCAAGCGTAGTAGAAATCTCGCTACTCAGCATCTTGGCGTTGCTACCAGTGATATACACTCTATATTTCTGGTCAGCAAGTCTGCGTGCAAATTTCTCCCACCCATCAATGATTTGTATCTCGTCGAGCATGAAGATAGGCTGATGCCCATACATCTCCTCGTAAGCCTGCTTGATGGCATCCAGGTCGGAAAGCTGGAGATTTTCCAATCGGTCGTCCTCAAAATTGAAGTAAAGGATTTCCTCTGGCAGATGTCCCTGAGCTATCATCTCTTGGGCACGCTGATATAGCAAGTAAGACTTACCGGCTCTTCTTAGTCCTACCAGCACATAGTTAGAATGAGATTCGAAGCTGATGTTTCTTTTCACCATCTCCACATTCTGAATCATCCTTTGGTTCTCCGCTATCAGCAGTTTTGCTATTCTCTTGTCCATATCTTCCGTTTTATGTTAATCTGGGTGCAAAGATACAACATTTTCCTTTATAAAGGAAGAAAAGTCGTAAGATATTTCCTTTATAGAGGAAACTTTTCCCAAAAAACTTTCCTCTATAAAGGAAACTTTCTTTAAACTCCTTCGGAAAATGAGGATTCCAAGATGCTGGATATTCCTCTCTATATGCTCTTTGTTCTCGGAAAGGAGCTGGAGACTGAAAGCTAAAATCCTGAATGGGCGATGGTTTTTAAATGAACTGTCGCCTATTTCTTTACATTTCATAAGAAAAAGTGCATAAAAACGGATATTTATAACAAAATGTAGCATTAAGTGCAACTTTTTCTGAAAAAAGTTTGGTGGTTTCCTAAATAATGCTTAATTTTGCACCCGATTAAAAATATTCTTTAAAATTAAGTAAGTTTTAGACTTACAGGCTCTTATATAATATAAAGGTATAAAGAGCGATTCCCCCTCCACCTCGGGGCAAGAGGAGGGGGCAAAAAGATGATAGACTGCTCCTTGTGAGTAATCATATAAGAAAAGTAGTGAGAAAGAAATAACAAACATTATATATTCATTTAAACGAGGGAGATTTATGGAAAAAAGACTCATGACAGTAGTTGCAGGTCTTGCTCTTAGCACGAGCATGGCTTTTGCACAAAGTCAAATCTCTGGTAATGTTACTGCTTCTGAAGATGGTAGCCCTGTTATCGGTGCTTCTATCAAGGTTGTAGGAACTAACACAGGTACAGTTACCGACATTGATGGTAACTTCTCATTAAACGCTCCAGCTGGTGCCAAGCTGGAAATTACTTATATCGGCATGCAGAGCAAGTCTGTAAAGGCTGGCAAGAACATGAAAATTGTTCTGGATGCAGACAATCATTCTTTGGACGAGGTAATGGTTGTTGCTTACGGTACTGCAAAGAAGAGCTCTTTTACAGGTTCTGCTGCAGTTCTTAAAAGCGATGAAATTGCCAAGATTTCAAACTCTAATGCCGTTTCTGCCTTGACTGGTAAGGTATCTGGTGTACAGATTAATGCAGCTACAGGTCAGCCTGGTCAGGAAAGCTTTAATATCCGTGTTCGTGGTATTAGCTCTATCAATGCTGGTAATGCTCCTTTGATCGTTGTTGATGGTTCACCTTACGATGGTGATATGAACTCTATCAACCCAAGCGATATTGCTTCTATGACCGTATTGAAGGATGCTGCTTCTGCTGCTCTTTATGGTGCTCGTGGTGCCAATGGTGTTGTTGTCATCACAACAAAGAGTGGTCGTGAGGGTTCTACTTCATTTACATTCGATGCTAAGTGGGGTTCTAACTCTAAGGCTCTTCCTGATTATAATATAGTTAAGAGTCCTGCTAAGTACTATGAGACTTGGTACGCTGCTTTGAACAATTATGCTCAGAACAAGTTGGGTTACAGCGCTAACGAGGCTTATGGTTGGGCAAACAAGAATATGATCAACTCTGCTGATTATGGCTTGAACTATAACGTTTATTCTGTACCTACAGGTGAGAATCTCATTGGTGTAAATGGTAAGCTTAACCCTAATGCTACATTGGGTAATGTTATCAATTACAAGGGTCAGGAGTATATGTTGATGCCTGATGATTGGAGAGATGCTACCTATCAGAATGGTTTGCGCCAGGAATATACCCTTACAGCTACAGCTAACAGTACACAGGGTTCTTTCTATGGTTCTGCTAACTATTTGAAGAATGAAGGTATCACTATGGGATCTGATTATGCTCGTTTCACAGGTCGTATGAAGGCTGATTATCAGATTAAGTCTTGGTTGAAAGTTTCTGGTAACATGAACTATACCCATAGTAATTCTAACTATTTGGGTAGTGATGGTGATAGTGTCGATTCTGGCAATATGTTTGCAGTAAACAGCGTTGCTCCAATCTATCCTTTGTACATCCGTGATGGTAAGGGTAATATCATGCTCAACCAGACTACCAAGATGAACTCTTATGATTATGGTGATGGTACAGTAATCGGTTTGATGCGTCCTATTTTCCAGCAGTCTAACCCTATCAGTGATGTTCAGTTGGAGACCAATAACGTAGAGGGTAATACATTCAATGCAGTAGGTTCTGCTGAGGTTCGTTTCTTGAAGGACTTTAAGTTTACTTCTACCAATAGTACTATGGTAGATGAGTCTCGTCAGTCTAATTTGAGCCAGCCTTTCTTTGGTCAGCCTGCTAAGTCAAATGGTTATGTATCAAAGTATCATACCCGCAGATGGTCTTACAACTTCCAGCAGTTGCTCAACTGGCACCACCAGTTTGGCGAGCATGATGTTGAGGCTATGGTAGGACATGAGTACTATCGTACACGCTACTATGTATTGGCAGGAAGCAAGAGTAATATCTTCTCTATCTACAATTCAGAATTGGATGCAGCTATTGTTGATGGTAGCATTAGCTCATATACAACCGATTATAATACAGAAGGTTTCTTTGGCCGTGCACAGTATAACTATGCACAGAAGTACTTCGGTTCATTCTCTTATCGTCGTGATGCTTCTTCTCGCTTCGATCCAGATAATCGTTGGGGTAACTTCTGGTCATTCGGTGGAGCGTGGATCCTCTCTAAGGAGAAGTGGTTTGAGTCTTCATGGATTGACGAGTTGAAGTTGAAGGCTTCTTATGGTGAGCAGGGTAATGACAACATTGGTGACTACTTGTACACCGACCGTTATTCTTTCGGTAACTCAAATGGTAGTATCTCTTTGAAGCCATCTTCAACAAAGGGTAACCGCAAGATTAGCTGGGAGAAGGGCGGTAACCTGAATATTGGTACCGAGTTCTCTCTCTGGAAGGGTCGTTTGACAGGTAGTGTAGAATACTTCTATCGTAAGACATCCGATATGTTGGCATTCTTCTCATTGCCTGTATCTTATGGATACTCTGGTTACTATGACAATGTAGGTGATATGCGTAACTCTGGTGTCGAGTTGGAGTTGAATGGTGATATTATCCGTACCAAGGACTTTACATGGAGTGCAAATTTCAACTTTACAGCATATAAGAACAAGATTACTTCTATGCCAGAAGAGAAAAAGGCTATTACCGTTGATGGCGTAAGAGGTTATGCTGGTGGTGGTTACTTCTATGGTGAAGGTCAGCCTATCTATACATGGTATATGGCAAAATATGCTGGTGTAGATAAGGAGACTGGTGAGGCTCTTTACTATAAGGATTCAGAAAATGGTGAGACTACAACTACTAATGCCAGCGAGGCAACTATGCACCTTTGCGGTACAGCCTTGCCAGATGCATACGGTGGTTTCGGTACAAGTGTGTCATATAAGGGATTTGATTTCTCTATGGACTTCACTTATCAGTTGGGTGGTAAGATTTATGATTCTTCTTATTCTTCATTGATGAGTATTTCTAGAGGTCGTTCTTTCCATGCAGACTTGCTTGATGCTTGGACTCCATCTAACACTTCATCTGATATTCCTCGCATTCAGTATGGTGATTCATATGCAGCATATACATCCGACCGATTCCTCGTATCTGGTTCGTACTTGAGCTTGCAGGATGTAACTTTGGGTTATACACTCCCACGTGCGTTGTGCTCTAAGATTGGTATCAACAAGGTTCGCGTTTACGCTACAGGTTCTAATTTGTGGCTTTGGTCAAAGCGTCAGGGTCTTGACCCACGTCAGAGCATTACCGGTGCAACATCAAACGCATACTATTCACCAATTCGTACAATATCTGGTGGTATTACAGTAACATTCTAATTTTTATAAAGAAAGAATTATATGAAAAAGAGTTTAATATATGGCCTTTCTGCTTTGACTCTTGTTGCATCAACAATGTCATTGACTAGTTGTATCGAAGAGACAGAGCCTACAAGTTCAGCAACAACATCACAGGTACAGCAGTCATCTTCTGCAACAGAAGCACTTTTGATGGCTATTCCTGCATATTCAACAGCTAAATATTTCAGCAGCCGTTATGATTGGGCTTTTGGTTATGGTGCTCTTATGTACATTCGTGACATCCAGTCTAGTGACGTTTGTGCAACAGACGATGCTGGTTATTATCAGTTCAGCTATTTTGCAGAGAATAAGTATGCAGGACGTGATTATGTCTTTGCACAGTATCTGTACAACTATCAGACAAAGTTTGTTAATACAACAAACAATGTGATTTCTGCAGTTAATCCAGAGAATGCAACAGATATCCAGAAGGGTTATCTTGGCGCAGCATACGCATATCGTGCATTGCTTTATCTGGATATGGCTCGTGAGTATGAGTATCTTCCAACTGATGGTACAGAGCCAAAGAGTCCTTATGGCAATGATGTTGCAGGTCTCACTATTCCTATTGTAACAGAAAAGACTACAGAGTCTGAGGCTCGTGACAACAAGCGTGCTACACGTGAGGAAATGAAGGAATTTATTAAGAGTGATCTTGATAAGGCTGCTGAATACATTCCTATGTTGGATAAGACAACTAAGACTTTGCCTCACCTGGATTGTGTATATGGTCTCTATGCTCGCTTGTATATGTGGGTTGAGGACTATGCTAACGCTGAGAAGTATGCTCGCATGGCTATCAACGAATATAAGGGCAAGCCAATGACTCAGGAGGAGAGCTTGAACACCACAACTGGTTTCAACGATCTTTCTAAGTGGATGTGGGGTGCACAGGATACTAAGGAGTCTTTGTGGAGCAACTTGGCAAACTGGGCTTCTATGGTATCTAATGAGACTAGCTATGGTTATGCTGGTGGCGGTGGCTGTAACAACATGCTCGACCGCAGATTGTATGAGCGTCTGAGTAACACAGACTGGCGTAAGTTGGAGTGGAAAGCTCCTGCTGGTTCTGCTCTCGATGGTCAGAATATGTATGTTGACGGCGCTCTTGGTAAGAGCTTGGCAGACTATTCTGGCTTGAAGTTCCGTCCAAACGGAGGTGTAATTGCTCCTTATTCTGTCGCTAGTGCTACAGCATTCCCAATGATGCGTGTAGAAGAGATGTATCTGATTGAGGCTGAAGCTGCAGCTCATCAGGATCCTGCTCGTGGTAAGCAGCTTCTTGAATCATTCGTGAAGACTTATCGTGATGCAAGTTATACTTGCAAGGTTTCTGACAAGGATGCTGTCGTAGAGGAAATCGTATTCCACAAGCGTATTGAGTTGTGGGGTGAAGGCCAGTCTTTCTTCGACCTCAAGCGTTTGAACTATAGCAGTACACGTGGTTACGAAGGAACCAACCACCTTGATCAGCAGAGATTCAACTCTAATGGTCGTCCTGCTTGGATGAACTGGGTAATTTCTGCCAACGAGGAAGAGGGTAATGTACAGGTTAAGGAATACAATAACCCTGACCCATCTGATAAATATACTCCTTGGACAGGTAAGTAAAACTTATAAATAGAAAAAAGACATGAAAAAGTTATTGAAATATAGTCTTTCTTTACTGTGTGCTATCATGGTAATCGGATTGACATCATGTACAGATAGTTATGATTATGATCCTGCTGCACCAGAAGATAAGGGAGCATTCTTGATTGCTAACACAACAAGTTTTATGTTTACACCTGGTCAGGCTCAGGAGTTCGAGATTACAGTGCAGCGCCGTGATACTGTAGAAGCTGGTTCTGTGACTCTGACATCTGATAACAGCAAGTTCAATGTTCCTTCTCAGGTAAGCTTCGGTGCTAATGAGAAGACAAAGACTGTTACTGTTACTTCTAATTTGGAAAGCGGTTCTGATGAGAATGTAAATATCAGCGTGGCTGAAGGTCAGGCTTATCACTATGGCGCTAACACTATTACAATAAATGTAAAGACTCTAAAGAAGTATGTTGGTACATTCAGTTCTGCATTTGCTGGGGATTCATGGGAGCAGATCGTATATGAGCTTGGTAATGGCAAGTATATGTTGCCAGATCTCTATGATCAGGGACGTAATATTACTTTCATCATTGATTGGAAGACTAAAAAAATTACTGTTGCTGGTCAGGCTGCATGGACTCATCAGAATTATGGTGTAATTGGTGTTCAAGGTAGTGGAGTCTATGATGCAAAGAATAAGGTTGCTAAGATGACTTTGACCCACTTTGTTCCTAATGTAGGTTCATTTGGTGACTTTGCAGAAGACTTCTACTTCCCTGAAGATTTTGAACCATCAAAATAATAAATATTAAGAGAGACCGACCGAGTAAAACGGTCGATCTCTCTTTTTTTTGAATATAACGCTTATGAAAAGACTTGTACTCATTCTGATCTTGACTTTAAGTCTTGGTTCATCATTCGCTAAAGAAAGAACAAGCGAAGAAAAGCTAGCCATTGCTAAAAGTTACTTAATTAAAAATCACAGTTTCTCAAGAGTTAAAAGCCAGAATAAGATTCTTGAGTTGATAACTCTTGATGCATTGTCTGTGTTGGGATATAGTAATGGAGGTTTTGTTATTGTAAGTAACGATGATACGAATGCGCCTATTCTTGGATATTCTGACAAGAAAACAAACTTGGAATCTCCAGACATGATGTGGTATCTAAATGCAGCCAATCAGGCTCTCCAGTCACATACCGCTTCTTCAACTGCATTGGAAAGTAAAGAACCAATAGAGCCTCTACTTAAAACTCAATGGGGACAGGATACTCCTTACAACAACTTGTGTCCTACAGAAAGGGAGAATGAAAAAGCTATATATCCAACGGGATGTGTGGCAACAGCGATGGCACAGGTAATGTATTACCATCAATATCCTGAAAAGGGAACTGGAAACATTACCTATTCTTTCCAAGACAGAATTTTGAGTGCAGACTTTAATAATACCTATTATCAATGGAATCTTATGACACCTACATATAAAAAGGGTGAATACTCTGATGAGTCTGCTTTGGCTGTAGCAACCTTGATGTATCAGTGTGGTGTTTCTATCAAGATGCAGTATAATACAGGTGGAAGTGGAGCGTATTCATATAATGCTGCTACTGCTTTGCGAAAGAACTTTGGGTATCATAAGAATTTGCAGATTCATTATAGAGACTATTATACCACTAAAGAATGGATAAACAAAGTATATGATGAATTAAAGACTGGTCGCCCTATCATCTATACGGGTGTGGATGAAAGTAATGGTGGACATTGTTTTGTATTGGATGGATTCGATCAAAATAACTTTGTTCATGTCAATTGGGGATGGGATGGCGTGAATGATGGCTATTATGATATTGCTTTGCTTAATCCTACAGGAAATAAATTTTCTACTGGACAGACTATGTTGTCGGGTGTGGATAAACCAAGTGCAGACATCAAACACCATTCTGAAATTGTCTCTGAAGACAACTTCAAGGTAACCAAATTGGGCTCTACTAAATTACTGATAAATGACGGAAAGTATGCAAACCTGTCTGATCAGGATTTCACGGGTTTATTAGGTGTTGTTCTTGAAGGAAACGGTAAGCAATATGTATTGTTATCACAAGAAAACAAGAATGTGCCGAATATGTATTATTTGACAAAAGCATCATCAAATATGTGTTTGTTGCCTGGTGATTTGGCAGATGGTTCTTACCGTATATATCCGGCTTCAAAAGATGATACAGATGATTATTGGGAGCCAGTTCATATTTCGGAAGGAAATAACAATAGTTATATTCTAGTAAAAAGCGATAATTCCATAGCTTTAACTGCTGTGACGGATGCAGATTGGCATGGAACAACTGGCATCAATTCTTTGTCATATAGTGATGGTGCTTCTTCTCCTTATACCTATGTATATAATTCAGAAGGTCAGCTGGTATGCAAGATAAAGACCTCCGAGTTCCAGAAGAACAATATCCCTGGCAACGGCTTGTTTATCTTGAAGTGTGGAAACAAGACCATGAAGATTGTAAAGTAAGCAATCGGACATATCTCTCTCATATATATAATAAGGTGTATCCTTCTTGCCTCATACATCGGGCAAGCGGGATACACCTTTTTTTTTTATCTTCCTCACCCTCAAACATTTTCCAATAATTCCTTGCTTCTTTCAGAAGAAAAGCGTATCTTTGCAAAAGAAAAGCTGCACTGGGCAATTTGTAAGCAAGCTTTCATTGCGCTCGCTGGCATAATCTTTACAGAAGAAGCGATACTCTTCAATCATGAAGATATGACTTTTTTAGATATGGCTTTACCAATCCATAATTTTACGTATATCCAAGCTTACAGAGCTAAATCTGTCAAACTGAGACAACCAAGTTGGTACCTCCTTATTCATCCATCCCATAACATTCATCATTTCGTCGTGTATCATCTCAACTTCATCGAGATTCCAACAAATTGCTTCATTATGATCTATCCTATTGCGCAAGCGACGGAATTTGTTTAAGAAGCTAGCAACTACCTTTCTTTGCCGATTAGCTTTCTTCACAAAGGGGAAAGCTCTCCTTAAATCTTTCCAAAGGATACGTTCGTAGTTTCTATTAAAAAGGGATGTCCAAAAGCCCCAGGTCAATTCTGCTGTAATCTTTGCTGTGGTTATATCTTCTCCTCGTGCAGCAATTTGTTTCTTAGCTGTGCTTATATATTTATTCAGCTCCATTAAGCCTGGAGTTGTAGAAAAAACGACATACCAATCTTCTCTTTTGGCAAATGCTACAAGTTCCCTAACTACGGAATTACGGAGTTCTACCTCAAAGACAGAAAGACATGGGTACATAGCTTCGGAAAGCATTATGTTACATTGATAATGCTTAATTGCCTTTACTTCATCCCCAGGATAGAGCGAGAAATATTTCTTCATTCTATCTGCCGAGAAAACTTTTTCGAAAAAATCTTTGGTATATTCCATTTTTATTCTTATCTTTGCAGCGCAGTCCCGGTAAGGCCCTCTCCCAGATTATTCGATGCTGGTGATGACCCCGGGTTTTTTGTTTTTGCAAAAGTACATAAATATTTTGATAGTGACAACAAAAAAGCCTTTTTTCTTTGCTTTTTTTGTTATCTCCCTCACTCTCAAACATTTTCCAATAATTCCTTGCATCTTTCAGAAGAAAAGAGTATCTTCTCGGGTTGGAGAAAGTATCATTCAGGGTGCTAGAAAGTAACTTCTCTATTGTTGCTACTAGGCTAGGCAGCTCTGCTGAGCCTAGTCAGCAGGTCTGCAGACTGCAGTCAGCACCTCTGTCGAGCCTAGTGGGAATACCTTGTTGTCGTACAACTATAACCCTTTTAGTCGTACAACTATAACCTGTTTAGTCGTACGACTATACACTCTATAGTTGTACAATCGTAGCTTTATAGTCGTACAAAATGCGATAAAGCTTCCTAAGGACTGCTCGAATAGATGCCCCTACTTAAAATTTATGGCACATGTGCCACTTTTTTAAAGTAGAAGCCTATTCTAATATGTTTCGTTGCAAAAGAAAATCAAACAAGCTTATGAACAAGATGCCTGCTTCATTGT
>ENA-OPCZ01001415-OPCZ01001415.1-human-gut-metagenome-genome-assembly--contig:-NODE-1415-length-12568-cov-2.522656_pt1 | contig 12568 bp, 8 predicted proteins | sample MGYA00241566_ERZ501483 | MGnify/ENA primary metagenome ERZ501483 (study PRJEB25962, sample SAMEA1965191) | human gut metagenome | biome: human gut; feature: human-associated habitat; material: faeces... | reverse complement strand
CGCTCTTCTTCTTGAAACGAGGGTCGATCGGGGCATTGTCCTCAAACCACTGCGCGTTCGAGCTCAGTACTTCAGTACGGGCTGAAGCGGCAGAATCTTTGACATTGACAACAGACTCCCAGTAAGCTTTTCTTCCGAGAGGGTCGTTGTAGTCCTCCACGAAACCATTGGTGAAATCAACGACACCGAGGGTATCATTGACCCAAGTGATGTTATACTGGTCCCAAAGTTTCAGGTCGCCGGTCCTGTAATATTCCTGAAGCTCAGATATTTCCTTCTTCTGAGTCTCATTCTCAGCCACAGCCTTTGCTTTCTCGAGTTCCTCGCAAATCTTCTCCAATGCCGGGCCGTAGATGCCGCCGACTTTCCATGCTTCCTCGCGGATGACACCGTCAGCGCCCTTCACGACCTTGGTGTTGAGACCATAGGAAATAGGTCTCGGATCGTTCGGGTCAATGATACCTGCGTAGTATTTTTCGACTTCGTCTCTGGTCACGCCGTCGTAGAAGTTGACTGATGAAAGTGCCACGATGTCGCCCTCGCTTGCCGATGAGCGTCTGTACGGATAGAGGTCCGGAGAGTAGATTACAGGAAGGATGGCTTCGCATTTTTCGCCCTCGCCTACCGCTTCCATGATGGAGCGGAAGTATTCCTGGCCGCACTCAGGGAAGAATTTCTCTTCTCCGTAGTGGTGATGGATACCGCTGCTGAAGAACACTCGCTTGATGTATGTCATCAGCTGGCCGAACTCCTTGGTGGTCCTGTCCCCTTCGTAGCATTCCACGATGTTCTGGAGGACTTTGCGGACTGCCAGGTTTTCTTTGCAGTTCTGGTCCCAGTAGATGTCCCAGCCGTACTTTGCGGCTTCGCTCAGATGATAGATGTATTCTTTCTGCTGGAGCGACAGCCTTTCCCATCCAGGAATCTGGTAACGCATAATTTTCACGTCTGCAAATTCATCGATGAGATACTTGAAGTTCTCGTCTGCTGACTTGCTTCCATTGCCGCATGATGTTACGGCAGCGGCTGATGCCAATGTCAATAGCATTTTGGTAATGTTTTTCATATAATCTATAAAGTGTTTGTGTATTCAATGCCAGTCTGTTACGGCTGCTGTTCCGGCCTGATTGCCAGAGGTACCATCCAGTCTCAGTGGTTTCAGCCCCGTAGCGTTCACGATGTCCGGTGGTCTTCCGTAACTTGCAGACATCAGAGCCTTCAGAACTGTGCCCCTGCCGATTGTCAGAGGTTCACTACGTCAGACTTGTATATCACGTGATAGTCGGTACTGTCAGCGTCGAGAACAAACATCTGGTAGCTGTTTCCGCCCGGATATACTCTCACGACGATATGGCCCCACGGCTTGAACTTGCTCCACAGTTCCTCTCCGAGCTTCTTCCTCGACTGGTTCACTGTAATGTAATAGTCTCTGTCGCCTCTCCATACCTGCGGATCGCAGATTCTTGTCATCGTGGATACGACCGGATGATTCTCGCTACGTGCGTCAATGATAATGACTTGCGGGGACAATGTCTGGAGGAAGAACGCGTTGCAGGTGTCGAAATATCCGTGGTGGTTCGCCTTCATGACCGTCACCTTTCCGCAGACCTTAGCCACCGGAGTCTCGAAGTCCCTTTCCTGTGACTTGTAAATCGGCCAGTTACCTCCCGAGAGATCTCCGCCATTGTAGTACGAGAATTTTCCGTAACGCAGTCTGATTGCGCATGAGTTCATGTTTTCGTCGAAGAGTCCCGTGTCTCCGCTATACATCTTCTCGGACTTGGTTCCCCGTCCTGTCCACACTTCCCCATTGGCCGCCAAGTTCCTGATTTCAAATTCCTTGGCGTATGGTTTAGGATTATGGACCATCGTGAACTGTTTCTTGCTTCCGACCTGGAATTTCTCTGCGACTGTTCCGTGCTGCGCAATATAGTTCACGAAGTTAATGTAATGTGGCATGAAGCCCTTGTCGGCATTGAGCACCTTCTGTTTTGACGGAAAATCATATTCAGGATATGCCCTGTCAACGAATTTATTGAAGTGGATTTTTTCTCCGACCAATGTCATTCCTGACAAATCGTATCCGTGTGTGCCCGGCAGAGCATCCTTTATAGTTCCGATATGATCATTATGAAGATGCGTAACCATCGCATAATCAAGGTTTTCCTTATCCGGCAGCTGTTTCAGGAAATGCTTTATATATATCGCCTGCCATTCGCCCGGTTTCTTGGTCGCATCAGGGTGCTGAGTATCTTTTGCCTTGGCATTGTCTCCAGCATCAATCATCATAGTAGTTCCGTCAGGCATGATTATCAACGCCGCATCGCCACGTCCGGTAGCGATTGTGTGGATGTCCAGATAACCTTCCTTCCATTCCGGCAGATATTCCGAATTCTGCCCATAGGCCATTGCCGCACTCATCAATGCGGCCAAGAATAAAATTCCTTTTTTCATCTGTTATTTCGTCCTATCGTTTCTAGGCCGGCATTTTCCTGCCAGCGACACGATACATCTTACAAAAATAAACATTTTGCGGAATATTCCAGAGGATAGCCGTCATCGAATTATAGATTATTCTGAGTCGTCAAACCCGAAACCGCCCTCCCAGGCATTGACAGCAATGAACGGAACATCCACTGCTCGCTCCGAGGATCGGGCAGCGGGAGGGAAACCAAAAGTACGGAACCATGGATTACTTCTATTGACGTTTGTTTCTCGAAGGATGTTTCATTATAATCCAGAGAGTTATGGCTATACCGATTACCATGATGCAAATTGCAGCAATAAAACTATACGGGTTTTTGCAAATGGTTAAGCATAAATCATTCATCGACCAGAAACCGGTAACTATGGAAACCGGGAGCAATATGGCGGCCATAATATTTAGAGCCCTCGCTTTGGCATTAAGCAAGACAGCTTTTTCACTTTGCGCACGCTCAACCTTGAAAGATATGGTATCGTGCAATTTTTCGATTTCATCCTTCAGTTCCTCGACATAAGAGTCGATGTCCAGATTTTGCCGGATCAGTCCGTAAAGTTCAACTCCTTGGTCTTGCGATGTCAACTCATTGAAATACATGCGATTAATAAAGCGGATATACTCTTCATTCAAAGAATCTACATGCTCCGACAACTTCTCCAGTGTCCAGTTCCTCCTCTTTGTCAATGTCGTCACTTCATTCGAAAAACAAAGAACAGAAGCACGCTGCACCAGAGCGATTTCCATCATTCTGGCATACGTAGTCATGAAATAATCGACAAGGTAAGAAGGAACACCTGAATTTGTCAGATAGACAAAGGAATAACGGCTTACCCCATACAAAGAATTCCACTTCTGCCATCTCAGATACGTATGTGAACGCAAAAGGTCCCGCATCATTTCATCATTCTGACATGTAGGCCACCCGGTATCTACAAACAAGTATTTGTACCAAAACTCAGAGAACGGACTTGAAGGATTACAATATGCATCGGCAGCTTTTAGGGACAATCTGCTCATATCATCATTTTTATACAGAGATATTACAAACATCCTGTCATCGATTACTGGAGTCAATGTCAGGTTATCTGTCAAATCCTTCAACAAGGAGTCGAGCATGGATGTCGCCGTCCAAGGTTCATCCACCGTATATGATTTAAAGTCCTCTTTGCTGATTTCGGTGTCCAAACCACTAATCTCCAAATACTCGCTCAGTTCCTGTCGTTTTTCAGCATTGACTTCACTCCAGAAAGGAGGCAGAATTCGTCTTCCATACTGGTTGATATTCAGGATATCCCTCGTATCACATTGACTTTCATCATCATTTCTCAGGTAGAATGACATCATTCCGACACCGGTCTTATAAAGGTTTATGTTTATGGCATCAACGTTCAAGGAATACGGCTTTTCTCGGCCGCTCACTTTTATGAGATAACGCACATCCTTCTCCTGAGGTTCTTTACGTTCAAAGTGCATAACCAGATTGTCGTTTCCATCACCTGAGTCATACAGGACATCATGAACAAAACGGAAATAGTAGTTCTTCTCATTGTAAAGCACCTGTGCATCCAGAGAGACATTATTCTTGTCTGTCTTATTACCGTCATTTTCTTGACTTTCAGCCACAGCCGGCCTCACCCATTTGCCATTATTCAGAAAACGGATTTGACTGAAGTCTGTGAGTTGTGTCATCGTTCCCTCAGTCACATCTTTTTTTGCCCACTTGAACGGGAAATAAAAGATATGATAGCTGTACAACGGCTCCGGAACAGGAGAGCACTCCGCATTTTTTACTTTTCCAGACTCTCTATTGCTGAAATGTGCCCTGATCTTATCGACAATACCTGCTATTTCCTCCTTACTGTACGCTCCTGATACAGTCCCCAGATAGCCCGAGTTTCCACCTCCATGATACATTTTTTTCGCATCCAGTTCCGATTTGAACAACGAGGTAAGGTCATTGACTCCCTCTCCATAGAATTCGGCCACGTCATCGTTATATATCAGCAGACGTCTGTAAGGATACCTTCTGTCACAAATTGTCGAGAATTTGGAAGTCAATGATTTGACAACGTATAAATCATAAATGTTACCCTTGCAAGACTTCAGAGATTTTTCCGCAAGACTCTCATCACCCTCAGATACCCCTTGGGCTGCCCTGTCGGCACGGCGGATATCATCAATTTCTTCACGGCTCGCCCCGAGTTTAATCATGCCCGGAATATATCTGGAGTCATTGGCAGCAACCAGTTGCATGTGCCAGTCCATTGCCAAGCCAAGCAGTGTTGCAACCTGCTCAAGGGATGATGGGTTATTCGCAAAATCATTATGATGATCTATCCTAACGTAGTTGTCCGGATGCGGGATATCTTCGTTGAGTTCGATTCCATATATCTGATAATCAGGAGAATTACCATATTCTTCAAGTGTCTTTTCATAGCTGCTCAGTTTGGCATTGTCCCATCTGAGATCATGAGTTTCAAACTGCTCACCGGCATTGACAAGCAAATTCTTGATTGTCGTCATTTCGAGGTCGTTTCCGCCCAGCAAAAAAATCCGCTTACTCATAACATTATCCAATTAGAGGTTACATTCTGTTATAAAGTTAAGGATTAAGTTCCGACAATACAAGCAGTTCCTGCGGATTAATAACAGTTGTCCTTATTCTCCCACTAAAACGATTGTACGGCAGCTAATAGTTGTCCTCAATACCGACTAAACGGTAGGCAACAGAAATCGCATTTTTAGTTTCTTCAGTAGCAATCGCTTCTTGTCTCAATACCGCCTCAGCGGTAGACAATAGAAATTAAACATAAAAAAATATGGAACACAAAAATTTGAGGTCTCAATCCCGCCTCAGCGGTAGACAATAGAAATCTGCACAGTCTTTCAACATGAAGAGAACAGGAAACGTCTCAATACCGCCTCAGCGGTAGACAATGGATACGACCTCGGTTCCAACAGCTTTAAACTTCTTTCAGGAAACAAAACGCACATTGGGATATGGCATTCTCCTAGATTTTCAGACTTATCAAAGAACTCAGTCGATGCTTCATATCATAACTGAAGCACATTACATTTTTCGCCACCAGGCTCGACTTATGACAGCCGAGCCTTCAAAACAGTCGTTATTTATTCTTAACTTCTTTCAGCACGCCATAACCGACATTGGTTTTAGCGCCAACGCCAAGTTCCTGAAGAATCGCGGAACAAAGAGCCTTTTTCATACTTGCTGACACCACTTTAGCGCCCATCTTGGTCTCACTGAACTTAAAGCAAAAAGCGAATGTCACTCCAGGAGCGACCTTGACAATCTTGATTGGTACCGGCTGGGCAAGAGGTCCTCCAGTATGCGGCGTTATATAGTCCTCCGCAAGAACCTGCTTCACAGGTCCATGTTGTTTCATTCTCGTGCCATAACCAACAAGCAGAGCATCCGCGAAAACGTCACCATGATTGAACATCTGATTACCAAGTTCAAGAATATCTTTATCTTCAAGTCTAAGTGCACTAAACTCAGGAATATCCGCAATCAGACCTTTAATATAATTCAACTTCTCAGCATCTGCTTCATTCGACTGTTCCTTATCCTCTTTAATCGTCGGAAATGCACTGCGAATCACACCCTTCACCGATGAACCAGGTATCACAGGAAGACCAGAAGTATAATCGAACTGGAGACCCGTTTTCACATCTTCTTCAGAGCCAGGAAGTCCATGAGCAAGACCACTTCCAATGAGCAGGCCAGGAGTCTGAACTTTCATACACACGACATCAAACTTGGCATCAGATAGAATCTTCACCACATCAGTATTCACTGAGATTGCTGACTTGACTTGCTTCTCATCAAAACCAGGGATACCGACTGAATGAAAGAACTGATATCCGATATTGGCCGAGCTTTCGCGCGGAGGATTAACTTTCTCTGTCGGGCGAGGGATCCTACCATATTCTCCAACACGTACTTCCTCTGATGGAGCAAACATCCTCAACGCGATTTTCAATGCTGTCGAGGCGTTCATAATCTGCTCTTCAAGTTTTCCGGCAGTATCAGCAACGACTTGTTCTGAAAGCAACTTATCCCGATTCTGATTTCCCGGGTGCCGTTTTTTCAAATACAATCTCACAGCCTCAGGAAAGCGTTCCCTATTGGACTGAGACTTGCTGTCGTCATCTTCAAAAATCATCAATGCCCTCAAAAGTCCGCACTGCGACACAGTTGCGGCAAAAGACGACGGGTATGAGCCAAAAGTCTTAGGATAACAATAATCATTGTCAGCATTTCCACGAGTGACAATCCCCACCTCAAGCAGCACATCAGCAGCAGTGGAAATGTCTTCATATGTAGGTTTGTAAACAGTCATAGTTCCTAACATTTCTTAATGACACATATTCCATAACCGACGGAAGCATTGGCCCCAATCTGAACGGGGACGGAAGTAATGGCAGAGTCAAATGCCTTATTTATCTCACCGTCATCATGCAAAATAAAGAACGCAAGGCGGCTCTTTCTCGGAAGCACCTGCTCGTACCATAGATTCTTGCTCACTCCATTTTCCAAGTAGTTCCGTGCTATTACCGGAAGTTCATCATTATACTTCTTAAAATCTTCGTATGAGCAATTATTCGTTTCCAATACATTGGCCAATCTCAAAACAGTTTCTTTCTCATTATCCCCAAGTCCAACGCCAAAGAGAGAGGCCTTATCCTGAAGTTCCGTTACAACTTCATCACATGTAACCTGCACAAATGGGGCGTTAACGGACGGACGCGGAATCGACAGAATTGACGCATCCAGAAAACGATATTCTCCCGCCTCGCAATTTTCCTCACCGCTGACTTTCTTACCAAAGAGTTTCACGACATTGACCTTCTCCGCATCTTCATTGTGAGCATTGTTCCATTTTTCACAATGATCTCTCAGCGCGCCCTTAAGACTGGACGCGTTAATACACGGAAGGTCAGTGACCACATCTCTTTGTATGAGTCCATCAATGACACCGTCATTGTCCTGTCCGCTGCCTACGTGAAGATTGCTGATGCATTCGATTGTATATAATGTTGCTTTCATATATCCTGATTATAAATAGGTTAAACAAAAATATTCAGTCCGACTTTACTAAGATTATCATCATTTTTCTTTAGTTCAGTGAGCCTTTTATCATTGGCATAAATAACAGAGCCACGACCTAAAAGATGGTATAACATTGTTTCTGAACGGTTTCCATTCCACTTGTGAATATTGGAAATATATCTGTTCACTATTCTTTCGCCCCAGATGAAATCATAGTTCTCCCTTTCTTCCGATTTAATCCACGCATCACCAAGCAAAAGAAGACGGCCGTCACGATGAAGCACCTCCCTGAATTTTTCCACAAGATCCACATCGGCAGATTTGAGTTCCATCTTGAAAGTAGAGCGATTTCCGCCCATTTGGACAAAAACAGGCTTTTCATCCAATTCCTCTGACGTCGTCACAGAAAAGCAAAAATGATAACCGTCTCTAAGCCTTATCTGAGTCTGCTCAAAGTAAGCCTTATCTCTATCCGAGGAGCCATCAAGTTTATTTATTCCCACTCTTTCATCATTGATGAAAATATTATTCGCATCGATCGTTTTCCCATCTGTTCCTATCCATTTCTTCCAATTATCGTAATGTTTGAAATCACAGAACGTATTGGTTCCCTGCTTGGTAATCAATGGCTGAGGTATTTCTTTCCCAAGATATGATACTTTCTCATCATTCCCAAACGTGACATCATATCCCAAGTCAGCCGGGCATGGCGTAAAGAGCACCCCATCACTTTTCCTTTCCATAAAGATTGGAGAAATCTCCTTTATTTGTCCATACGAAGCGGCAGGAGCCTCAATATTGAAAGGCTCTCCAATATACTCAGGCCATTTATCCTTTTTTTCTGCATCATTTTCAGATCCTGTTTCAAGCAAATTGTTTCTCCGTAATATTTCATAGCGTAACACGCCCAACACGGCAGAAACTTGAGGCAAAATACAACTTCTGACAAGATAGTTCTGGTTCTTTCCGTCACCAAACGTCGTCTCTCCACCGAAAAAATAGCTTCCTACTGGAGTCAAACGAACTATATATTTATATGTTTTATCACTCATAGCTTATCTGTTTTCCGGTTTTCTGATTAATAAGCTTACATATCGCAGTGCGTTATGAAGATAACTGATAGCCTCCTCTGGCTTTCCTTCAAACGACGAGTCGAGCAGAATCGGAATCAAGCTGGTCAGCAGTTCTTTCGAACGATCATGCACATCTTCATTGAAGTTCTTGTCAATGAAATTCTCGAGCATCGCTTTTCGCACAGGCCTGTTGGTGGCAGCATTGGCATTAGGTCCCATTGACTTTTCAAGTATATAATGAAGAGGCTCCTCATAACGCTTCAGCCAGTATGTGATACTATGAAGGAATTCATCTTCAACCCATGAAGCATACTGCCGAATTCCGCAAGTATTACCAAACAACTCTTTGTTATTTTTACTTATCTTACCACCGGCAAGTTGTCCGCTATGCTTACGAAGCTTCCAGACAATAGCATTCTTTCCATCAATAGCTTTCGCATTGTACATGAGTTCCTCTGCAAGCTGCCTTGTCTCGGCCATAGGATGTTTTTCGTAAGAAATCGCTACGCCATAACTCATGGAGACGCTTATGCCCAGATGTTTAACATCTTCGTTGTTTGAAATAGTATTCTTCAAAGCCTCATCAATTTGCTTGATAAGTCCGAAAATGTCAAGACTCTTTCTGTCATTATATACTGGGGCATAAAAAGAAACATCATCGCCTCCCTGATAGATAACCTGCCCGCCATAGTCTTCAACCAACTTGGCCAGTTCTGCGCCGAAGACATTGAAAAGAGACGCTTTCTCACCAAGCTTAGCCATGCATTTTCCGAAGTTATCGCCATCCGCTGCGACGAAGGCCACATATTTATGATATGCGGCTTCCGGAAGTGAATCAAAGCCTTTGAGAGTCTTATCAAGTTCAAAAAACTTTCTCAGAACCTCTATATTTGATTCAAACAAGCCAGAAAGATAATCCCGTTTCTGACTGTCTGCAAAGGTGTCACGAAACTCCGCGCATGACATTCTGTTCTGCATTTCCTCAACTACAGTTTCCGGCTTTTCAGAAAACAACTCAAGGAGATAAATCTTGATTGTCTTGCTCAAATATTGTTTGAGTATATCCTTGTTCTCTTTCAGTGCCTCAGACATGCGTCCGGCAACATTGTCCAACACCTCTGAACGAAGGTTCATGAGACTTTCAAACGAGTCTTCAGGTTTTGCCTCGAAGATATATTGATCCGGAAAGCGTCCTACTGTATTGCGTTCTCCGAACAGATCCTCAGTCACGATCGGTTTCAGAAATTTATGCCCAGAGTTGTACAATGGTTCGACGAGACGACGCGACAAATCCGAGAAGAAATAACTTGATGCCCATACGGCCCGCGTACTATGAGCATATGACAATACTCTCGTTATCGGCCCGACTGTTATTCCGAAATAGTGTTTTTTCTCACCCATAGCTTTATCTTGAAACTTGATTCAATGTTCTAAACACTTGAGTTATGAATGTATATGGTTCCCTGTTCTCTTTGCCAGGCTGAATGTCTATACAATCTGGTTCTTCAACCTCATCCAACTCAACTCTCCACGTATTATCATAGATAAACTCGAAATAATCTGAAATAGATATAGCATCTGAAATTTTCATCCCTTCCAATCTCTCTCTAGATTTATCACATGAAATATCAAAGCTTGCCTGTCTCAATTCATCTGGCAACTCATGAATTATAATGTAAACAATAAAGCCCCCATCAGTAGTTGGAACAGGTCGATAATCAACAGGAGACTTAAAGCGCACCTCTTCATTTTCGTTACCATGCAACGACGTCTTCACTTTATTTCCATAGGAAATCCAATCCTGCGAAGTTGACAAGCCTAGAGCATCACGGTAAAGATTCTTCTTTCCCATAAGTTCATGATTCCGTTCATACTCATCGCTCAAGCTATTACGCACTGGTTTAATACTACCATCACGATTTGTAACTTTTCGACGGTCCATATCATACAATTCATCAATATGAACATTCCCACAGATGAAGCGATACAACACATTTTTAAAATTAAACGCGGTACGTATAACAGGTTTATCCCAGTCATCTCCCTTATCTTTAGCGTAATGATACATCATAGACTTGACATAACATCCACGCTCATTCACTCCACTACGAATAACTTTATGGAAATAGTTTATATGCTGAAACAAACTCTGATATTTATCCTCTGAATTATTACAAGCAGGGACAATAAAATAATAAGAAGCCCCCGACAATTTTCCAGTCGAGCCAGCACCAGATACCCTAAAGCATCCAAATCCTTTATCCTGTCGAGCGCCGAAACTATGAGATGCAAAAAATGCCGGAATAATTGGCGCGATACATTCAGCAAGCCTGTCATCACTAACTATCAACTCGACTCTTATGCCACTCATCCTCACCAATTCCATATCACCAGTTTCATCTGCTCCAACCCTAGCGAAATAAATTGGATAAAGATTTCTAAATACGGGCTTTCCGTTACGATCAGTTTTCTGCTGTCCAGTCCTCCTGTCCAGGTCGGGGACTTGTGACTCAATGATGCTCCGACTTTCAGCACTAATCCTCATCTTGTAGTTAAACGCTGTCTTGTCTTCATTTGCCCACCAAGTAGAAGGCACATCATCACGACTTGTCAACGCACATCCATTCACCGACAACTCTCCCTTGTCTAGTTTAGCCAGCAAAAACCTGTCAAGTTTAGGCTTCACCTCTGTCGCCCTCAGGCAACAATCATTGAATGCTCCCTGGAAATGCCACATAGGAGTATCCTGAACCAATTGCACTACAATCTTTTTCACTATCAGCCAATATTAAAAGTTTATATTTCAGTAAAATCCACGTCGTATATCCCCAATCCGAAATTTATATCATTCCCCACTCCCAACTGCGACATAAGCCCCACAACAGGAACATGAAACGGCGAAATTCCGGAATAAGTCATATTTCCGACATACCCGGACATCACATAGACATTGACCTCACCTTGCTTGGGCGTGCTCCGAAGTTTCCGGAACCTCAGACCGGCCTCCATCAGCCACGCATCAGCCGCCGGAAAGACGAAATTCTCGATGCTTCGCTCCCATTCTTCGCGAGTGTCAATGACAGAGAGATGACCTTCGGAATAGAGCAGTGTCAATGCCATTAGACGGTTCACAGCCGCATTCATCCATTGATAAAACGATGGGAATCCATTCATCTTTGCCTGATAACTTACATGAGATGTGTTCTTCAGCGGTTTGAGCAACGAAAGCGGTGTTCTAAGTCGGAATTCACCGGTCACAGGGCCCTCGAAATTACGTTTGGCAAAATTCCGGAGGCTGACGCTCTTTTCAATTTTCATTTCCTGAAGCATCAGTTGTACCGGCGGATTGCCAAGGCCATCTGACAACATCGTCTGTAATGCTGTTATCATCTGCGGCTGCAAACTGTTCATTGTCCCTATCAGAAGAAGGTCAAGCCTGTAAGTTTCGTCCGCTTTCAGTTCAAAACTGCTTTTCGCTGATGACAGTCTGCTCACATCGAACATATAGCCTTTCGGAAAGCCGCCCTTGAACTGATTATACAAGAAATGGTCTTCCGATAGCGGCAAAGTGTCAAGTTTTTCCCGAAGTGTCATCCCTTCGGACAGCATGACTTTCTCCGCGGCCTGCAGGAAACGGTTTCTCACAGCAGCTCCTATCCATGCTTTTTGGGCAAGGTCAGAAATCGGTGTAAATCTCACGCTGATACGCGTAAAACTAAGATTATCCAAGTACGGCAATAGCCAATATATATTATCCATGAAGAAGTTCAAGTATCAATCTGTTTTATCATCTAGGGTGCATGAAGACATACGCAAATGCAAATATAAAACATTTTACAGCATTTCCAAGAAATATGGCATCAATCGACATGTCGTCTGTCAGGTGGTACAGTACGGCGGACGTGGCCAACCCACGGCCTCGGGAAGTGGGAGGTGCCTGCC
>ENA-OPCZ01001413-OPCZ01001413.1-human-gut-metagenome-genome-assembly--contig:-NODE-1413-length-12571-cov-41.032998_pt1 | contig 12571 bp, 8 predicted proteins | sample MGYA00241566_ERZ501483 | MGnify/ENA primary metagenome ERZ501483 (study PRJEB25962, sample SAMEA1965191) | human gut metagenome | biome: human gut; feature: human-associated habitat; material: faeces... | reverse complement strand
CTTCCATGCCGACTATTGAGGAATTGGAAAAGGGATTGAAAGATAATCGAGAATAACGAGCCCAGATGCTTAACATTCCTCAAAGACTTCTGCTATGATGATATTGTTGCAGAAGCCTACAATTATGATTTAGACAATAATGTCGCCCTGAAAAAGCAGAAGCAATCTATGAAGGATGCTTTGCCTTTCAGGGCGACTTGGAGATTCTGATTTCTGAAACTCCCGTTTTTATATTCAGTATGATAGATTATTCTGTGGTCGTGATCTCAACGCCGTCTTTATCCAACACTTTGCATCTACCTATTTTCCAGATGTCTGACATACTTGAATCATAAGACTTTACTATATCTTTATATGTTTTCTTGTCATAAACCTTTAGTGTTCGGCTTTTTGCCTTTGTTCCTGCATCTATTAACCAACCGTATAGAGGTGTATATCCATATTCATTTGTCAGCATAGTAACGGATTCCAGGTTCTTGCAATCCTGGAACATGTAGCAGTAACATCTTTCCTTAAATTTTTTTGCGCGTAATTCCGGTGCTTTCTTGAGCGATGTGCAGCCTTTGAACATACTGTGATAACAATTAATATTTAGTTCTGTTGCCGGCAAGTCTGGAGCATTGACAAGAGAGGTGCATCCCTCGAACATATTTTTGTAAGAATTGGATTCCATTTTCATAGCCTTTAATACTGGGGCTTCAGTAAGCTTTTCGCAATTTGCAAACATATAACTATAGCAGCTTGGTTGTAGTGTTGTTGCCGGCAAGGCTGGAGCTTTGACAAGTGATTTGCAACCCTTGAACATATTGTTATAGCAATACGACCCCAGTTCTCCAGCTGAAAGCATTGGAGCCTGGGTGAGCGCTGTGCAACCCTCGAACATCGATCGGTAGCAGTGATCTTTCAGTTTTATAGCTGGCAGATTTGGTGCCTGGGTGAGCGCTGTGCAACCCGAGAACATCGAAAAGTAGCACGCTTCTTGCAGTTCTGTAGCCTGCAGAACTGGTGCCTGTTCGAGTGATGTGCAACCCTCGAACATCTGTCGGTAGCATTGGCTTTGCAGTTTTGTAGCAGGCAGATTTGGTGCCTGAGTGAGCGCTGTGCAACCCGAGAACATCGAATAGTAGCACAATTTTTGCAGTTCTGTAGCCTGCAGAACTGGTGCCTGTTCGAGTGATGTGCATCCCTCGAACATCGAATAGTAGCAGTAATCTTTCAGTTCTGTAGCACGAAGCTCTGGGGCTGATGTCAATACGCTGCAACCCTTGAATAAAGAACAGAAACGGCAGTTTCCTGTAGCTACGGTCGCATACACCGTGTAGTCGATCAGCGTGCGGATATCGCCTGAACATTTCACTTCTACGCTTGGATTGTCGAAGGTAATCGTAGAATAGTTTTCCCAGTCCGTAGCTGTGCCATTAGGGCATATACCACGCAGGCGAAGGCTGCCGAGGTCGCCGCCAAAATTAACACCCTGATTCGCTTCTACTTTTTGCCATGTTCCGTTGTTTACGGAGTATTCAAGGTCTGGGAGAGTATAGTTTTCCGTACACGTCATCTTGAAGGTCTGCTTGCTGTTTGCAGTCATGGTTACATAAGGTGCGAGCTCCTCTGCCACTCCTCCTGGAAGCGGGGTCCCTGGGGTCCATTCTGCCACGGTAACGCCTCCCACGGTCACCTTGTTCTTACCCACAATGAGGTTGTAGGTATAGCTCTTGCCAGCTTCCAGTTCTCCTGTTTCCAAATTGAGTGCTTGTGGCTCTCCTTCGGAATCATAGGAACTTTCAGAAGTGTTGAGCTTCGCATGGATTACTTCAGGAATCACCAGTGCCGTATAGGTGGTTCCGACGCCACCGTCGCCAATCTGGTATGGAGTGATTGGACCCCAATCATCTGTTGCTTCCCCATTGGTGTTTTCTGGGCAGTATATCTTGAGTTCCGTGACCTTAACTTCTTTACTAAACTCATCGTTGAACTTATCGATCTTGAAAATCAGGCGGGCTGTCTGGCGCTTCAGCTCCAGTCGCAGAAGCTTGTCTGATGGAATCTCCGTAAGGGGGGAGGTGATGTTCATGTTGTTCATGTAGTCTGACTTGGCAAGAGCCTCCAGGGTGCTCTGGTCTTTCTTGATGTAGCCGACGCTGAAGTCATTCTTGCCATCGCATGGATAGAAGGCTTCAAACTTCAGGTCGTTCTTGTCCCATACCAGATACTTGTCATTATCTACCGGTTGCCATATTCCACCGTTGAGAGTATAGTTCACGGTAATGTTCCTATTGCTCACGCTTATCATGTCGCCCTGGTTGAAGCCCGTCTGCTTGCTTTCGTCTATCGGATTGCTACGTGTCAGGGTGCTGCCTGCTGATGCCTGTATGCGTACAGCGTTGGAGTCTTCCATCCATCTACCGTTGCTGGCTGTATCCGTTGTACAGCCAGTCAGGAAGAGCGCTGCAGTGCAAGCCCATGTTAATATCTTTTTATACTTCATAGTTGCATTCACTTTAAGTTGTTTCTGTTGTTATTTTGTTCCAAGAGTGCTGCCTGAACCTGTTCCCTCCGTCCAGGAGACGGCAGAAATGTTGCCCTTCTGGGCTGTCAGCTTATCCCTTCCCATCGTCAGGGCCAGGGTGTATTTGTGTCCTGTCTCTAGGGTGATGGCATCAGGCGAGGTCCATACGTAGGTCTTGCTGCTTGTCTTCAGCGTTACCTTGAACTTGTTGGCTTCGATTTTCTGCGGAATGAGGATACATGAGTATGCTGCTTTCGAATTCTCCAGGTCGGTCTGAGCCATGGTAAATGTTCCCGGTGTAGTGATGATGTCGGTTTCAGAATTGGTTCCCATTGTGCTGGCATAGGCTACGCCCTTACCCTCTCTGTTGGTTATATCTAAGGTAGCCCTGAGCTTGCTTCCACCTACAATTACCTCTTTGATGGGATTCTCCTGTTGGCTGTATTCCGTTCCCAGCGTCACGTTGATGTCGATCATGCTGAAGGCATGGTTGAACTGGATGTCGAGTTTGCCGCTAGAATTTAATGCTTCTTTTGGAACCAGGTTACTCTTGTAATAGTAGAGCAGGTCGTTTGCTGGTTTCTGTGGATTCTGGTTCTCAGAGATGACGTATTCCACGATTTTGAATTTATCCTCATTGCTATAGATGTTATTGAAATCCCAGGAATCGATTACTGGAGCCAGCGCCGCCACATGTACTGGTGTCTCTGCATCCTGCCAGAGCAGGATGTCGCTGCAGCTCCATTCTGTACCGGTCTTTTTGAAAATCTTATTTCTATAGGTGTATTTATTAGTTCCCTCGTTCTCGTTCACCACAGTGAGGCTGAATTTGAAGTTACTATTCAACTCTGTTCCCAGCGTCTCTGCACGTGTTACGGCACCGTTTACTCCGGCAGTAACACGGATGATGTTGTCATCAGGAAAGTTGCTGTGAGCCAGGTCGCTGTCGTTGGAACAGCCGGTAAGCATCGCAGCCATAAAGGCTGTCATACCCAGAAATTGTATTGCTTTCATATCTTTATGTCTTTATGTTTTTAAAATGTTTAGTCTAAAGCCTCGCCACTGAATGTGCTGCCGGTTTCCCAGTCAGAAATCTTCACATCGTCGAGTATCACCTTGTCGCGTCCAACCTCCAGGTTGATGGTGGTAATCTTTCCGCTTTCAAACTTGAAAGGGGTTCCGTGGTTGTAGCTGAAGGTCTTGTCGCCGATGATGATGGCGAGCTTCTGTATGTCATTCTGCGGGATGATAACCGACTGATAGCAGGTGTTGGCAGTGGTTGCCGGCAGCTCCAGGTCAGCCTTGGCAGCAGGGGTAATCGTCTCATCTGCAGCTTTCGGGGTAATCGTCTTGGTGAGGTAGTTCACGGTAGCCTCTCTGGCTGCATCCTTCACCGCCACGGTCTTCACTTCCGGTATGCCTCCCCACTGGTTCTTGAAGGTAAGGTTCACCACGATCTTTGCCATCACGTGGGAGAAATTGAGCTGAACGGGTTCTGAGGCATCGTTTTCATAGGAGAGTCCCTTGGCGTTCACGGCGATGAGCAGGTCGCTTGCCTCCTGGTTGTCAGCCTGTAATGTATGGGTATCTGCAGCGAGGTCTTCCACTTTTCTGTTAGGGTAGATACCAATGAAATAATGTTTTTCCTTCTGGTTCTTCCACAGCATCTGCGGTGTAGCAACCCATACCTTTCCGGTGAGCTTGTTGATGGCATTGTTCACCGTTCTTGCTTCTGCAGCCGGAGCCACATCGGCACTTCCGGTCCATGCATACACGCTTATTTCATCTCCTTCGGTGAAGGTCTGCGCACCCTTTTCGTCTGTAGCCATTCGGGTCATGTGTCCGATGGATGTAGATACGGTAATCAGCTTGGCGGATTCGCTGCCGGTAGCCGCATCCTGTTCTGAGCAGCTGGAGAATGAGAGCATCATTGCCGCTGCGGCAAAAATTAAGGTTCCTTTTTTCATATTTCTGTCTTTAAGAGATAAATTATTGTTTTGTTCTTATTCACATTATATCATTTTACTTTTTACTTTGGCAAAGATAATGAAAAAGGATAAAACTATTGTTATGAAAGGGTGGTTTTTGTGTCCACTTGATACAAAAAAAGTGTCCACTTTCTGGCAAGTGGACACTTTTCTGTAGGATTTTATTTAGAAGGTGTACTATTTTTGCTTCTCCACAGGTTAGGCGTGCAGCCTTCTTTTTCCTTGAAGATTTTATAGAGATATGATCTGGACGAGAAGCCGCATTCGCTTGAAATGATGTCGTTGCTATAGTCGGGATAGTCCTGCATCATCTTCTTGGCGGCATTCAAGCGGATTTCGCTGAGCCAGATTCTGAAGGTGGTATGCCTGTATTCTGCAAAGAACTGGGTGAGCTCGTGGCGGGGGATATCCAGCGTGTTCGACAGGGTAGGCATATTCACCGAAGTATCCTTGTATCCATGGTTGTCACACCACTGGTCGAGGCTTGACTGAATCTGGAGCCAGCGCAGGCTGCTCTTCTCCCTCTCTCTATCCTCATCTGCTTCATCATCATTATCTGCTTCATCATCATTATCTCCTTCCTCCTCTTCATCATCATCTTCCTCCTTTTCACCCCCCCCCTACCTTATCTTCTGCGGTCAGCAGTTCCTCAGTCGGCACATAAGCGGCTCCGAGCATTACGAAGCTGATGGTTAAGAAGAGTAGGGTTGCCAATATCATCGGACCTACTACGTATAATACGGGAGTATAGAGGATGGCAAATGGGATGATGACTGCTGCTATGAACAGATAGATGAAACTGGTGTGGGCATATCTGAAGTACGGCATCAGGTCGGTAGCTACCATCGTATTCAGGATTTCCTTTCGCTTCTTCATCTCGATACGGATCAGATAGAAACAGTAGAACACCATGCTGACATACAGAACCTCTATGACGTAGAGCCATCTGCCCTGGGGCAGACTGGGGCCGAGATAGTAGTGGAAGCCGAAGATGGTGAAGATGACTGCATTCGTGATGCCGCAGAGCCCGTATAATGGCTTGCGCCTGGAGTGGGTAGCCTCCAGATTGTAGATGCTCATGGCTATGAAGGTGAAGCTGGGGGTATAGAACAGCAGGTTGACGGCTGCTCCCTTGGCATCGCCTGCAGCCCGGAATCCGTAGCGCATCTGTACGAAATACTGGATCGCCAATACCGTAAAGGCAACAAACAGCATCCAGCGCGACTGCTCATATCGCCTGTTGCGCCATCTTGCATAATAATGGGTGATGCCGATGACCAGCGCATTGATGACCATGAAATTGAGGCATGCGAACTGGAATAAATATAATGAATCCATGTGTTTCTGATATATTCTGTAGGGGAATGGACAGTTCAAACAAAGAGGACTGACTTCTCAAGGAGAGAAATCAGTCCTCTTAAAATTATTATTTAGCTAATGAATAGCAAATGCTTTATCTGCAGGAGATTAAGCCTTGCCCTCCATCTGAGCCTTCAACTTAGCAAGAGCATCGATGTCGCCGAGTGAAGTACCAGCAGCAACGTTGTTGATAGCTGGAGTCTCGTTCTTGCGGCCACCGTTGCCACCACGCTTGTGAGCTGGCTTAGCGATTGGCTCGTCCTTGCCCTCCTCGAATGTACGAGAGTGAGAGAGGATGATACGCTTTGTCTCCTTAACGAACTCGATTACCTTGAAGTCGAGCTCCTCGCCCTTCTTAGCCATTGAGCCGTCCTCCTTGGTGAGGTGCTTTGGAGTAGCGAAGCCTTCGCCACCCTCTGCGAGAGCAACTACAGCGCCCTTGTCCATCATCTCAACGATGGTACCCTTGTGTACAGAACCTGGAGTGTAGATGTTCTCATACTCATCCCATGGGTTCTTCTCCAACTGCTTGTGGCCGAGGCTCAAGCGGCGGTTCTCCTTGTCGATCTCGAGAACTACTACGTCGAGAGTAGCACCAACTGTAGTGAACTCAGATGGGTGCTTGATCTTCTTGGTCCAAGAGAGGTCAGAGATGTGGATCAGACCGTCAACGCCCTCTGCGAGCTCTACGAAGATACCGAAGTTAGTGAAGTTGCGAACCTTAGCAACGTGCTTGCTGCCGATAGGGAACTTAGTCTCGATGCACTCCCATGGATCTTCCTTGAGCTGCTTGATACCGAGGCTCATCTTGCGCTCAGCGCGGTCGAGAGTCAGGATAACAGCCTCTACCTCGTCGCCAACCTTCATGAAGTCGTTAGCTGAACGGAGGTGCTGGCTCCAAGACATCTCAGAAACGTGGATCAAGCCCTCTACACCTGGAGCAATCTCAACGAATGCACCGTAGTCAGCCATAACCACTACCTTACCCTTCACGTGATCACCTACCTTGAGGTTCTCATCGAGAGCATCCCATGGATGTGGAGTGAGCTGCTTCAAACCGAGAGCGATACGCTTCTTCTCCTCATCGAAGTCGAGGATAACAACGTTGATCTTCTGGTCGAGAGATACAACCTCGTGTGGATCGCTTACGCGGCCCCAAGAGAGGTCTGTGATGTGGATCAAACCGTCAACACCGCCGAGGTCAACGAATACACCGTAAGTAGTGATGTTCTTAACGGTACCCTCGAGGATCTGACCCTTCTCGAGCTTGCCGATGATCTCCTTACGCTGCTGCTCGAGCTCCTGCTCGATGAGCGCCTTGTGAGATACAACGACGTTGCGGAACTCCTGGTTGATCTTTACAACCTTGAACTCCATTGTCTTGCCTACGAATACGTCGTAGTCGCGTATAGGGTGAACGTCGATCTGGCTTCCTGGCAAGAAAGCTTCGATACCGAAAACGTCAACGATCATACCGCCCTTAGTGCGGCACTTGATGTAACCCTGGATAACTTCCTCGTTCTCGAGAGCTGCATTAACACGCTCCCAAGACTTGCTGAGGCGAGCCTTCTTGTGAGAGAGTACCAACTGACCCTTTACGTCCTCCTGGTTCTCTACATAAACCTCAACCTTGTCGCCTACCTTGAGGTCTGGGTTGTAACGGAACTCAGAAGCTGGAATGATACCGTCGCTCTTGTAGCCGATGTTTACGATAACCTCTTTCTTGTCAACAGAGATTACGGTACCCTCAACCACCTGGTGCTCAGTTACCTTGTTAAGTGTTTCGTCATAGGCCTTCTCGAGGTCTGTTTTGCTGACGCCTGCGTTTGTGCCATTCTCGAACTCATCCCAATTGAAGTCGTCGAGTGGCTGTACGTTCTTAAAATTTGACATAAAAAATAATTAAAAAATTTAAATTAATAAAGTTTGACTTTATATATTGTTGAAATCGGGCGCAAAATTACTCATTTTCTTTGAGTTACAAGCATTTGTGTTTGTTTTTCTTCGGTTTATTAATGATATTTAACTAAATGGGGCGGTTTGAGAGTGAATCTTGTGGTTCCTACTTATTATATATAATGTCTTCATCGGATATTCTTTTCATCGTTTTTTTTCTTCATCGGATTACGCGGAGTTATCGGATACATTCTTGCTGCACGGATTACGCACGGAATTTAAACGGAAAGCGACCTGTTCGGTCGTGGAACCGGAACTGCATGATGTATAGTCACGCAGATTTCGCAGATGACGCAGATTTCACTACTTCATCGTTTTTTTTGTCCCACAGATTTCACGGATTTACACAGATTTATTTTCTGATTAACTCTTTTTTTTTATGTCACGCAGATTTCGCAGATGCCGCAGATTTCGCAGATGCCGCAGATTTTACTATCATACGTTTTTTTTTGTCCCACAGATTTACACAGATTTTCCATTGAATAACTGCGCTTAATCTGATGAAGAAAAAATCTGCGAAATCTCATAGACCGACCAGGTCTAAATCTGTGTAAATCTGTGAAATCTGTGGGACATAAAAAGAGTTAATCAGAAAAAATCTGCGTCATCTGCGAAATCTGCGTGACCTTATAACATGTGGTTTAAGTCGCCTCGACCGAACAGGTCGCTTTCCGTTTAAATTCCGTGCGTAATCCTTGAAGCAAGAATGCCTTCCGATAATTCCGCGTAATCCGATGAATAAAAATCCGGTGAAGAGATTCCGATGAATGAAAAACGATGGATAAAATTTCTGTAGCATGAATTTTGCGTTAAATTCATTAAAAAAATGCACGGAAATGTTGGGGATTACAAATATTTTGTTACCTTTGCCCTTGATTATGAAAATATGAACTAACGATTGAGTAGATATGACACTAGTCATTTTAACCATACTGATCCTGGCCTGCGTGCTCATTGCAACTGAGAACGTGACCAAAGTAAACCGTGCTGCCGTGGCTATCTTCGCCGGAACGGTGGGATGGGTGCTGTATATATGCTTCGGTATGGACTTCGTAACTAGCGAGCATTCAGCGGATTATACCCGCTTCCTCAATTTCAGCGAAATGGAATCAACCAGTACTTCCGTGAAGTACTTCATCTCCCGACACATCTTCCTCCCACAGGTGGGTAGGGCAGCGGAGATCGTGATGTTCCTGCTCGCTACGATGACGATCGTAGAAATCCTCAACAACAACGGCTGCTTCGACTTCGTGCGCCAGTTGCTTCGCACACGCAGCAGCAAGAAGATGCTTTGGACACTCGCCATCGTTACATTCCTGATTTCCATCAATCTCGATAACCTCACCACCACCGTGATGATGCTCACCATGATGCATGGCATCATCCCGAGCAGAAGACAGAGAATGGTGTATGGAAGCGCCATCCTCGTAGCTGCCAACTGTGGCGGTGCGCTCACCGTGATTGGTAACCCGGAAGGTCTGGTACTCTGGAATTCAGGGGCTGTTACAGCCACCGTTTTCTCCTTTTCATTACTCCTCCCTTGTCTTGCAGCGTGGTTGATTCCAACCCTGCTGATGCAGCGTATGCTGCCGGAAAGAGTTGAGACAGAGTGGATTGTGATGCCTTTCCGTGGCGATGATACCCGCCTGAACAAGTGGCAGAGATTGCTGATGCTCCTCGTGGGAATCGGCGGTCTGTGGTTTATCCCTACCTTCCATAACATCACCAAGCTCAGCCCGTTCCTGGGCGCCCTGTGCGTGCTCAGCGTACTCTGGATCGTAAACGAGATCTTCAATCGCAAGCTCATGAACATGGATGCGATGGTGGAGCGTCGTACCCCTAGAGTGCTGCAATACGGTGTGATTCAGATGATTCTCTTCGTGATGGGAATGATTCTCGCCGTGGGCGTGGTGAAGGAGACGGGTGCCTTCTATGACCTCTCCAGCTGGCTGGGAACCAGTGAGTCGCACCCTAATGTATGGCTGCATGGCGTGGCTGCCGGAGTGCTGAGTACGGTGCTCGACAACTTTGCCACCGCCATGAACTTCTTCTCATTGCACGATGTGATGGGATTGGGCGACCCTACCTATGTCATGGATTCGGTGTATAATACCAATGGTCTCTACTGGCAGGTAATCGCTTACTGCGTAATGGCAGGTGGTAACGTGCTGGGCATCGGTACCATCAGCGGTCTCGCCCTGATGAAGATGGAGCACATGCGCATGGGCTGGTTCTTCCGCAATATCGGATGGAAGGCCCTCGTGGGTGGCGTGGCTGGCCTCGCTATCCTCTGGCTCTCGCACACCCTGATGGGAGGAGCCGTTTACTTAATGATTTAAACAACCATATCTGAAGAAGAAAAGAAAGAATCTGAAAACGGAAGAGATTCAGGAGATTCAAAAAGAAGAATCAGACGGAAGAGATTCTGGAGATTCAAGAGGAAGAATCAGACGGAAGAAATTCAGGAAGAATCAGACGACGAAAGAGATTCAGAAAGTTCTAAAGAAGAAAAAGGGGATGTAACACGCATCCCGGAACCAACAAGAAAGCATATTTTTTTTATTAATGTATCACTAATATATAATATAATAAGGTATATATAGTTATGGCAAAGATTAAGACTATAGGTATTTTGACTTCTGGAGGCGATGCTCCTGGTATGAACGCAGCGATCCGTGCGGTGACCCGTTCGGCTATCTACAACGGATTCACCGTGAAGGGTATCTATCGTGGTTACGATGGACTGATCAACGACGAGATTAAGACTTTCACCACTGAGAACGTGAGCGGTATCATCGGTACCGGCGGTACGATGCTGAAGACTGCACGTTCTAAGGAATTCATGACAGCAGAGGGCCGACAGAAGGCTTTCGAGAATATCCAGAAAGAGGAAATCGATGCGCTGGTTGTAATCGGTGGTAACGGTTCGCTCACCGGTGCGATGAACTTCGCAAGTGAGTTTGATGTCTGCTGCATCGGTCTGCCTGGTACTATCGACAACGACCTCTATGGCACTGACAACACCATCGGTTACGATACAACCATGAATACCATCGTAGAGTGCGTGGACCGTATCCGTGATACTGCGCAGAGCCACGAGCGTATCTTCTTCATCGAGGTGATGGGCCGTGATGCCGGATTCCTGGCACAGAACTCAGCCATCGCCAGCGGTGCAGAGGCTGCCATCATCCCGGAGGATTCTACCGATGTTGACCAGTTGGCTCAGTTCATGGAGCGCGGTATCCGCAAGTCTAAGAAGAGCTGTATCGTCATCGTGTCTGAGAGTCCTAAGTGCGGTGCGCTCTACTATGCCGACCGTGTACGCAAGGAATTCCCTGAGTTCGACGTACGTGTATCTATCCTCGGTCACCTGCAGCGTGGCGGTCGCCCATCAGCCCGCGACCGTATCCTCGCCAGCCGTACCGGTTGCGGTGCCATCGAGGCTATCATGCAGGGTCAGCGCAACGTGATGATCGGTGTCCGCAACAACGAGGTGGTTTACGTACCGCTTTCAGAGGCCATCCGTTCAGACAAGCCATTCGACCGCAAGCTGATCAAGGTATTGGATGAGTTGAGCATCTAATGTCGTTATCGGCATTATCAATAGTAAATGTATCAAAAGCAAAAATGGTTTAAACGGAACTAAAAATGTTTTAAAAAGGAGCAGAATACAAATAAAACTTCCGAAAAATTTGCAGCTTCCGTAAATTGTTGTTACTTTTGCAGTCGTATAATAAAAAAATAAACTTTTAAACTAATAAGCTTATGTCACAAGTAAGTGGACGCATCTCGCAGATTATCGGTCCGGTTATCGACGTATATTTCGATACCAAGGGCGAGAACCCTGAGAAGGTGCTTCCTAAAATTCACGAAGCTCTGAAGGTGAAACGCCCAGACGGACGCGACCTGGTCATCGAGGTGCAGCAGCACATCGGTGAGGACACGGTTCGCTGTGTCGCCATGGACAACACCGACGGCTTGCAGCGTGGCTTGGAAGTTGCCGTAACAGGCAACCCAATCATGATGCCTGCCGGAGAGCAGATCAAGGGCCGTATGATGAATGTAATCGGACAGCCTATTGATGGTATGAACGAATTGGACATGAAGGGTGCTTATCCTATCCATCGTGAGGCTCCGAAGTTTGACGAGCTCTCTACGCACAAGGAGATGCTTGCCACCGGTATCAAGGTGATCGACCTGCTCGAGCCTTACATGAAGGGTGGTAAGATTGGTCTCTTCGGCGGTGCTGGTGTAGGTAAGACGGTGCTCATCATGGAGTTGATTAACAACATTGCCAAGGGACATAACGGTTATTCCGTATTCGCTGGTGTAGGTGAGCGTACCCGTGAGGGTAACGACTTGATTCGAGATATGCTCGAGTCTGGCGTTATCAAGTATGGCGAGAAGTTCCGTAAAGCGATGGAAGAAGGTAAGTGGGACCTCTCACTCGTTGACCCTGAGGAGCTTGCCAAGAGTCAGGCTACCCTGGTGTATGGTCAGATGAATGAGCCACCTGGGGCACGTGCTTCTGTAGCACTCTCTGGTTTGACCGTAGCTGAGGAGTTCCGTGATCACGGAGGTAAGAATGGTGAGGCAGCAGATATCATGTTCTTCATCGATAACATCTTCCGTTTCACCCAGGCTGGTTCTGAGGTATCTGCGCTCTTGGGCCGTATGCCATCAGCCGTAGGTTATCAGCCAACACTGGCTTCTGAGATGGGTGCCATGCAGGAGCGAATCACTTCTACCAAGAATGGTT
>ENA-OPCZ01001408-OPCZ01001408.1-human-gut-metagenome-genome-assembly--contig:-NODE-1408-length-12601-cov-2.627531_pt1 | contig 12601 bp, 15 predicted proteins | sample MGYA00241566_ERZ501483 | MGnify/ENA primary metagenome ERZ501483 (study PRJEB25962, sample SAMEA1965191) | human gut metagenome | biome: human gut; feature: human-associated habitat; material: faeces... | reverse complement strand
TGGTCAGCTGCAGCAGCCGCAGCTTGTTGGCAATAGCGGACTGGGATTTCCCCAGCCTTTCCGCCGCCTGCTCCTGCGAAAGGCCGTAGGTCGCGATCAGCCGCGCGATGGCCGCAGCCTCTTCCAAGTAGTGCAAATCGCGGCGCTGGAGGTTTTCGATCAACGCGAGCAGCGCGCTCTCCTCCTCGCTCGAGCGCGCGAGCAGGCACGGCACCTCGCGCAGCCCCGCGAGCTTTGCCGCGCGCAGCCGTCTCTCCCCCGCGATGAGCTCATAGCCCTCGTCCGTGCGGCGGACAGTCAGCGGTTGGAGGATGCCATAGCGGCGGATGCTGTCGCTCAGCGAGCGCAGCGAGGCCTCGTCAAACTCGATGCGCGGCTGGTTGGGGTTGGGGCGCAGCGCATCGATGGGCAAATCGAGCACGCGGCGCGGGAGCAGCGGCTTTCTTGCGGACATTTCCATGGATTTCCCCTCCTTTTTCTCCACTTTTAGCACAAAAAGTGTGCAAAAGTGGGCGAAAGTTGGCGGAGAGATCAAAAAATTCGCACCTTGCGGTGCGAATTTTCGTTTTCTCATTTATTTCCCGTCGTGCTTGACGTGAATGCGGCTGATCGCGCGCGCGATGCGGGCATTGGCAATGGCCTGCTCCTGCGCGCTGCGCTTCGCCTTGAGCTCAGCGCGCGCCTCAGCGGCCATTTCCTCGGCGCGGTGGAGGTCGATCTCCTCCGGCCGCTCGATCGTGTCCACCAGCACAAGCGCCTCGCCGTGCTCCATCTTGAGCACGCCCTCGGACACGGCGGCGATTTGCTCGACGCCGTCGGCGTCCCGCAGCGTCAGCTTGCCGGGAACGATGGCGAGCACGATATCCTCGTGCTGCGCCATCAGGCCGTACATGCCGTCGATGCTCGGCACGGTGAGTGATGTGCACGCCCCGTCAAAAAACGTGCGCTCGGGCGCGAGGACGCGGAGAGGAAAGGTCTTCATCACGCTTCCCCGCTTTCCATCTTCTTCGCCTTGGCGAGCGCGTCGTCAAGCGTGCCGACGTTGTAGAACGCCGTCTCGGGATAGCCGTCCATCTCGCCGGAGAGAATGGCTTCAAAGCCGCGGAGTGTCTCCTCAAGCGGCACATAGACGCCCGGAAGGCCCGTGAACTTTTCGGCCACGAACGTCGGCTGGGCCAAAAAGCGCTGGATCTTTCTCGCGCGGTTGACCGTCACCTTGTCCGTGTCGCTCAGTTCCTCCATGCCGAGGATGGCGATGATATCCTGCAATTCGCGGTATTTCTGCAAGGTCGCCTGCACGCTGCGCGCGATGCGGTAGTGCCGCTCGCCCACGATGTCCTCTTCCAGAATGCGGGAGGACGATTCGAGCGGGTCGACCGCGGGATATAAGCCCTGCTCGGCGATCTTACGGCTCAAAACCGTCGTCGCGTCGAGGTGGGTGAACGTCGTCGCCGGGGCAGGGTCGGTCAGATCGTCCGCGGGGACGTAGACCGCCTGCACGGACGTGATCGAGCCTCTCTTGGTCGAGGTGATGCGCTCCTGCAGCTCGCCCATTTCGTTGGCGAGCGTCGGCTGGTAGCCGACGGCGGAGGGCATGCGGCCAAGCAGGGTCGAGACCTCGCTGCCCGCCTGCACAAAGCGGAAAATATTGTCGATGAACAGCAGCACGTCGCGCTGCTCCTCGTCGCGGAAGTATTCGGCCATCGTCAGGCCTGTCAGCGCCACGCGCATACGAACGCCGGGCGCTTCGTTCATCTGGCCGAAGACGAGCGCGGTCTTGTCGATAACGCCGCTCTCGTGCATCTCGTTCCAGAGGTCGTTGCCCTCGCGGCTGCGCTCGCCCACGCCGGTGAAGATCGAATAGCCGCCGTGCTCGACGGCGATGTTGTGGATAAGCTCCTGAATGAGCACCGTTTTACCGACGCCCGCGCCGCCGAACAGGCCGATCTTGCCGCCGCGCGGATAGGGCTCCAAAAGGTCGATGACCTTGATGCCGGTCTCCAAGATCTCAACGCTCGGGCTCTGCTCGTCGAAGGCGGGGGGCTTTCTGTGGATGCTGCGGCGCGGCTCCGCGCCGCCGATCGGCGCCGCCGTCGATGGTATCGCCAAAGACGTTGAAAAGCCGCCCGAGCGTCGCCTTGCCGACGGGCACGCGAAGGCCGCTGCCTTCGCCCGTGACAGTCATGCCGCGGCTGAGGCCCTCGCTGCCGGAGAGCATGATGCAGCGCACCGTTTCGGCGCTCAAATGCTGCTCCACCTCCATCACAAGGCGCTTGCCGTTCAGCTCGACGGACAGCGCCTCGCGGATGCGCGGCAGCTCGCCGTGCGGGAAGCGCACGTCCACCACGCTGCCCGATACCTGAATGATCTTACCTGTGCGCATGCTGCGCCTCCTTCTTCATGTGGTTCTTCTTGCTGCGCGCGCCGGCGGAGACCTCCGTGATCTCGCTCGTGATGGCGCCCTGCCGCTCGTGGTTGTACTCGAGCTGCAGCTCGCGCAGCATGTCGTCCTCGTTCTGGTTGGCCGAGTCCATGGCAGAGGCGCGCGCGTTCTGCTCGGCGCAAAAGCTGTCGACCATCGCCGAGTACAAAAAGCCCGTGATGTACGCCGGCACGACCCTGGCGAGCACCTCCTCTGCCGAGGGCTCAAAGCGGATGGGCTTTTCTGCCGTCTCCTCTTTGGCAAAGTGCTCATCCTCCAGCGGCAGCAGGCGCACGGTGCGCACGTCCATGTCCACGCCGTTGCCAAGGTCGGTGTAGATGACAAAGAGCTTGGAGATCTCGCCCCGGTCGAAGAGATCCAAAAGCTTCGCTGTGATCTCTCGCGCGCGGCGGAGCGTGGGGCTCTGCGCATCGTAGCGGAAGCTCTTTTCCACCGGCACGCCATGGCCGGAGAAGAAGTGCCGCCCGTTGCCGCCCACCACAAAAAGGCGGCTGTCGGGGTGCTTTTCAAGGCGCTTCATCGTCTCCTGAATAACATTCTGGTTGTAGGCGCCCGCAAGGCCGCGGTCCGCCGTCACCACAAGATAGGCGTATGTTCCCGGCTGGGCCAGATCGTCCGCGTTGCCCCGGTAGAGGTACGGGCTCTCGATCTCGCCCGCGTGCTGGAAGATCTGCTCGATCTGCGTCAAGACCGCGTCGAAAAACGGGCGCGTCTTGGCAAGGTCTTCCTTCGCCCGCCGCATCTTGGTCGAAGCGATGAGGTACATCGCGTTCGTCACCTTCTGCGTGCTCTGGATGCTCGCGATGTGCTCGCGGATCTCCTTCATGCTCGCCATGTACCTGTCACCTCACTTTTTATTTGGAAAAATAGCTTTGCACAAATTCCTTTGCGATCTCGATGATCTGCGACTGCTGATCGTCGCTGAGCTGGCCGGTCTGCTCGATGGCATTGCACAGCGCGCTCTGCGTCTCGCCAAAGTGCTGCAAGAGCGCGGGGATAAACGCGTCAAGCTGCTCCGGCACGATCTCCTGAAAAACATGGTTCAGCCCCGCGACGAGCAGGATGACCTGCTCATACTGCTTGTAGGGGTGGAACTGCTTCTGCCGCAGCATGCGCATCAAGCCCTGACCGTAGGATAAAAGCTTTGCCGTCGACTCGTCAAGGTCGCTTGCAAACTGCGTGAACGACTCCATCTCGCGGTACTGCGAAAGGTCGAGGCGGATGGTCTTGGCCGCCTTTTTCATCGCCTTGGTCTGCGCGTCGCCGCCCACGCGGGACACGGACAGGCCCACATTCACCGCCGGACGCTGGCCGGAGAAAAACAGGCGCGTTTCCAGAATGAGCTGACCGTCGGTGATGGAAATGACGTTCGTCGGGATATAGGCCGACACGTCGCCGGACTGCGTCTCGATGATCGGCAGCGCCGTGATGCTGCCGCCGCCCTTCTCCTCGCTCAGATGCGCCGCGCGCTCGAGCAGGCGGGAGTGCAGATAGAACACGTCGCCCGGATACGCCTCGCGGCCCGGGGAGCGCTCCAAAAGAAGGCTCATCGCGCGGTACGCGATGGCGTGCTTGGAAAGATCGTCGTAGACGATCAGCACGTCGCGGCCCTTATTCATAAAGTATTCGCCCATGGCGCAGCCCGCGTAGGGCGCAATGTACTGTAAAGGCGCGGGATCGCTCGCCGTGGCGTTGACGATGATCGTATAATCCATCGCCCCGTGCGTTTCCAGCGTCTTTTTGAGCTGGGCGACGGAGCTCGCCTTCTGTCCGATGGCGACATAGATGCAGATGACATCCTTGCCCTTCTGGTTGACGATGGTGTCGAGGGCGATAGCGGTCTTGCCGGTCTGGCGGTCGCCGATGATGAGCTCGCGCTGGCCGCGGCCGATGGGGAACATCGAGTCGACGGTCAGAATGCCCGTCTCAAGCGGCGTGTCGACGCTCTGGCGGTCGATGATGCCGGGAGCGGGACTCTCCACTGCGCGGTAGCCGTCGGCGCGGATGTCTCCCCCGCCGTCGATGGGCACGCCGAGCGCGTTGACCACGCGGCCGAGGAATCCCTCGCCCACGGGAACGCCCGCCGTGCGTCCGGTGCGGCGGACCGTGCTGCCCGCGCAGACGCTCGCGTCGTCGTCAAAGGGGATGCAGCCGAGGCTGTCCTCGGATAAATCCTGCACCATGCCGCGCACGCCGCCGTCGAAAAGCAGCACCTCGCCATAGGCGGCGCCCTCCAGCCCGTCCACGCGGGCAATGCCGTCGCCGACGGTCAGAACGGTGCCGACCTCCTGTGCCATGGCCTGCGGCGTCCACGAGAGCACCGTCTCTTTCAGCAGCGGGATGACGTCGCCCTGCGTGGCGGCGAGCTTTTCGAGCGCGTCCTTGAACTGGCTCAGGCGTCCGCCCGCGCTCCAGTCGTAGACCTCCGCGCCCACCTCGAGGCGGAAGCCGCCGGGGTAGTCATCACTCTTTTGCCAGGTAAGCGTCGTGCCCTCGCCGTACTTTTCGGCGAGGAAGGCCAGAAATCGCTTCTCCTGCTCCTGCGACGGACGCGCGGCAGAGAGCAGTACGGCCTCTAAATGCTCCGTGCGCTCAGCCATTGTCCTTGCGCTCCTCCGCCGTGTCCAGGAACTTGTCGTAAGCGTCCGACGTGCTGGAGAGCACCAGCTTTTCCGCCGCGGCGCTCATCAGCTCGGAAATTTCGCCCTTGGCCTGCTCCATCACGCGCTCATGCTCGCGCGCGGCATCTTCCCGCGCCTTGCGCACGATCTCGCCCGCCTGCTGCTCGGCCTGCGCGCGGCGCTCGTCCACCGCGTGCTGCAAGGCTTCGTTCGCCTCGCGCTGGCGGCGTGCGATCTCCTCGTCGGCGCTCTTGAGCTGCGCTTCATAGCCGGCTTTCGTCTTCTCGGCCTCGGCAAGCACGGCCTTGGCGTCCTCGTCCATCTTCTCATAGTGCGCCTTGCGGCTGTCCATAAAGCTCTTCACAGGCTTGTAGAGCAGAAAATACATCGCGCCGAACAGGATGACAAAGTTCAGCGCATGCAGCAAAATTTGCTGCAGATTGATATTAAGCGGCATTCAAAGCCCCTCCTTTTTGGGAGTGTTCTTCATCAAAGGACGAAGATAATGAGGATCGCCACGATCAGGGCGTAAATGATGACCGTCTCGATAAACACAAGGCCCATCATCATCGTGGTTCTGATCTGACTTGTGGCTTCGGGCTGGCGGGCCATGGCCTCGCTCGACTTGCCGACGGCAATACCCATGGCCAGCGCGCCGCCAAGGCACGCAATGCCGATCATCACGCCCGAGCCCATCGCCTTGGCGGAGGTCACGTCGTTGTCGTTGCTGCCGGCCGTGACGTTCACGGTCTCGGTCACGTTGCTGTCATTGCCGCTCTCGTTTGCGGCGAGGGCGGGGATGGTGCAGATCATCAGCACGCACAGCAGCATCATCAGCGCTGCAAATTTCTTCATCGTTTTCATGGCAAATTTACCTCTTTCTTCAGGCAGCCGTTTCGCTGCGGGATTTTTTTACCTTCTTGGCCTTGGGCTTTTTCTCGTGCTTTTCGGTCGATTCGCCGTAGAACGTCGACACCAGCATCGTTAAAACATACGCCTGGATCAGCGCGTGCAGCAGCGTGAACATCACGCCCACGATGACCGGCAGCACATAGGAAAGCGCCGCGTAGTAATACACAAGCTCCGTCACGAGCGCGCCGGAAAGCAGCGCGCCGAAGAGTCGAAAGCTCATCGAGATCGGCAGCGAGAAATCCTTGAGCGCGTGCAGAAATCCCCTCACGCCCGCGGCGATCAGTCCGCCGAACAGGATCACGCCGTAGCTCATCACGCCCAGCGCGATCGCCCCGTTGATATCGGACAGCGGCGCGGGCAGGCTGACGGCGTGGCCTGATGTGGTCACCACCTGAATGCCGAGCAGCTCAAAGAGCGTGCTGACAAAGATGTAAACACCGGCGGTGAAGATGTACGCCCGCAGGAATTTATTGCGGTGCGGGCTGCTGCCCTCGGCCAGGCCGTCGAACATGCCGACGATCTGCTCTAAAACGAGCTGGAACCTGCCGGGCACATATTTGAATTTTGGGATCACAAAAAGCCGGCACACAAGGGCGAATACTATTAAAATACCCGTCACGATGTAGGCGGAGAGGAGCCCCGGGTTCACCTCGATCAGGCCAAACAGGCTCACCTTGTTCTGCTCGTGCAGCACCGCGTCACGCATGACCTCCTGGATCGGTTCGCTCTCGCCGCCTGACGGCGTGAGCAGACATCCGGCCAGCAGCGCCAGCACGATCACGGCGAACACGATCAGCTCGCGCGTTCGCTTTTTCTTATCCACGCGCCCTACCCCCTTTTGTTTCTATCATCCAATTTCTGCTTGGGATGCAGCACTTATTTATACCACCTGCACGCAGGAAATGCAAGTCTTCCTTCATGATTAACCGCCGCTTTACAGCATCTTTTCGTCTTCTTAACAGAGCCCTGACCCCTCCCCTTTTTCTTCAATAAATAGAGCAGCGGAAGGAGACAGTGCTGCCCCCTTCCGCCGCTCTATTCCACTTTTCTCGTTATCGTCACAATACGAAGATGATCAGGATGGCTATGATCAGCGCATAGATGATGACCGTCTCGATAAAGACAAGACCCATCATCATCGACGTGCGGATCTGCCCCGCCGCCTCGGGTTGTTCGGCCATGTTGTTCGCCGCCTTTGCAACGGAATGCGCCATGCCAAGCGCGCCGCCGAAGCACGCCACACCGATAAGCGCCGCCACCGCCCAGATCTTGCGCAGCTTGACGGTATTTCCGTTCGCTCCCGCTTCGGCAGACTCTTCCACCTCACTCAGCGTTTCCGGGGTCTCCACGTTTCGCTCCCCGCCTGCGGCGGCCAGCGCCGGAATCGTCAGCGCGCACAGCAGCGCCAGCACGGCAAACAGCGACCAAATTCGTTTCATCATTCGACTCCTTAACGCAAAAACGCGCTTTCTTTGCAAAATCTTTATAAAGACTATATACCTTCTTTATGCCGATGGCAAGTCTTTTTTGTAGAAAGCAAAAAAGGACTGTTTTCCCTTATTTTTTCGTTTTTTCTTCCTTTCGGGAGTAGCATTTTCCGCACGTTTCTGCTATCGTGTAGAAAAACAAATCGCATAGAAAGGAAAATGCACATGTTCTGGGATCGGGTCGCAGGCGTCTATGACCTTTTTGCAGACATATTCAACAAGAAAACCCACAAGGCGCTCCTCGCCGCCGTCAGTTCCCGCATCACGCCATACGATGCGGTGCTCGAATGCGCCTGCGGCACGGGCCTTCTCACCGGCGCCATCGCCGAGCGCTGCCGGACGCTTCTCGCGACGGACTTCTCCGCCAACATGCTCAAGCGGGCGAAGAAGAAATACGGCGCGCTGCCGAACGTCACGTTCCGTCAGGCCGACATCCTGCATTTAGACGAGCCGGACGGGCAGTTCGACGTGGTCATCGCCGCGAACGTCATCCACCTGCTCGACGAGCCGTACAAGGCCCTTGCCGAGCTCGACCGCGTCTGCCGCAGCGGCGGCACGATCATCGTCCCGACCTATATGAACCGCAGCGAGCAGGGCAAGACGAGCGGCTTTGCCTCGACCGTCGGCAAGGCGGGCGCGGACTTCAAGCGTCAGTTCACGTTCGACACGTATAAGCAGTTTATCGCCGCGGCAGGCTACGATGATGTCGACTACGCCTACTGTCCCGGCCGCGTGCCCTGCGCCGTCGCCGTGATCCACAAGCCGTAAAAAGCAAGAAAAAAGACTCCGCAGAGTATTCTGCGGAGCCTTTTTTACATTTTGTATTCATTTTCTCTTCTGCCGGCGGATGTCTTCGCCGAAAAAGAGCAGCATTTGATACTCTCCCTGCAATCTTGACAGCACCGGCGCGCCGTAGCGCCGCCCGAGCTCGTCGGGGCTCAGATTCGTGGAGATGACGGTCTTCTTCCCCGTGATGAGGCGCGTGTTGACGATCTGATACATCGCGCTGTGGACAAAGCTCGTCATCAGCTCGGTGCCGAGGTCGTCTAAAATCAGCAGGTCGCAGCCGAGCGCGCGGCTCACGGCGGTGTCGGCGTTCTCGCCGTCGTCGCGGCCGAACTTCTGCGCCTCGAAGCGGGCGAAGATGTGCCCCGCCGTGTCGTAGACTACGCTGTGGCCGCTCGCGCTCACGACGCGCGCGATGGACGCGGAGAGGAACGTTTTCCCCAGTCCCGTGCCGCCGGTCAGCAGCAGGTTGCCGCTCTTGGGCGAAAACTCGTGCGCGTAGTCCTGGCAGATGTCGTACACGCGCTCCATGTTCGTGCGCGGCGACACGCCGAGGTCCTCGTCCGGCACGGACGAATAGTAGTCGAAGTTGAAATTTTCAAAGCACTGCGAGCCGAGGTCCAAAAGGCCCGAGAGCTCCTTGTTCTGCTCCTTGGCGTAATAGCCGCGCAGGCACGAGCAGACCTCGCTGCCGAGAAAGCCCGTGTCGTTGCAGCGCGAGCACTTGGGCTTTTCCTCGAGATAGTCGCCCGGCAGTCCCAGGCGCGTCAAGAGAAGGCGCTTTTCCTGCTGCAAGTTGAGGTTTTCCTCCCGCAGCGCCTCGATGGCCGGGCGCGGGTCCGTCCCGCGGCGCAGGCCGGAGGCGATGATCTTCGCCATCGTGTGCGACAACTCGCGGTCGATCTCCTCAATGCGCGGGCACTTGGTATAGACCGCGCGCTCGCGCGCGCGAAAATTCTCCGCGCGGCGCTGCTTGTCCTCGTCGAAGCGCGCCAGCGCTTGGCGCATCAGCCGCCCATCGTAAGACATCCTTCTCCCCCGCTTTCATTACTGATTCAAATATTCCTTCATCCAGGCGTTGCCGCCGGTGGTGTTCTTTTTCGGCTTGCTCTGCTCCCTGGCGTTCTCGGCCCTGACCTCGGCGAGCGTGTGCAGACCCTTTTCGTGCCAGCGCTTCAAAATGCCGTTGCAGTACGGCCAGCGGAACTCATGGCAGTGCAGGATCGTACGGTCGTAGGCTTCGGACACCGTATCGGCGGGAAAGCCCATCTCCGCCCACGCGGAGAGATACTTTTCCTCGCTCGGCGCGCTTGCGCGGCCCTGCATTTGCAGCGCCGCCATGTATTCGGGGTACCTGCCGCGCAGGGATTGCTCGCGCTTCATGTACTCGCTGGCCTTTTCGATGGAAAAGAGCTCCTTGCGCGTCCAGACGTAGCCCTCTTTTTCGATCTCGCGCATGTTGGGCAGCCGCCCCTCGCCGAACTGCTGCTCCTTTTTCGCGATGCAGTAGTTGACGAGCGTGTAAACGACGTCCGCGGGCAAGCCGAGGTTTTCGTACAGCCCTAACAGCTTCTTGACCGACGGGGTCGAGAGCGGGCCGAGCTTGTGCTCCACCTCGCGCAGAAGGCAGGCGAAGCGCCCGTCGCCCTCCAGCTTTCGCGCGATGTCCTCGCGCGTGTACTCGGGCGGCTCGCTGAGCTGCTGGGGCGGCGGAAGGGGCGCTTCCTCCTTCTTCTCCGGCGCGCCGACGAGCTTCATCTCGTAGAGCGCCTGCTCCGCCGCGCGAAGACGCGTTTCGTCCCACTTGAGCTCGCGCGCGAGCTTGCCGGAGTCTGCCGCGCCGCGCGCATGCAGGATGGCGAGGTACAGCAGCGCCGCGTCGCCGCTGCCGCCCGCGATCAATCGCTTGACCGTCGCCGATGAGAGCGTGATGTTCTCCTCGGTGCTCAAATGCAGCACATAGCCTGCCATGTTCCCCGCCTCCTTTCGTCCATTTTCGATTCCATTATTCTACATGAAATTTTCCCGTTCGTAAACATGAAATTTTTTGCTTCCCCCTTTTCACATTTTCACTCCCGTGTTATACTGTTAGAGATTATATGGGTGGAATTTGCCCTTTTTTGTGCAACGCCGAAGAAGAAAGGAGCACACAATCATGGAAAACCGCATCACCGTCTCTATTTGCGACGAGGAATACACCTTTGTCGCCGAGGAAGCCCCCTCCTATATGCAGAAGGTCGGCTCCTACGTCAACGACAAAATGAGCGAGCTGCTCGACGCTGCCAAGGTCGGCCGCACGGACGCCGCCGTGCTGACCGCTGTGAACATCACCGACGAGCTTTTCAAGGAGCGCGAGGCCGGCGACGCGCTGCGCCGCCAGCTCAAGCAGTATCTCGACGAGGCGAGCCAGGCCAAAAACGAGGTCAGCGAACTCAAGCGCGAGATCTTCAAGCTCCAGCAGCAGAAAAAGTAAGCCTTGACGACGGAGCTGTTAGCGCCCGCGGGCGGGCAGGAGGCGCTTGTTGCCGCCGTGCAGAGCGGTGCGGACGCCGTGTATATGGGTTTCGGCGCGTTCAACGCGCGCCGCAGCGCGAGGAACTTCTCTGACGAGGAATTCCGCGCGGCGGTCTCTTATTGCCATTTGCGGGGCGTGAAGGTCTATCTGACGCTCAACACGCTCGTCACCGACCGCGAGCTCCCCGCGCTTGCCGCGGAGGCGCGCACCGCGTCGGAGTGCGGCGTGGACGCGATCCTGGTGCAGGATTGGGGCGTTCTGGCGACGCTGCAAAAAATCATTCCCGGCGCTGCTCTACGCAGATGCGGTTGGACGGAACATCCAGCAGCGCCCCCACCAGCTCGGTGATACGGACAGCGACCCGGACATCTCCCCCGCCCTCGCATACCACAGCCACTCCGCACACTCTGGGCGTGCAGACCGTCTGTGCCAGCGCCGTCCCATCGTCCAGCAGCACATGGGTCTGCTGTTGCTGGGTCTGTCCCGAGAGCGTGTCCAGAGCATAGATGGTCTCCTCCCCGCTTTCCAGCGTGATCATCACGGTGGTCCTCCCTGCACCTTCCACCTGCGCGATGAGGTCGGAAAGCTGCTGCTCGAGCTGCTGACGGTAGGCGCCCTCATCCGCCGGGACAGCGCTGGCTGCTGCAGGCTTCTCCGAAGAGGTGAACAGCTCCGACAGCAGGAGGAGCAGCATCGCCGCAGCTCCCAGCAGGACCGCCAGCCGGGCGCGGTTTTCCTTCTGCACAAGGTCCTTCAGCCGCAAAAAGAGCTTGTTTTTCATGGCACAGCCTCCCCCCAGCATATGCTTTCCGGTTCAAGCTGAAGCTGTGCTGTCAGCAGTCTCTCCACCGCCTGCTTCCGGGCATCGGTGAGGGCGCCCTGCGTGACGACCTGCACGGCGGATGCCGCCACACCCTCCGCGGTCCGGCATAGGGTGATGCGCAGTTTCACTCGGATGCCTGCCTCGCGGAGACAGGCATCCTCCAATCGTCGGGAAAGCTCTTCTTCCGTCTGCGCAAGGATGGCATCCTCCAGACTGCCCACCGAAGCAGTCTCCGCCTGCGGCAGCTTCGGCGCGGTGAGCTGGGCTTTTGCGCCGGGCAGGGCATCTGCAAAGGCTACTAGAATATATAGCCCCGCCACCGCTTTTATGCACTTTTGCCCCCAGCCCGGCCCCACAAAGCGGGCCGCCAGCTCGGCACAGATACAGGCTGTACAGAAGACCGCTGCTGCACGCTCCAGCGCCTGCATCACGAACCACCCCCTACCATAAAAAGCAGAGCCACCCCTGCCGCTGCCAACCCGAAGAAGAGGGCCACAGCTGCTGCCATACAGCGCACCGCCTCGGCGAAACAGTCGAACAGGGCGCGGCAGCGCGAGATGCCCGTCAGGCTGCAAAGCAGACTGCACCCCATAAGCAGGGCCAGCTGGATCATCAGCCCCAGATAGAGCGGCACGAATTCTGCCCCCAGCACCGACAGCGCTGCCAGCCCCAGCCCGCTCTTGAGCATCTGCACCCCTGCAAGGATGGACTCCGACGCACTGCTGAGGGTCTGCCCGATGATGGGCACGCTCCCGGCCAGAAGCTGGCCGGTGCGGAGCGAAAAGCGGTCCAGCTGGAACGCCGCAGCCCGCTGCAAGCCCAGCAGAGCGACCAGCACTTTCCCGGCCCAGCCCAGCGCTTGGCGGAGGGCACTGCCGACACCCTTGCAGAAGACGCCCAGCGCCGGTTCTGCGCTGATGCAGCAGGCCATGCTGAGCATCAGATAGCAGTGAAGCAGCGGCTGAACGAAGGCCGCTGCCAGCTGAGCCAGAAAGCAGAGTGCCGTCAGCAGCG
>ENA-OPCZ01001392-OPCZ01001392.1-human-gut-metagenome-genome-assembly--contig:-NODE-1392-length-12672-cov-10.125307_pt1 | contig 12672 bp, 9 predicted proteins | sample MGYA00241566_ERZ501483 | MGnify/ENA primary metagenome ERZ501483 (study PRJEB25962, sample SAMEA1965191) | human gut metagenome | biome: human gut; feature: human-associated habitat; material: faeces... | reverse complement strand
AGTGGGTAGTAGAGGATAATTTTGCAGCCGGTCGCCCAGCATGGGAAACCGTGGGTGCTCAGATGACCGACGATGTGACTGCCTTCGAGAACATGAAGCTTTCTCTCTTGAATGCTTCTCATACATTGCTCTCTTATCCATCTTTCCTCGGCGGTTACCGTAAGGTAGATGCAGCCATGCACGATGAGAGAATCCGTAAGTTTGTACGTGCCTTTATGGACGAAGACATCACTCCTTACGTGCCAGCTCCACAGGATACTGATCTCGAGGCATACAAGCAGTGCCTGGTAGAGCGCTTCGGCAATCGCATGGTGAGCGACCAGGTGGCTCGTCTCTGTTTCGATGGTGCCAGCAAGTTCCCTGTTTACGTGATGCCGAACCTGGAGAAGATGATTGCAGATGATGCTTCGGGCAAGCGCCAGGATGTGGAGTTCAAGCGCGTGGCTTATCTCTTTGCTGCTTACCGTCATTATCTGAAGTATCAGGTAGATGACAATGGTGATGCTTTCGAAGTGGCAGATCCATGGCTCACCGTTGATGACCATAAAGCCATCGACAGCGATGATGCGCTCGATTTCCTTGGCATTTCAGCCTTTACAAGCACCGATCTCAAGGCTGCTCCTCATTTCGTAGAGCTTTATCTGAAGATGGTGGAAGACATCAAGGCAAAGGGTGCCATGAAGGTTTTGGAAGATGAAATCTTATAATTTAGAGAATAGTTTTTGGGAATAAAAGTCAGGTGTTTTTATGGATTGTTTAATTCGTCGAAACACCTGACGATAGCGTTACTTTCTCTAATTTAAACCTAGATAAACATGAAACAATCGATAACACTCAAGAGTGCAGGACCCTTCCTGCTCCTGACATTCATCTATTTTATAGTGGGCTTCCTTACTACCGTCAACGGTCAGTGTCAGGGTCCCTTGAAGATAGCCTTCCTCTCGGAGGTTACCACTACCAAGAACTCCCTGGCTACGCTTATCTCCTTCGCCTTCTTCCTGGGCTATCTGCTCAATAGTGCAAAGACGGGGCGCTTGCTCAACAAGGTGGGCTATAAGAAGACGCTCATCCGTTCGATGCTGGTCATGGTGCTGGGACTTGCCTTCTATCTTGCTTCGGCGCTGATTGCTGAATATTGGGGTAGGGCAGGTGTGCATATTTCTCAGGATTTCGTACCATTTGGATATTTCATTTTCCTTTTCGGATCTTATCTGATGGGTACGTCTGCGGCAATGCTTCAGGTGGTTATCAATCCATACATAGCTGCCTATCCTTTGCCAGGCACTCAACCGGTGCAGCGCATGAACTTCACTTGTGCGGTGAATTCTTTCGGTACTACCATCGCTCCTTTCTTCGTAACGGGCGTGATGTTTGCCGGCGTTTCCCTGGATCGTGTTTCAGCCGATCAGCTCACCATTCCTTTTCTGGTGATGATGCTCATCATCGTCTTTACAACATGGAGCACTTCCAAGGCGAATCTTCCTGACATTGAGGGTACGAGAGAGGAGACTCAAAATGTGGAATCTGAAGGAAAGACAACTCCTTCTGATGATTCCAGAAATGCGAAGAAACGCAGCATCTGGTCGTTCCGCCATTTGAAATATGGTGTGATTACTATCTTCTTCTATGTGGGAACCGAGGTGGGAATCGGCAACAATATGAATCTTCATGCGATGGATTTGATGGGACATGGTTACGATCTTTCTCCAGCCCTTCTTGCCACACTCTATTGGGGAGGATTCATGATAGGTAGAATGGTTTCTGCCGGTTTGAAGAACGTGGCACCTCGCCCTATGCTCATCACCGTTACGGTGGCGGCAATCGTATTGATGGTCATCTCCATGCTTACCGAAAATCTCTGGTTGATGGCTGCTGTGGGATTGTTCCATAGTGTGATGTGGAGTTGCATCTTCACCTTGGCAGTGGATGGCTTGAAGGAATATACTTCCAAGGCTTCGGGTGTGTTTATGATGGGTGTTTTCGGTGGTGCAGTCTTCCCTGTGCTTCAGGGATTGCTTGCCGATTATATCGGTTCATGGCAGTTCACTTGGCTCGTTCCTCTCATCTGCGAGTTCGTCATCCTCTGGTACGGACTTGTGGGTTACAAGAAGCAGGAGGCATAAAAGACATTAGTAAGACGTAAATTAAGAAGAATATAAATTAATAAGAAAATAAAAAACTCGGGATGTTTCCTTTTTCGAAGCATCCCGAGTTTTTTATTTTTAAGAGTTATTCTGCAATCAGATGATTCATTCTGCAATCTGATGAATCACATAGGTCACCACGCCCCAAACCATGAACCGGTTGGTTTCATCTACCCGGATAGGCGAGAAATCACTGTTCCATGGGATGAGCCAGCCAAAGGTTCCGCTTTCGTCCATTTTGAACTGCTTGATGGTGAATTCGCCATCTACGAAAGCTATCACAAAGTTGCCGTTAGAGGGTTCTATCTGCCGGTCAACCACAGCGAGGTCACCGTCAAAAATGCCTGCATCCTTCATGCTGTCGCCCGAAACACGCACGTAGAAAGTTGCCTCACGATGGCGAACCAGAATATCGTTGAGGTCTATTTCTCCCTCCATATAGTCTTGTGCCGGCGAAGGGAAGCCGGCTTTTACGCTTTGTTCAGCCAGCGGAATCGGCATCTTTTCTCCGAATTCCGCAGGGTGAAATGTCAGCTTTATATTATTGTCGTTATTCTTATTCATTTTCTTAGTTTATGGAGCCCATTTTTTGAAAGGGGCTAATTTTGCATCTCATTGGGTTTTTACCTTCAGTATTTCGTTGATGTTCGTTGTGAAACGTTTTGACATGTATTCCCGTTTCAAATCGAATTGGCAATCGGTGCCTTGTATGGCTTGCCTTATCGTGCCATAGCCGTTCTTGCGGTTAATGGCATCGATGGCTTCCATCAGCGCTTTTTGCTTGCTTCGGTCGATAGGGTCGAAGAGGTCCTGTTGGCGAGGACTGTCGGGTGAGATTTGCCACAGGATGACACCTGCCTTCTTGAAGTGAAACGACATGTCGGGGCGGTCAGCTCTGCTGTCTGTCATCGGTTTCGGATATTTGGCGCGGAGAATACTGAGAGCGGCGCCCACAATCTCGTCCTGCGCATTGGTGGCGATGGGTAGGGTGAGGGAGTCGTGGATGGTATATTCGGGCACGTTCTCATTGAATCTGGAGGTCCATGCAAATACCGTAATGCCCTGGCATACGCTACCTTGTCTTCTTAATTTCTCTGTACAGCGCACTGCGAAATTAGCCACGGCTTCTTCTATCACGTTCTTGTCTGTAATGCCCTCGTCGGCAAAACTCCTGCTGGTGCAGATGCTCTTCTTCTGCGGCAGTTCCTCGATGCTGATGCAACTCTCTCCGTTCAGTTCCTTCCAGGTCCTCACGGTAGTGATGTTGAAATGGCTGCGCACCCAACTCTCTTTCTTATCCGCAAACTGGGCGGCAGTTCTGATTCCCATATAGTCGAGTTTCCGGGCTATCTGCCTACCTATTCCCCATACGTCTTCTATCGGGAACAGAGACAGCGCCTTGCGTCTCCGTTCGTCTGTGTCGATGAGACAACAGCCCTGATAGCCCTTGTATTTCTTGGCGAATTTAGAACCGATTTTTGCCAGAGTCTTCGTCTCTGCGATTCCGATGGAGATAGGGATTCCCACGGCTCGGAGCACATCAGCCGAAATCCTGGCGCCGTATTGGTGGAGAAGGGAACCATCTGTGACGGAAGAAAGTTTTTCCTTCGGATATTCCTTGAAGAAACGTTCTGCCATGGGCTGATTCTCCTTGAAGAAACTCTTTGCCATGGAATGATCCACTTCGAAGAAACTCTCGTCGATGGAGTATTGGTCGATGAGGGGCGAGTAGTGCGACAGCATCGACATGACTCTGTTTGAGAGTGAACCATAAAGTGTGTAGTTGCTGGAGAAAATGGCCACGCCTTCAGCCTCCAACTTTTCCTTTACCTGATAGAATGGGTCGCCCATCTTATAGCCTAAAGCCTTGGCTTCTTCAGAGCGTGCGATAATGCACCCATCGTTGTTACTCAAGACAACCACGGGCTTCCCTATCAGGTCGGGGCGAAACACTCGTTCGCACGAACAGTAGAAGTTGTTGCAATCTGCCAATCCTATCATTTCCTTTAATATAATCCACTAATTCTTGTATAATCTGCAAAATTACGAAAAATAATCCGAAACCTATTACCTTTTATCCTTGTTTTTTGGTTGTTCCGTAATTTTTTCTTAACTTTGTGCCCATAATCAGGTTTAAACAATCGTAAAATCAGAACGATATGAAAAATATGTTATCATTGAGCCAGTCGAGATTCTCGGCTCGTAAGTTTACCTCTGAGGCTGTAAGCCAGGAGGATTTGGATTATATCATGCAGTGCGTGCAGCTGGCACCGTCTGCTGTGAACAGACAGCCTTGGCTCTGGCTTATCGTCCGTTCTGCTGAGGCTAAGGAGAAATTGCAGGAATGCTACGATCGTGAGTGGTTTAAGACGGCTCCCATGTATATCGTGGGCATGAAAAACGTGAATGAAAACTGGGTTCGCAGATATGATGAGAAGCCTCATGGAGATATTGATGTAGCCATCGCTACTGAGCATCTTTGTCTGGCAGCCACCGAGCGTGGACTTGGAACCTGCTGGGTATGCAATTACGATACCGATAAGATGCAACAGCTCTTCCCTCGTGAGGGCTATGAGGCAGTTGTTATTATTCCTATTGGGCATATTGCAGAAGATTGTCCTCATGCCGAGAAGAAGCGCAAGGACATGAGCGAGATAGTAGAGAAAATCTAGGATGAAAAGAATAAGAAAGATATTATTAGGTGGAATCATGATGGTTTCTGCCCCTGTTTTTTCGCAAAACATGATGATGACCATGGGGCAGAATACAACGGTTCCTATAGAGCAGACTACCCATTACAAGCGCTATCATGGTGATGGAATCGATGATGTCCTGCGCCTGGTGCCAACGGCATCTGTCTTCGGATTGAAGATGCTGGGCGTGGAGGCTGAGAGTTCCTGGAAGCGAAGGATTGCTGTTTCGGTGCTCTCGTTCGGCGTCAATGCGGCTGTAACCTATTCGCTCAAGAAGTCGATACACAAGATGAGACCCGATGGGACTGATAACGAGTCGTTTCCTTCCGGACATACCTCTGTGGCTTTCTGCGGTGCCACCACATTGATGCACGAATATCGCAAGGTTTCACCCTGGATTGGTGTGGCGGGCTATGCAGTGGCTACGGGAGTGGCTGTGGATAGAGTGCGCCGCAATCGCCATCATTGGGAAGATGTCGTGGCGGGTGCAGCCATCGGTGTAGCTTCAGCAGAAGCCGGCTATCTGATAGGCGATTGGATTCTGGGAAAGAACAAGAAGAAAGGAAAGGAGAGTGATGGAGAGAAAGAGAAGGATATCAATGACAATATCAGTCTTTCGGTAGCTCCAACAGGTATAGATTTAGCAATCAGATTAAAAAAAACAATCAGTTGTATAGAACGGAAAAATCAGCAGAAAAAGAGTCTTCCTGCTGATTTTTCTGTTTTTATTATTTCTCCATTCCTCCTGTCTGGATTCCCTGTTGCTCTTCCTGGAAGTCATTCTTGATGTTTGACTTCGCCTGCTGGAATTGCTTCTTGGTGTTTCCGAACTTCCATGTTAGGGTAAGACTGATCTGGCGCAATGGCACTTTTATGGTCATGTTCTGTACGTAATCCGAACCCACAGTCTTCTGCTTGATGTTGAGCTTGTCGTCGGTAGGAGTGAGGAACATCAGACTCAGGTCAAGCTTATCCTTCACGATAGATTTGGAGAGGGTGGTATAGAAGAATGCCATACCGCTCTGATAGCCCTGCAGATTATGCTGCTTGGTCTGGATGATGCTACCCACGGTCCATTGCAGTTCCCAAGGCAGGGTTTGTTGCAGGTTGATCATCGTGCTGCTGTTCCATCCGTTGTTCTTCCATCCCAGGGCATCGCTGCGCAAATCGTTGTAGCTCAAACTCTCGTTCAGCATCAGTCTTGTCTTCTTGAACATCAGCCAATTGATGAATACATTCATGCTGGCGTTGCGGGTCTTCGAAACATTGCCGTAGGTGGTGTTGAGCAGGTTGTCGGCATCGAGGAAGGAATACTGCTCTATCTTGTTGTCGCAGAATCCGTAACCCAGGGTGGTGCTCAACATGAATCGCTGGTTATAGTAATTGAATACCATGTTCAGCTGATGCGACTTCACCACGTCGAGATCTGTATTACCATAGGAGATGGCAGTAGGATTACTGCGGTCTACGTATGGATTCAGATAGGTGATGCCAGGACGGGTGATGCGCAGCTGATAGTTCATGCCGATATTCATGCCTGGAGTGATGTTGTAGGAAAGGCTGGCGCTAGGCACGAGATTGCCGTACTGTTTGTCGAAGTCATCGCCCTTGCCCTGCTCAAACTTCACCTTTTCCCAGGTCTGCTCGTATCGGGTTCCCATCATCGTTCCCCATTTTCCGAAGTTTCCTTTCCATTCAGCGTATGCAGCCAGAATATTCTGGGTGTTCTTGTATTCCATGCTGTTGGCTGGATTCAGCGTTTCGGTCTTATCTGCTGCCACATCGTAGTAGCGGGAATCGCTCTTGTTGATTCTGGATATGTACTTGGTGCCGAAGTTCAAGCGCTGTGTCTCGCTGAGCGAATGGGTGAAGTCTGCCTGGAAGGTGTGCTCCGTGCCACGGGTTTTGCTCTTGGAGAGCAGGTCGTGGAGCTGAATTCCCGTTACCTGACTGATGTCATCGTAGAACGTATAGTTGTCGATATGGGTAGGGTTGGTGCTGAAGAGATAGCTGAGGATGAGGTAGTTGGTGCGCTCCTTGTTGAAGAATCTCTGATAGTCGATGCTTCCATTGAAAGAAGTGTTGTCCAGATCCTGCTTCATCTCGTTGCCATATTCAAAGCCCTTGCCATAGATGCCGCCAGACATCCGGGTAAGCGGATGACCGTTCAGCTTCTGACCGAAGGTGGTTAAGCCAGCCGTGGCGCTGATGTTGCTCAGCGAATCGAGTTCATAGCTGAGACTGATGTTACCCATCGAGAACGGCTGCTTCATGTCTGATTTCTGATAGTAGTTCATCAGGCTGCCGTCTTTCTGCGTACGGTCGAAGGAGATGGTTGTTCCGTTCATCTTCTGATAGTTGTACATACCGTTGGCACTGTAGGTGAACTTGCCCTGCTGACCGCTGATGAGGGCAGAGATGCTCTGCGCCTGATTGCCGGCAGTGGCACTGATGTTGCCGTTATATCCATTGCTGAGGTCGTTGCCTCCTGCGCCATTCACGGTCTGCTTGTTGAGTACGATGTTGAGCACACCGCCCGTTCCTTCTGCATCATATTTGGCTCCCGGATTGGTGATTACCTCTATGTTCTTGACCATGGTTGCCGGCATCGCCTTGAATATCTGTGATGGATTGGCAGAGAACATGGGATTCGGCTTTCCGTCTACGTATACCTTGAAGCTGGAAGAACCATTCACGGTGATGTTGTCCTGTCCGTCTACGGTTACCATCGGAACCTTGCGCAGCATATCGAGTACGGTTGAAGCCTTGGCATCGGCATCCTGCTCTACGTTGTAGGTCATCTTGTCGGTCTCCATCTTCACCAGCGGCTTGGAGGCAACCACGGTTACTGCATCCAGGTCCATATCCTTCCAGATGGAATCGGCAGCCTCTACCTGGTTCTGTGCGAAGCTTTCGAGCGAACATACGAGCAAAGAACTCAGTAATATCATATTTTTCTTGTTCATAACAATCTTTTTTTTAGTTTTAATACTTCTTTCTTTTTCTGTTTGACGATGCAAAGATAAATGGATTTTTTGGAATGACAATAGCAGGAATAGGGGTTTAACACAACTATAACTTTCTGAAAGCTCTTCTTAACGTTCAGATAACATAAAAACAGAATAATCCCGATAAGAAGAAAAAAATGTAAGCGAAAGTTTCGTTTATCTCAACTTTTATTTGTAATTTCGCAGAAAATTTAATATAATTGAAATAAATCATGATGAAAACAACAAGAAAGAGCCTTTGGGCTCTCACTTTCAGCGCAGCTCTCTGTGCTTCGCTTTCTGCCAATGCCGAGACCATCGAGGTGCAGAAACTGAAGCATGTGGGTCCATTCCCAGTGGCTACTCCCTGGATGGCAGACAGCGTAAATGTGAAGGGAGAGAAGTTTGCAATGGAGGGGGTATTGGACTCTCCATTATCGTTCAACTTATTGAATAATGGCAAGGAAGTGGCTGCTTCTCAGCTCCTGGCTGATCATGCCAAGCAGAATGCACTCCATCTGGCTTCCTTCACCGTATCTAACACCAGCCGTACCAAGGCTACTGTAGAGGTAAAGGGCTTGAAGCAATACCGCCTCTTCGTAGATGGCGAGCAGGTGAAGGTGAATGGTGACAAGGCTGAGACCGTCTTGCTGCCTTCTACCCATACTGTGGTCATCAAATATCTCACCGCATCTGATTCGTCTTCCGATAAGACTGCAGACAAGGATGCTGCCAAGGATTTCAAGGTGAGCGTTACTGCTGCCGATGGCAAGCAGCTGAGCGTGGGCGAGGCTTCTGCCAATACCAAGCGCACCTTTAATATATATGATGTAATCTGTATGCCAAACTATTCAAGTGTGGCACTTTCGCCAAATGGCAAGTTTATGATTGTGCGCAAGACTTGGGTAGACCGTCAGGGCAAGAACCATAGCATCAACGAGCTGAGAAACAGCCAGACCAGCAAGGTCGTTGCTTCCTTTGAGGAGAACGTAAGATGGATGCCTCGCACCAACAAGATGTACTTTACCGAGAAGGCGGGCGACAATGCCATCGCCGGTGAAGGAAAGGCAGACGGAGCCATGCAGCTTATCACCATCAATCCGCTGAATATGGAGCGCGAGGTGATGGCGGCTAATATTCCGGAAGGTTGGTTCCAGTTTACTCCTGATGAGAAATCGCTTATCTATACGCTTTATATGGAGGGTAGAAAGCAGGATGCTCAGGTGTTTGATGTAAAGGAGCCTGATGACCGCCAGCCTGGATGGAGAAACCGCAGCTATCTTGCCAAGTATGATTTGGCATCGGGCATTCTCCAGCCTCTTACTTTCGGCTATCACAATGTATATCTCAATGATATCTCTGCCGACTCCCGCTATCTGCTCATCGGCAAGAGCGAGGAGCGTCTTACCAAGCGTCCTACAACGGTCAATTCCCTCTATCGTCTCAATCTGAACGACATGAGCGTGGAGACTTTGGTAGAGAAGGGAGAATTCATCAATAGTGCCCAGTTCTCGCCAGACGGCAAGAGCATCCTCATAACCGGTTCGCCTGAGGCTTTCAATGGCATCGGAAAGAATGTAGAAGAGGGACAGACACCAAGCATGATAGATACACAGCTCTATCTGATGACTTTGGCTGACAAGAAGGTACGTCCGATGACCAAGGATTTCAACCCTAACGTGCAGAGCGTGGATTGGAGCAAGGCGGATGGAAACATCTATTTTACTGCCGAGGATAAAGACTGCATGCATCTCTTCCAGCTCAATCCTAAGACCGGAAAGTTCACTCTCCTGAAGACTCCTGAGGAGAACATCAAAAGCTTCTCCATTGCAGCGGCTGCTCCGGAAATGGCATTCTCAGGTCAGAGTGCTTCCAATGCCGACCGTCTCTACAAGATGAATACCAAGGCACAGAAGGCTCTGCTGGTGGATGATCTCAGTGCCCGACTGCTGAAGGACATCGAGCTGGGCGAATGCAAGGCATGGAACTATGTGAACTCTCGTGGCGATACACTCTGCTGCCGTTACTATCTGCCTCCTCACTTCGATGCTGCGAAGAAATATCCTATGATTGTGAATTACTACGGCGGTTGCAGTCCTACCACCCGTATGTTCCAGAGTCGCTATCCTCATCATGTATATGCAGCGATGGGATATGTAGTTCTGGTGGTTAATCCTAGTGGTGCTACCGGTTTCGGTCAGAAGTTCTCTGCCCGCCATGTGGATACGGCAGGCGAGGGCGTGGCAGAAGACATCATTGCCAGCACACAGGCTTTCTGCAAGGAACATAACTTCGTGAACAGTAAGAAGATAGGATGTATCGGTGCAAGCTATGGTGGATTCATGACCCAGTATTTGCAGACTAAGACCGACCTTTTTGCTGCAGCCATCTCTCATGCCGGTATCAGCGATCATACCAGCTATTGGGGCGAGGGCTATTGGGGCTACAGCTATAGCGAAGTTTCCATGGCGAATGAGTATCCTTGGACCAACAAGCATCTCTTCGTTGATCAGAGTCCGCTCTATAATGCCGATAAGATTCATACACCATTGCTCTTTGTGCATGGTACTGCCGATAACAATGTACCGGTGGGCGAGAGTATCCAGCTCTATAATGCATTGAAGCTCCTCGGCCGTCCAACAGCGATGGTATTGGTAAAAGACCAGGACCATCACATCATAGACTATGAGAAGCGCCTCAAGTGGCAAGATACTATCTTCGCCTGGTTTGCCAAGTGGTTACAGGATGATGCCAGTTGGTGGAACGATATGTACGGCACCGAGAAGATGTAATTTCTCTTCTGCCTTCTTCACGCTTCCTGATTCCAGAATCAGCTGTTTCACTTCTTCGTAATCCGTATATTGCGGATTGCGTTCTATGAAGATGCGGCAGGCACGGTCGATGAGTTTATGGTTGATGAGTTTGGCATTCACCATCTTGTTGCCTTCCACCCGTCCTTGCCTGATCTGAAGGGAAGTACTTATCATGTCCAGAATCATCTTCTGCGATGAGCCTGCTTTCATGCGAGTGCTTCCCGTTACAAATTCCGGTCCTGTGATGACTTCTACAGGATAATCTGCAGCCTGGGCGATGGGAGCGTGGGGATTGTTGACGATGCAACCCGTAGGAATACCTGCCTCCTTGCAATGCTGCAAGATGGAAAGCACGAAGGGGGTTGTTCCGCTGGCAGAAAAACCGAGTACGAAATCCTGCTTTGAGATATGTTTATCGCAGAGCTGGTGCCAGCCATTCTCCAGGTCGTCTTCTCTTGATTCCCTGGTTTGCGTAAGGCAGCCGATGCCTCCGGGGAAGATGGCTTGTATCTGTGAACCGTCGATGCCATAGGTGTTCTGCACCTCTATGGTATCGAGGGTAGCCAGTCTTCCGCCCGTTCCGCAACCGGCATAGAAGAGTCTTCCGCCCTTCTTCAGCTGCCCTTCGATGGCGGAAATCAGTTGGTTGATGGCTGGCAATGCTTCTTCTATCGCCAGAGCCACCTTCTTGTTTTCTGCATTGATATAAGCGGTGAGTTCTTCCACGCTCATCTTCTCCAGATGTTCGTAGAGCGAGCTCTGTTCTGTTATTCTCTTTTCTTCTTTATTTGGCATAGCATTTTACTTTGGGTTGTAGATTACGAAAAACTTGATATCAGGCTATTTCCTATGACTATTGCTGATAATCCTGATGCTGGTTTCTATTCTTCTGCCAGAAAATAAACCGGAGCATTTCTGGAACCTTCTTTTATCAGGAAGCCGGATTCTTCCAGTTTCTTCAACCAGTTGAGTGCAGTCTGTTTGCGGATATGAAATTCCATTTCCAGAGTTCTGCGGTTGATGGAGCGATGGTCTTTCATATACTCTCTTATTTTCTCCTTCAAAGCATCTTCAGAGAAGGGGTAGGAGCGGGAAGTATATTGCGATTTCTCGAAATGAGTATGATACTTTACCTGTTTCAGCAGGTCTTCATTGGGGCGGAACTTGATGCCCCTTACGCTAACGTAGTCGGCTCTCACCTTGCTGTCTGGCTTCAGTTCATCCATATCCAGATTTACCGAGAGTGAGAGGTATCCGATTTCCGGGATGTTGATACGCTTTCCATTCTGAAGGTCTTCTTCGATAATGTCACGCAGTTGCATGAAGACTGTAGCCACTTCTCCCTTTCCCAAACAGCTATGTTGTGCTATACGTTCAATCATCTGTTTGTCTGTCATAGCTGGTTGCTCAAAGATATGGGCGAATCGACGAGTTTCTTCATTTCCTCCCGCATTGGGAAGATAATGGATCTCATATTTTATAGCCATTGTTTTCTTCTTTCTGTTTAGCGATACAAAGGTAATCTTTTATTCTTAAACTACCAAATAAAAATGGCACTAATATGGATGAGTGGTGTTATTGATATATGTGAGGACTGTTTATTATGTATGAACAAGCATCGAAAGAAGCTTTGAAAGTTGTCGGAATATACTATAGAAGTTGTCGGAATCATTAATGTCTGTCGTCGGGATAGTAACTTTCTCCAGCCGCACAACAGCTGTTGTGCGCTTGCATATCAGCTGCTATGCGCTTGCACAACACGTGTTGTGCGCTTGTAAACCGGATGTTGTGCAGTAAACTTTGTAACCCCTTTCTGCCATATTGCTATTTCTGCCTTATTTTCGTGATGATACAATAAGGTGTATTTTTAGGTGTTGTGAGAGTTGTTCGCAGGCATCTAAAGAAGGAAAAAGCATGGTTTAATAGAAGTTTTTCGATGAAAGGTGCGCTCGTTTCAATTATTTGTTGTATCTTTGCAAATGGATTTGGCTACTGCCATTTCCAAGACATCGTTGGTAAACAAAAGCATTCGCTA
>ENA-OPCZ01001387-OPCZ01001387.1-human-gut-metagenome-genome-assembly--contig:-NODE-1387-length-12716-cov-2.150225_pt1 | contig 12716 bp, 9 predicted proteins | sample MGYA00241566_ERZ501483 | MGnify/ENA primary metagenome ERZ501483 (study PRJEB25962, sample SAMEA1965191) | human gut metagenome | biome: human gut; feature: human-associated habitat; material: faeces... | reverse complement strand
CCCGCCATATGAAGTGCTTTCCACAAAGTGGCTTCCTTACAGCGATGTGATCCGTCTGAAAGGCGTGGAGGACATGGTCGAGGTCTACTATAACAGCGGCCAGTTCCCGGCGACGATGAAGCTGCTGGAGAAAAGATTCCAGAGACCATCGGAGATTTTTGTGAATCTGGCGGAATACTATGAGAAGAACGGCCTTACCGGGATCAGCCACAGCAGACTGGCCAGGTATGAGATCCTGTACCGGTTCCTGGAAGAGGATATGAGGGAAGAAGAGCGGGATCATGTTACGGCTGCAAAGGTCCCGGAAACCGGACAGCCGTCCTTAGCGGACTTCCGTGACAGTTTAATGTATGACCTCTATGTCCGCGAAAACATCAAGAGCCGTCCGTCCTTTGCCAGCGACCAGTCTCCGTACAAAAAGGAAGTCCGCGAATTCTTCATGGCGGAGGAAGAAAATCCAAAATGGCTCACGGATTACGCTGGCTTTGATTCGAGGCAGATGGCGAAAATGGCTCATCTGGAACATATGGAAGATGGGACGTTTGTACTGTTTGATTATAAAAAGCGGGATCCGCTGTCTGGGAATGCGGGAGCGGTGCGTTTTGTATACAAGGATGGAGAAGAGACATGGCAGATGAAATGATAAATTCTTATGTCGCACTGGATCTTGAGACGACAGGGATCGGTGCACGCCATGAAAAGATCACGGAGATCGGTATGGTGAAGGTGATAGATGGCGAGGCAGTGGACACCTATCATACGATGGTAAACCCGCACCGGGAGATCCCGGAGAGGATCGTGGAGCTGACGGGGATCACGGATGATATGGTGAAGGATGCACCGGGGATCGATGAGATCCTGGATGAGGTCCTGAACTTTACAGGAGAGCTTCCGCTGCTTGGTCATCAGATCATTTTCGACTACGGTTTCCTTGTTCAGGCTGCGGTAAACCAGAAGCGGAAATTCGAGAAATATGGGGTTGATACGCTGAAGCTCTGCCGCTATCTGATGCCGGGAGCGGAAAAGAAAAATCTGGGTGCTGCCTGCGCATATTTTGGCGTTCATCAGGACACGGCACACCGTGCGCTTTCCGACGCTTATGCCGCCCATGATCTCTACCAGGAATTAAAAAGAAGGTTCGGAAAAGAGCGCCCGGAACTCTTCACCGCAAAAATGCTGCAATATAAGGCAAAAAAGGAACGGACGGCGTCTAAAAGGCAAAAAGAACACTTGCAGGATTTACTAAAATATCATAGAATAGACATAACTGTCGAGATCGATCACATGTCCGGAAATGAAATCTCCCGGATGATCGACAAGATCATTTTCCAGTATGGAAGAATACCGGAAAATGCGAAAAAACAGGGATAGATTTCGGGAACGCTGGAAGAATGACTATTAAACGGCATGACAGCTGATGAGAGCTGTGAGATGCGGACCGGAATGGAAAGCAAGAAGAGGTGAATGGTTTGTTTAACATGAATAATAAAAAAACAAGAAAGATTTTCTCTACCATCGTGATCGTGCTGGTCGTACTTGCAATGGTAGTGCCGATGATTCTCGGTTCCCTTCTTTCTATCTTTTAATATGATGAGAGAAGACCTGGGATATATCAGGCAGCAGAAAGATATCAGCGAGGAAAAAAGAATGAAAAAAAATGTGTGGATCGCAGGTGTGACGGCGTTACTGAGCGCCGGACTTGTCTGGATCGCCCCGGTTTCCACACTGGCAGATGAGCGGATCCCGGATGGGGTCTCCGTTGGAGCCGTCAGCCTTTCCGGACTTACGGAAGCGGAAGCCGAAAAGCAGATCGAAAGCTATGTAAATGAAAAACTAAATCAGGATATCACACTTGTGGTAAATGGCGCGGAGGCGAAATCCGATGCGAAGACGCTTGGCGTTGCCTGGGATAATCAGGATGAGGTGGCGAAAGCGATCCAGGGGACAGAGCTGAAGGGAAATCTTGTAAAAAGGTATATGAAAAAGAAAGACCTTGAGGTAAATCCGCTGAAGATCGAGCTGGATCTCTCTGTGGATCAGGATAAGATCTCTTCTTTCGTATCCGCGAACTGTGATTCTGCGGTGGCGGATGCTGTCGACGCAACGATCACGAGAAAGAACGGAAAGTTTGAGATCACACCTTCAAAAGAAGGTGTGACAGTAGATATGGACGCAACGAAAGCGGCCCTTAATGAGGCGCTGAACAGTGAGGACACAGGCGCGATCCGTGTGGAGGCGTCCGTTACTGTGGATAAGCCGAAGGTGACGGAGGAAGATCTCGCGACGATCAAGGATGTTCTCGGAACTTTTTCCACGAGCTTTGCGACCAGCGGTGCTTCCCGATCCACAAACCTTGCAGTAGGTTCGGGAAAGATCAACGGACATGTGCTGATGCCGGGAGAGGTTCTTTCCGGGTATGAGTGTATGCATCCGTTCACACTGGAAAACGGATATAAGACGGCGACTGCTTATGAGAATGGCCGGTCTGTTGACAGTATCGGCGGCGGTGTCTGCCAGATCTCTACAACTCTCTACAACGCGGCTTTATACGCGGAGCTGGAGATCATTCAGCGCCAGAATCATTCCATGTCGGTCAGCTATGTAAAACCGTCTATGGATGCGGCGATTGCCGGAACTTACAAAGACCTGAAGGTGAAGAATCCTTATGATACCCCGATCTATATCGAGGGATACACACAGGGAAAGACACTGACGTTCATGATCTACGGAAAAGAGACGAGACCGTCGAACCGCACTCTGGCATTTGAGTCAGAGACACTTCAGACTGTGCCGTCACCAACCCAGGAGATCCAGGATCCGAGCCTTCCGGCCGGAAAGCGCGTGAAAGTGGAATCCGGGCATACGGGATTAAAGTCGAAATTATATAAGTGCGTATATGTGGATGGACAGCTGCAGGAACGTACCCTGTTGAACTCTGACACATACAATGCGTCAAAAACAGTTTACCGTGTAGGAACGGGAGCTGCTGAGACAGCAGCACCGGCACCGACCGAGACGGCAGCGCCAACTGAGACGGCAGCGCCGACCGGGCGCCGGCACCGGTGGAGACAGAGGCGCCGGAAACACAGGCACCTGCTGAAACTGCCGGACTGCAGCCGGGCGAAAATTATGGCCCTGGAATGGGTGAGAACGCGGCTTAGGCCGCATAGAAGAGAGACCGGAATCATGAGAAAAATTGAGCGCGAACCCAACGGAGCGGGGATCTTCAGACCGGGACAGGATCTGGTAGTCGCAGGGACGATCGGAAAAAACGGTGTGAAGGCGGCTCTGTCGGCAAAAGAAAAAGAGATATCGGCCCGATTCCCGGAATGGTTTGTCAAGCGGATCCGGGAGCAGGCAGATAAAAAGTTAGAACTGACTCCGGAGATGTTCGATGCCTGCGGCGCAGGAGAATGGGAAGAAATTTCGGAGGGCGGCATACTGGCCGCCCTTTGGACTATCTCAGGAGCGTATGAGCAGGGAATTTCCTTTGAACTGAGGAAAATCCCGGTCGCACAGGAAACAATCGAGATCTGTGAACTTTTTGACCTGAATCCATACCGGCTCGCATCGGGAGAATGCCTTCTGATGGCGGTGGAAAACGGTGGGGATGCCGTGAGGATCTTAAGCGAGGCGGGGATCCCGTCCGCAGTGATCGGAAAAGTGGAAAAAGGTATCGCGAGAAAGATGACCGGGATCGGAACAACAGGATTTCTGGAACGCCCGGCACAGGATGAAATCTATAAGATCACAGGAGAATGTGTATGACAGTGATCTGACTGGGAGAAAGCTTTCCTGCCTGGACAGCCGGTCGGAATATGGATTTACCTGTAATCGCTGCTATGACTTTGTAAGAAACTGCTGCCCATAAGAGAATGCCGGCGGCAGATTTCTCAGGTGAAAGTACTGAACAGATATGTAACAAGGAGGATTTATCATGCGTGAAAAAATTTTGGCGATCATTGAAAAGAACAGCCGAATTGATCTGAAAGATCTGGCCGCCCTTTTGGGCGAGAGTGAAGCAGCCGTCGCGAATGAGATCGCGGACATGGAAAAAGAAAATATTATCTGTGGATATCACACCATGATCAACTGGGATAACACCGGAAACGAGAAAGTGATCGCATTGATCGAAGTGAAAGTAACTCCGCAGAGAGGAATGGGATTTGACAAGATCGCGGAGCGTATTTACCAGTACAGCGAAGTGAATTCTGTATATCTGATGTCCGGTGCGTTTGATTTCACCGTGATCATCGAAGGAAAGACCATGCGTGAGGTCGCTCAGTTTGTATCTGAAAAACTTTCCCCGATGGATTCCGTCCTCAGCACAGCGACCCATTTTGTACTCAAGAAATATAAGGACCACGGCACGATCATGTATGAGAAGCCGGGGGATGAAAGGATGATGATTACACCGTGAGAAACCCGTTATCTGATAAAATCGTAACGATCCCGCCGTCCGGGATCCGTAAATTCTTTGATATTGTAAGTGAGATGAAAGATGCAATCTCCTTAGGCGTCGGCGAGCCGGATTTTGATACTCCGTGGCATATCCGTGAAGAGGGCATTTATTCTCTGGAAAAAGGACGTACCTTCTATACATCCAACGCAGGCTTAAAAGATCTGAAGATCGAGATCTGCAACTATTTAAAGAGACGTTTTGACGTAGAATATGACTATAACAAAGAGGTCATGGTAACCGTCGGCGGAAGTGAAGCGATCGATATCGCGCTTCGCGCGATGTTAAATCCGGGAGACGAAGTTCTGATCCCGCAGCCGAGCTATGTGTCCTACACTCCGTGTACGATCCTGGCGGACGGTGTTCCGGTTACGATCCAGCTTGAGGAGAAGGACAAGTTCCGCCTGACAAAAGAAAAACTCCTGGAAAAGATCACACCGAAGACGAAAGTCCTGGTGCTTCCGTTCCCGAACAACCCGACCGGTTCCATTATGGAGGCGGAAGATCTGGCGGAGATCGCGAAGGTCTGCGTGGAGAAAGACCTGTTTGTTATCTCCGATGAGATCTACTCCGAGCTTACCTACAAGGGACAGCACTGCACGATCGCCGCATTCCCGGGAATGAAGGAGCGTACCGTTCTGATCAACGGTTTCTCGAAATCCTTCGCGATGACCGGATGGCGTCTCGGCTATGCATGTGCGCCGGAGATCATCCTGAAACAGATGTTAAAGATCCACCAGTTTGCGATCATGTGTGCGCCGACAACAAGCCAGTATGCTGCGGTTGAGGCGCTGAGAAACGGTGACCATGATGTGATCGAGATGCGTGAGGCATATGACCAGAGAAGACGTTACCTTGTAAAGGCACTTCGCGATATGGGATTTGACTGCTATGAGCCGCAGGGCGCGTTCTATGTATTCCCGAGCATCAAGAAATTCGGTATGACTTCCGATGAGTTTGCTTTAAAGCTTCTTGAGGAGGAGAAGGTTGCCGTTGTTCCGGGTACTGCGTTCGGCGACTGCGGAGAGGGATATCTGAGAATCTCCTATGCGTACTCCTTAAATGATCTGAAACGTGCGCTTGAGAGAATGGAGCGTTTCGTGAAGAGACACCTGAACGAAGAGAAATAAAAAGAATTGTGACTGTGCGGATACCGGACAGTCGTGGAAAACGGAGCTTCCCCGGCTTGATCATGAAGGTGGTCGGGCCGGGAAATTTCTTGTTTAACAGGAAATTCCGATGGAACTTCCTGTTAAACAAAAAGGCACATTCATTCTTATTTATGCGAATAACGAGCCGAAGCACATTCTTTTTATATGACAGGAGAGACCACAACATGAACATCGTATTATACGAGCCGGAAATGCCGGCCAACACAGGAAATATCGGGCGAACCTGCGTGGCGACGAACACGAAGCTGCACCTGATCGAGCCGCTGGGATTTAAGCTCAGTGAGAAACACCTGGTCCGCGCGGGGCTGGACTACTGGGACAAGCTGGATGTGACGGTGTACAGTGATTATCAGGATTTCTTAAAGAAGAATCCGGGAGCAAAGATCTACATGGCGACCACCAAAGGCGAACATGTATACACGGATGTTCCGTATGATCCGGACGCCTATATCATGTTCGGACCGGAGAGCCGCGGGATCCCGGAGGAGATCCTTGTGGAGAATCGTGAAAACTGTATCCGGATCCCGATGTGGGGAGATATCAGGTCCTTAAATCTTTCAAATTCCGTGGCGATCGTGCTCTATGAGGCGCTCAGACAGAACGGGTTTGAGAAGATGACGATGGAAGGACATCTGCATCATCTGCACTGGAAAGAGTAGAAATTCTGCGGATTCCGCCGGAAGGTGAGACACTGGAAGGATCCGTACAGCCTGGAAAAGGAAAAAGGGGAAAGAGGAAAACAATCATGATGAATGAAAAATGGGAAGAACAGTTTCGCGAACAGATCCATGATTTCGTGGAGACAATTGAAAAATTTGACAAAGGCGAGATCGACCGGAAGGCATACAAGGGAATCTCCGGAGGATTCGGAAGCTATGCGCAGCGGGATCCTTCCAAACATATGCTGCGTCTCAGAATGGCAGGCGGAAACCTGACGGAAAAGCGCCTGGAATTCCTTACAGAGGCGGTAAAGGATTACGGTGTGGAGCTCATGAAGCTTACGACATGTGAGACTGTCCAGCTTCACAATTTAAAGGCGGAGCAGGTTCCGGTCCTCATGGAAAAAGCAATTGATGCCGAGATCTACAGCCGGGGCGGCGGCGGAGACAATCCGAGAAATATCATGATGAGCCCGCTCTCCGGAGTACAGAAAGGGGAAGCATTCGATGTAAAGCCGTATGCGGAGGCAGCGGCAGAGTATCTGCTCTCCATCGCTGGTGAAATCCATATGCCGAGAAAGCTGAAAGTGGCGTTCTGCAACGGCGCTGACGATTCTGTACACAGTGCATTCCGTGATATGGGATTCATGGCAAATCCGGACGGAACATTCACACTCCGGATCGCCGGCGGACTCGGCGGCGGCTATAAGATGGGAGTCCTCGTAGATGAACATGTCCAGGCGACAGAGATCCTTTACTATATCCGCGCCATGATCGAGACATTCTGCCAGCACGGCAATTATGAGAACCGCGCGAAAGCCCGCACCCGTTTCATGCAGGAGACACTGGGAGTTGACGGATTAAAGACGGCGTTTCTTGAGAACGTGCAGAAAATGAAAGAAAAAGGCGGTCTGGACTTCCATGTGGAAGAAAAAACGGTTACGAAAAAAGGTTCCGGAGAAATCTCTGATAAGCGCGTCATTGCCCAGAAACAGCCGGGACTCTACGCAGTCGCTTATCATCCGATCGGAGGATGCCTCCCGACTGGAAAACCGGCAGAGCTTCTCGCACTTTTAAAGGAGATCCCGGATGCAGAGTGCCGGATCGCACCGCATGAGACGATCTATATCATCAACCTGACTGCAGACGAGGCAAAGAAGGTTCTCGCAGCAACGGCTGACGGAGCCCAGACAGCCTTTGAGAACAGTGTTGCATGTATCGGCGCATCGATCTGCCAGCAGGGCGTCAGAGACAGCCAGGCGGCGCTCAGAGCGGCTGTGGAGGCTGTACGGGAGGCGAAGATCCCGGACGGTGCACTCCCGAAGATCTGTATTTCCGGATGTCCGTCCAGCTGTTCCGCGCATCAGGCGGCGGCGCTCGGTTTCCAGGGCGCAGCAAAGACCGTAGACGGAAAGCCGGAGTCTGCGTTTAAGATGTTCGTCGGTGGAAGCGATAAACTCGGTGCGGCAAAATTCGGCGAGGCCGGAGCCGTGATCCTGGAGCGTGATCTTCCGAAGCTTCTCGTGGAGCTTGGAAAAGCAGCGGCAGCATCTAACATGAACTGGGAGACCTGGATCGCTGGTCATGGGGATGAATTCCGGGCGATTGTGGAAAAGTACGCGTAAAAGACTGCGTGCTGTGGAAAGACGGAATCCCTATAAATATAAAAATGTCGGCAGTTTTAATCTACTGCCGACATTTTTTGCAGAAAACGTGGATTTTTGTTCGCAGCCGGGAAGGCGCTGAACAATTATGGATCGGTCAGGACAGGATCTTACATCTCGATCAACTGAAACGGCACCTGTCTTGCGCGCAGCATCTGCGCTTCGCGGCGATGGCAGGTGAAGATGATGATCTGACCGCCGTAGGCGGAGGCGAGCCATTCGAGAGCTGTTTTCAGGCGATCATCATCGTACTGGGTAAAGCTGTCGTCGAAGATCAGCGGAAAACCTCCGGATTCGGAGCCGGACCCCGTGAGAAGCTTTGCGGCGGCAAGGCGCAGGGCGAGATAGACCTGGTCCATGGTTCCGCTGCTGACGTTTTCGAGCGGGACGAGCTTTGTCTTCGTGTTCAGGAAGACGTTCAGATTCTCGTCGATGCTCATGCTGTCGTAGATCCCGCCGGTGATGCCGGTGATGTACTGGGAGGCCTCTTTATTCAGATAAAGTCCGAAGGAATCACGGATCGTGGAGGAGAGGTCTGCCATGGTCTCCTGGGCGAGGTCGATGGCGACGATCTCATCGTGGATGCGGTCATTCTCCGCGAGAGTCCGCTTTAACGCTTTCGCTTTATTTTTGCAGTTGCTTAAGTGTTCCAGCTTTTTTTCCAACTCCCACTGGGTCCGCTGCTGTTTCTCGATCATCTCGCTGCAGCCGGCCTGTTTTGTCTGGAGATTACTCAGATCTTCCAGAAATTTCCGGATCTCCGCCTCGGACTGGGCGACCATATCACAGAGCTTCGAAAATTCGCCCATCCGCGCGCGGAATGCGTTCATGGCATCTTCGGACACTGCGGAATCTCCGAGATGTCTCGCAAGAAGAGCGCCAAGTTCCGCCGAGGTGCTGTCGCACATTTTGTGATATTCTTTATCTTTCTGACGGAAGATCAGGGAGATGATAAAAAAGATCACAGCCGCCGCCACAGAAGCTCCGCAGACAGGGAGATATGCGGTGAGATTGAAATATCCAAGAGCCGCCGCTGCCCCGAGTCCTGCGATCCCGAGAACGGCCGTAAGCGCGGACAGGACTTTTCTGGACTTCTTGCTGCACTCCATATTCAGCATATTGTATTCACTGTATAATTTTTCTGCATTGGAGGATATCGCATCCACGGAAGCCTGGTCTGTAAAACCATTGTCTGCCAGGACTTTCTTTCCGTTTGCGAGTTTCTCGTCCAGATCCTTTTTCTGTGCCTGGGTGTTGTCGATCAGGCCCTTTACCTGGGTCCGCATATTCTGGTAGGAGGCGAGCTGGTTCTCGTATTCCGGGCCGGCGATCTCAGATTCAATATTCCGGATCTCAGCGAGAAGAGAGGTGAATTCCCGGCTTGCCTCCGGGATCAGCCCGGCTTCGAGCGAACGTTTCTGGTTGCGCAGGAATGCGGTGGCTTTTGTGATATTTAAGGAAATATTGCCGGTGGTGTTCATGTTGGCAATATAATTCTTAAGTTCCGTCACCATTCCGTCCTCGGTGGCGCTCTTCAGCTGGCCGATGCTGATCGTGTTATTGTACATGGTCTCAGTGAGCCCGTTTAACAGGCCGGAAATAAATTCCTGGCTTGCATTTTCCTCAAGACCTTTTGTCTCATTGATGATCTTTAAAGACTTATTTTCTTTCCGGAACCGCCGCTCGATGCGGTAGATGATCCCATCTTTTTCCAGTCTCAGCCAGCCTTCGTAGGTCCCGCTGTTTTCCCACGGTTCGTACTTTGTATACAGGTCATTCTTTGCCGCCCGTCCCCGCCCGCGCTCGATCCCGAAGAGTATGCCGCGGATAAAGGTGTGGAGCGTGGATTTTCCGGCTTCGTTCTTTCCGTAGATAATGTTGATCCCGTCGTTGAAGGAGATGGTTCGGTCATGAAATTTTCCGAACCCGTCGATATGTAATTCGAGTAATCTCATGGCTGACTCCTTTCGTCTTTTGTCATAAGCAGGGCGTGGATCCCGTAATAAAGCGCTTTTTTCTCCACAGGACTCATATCTTCCTTCATGAGCGCCTGGATATAAAAGCCGATCATGTCGCTCGGATGTTCCGCGAACAATGCGTGGAAATCATACTGCGGTTCCGATTCGTCCAGGATCTCGATGATATTCCACTGACCGGAGAGAAGATCCAGGTCAAAACTGATATCAGGATCCCGCATGCCGCGGATGCGGAAACGATAGATATTGCCTGCGCCGCGCTTGCGGATCTCATCGGCAATGATCTGGGAGAGCTCGGTGTTGGTCGTCTGAGGAGTTACATTGACCACTAACGGGATATACTGGGCCTGGCAGACTTCCTTAAACTGCAGGGAGGTCACATGACCGCTCGCGTTGTCGATTTCCCCGACAAAATATCCGTGCGGTCCGGTCTCCGTCATGTCGAGCGGTTCCGGGGAACCTGCGTAGGCCATGCGGTTTTCCAGGAGAACCTCCGGCTTGTGGATATGCCCAAGGGCGATATAGGAGAACGGGGATGCAGCCAGTGCATTCCGGTCAAAAGGAACATGCTTTGCATCACCGCCATGGAGCATGAGGATCCGGGTACGTCGGGATGCCGGAAGAGAGATGTTGTCGGCCTTTGCCTCGGTGATCTCGGCAGTGTGATAGCTGAATCCGTAAACTTCTGTGTTCAGCTCCTCAAAATAGACGGAAGAGAGGTCCTCGTCCATCAGAAATGTCACGTTCGGCGCCCAGGTAAAGCTGAGGAGTGCGGAACTCTTCCGGATCCGGTCATGGTTTCCGGCAATGATGACAACTCTGGTCCCGGGGATCGTGGAGAACAGATAGTTGACTTCCTTTAAGTCGCGGGCCAGCGGCTGGCGGTGGAACAGATCGCCGGAGATCAGAAGGAGATCGGCGCGGGAGTCTCTCGCGTCCTCAATGATTCCCTGGAATGTCAGTCGGATCGCCTGTTCCCGCTTTTTGCCCCAGGGCTTATCACTGTCCGGGATCATGCCCCAGTGGATATCGGCGGTGTGGATAAATTTCATACATTCCTCCCAGTGTAAAAGATCAGGAAAAATCGAAAAGGAGCGCAACAGATCGTCTGTGCGCTCCCTGCGGCTGCCATGCATCGAAAGGACGCGGCGGGCTGCTGTTTTTCCTTATAACTCGCAGTTATTAACGGTACGCGGGAACGGGATCACGTCACGGATATTGCCCATTCCTGTGAGGTACATCACGCAGCGCTCAAAGCCGAGACCGAAACCGGAGTGGCGGACACTGCCGTATTTTCTGAGGTCGAGATAGAAGCCGTAGTCTTCCGGTTTTAATCCGAGCTCATTCATGCGGGCGAGAAGCTTGTCGTAATCGTCCTCACGCTGGCTTCCGCCGATGATCTCGCCGATACCCGGAACGAGGCAGTCCACAGCGGCAACTGTCTTTCCGTCCGGATTTAATTTCATGTAGAATGCCTTGATCTCCTTCGGGTAGTCGGTAACGAATACCGGTCTCTTGAAGATCTTTTCTGTCAGATAGCGCTCATGCTCTGTCTGGAGATCGCAGCCCCAGAATACCTTGTAATCGAACTCGTCGTTGTGCTCTTCGAGGAGCTTGACAGCCTCTGTGTAGGTAACACGGCCGAATTCGGAATTTAATACGTTGTTTAAGCGGTCGAGAAGTCCCTTGTCGACGAACTGGTTGAAGAAGTTCATCTCAGACGGAGCGTTCTCAAGAACGTAGCGGATGACATATTTTAACATGCCCTCTGCGACAGTCATATTGTCGTCAAGATCAGCAAATGCCATCTCCGGCTCGATCATCCAGAACTCGGCAGCATGACGGGTCGTGTTGGAATTCTCAGCACGGAAGGTCGGTCCGAAGGTATAAACATTGCGGAATGCCATTGCGTAGGTCTCAGCGTTTAACTGTCCGCTTACGGTAAGGCTTGTATGCTTTCCAAAAAAGTCCTCGCTGTAATCAACTGCGCCGTCCTCAGTCTTCGGGACGTTGTTGAGGTCCATGGTCGTTACCTGGAACATCTCGCCTGCGCCCTCACAGTCACTGGATGTGATCAGAGGTGTGTGGACATAGACGAAGCCCTGCTCCTGGAAGTACTGGTGGATCGCGTAGGCGATCAGGGAACGCACACGGAATACAGCCTGGAAGGTGTTGGTACGCGCACGAAGGTGCGGGATCGTACGAAGGTATTCGAAGGTGTGACGCTTTTTCTGGAGCGGGTAATCCGCGCTGGAAGCGCCTTCAACAACAACCTCTGTCGCCTGGATCTCGAACGGCTGCTTTGCCTCCGGTGTTGCAACGAGAGTACCTTTTACGATGATGGAAGCGCCGACGTTTAACTTGGAAACTTCAGCGAAGTTTGCCATTGTATCATGGTAAACGATCTGTAAGGTATCGAAGCTTGTACCATCGTTTAATACGATAAAGCCGAATGCCTTGGAGTCACGGATGCTGCGGATCCAGCCACCGACCTGGATCTCCTGGTTTAAATATTTGTCACGCTCTTTAAAGAGCTCTTTGACTGTTGTCAACTGCATGATTTTTCCTTCTCCTTATATCTCTCTTCTTAGATAAATGTGCAATCTGGTATTAGTATAGCGTATTTTTTATGGGGATTCAAGGTGAAATGGGCATAACACGGGGGTTTTCGGGAGTTTTTTAAAGGCCTCCCGGGCAGGAATTACAGTGTCCATTATGATTTGTAAGTAAAATAGAAATAGAAAAATAAGTTTTTATAGAAAAATCCCGGAATATCGACTATAATA
>ENA-OPCZ01001376-OPCZ01001376.1-human-gut-metagenome-genome-assembly--contig:-NODE-1376-length-12793-cov-2.378631_pt1 | contig 12793 bp, 11 predicted proteins | sample MGYA00241566_ERZ501483 | MGnify/ENA primary metagenome ERZ501483 (study PRJEB25962, sample SAMEA1965191) | human gut metagenome | biome: human gut; feature: human-associated habitat; material: faeces... | reverse complement strand
TTCCCGGCGTCACGCTCAACCTCTCCAAGTCGGGCGTCAGCGCCACGGTCGGCCGCAAGGGCGCGAGCGTCTCGGTCGGCAAGCGCGGCACCTACCTCAACGCTGGGCTGCCGGGCACGGGCATCTACAGCCGCACCCGCCTCGACAAGCCTGCAGGCCGACGCCGCAGCGCAGGAAAGACGAACGCGGAGATCGAAGCGCCCGAGCAGACGGATCCCGTGACGGAAAGCGCCGCCGCGCCCGAGGCGCCCGCCCGTGCGCCAGGCGGTCTTGAGTCCGCCGTCGCGCTTCTCAAGTGCATCGCGCTCCTCGCCTTCATCGGCCTCTGCCTTGCGGGCATCTGGAGCCTTCTCGCCGACTGAGTCCCGTCCGACACGGTTCCGTCATCATTTCCTCCTCGCGGTCATCATCAATTCACGAAGCCGACACGGGATCGTCAAATCGAATTCCTAGACTTTGCTCCATCCGAAGGCCCGGCGCCTTCGGACCATTGTTTGTTGAAGGAATTCATTGTGAAAATCAAGACCGCGACCGCTGCCGTCTCCGCAGCGCTTCTCTCCCTCATTGCCGCCGGCCAGGCCGGCGCCGCCCAGATCTATCCCGTCGATCAGGCCCGCTTCATGACGAACGCCCGCTTCGACTTCAAGATCGAGCTTGACAAGAGCGTCGCCCGCAAGGACGTCACCGTTCAGATCAACGGTGCCGACTACTCCAAGACGCTCTCCGGCAAGGAAGTCTGGATGGAGAAGGAGGACAACGTCCACGGTTCCGCCCTCGTCGTCCGCGACGTCGAGATCAAGAAGCCCGGCCGCTACGAAGTCATCGTCAAGAGCCCCGAAGGCGAAATGCGCGCCAACTGGGACATCTACACGACGCCAGAAAAGCCGGTTGCCAAGAACGTCATCATTCTTCTTGCCGACGGCCTCTCCGTCGGTCACCGCACCGCCGCCCGCATCCTCTCCAAGGGCGTGACGAACGGCATGTACAACGCTCCGCTCGCCATGGACGACATGCCGCACATGGCTCTTCTCGGCACGAGCTCCGTCGACACGATCGCCGCCGACAGCGCCAACACCGCCTCCGCCTACATGACGGGCCACAAGTCGAGCGTCAACGCCCTCGGCGTCTACGCCGACCGCACCCAGGCCAGCCAGGACGATCCGAAGCAGGAGACGATCGCCGAGCTTCTGCGCCGCAAGACCAACAAGGCCATCGGCGTCGTGAGCGACGCCGAGATCGAGGACGCCACGCCCGCCTCCGTCGTCTCCCACACCCGCCGCCGCGCCGACAAGGCCGACATCGTCGGGATGTTCTACAACGTCAAGCCCGAGGTCATCCTCGGCGCCGGCTCCGCCTACTTCCTCCCGAAGGAAACCGCCGGCTCCAAGCGCAAGGACAGCATCAACTACATCCAGAAGTTCGGCGACGCCGGCTACAAGCTCGTCACGGACCGCACGGAAATGCTCAGCGCCGTCTCCGGCCAGACGCCCGACCGCCTGCTCGGCCTCTTTCACACCGGCAACATGGACGGCTGGGTCGACCGCCACCAGTGGAAGGGCAACACCGTCAAGAAGTTCCCGAACCAGCCTGATCTGACCGAATCCTTCGACGCCGCCGTCAAAGTGCTCGAGAAGAACAAGGACGGCTTCTTCCTGATGCTCGAGGCGGGCCTCGTGGACAAGTACTCCCACCCGCTCGACTGGACCCGCTCCGTGGGCGACACGATCGCCTTCGACAAGGTGGTCGAGCGCGCCAAGGCCTACTGCGCCAAGAACCCCGACACGCTGCTCATCGTGACGGGCGACCACACGCACTCGATCTCCGTCGCCGGCACGGTGGACGACAACAAGCCGGGCAAGGACATGCGCGAAAAGGTGGGCGTCTATGCCGACGCCGGCTACCCGAACTACGAGGACAAGGACAAGGACGGCTTCCCCGACAACTTCCAGCCCTCCAAGCGTCTTGCCGTCTTCTTCGGTGCCCACCCCGACTACTACGAAACGTACCGCTCCTATCCTGACGCCACCTTCAACCCGGCCGTCAAGAACGAAAAGGGCGAATACGTCGCCGACGCCAGGTACAAGGACGTCGAGGGCGGCCACTTCGTCGAGGGCAACCTCCCGCGAAACGAAAGCCAGGGCGTGCACACGGTCGACGATCTGGTCGTGACTGCCCAGGGTCCGAACGCCGAACAGATCCGCGGCTTCATGAACTCCACGGAAGTCTTCCGCGTGATGGCCGAAGCGCTTGCCCTCGGCAAGTAACGGTCACAAGGCCCCTCGCAGGGCCCCGCGCCGGAGGCGCGGCTCCCACGGGAGTCCGCCTCCGGCCTTTTCAATTTTCAGAAACGAGACGCCACCCATCATGCAGCGCCGCCAATTCGTCAAATGCCTTCTTGGGACCCCGCTCCTTGTGGCCGTCCCTGCATTCGCCGCCGTCCCAGAACTCAGGTTTGAGGAGATGTACGCGGGCAACTCCGTCCTCGGCCTTCAGTTCTCCGAAAAGCTCAAGTCGCTCTCGGGCAAGCGGATCCGCATCCGCGGCTTCATGGCTCCGCCGCTCAAGGCCGAAGCCGCCTTCCTCATCCTCACGAAGGAGCCCGTGAGCCTGTGCCCCTTCTGCAACTCCGATCAGGACTGGCCCGACAGCATCATCCTCGTGAGGCTCGCGAGCGAGCAGGCCTTCGTGCAGAACAACCGCCTCATCGAGGTGACGGGACGGCTCGAAACGGGCAGCGAGACCGATCCCGAAACGGGATTCGTGAGCCTCGTGCGGCTCGCCGACGCAAAGTACGAGGTGATCTGATGACGGACACGCTCAAGCTTGAAGGCGTCGGACTCGACGTTCGCGACGGCTCCTCCCTGCGCACGCTCCTCGAGATCGACGAGTTCTGCCTCGAACCCGGTGAAATGATCGCCGTGCGCGGCGCAAGCGGCGCGGGCAAGACCACCTTCCTCAAGCTCGTCTCGGGCATTCTTCTCCCGACGAGGGGCCGCGTGCTCTACGGCGACACCGAGGTCTCCGCACTCTCCGAACCCAGGCGCGACCGCTGGCGCGGCCGGCACGTCGGCTTCCTCTTTCAGGACTTCCGCCTCTTCGACGGCCTCACGGCCCTCGAAAACGTCCTGCTCCCCTTCACGTTCTGCTCGCGCACCGTATCCAACACCCAGCGTCGCGACGCGACGGACCTCCTCAAGTTGCACGGAGTCAATCCCGACACGCGCTCCGAACTCCTCTCGAGAGGCGAGATGCAGCGCACGGCGCTCGTGCGCGTGCTGATGCAGTCTCCCTCGATCATCCTCGCGGACGAACCCACCGCAAGCCTCGACGCCAACCGTGCAGGTCATGCGGTCGACGCACTCATCTCCGCCGCAGGCTCGCTCGGCGCCTCCCTCGTGCTCGTAAGCCACGACGAGCGCGTGCTCGGCCACTTCGAGCGCCACCTCACGCTCGCCGACGGCCGACTCACCCCAAGGATCTGATCCATGAACGTCCTCATGCTTCTTAGGAGCGAGCTGCGCAGAAGCGCCGCCGTGCTCGCAGGCATCGCCGCCGTCCTCGCACTCTCGCTCTCGATCTCGATTGCGACCGGCATGACCGACAGGATGCTGAGGCACGCCTCGGCCCAGGCCGCCGACCGGTTCGATCTTCTCATCGGAGCCAAGGCCAGCCCCTCGTCCCTTCTGCTCGGCGCCGTCTTCCTGCGTGACGAACCCCTTCCCCTCGTGCCACTCTCCGTCATGAAGGACCTTGACGAAAGGCACGGCGTCAAGTGGGCAGCCCCCGTCGCATTCGGCGACAGGGCGGGAGACTCTCCCATCGTCGGCACGACAACGTCGCTCGTCACCTTCGGCGGCACGGTCAGGCCCGCCGAGGGACGCCTCTTCAAGGCGCCCTTCGAGGCCGTCGTCGGCGCCTCGGCCCCCTACCGCATCGGCGACGAAATCGTACCCATGCACGGCAGGACGCCCGGCGCAGGACACGCGCACGACCACGGACGCCTCAAGGTCGTGGGCAGGATGCCCGAAAGCGGCACGCCCTGGGACCGCGCCGTCATGATTCCGATCGAGGCCGTCTGGGCCACGCACTCGATGACGGTGCACGACGAACTCGAGCGCGCCCACGGTTACGACCACGAAGAAGAAGACGGAACGGAGCATGAATATGCGCATGAAGAAGGGCACGGCCGACTGCTCGGCGTCTTCTCCGAACACGACTTCGAGACGCTTCCCGGCGTCTCCGCCGTCGTCGTCAAGCCCGCCTCGTTCGCCGATGCCTACAGGCTGCGCCAGCAGCAGTCGCAGCGCACGCTCTCCGGCCCCGACCGCACGTCGGTCAACCTGATGGGCGTCTTCTCTGGCGAGGTGCTCGTCTCGCTCCACTCGCTTTTGGGCGGCGCGAGCGAGGCCGTGACGATCACGGCCCGCCTCACGCTTCTCACGGCGCTCGCCGCCACGCTCATCATGGGCGTGCTGCTCGGTGAGCTCCGCAGGCCCGCCCTCGAGCAGCTCCGCGTACTCGGCGCCCCGCAGCGCTACATCATGAGCCTCGTCTGGTGCATCGTCATGACGGTCGTCGCTGCGGGGACCGCGGGCGGCCTCGTCCTCGGCTTCATCGGCGCGGAGGCGGCCGCGCATCTGCTTGCCGCCGAAACGGGCGTTGCCATGTCGCCCGCCATGGGCTCGCCCGAACTTCTCGCCGCCGCGGCCACGCTCCTTGCGGGTTCGTTCTGCGCCCTCATTCCCGCATGGCTCGCGGGGAGGCGCCCCATCCGCTGAGCGCCTCGCTCCGAGCCCTCTCAGAGCGCCCGTCTCCTTCGAAGAGACGGGCGCTCGTCGCATCGGGCGTCCGAAGACAATCCGTCATCGAAAATTCACGCAAGCGTCTTCAAGATGTCAACGCACGGTCACGGCGCCGTCATGCGGCCCTGAAAGAATCCGTCCTGCAGGCTCAAGGGAATCCAGGAAAAGCTCAGACCCGAAGCCCTGAAGTCCCGGATCGGGACCGTCGTTGAACAGGGCCTGCTCTGCACAGTTCATGCAGATGTTGTTTTGTGAAAGGAAAATCATGACTCAGATCTCCCGCCGCTCGCTCTTCGGCGCCGCCGCTGCGGCCTCCGTTCTCCCCGTCGCGAGCGGCCTCGCCGCCTTCAGCCCGATCGCAGCCGCTGCCGCCGCACCCAAAAAGGCCCGCACCATTGTCGAAATCGCCGCCATGTCCCCGGTCGACATGGCCCGCGAGAGCGATGTCGTCCAGACCTCGTACGAAATCATCCGCGCGGCCGCCGGCCGTCTGCGCGATCCCGAACTCAGGAAGGCCGTCCTCTCCATCATCGAGAACCCGGCTCCTACGATCGCCTCCGCCGACCAGAGCGCCGTGCTCGCCGCCCTCAAGAAGGAGGGCCTGATCGCCGCCGGCCGCACGTCCGTCTTCCCGAAGTTCTCCGACACCACCCGCTCGCCGCAGCCCACCTGGAGCGCGCCGGGCTCCGGTTACGGCAGCCCCCATGCCTATCCGGGCGGCCTCTGCACCCACGTCGCCCTCAACGTCGTCTCCGCCGAATCCCTCGTCGCCGCCTACGACAACATCGACGGCCTCAAGCTCGACTTCGACCACGCCGTCGGCGGTGAAATCCTGCACGACCTGCACAAGCCCTGGGTCTTCCAGTGGGAGGCTGACAATGCCTGCCGCAAGGAGGAGGCCCTCGCAGGCACGGGCGAACACCACGTACTCAGCATCGCTGAGTCCATCAAGCGGCCTGCCCGCCGAATTCGTCGTTGCCCAGGCCTGCGCCCACGAGCATCCGGGCAGCGCCTCCGGCGAAGCCCAGGTCGTCGGCTGGCTCCGCGCCGCCGCGATCATCGCGGGCGTCGACCCCGTCAAGGCCGGCCTCATCGCCGCCGACGGCAAGACCCTGCCGCTGCCGCGCCGCATCGAGGGCTGGGTCGTACACCTCGCCGACCACGACTGGGTCATCTCCGTGCCCGCCTGCCAGTGGGTCGTCAAGGCCCTTCGAAACCTCGCTGAGAAGAAGTGGGGCGTGCGCGATGAAAAGACCTTCAACGCGCTGCGCAACTACGTGCTCTGCAACTTGACCGCCATGCGCCTCTACGGCATCCTGTCGGCTCAGGGCGAGGAGGCCTTCGCCGCCGACGTCGCCCGCGTAGTCAAGGCCTGATCCGCACAAGACGCCCGAACGACCGTGCGTTTCGCACAAGTCGACTTATGAAAAAGCCGCACTGGACGAGAAAAGCCCGGTGCGGCTTTCATCACATTTGGATGAGAACGACTAGAATGACGATCCCTGCAAGCACTCCAAGGACTCTCCCCGCCATGACCGCCTTCCGCCCCGTTCCCGCCACCGGCTTCATGCCGCTTGCCGCCGTGTTCGACCTCGACCACACGCTCATCGCGGGCGATGCCACGATCGGCTGGACCGAGTATCTCTATGAAAGGGGCGTCGTAACCGATCCCGTCTTCCGCGAGATCAACGAACGCATGAAGGCCTCCTACCACGCGGGCACGCTCGACATCGCCGCCTGGCTGCGCGAGGCGGTTCCCGCCTACTCGGGACTTGACGAGGCCGAGCGCAATGCGCTCGTCTCCGACTTCATCGAGGAGAAGATCCGTCCCATCGCCTATCCGCAGGGCTTTGAGACGATCCGCGCCGCGAAGGCCGCGGGCATGCTTACGCTCATCATCTCCGCCTCCAACGCCTTCTTCGTGAAGCCCATCGCCGAACGCGTCTTCGGCGTCGACGTCGCGCTCGGCACCGAGCTCGTCGTCAGGAACGGCCGCATCACGCCCGAGCTCTCGGGCACGCCCACCTTCCGCGAGGGCAAGGTCGTGCGCCTTTGCGCCGCACTCGAGCACAGGGGGCTGCGCCCCGCCGAGACGGTCTTCTACACCGACAGCCGCAACGACCTGCCGCTCGCGCTCGCCTCGGGCGACTGCGTGGCGGTCAACCCCGACCCCACGCTGCTCGAGGCCGCTCGCGAGAACGGATGGCTGGTGAACGCATGGAAGCTTTGAGACGCCCTTGAGGCTTCTTCCGCCCCCGCCTTTTGCCGACAATTGGGCGGCTTTGATACGAAGGCGCGCGAATATTGGGGTATAGGACCTATACGGTCTGAGCGGCGTACAAACTTGGGCGATTCGTCTCGCAGGGGGCCGAACACTTCGGCTATATTGCATCCTACGGACGAAGCGCCTTGCAGGAGGCGCTCCGGATCCGCAAAACGAACAGACAGAATCTCAAAGGACCGCCTTACCATGATGTTCAAGAAAGTTTTCGCCGCTGCCGCCTCCGCCCTTGCCATCGCCGCCTTCGCCGGCAACGCCATGGCCCGCGACACGTTGCGCGTCGGCACCGAACCCACGTTCGCGCCGTTCGAATTCCTCGACACGAAGACCCAGGAGTTCTCCGGCTTCGACATCGACCTCATCAAGGCCGTCGCCGACAAGGCCGGCTACGACGTCAAGGTCATGAACATGGGCTTTGACGCCCTCATCCCGGCGCTCTCCGCCGGCACGATCGACGTGATCGCCTCGGGCATCTCCATCACCGAAGAACGTCAGAAGAAGGTCGACTTCACCTCCCCCTACTACCAGTCCGGCCTCTCCTATCTCGTCCGCAAGGCCGATGCTGAAAAGATCAAGACCTTCGCCGACCTCAAGGGCAAGACCCTCGCCGTGCAGATCGGCACGACGGGCGCCGCCTACGCCAAGAACGTCGAGGGCGCCCGCGTCTCCGCCTTCAACACGACGAGCGAGGCCTTCATGGACCTCAACGTCAAGAACGCCGACGCCGTCGTGCTTGACCGTCCGGTGCTCGCCTACTTCCTGAAGACGAAGCCGCGCGTTGCCAAGAACCTCCAGCTCTCCACCGAGATCGCCGACGCCGAACACTTCGGCTTCGCCGTGAAGAAGGGCAACGCCGAGCTCCTCCAGAAGCTCAACGCCGCCCTTGAAGAGCTCAAGAAGTCCGGCGAATTCGCCAAGATCGAGGACAAGTGGTTCGCCAAGTAACCTCTCCTCACCAAAGTCCCCGTGCCGCGCCAGCCGCGCGGCGCGCGGGCCGGACTGACCAAAAACAGCACATCACCCGCAGTCCGACAACCTGAAACAGGCCGCCTGAAAAGAATTTCCAACGTCCGAAGCCGCATCCCCCTGCAGCCCAGGAACTCTCGGGCCGTTCACGCGAACGGTATTAAAACAGGGAGCACCGCGCTCCCGCTACAAGCCCAGGAGGGCCTTACAAATGCAATTCAAGCTCGCACGTGCCGGCGTCAAGACGTTCGCCGGCGTCATCATGAGCGCCGCCGTTCTCGGCGGCATGTCCGCCAACGCGTTTGCGGAACGCCTCATCAAGGTGGCCACGGAACCGACGTTCCCCCCCTTTGAATTCGTCAACACCCAGACGGGAGAAGTCTCCGGCTTCGAAATGGACCTCGTGCGGGCCGTCGGCAAGGAACTCGGCGCCAAAATCGAATTCCAGGTCCTCAGCTTCGACGCCATCATCCCCGCCATGCTCTCGGGCACCGTCGAGATGGGCGCCGCAGGCTTCTCCATCACCGAGGAGCGCAAGAAGCGCGTCCTCTACTCCGACACGTTCTACACCTCCGGCCTCTCCCTCGTCACCACGAAGGCCAAAGCCAGCGCCGTCAAGAGCATGAAGGACCTTGAGGGCAAGACGATCGGCGTGCAGATCGGCACGACGAGCCACAACGCCGCCAAAAAGGTCAAGGGCGCCAAGATCGTGACGTTCAACACCGCGGGAGAGGCCATTCTCGACCTCTCCATCGGCGGCAGCGACGCCGTAATCAACGACCGTCCCGTGACGGCCTACATCATGACGCAACAGCCCAAGCTCGGCGCCCAACTCGTGCACCAGCCCGAAACCTACTCCGCCGACGACTTTGCCTTCGTCTTCCGCAAGGACCAGTCCGCACTCAAGGACGAGGTCAACGCTGCGCTCGCCAAGCTGAAGTCGAACGGCGAATACGACAAGATCTACAACAAGTGGTTCGGCAAGAACTGATTTTTCGCAAATCCGTGATCTGACGACACAGGAGTCCGGCCTCTCCCGCAAGGGAGCGCGCCGGCTTTTTCTTTGAGACGCCTCAAGGTTTGCCCTGTACGGTTAGACAACCTTGATCCGTGTCTGTAAAATTCAGCAAATTTTGCCTTACACTTTTATCATTGCGCCGCGCCCGGGCCCTCCCCCTTCGAAGAGCATCCCCCCCGCCCTTCATCCGGAAGCGGACGCAAACCACAATCTGCTTAGAGGTCACCCGTCATGGAATTTGATTTATCCCTGATCGTCAACAGCCTTCCCCTGCTTCTCAAGGGCGCGGGCCTGACGCTTGAAATCACGGCGCTCGCCGTGGGTCTCGGCCTGATCATCGGCCTTTTCCTCGGTCTTGCCCAGCTTTCGAAGAATCCCATCTTCCGCTGGCCCGCCAAAGTCTACGTCGACGTGATCCGCGGCACGCCGCTTCTGATCCAGATCTTCATCATCTACTTCGCCCTGCCGAACATCATCGGTGAGCGCATCGACCCCTACATTGCCGCCGTCGCGGCCTGCTCGCTCAACTCGGGCGCCTACATCGCCGAAATCTTCCGTGCGGGCATCCAGTCCATCTCGCTCGGCCAGATGCGCGCCGGCCTCTCGCTCGGCATGACCTACCCGCAGACGATGCGCTACATCGTGCTGCCGCAGGCCGTCAAGCGCATCATCCCGCCGCTCGGCAACGAGTTCATCGCCATGCTGAAGGACTCCTCCCTCGTCTCCGTGATCGGCTTTGAGGAACTGACCCGCTCCGGCCAGCTCGTCATTGCCGAAACCTACGGCACGATGGAGATCTGGACCTGCGTCGCGATCCTCTACCTTGTCATGACGCTCACCATCAGCCAGCTCGTCGGCTGGCTTGAAAAGCGCTACCGTCTGAGCGACGAGCGCTGACATCCCAAGAGCCTTCCGAACGCCGCGCATCCCCACGGGAGCGCGGCGTTTTTCATACCTTTTTCAGGGCTTCCGGGGCCCTTGACAGTCAACCCGCGGAGGCCGTTTCGGAGCCCGCGCCGCCTTGTGTGAAAATTTCCTCGCTTTGCACTTGCACGGCGCCCATGCAGTAGGTACAATCTCCGCTTTCACGGCTCGAGTCTCAACGCTCGTGTCCGCAAGTTTCCATACCTTTTTCTTTATTCAGGAAAACAAATGTCCGTTGAAATGAACAAGTCTGAGATCGTTGCCAAGTTCCAGCGCGCTGAAGGCGACACCGGCTCTCCCGAAGTGCAGGTTGCTCTTCTCACCGCCCGCATCAACCACCTTACGGACCACTTCAAGGTTCACACCAAGGATCACCACTCCCGTCGTGGCCTTCTCCGTATGGTCTCCCGCCGCCGCAAGCTGCTTGACTACCTCAAGCGCACCGACCTCAATGCTTACCGCGCCCTGATTGAAGCCCTCAATCTCCGTAAGTAAGACGGAACATTTCTCCCTGACAACGGCCTGCCGAACGACGACAGGCCGTCGTCGCATCTAAAACCCACGTCGTTCGTTGACGGCACACTTTCTTTCCACGCGAGGCTACCGCGTTGCGACATGAGCTCCCTCCCCCTCCGGCACAAGGGAAAAGGGATCTGATGCCGCAGCGTGCCAAAGAGCTTCGAACTCGAATTGCTCTTGCGCCCGGAAAGTTGATGAGTAACGTCAGCGACGACAACCATGCACAGAGGAATACATCATGACGATGTTCAACAAAGTGTCCAAGTCCTTCCGCTTCGGCAATCACGACGTGACCCTCACCACCGGTGAGATCGCCCGTCAGGCCACCGGCGCCTGCATCTGCCAGATGGACGACACGGTGGTGCTCGCCACGGTCGTGGCCAAGAAGGAAACGAAGCCCGGCCAAGACTTCTTCCCGCTCACCGTCGACTACATCGAAAAGACCTACGCTGCCGGCAAGATCCCCGGCGGCTTCTTCAAGCGCGAAGGCCGTCCGTCCGAAAAGGAAACGCTCACCTCCCGCCTGATCGACCGTCCGATCCGCCCGCTCTTCCCGGACGGCTTCTTCAACGAAGTCCAGGTTATCATCCACGTCCTCTCCGCCGACCCCGCCGTTGATCCGGACATTCCGGCCATGATCGGCGCCTCCGCCGCCCTCGCCATCTCCGGCATCCCGTTCCGCGGCCCGATCGGCGCCTGCCGCGTCGGCTACATCAATGACGAAATCGTCATCAACCCGACCACGGAAGAACTCAAGACCTCCCGCCTCGACCTCGTCGTCGCCGGTACGGAACGCGCCGTCCTCATGGTTGAATCCGAGGCCGACATCCTTCCGGAAAAGACGATGCTCGAAGCCGTGATGGCCGGCCACAAGGCCATGCAGGTCTGCATCCAGGCCATCAACGAGCTCGTCGCCGAAGCCGGCAAGCCGGCCTGGGACTGGCAGCCCGCCCCGAAGAACGAAGCCCTCGTCGCCCGCATCGTCGAACTCTGCGACGCCGGCCTCAAGGAAGCCTACGGCATCCGCTCCAAGCAGGCCCGTACGGAAAAGCTCCGCGAAGTCTATGCCGCCTGCGAAGCCCAGCTCGTCGCCGACGCCGAAGCCGCCGGCACCGAAGCTCCGGACATGAACGAAGTCCACGGCATCCTCTTCGAACTCGAAGCCAAGCTCGTTCGCTCCAACATCCTCAACGGCGAACCCCGCATCGACGGCCGCGACACCCGCACGGTCCGCCCGATCGAAATCCGCCAGAGCGTGCTTCCGCGCACCCATGGCTCCGCCCTCTTCACCCGCGGCGAAACGCAGGCCCTCGTGCTTACGACGCTCGGCACGAAGCAGGACGAACAGATCATCGACGGTCTCTGCGAAGAAACGCACGACCGCTTCATGCTGCACTACAACATGCCCCCGTTCGCCACGGGCGAAACGGGCCGCGTCGGCAGCCCGAAGCGCCGCGAAATCGGCCACGGCCGTCTCGCCAAGCGCGCCCTGAAGGCCGTTCTCCCGACCGCCGAGGAATTCCAGTACACGATCCGCGTCGTTTCTGAAATCACCGAATCCAACGGCTCCTCCTCGATGGCCTCCGTCTGCGGCGGCTGCCTCTCGATGCTCGATGCCGGCGTGCCGCTTAAGGACTACGTCGCCGGCGTGGCCATGGGCCTCATCAAGGAAGGCAACAAGTTCGCCGTCCTCACCGACATTCTCGGTGACGAAGACCATCTCGGCGACATGGACTTCAAGGTGGCCGGTACCGCCGAAGGCGTGACCGCCCTCCAGATGGACATCAAGATCGAAGGCATCACGGCCGAAATCATGCAGGCCGCCCTGGCCCAGGCCCACGAAGGCCGCCAGCACATCCTCGGCAAGATGCATGAAATGGCCGGCGGCGGCGCCAAGGAACTCTCCGACTTCGCCCCGCGCATGATCTCCTTCAAGATCGATCAGGACAAGATCCGTGAAGTCATCGGCAAGGGCGGCGCCACCATCCGCGCCCTCACCGAAGAAACCGGCACGACGATCAACATCGAAGACGACGGCACGGTCACCATCGCCAGCCCGGACACGGCCCGCGTTGAAGAAGCCCGCCGCCGCATCGAGATCATCACGGCCAAGATCGAAGTCGGCCAGATCTACGAAGGCACGGTCCAGCGCCTGCTCGACTTCGGCGCCATCGTCCAGCTCCTGCCGGGCAAGGACGGCCTCCTTCACATCAGCCAGATCGCCAACGAACGCGTCAACCAGGTCTCCGACTACCTCAAGGAAGGCCAGCAGGTCCGCGTCAA
>ENA-OPCZ01001374-OPCZ01001374.1-human-gut-metagenome-genome-assembly--contig:-NODE-1374-length-12795-cov-3.540738_pt1 | contig 12795 bp, 8 predicted proteins | sample MGYA00241566_ERZ501483 | MGnify/ENA primary metagenome ERZ501483 (study PRJEB25962, sample SAMEA1965191) | human gut metagenome | biome: human gut; feature: human-associated habitat; material: faeces... | reverse complement strand
ATTAAAGATGATTGCCCATCATGACAGTCCTGCTATTACTTATAAGAAGGATCTAAAGATTGCATACTTATCTCAGAATCCTGTATTTAGAGATAATGAAACGATTCTTAATGAAGCAAAACATATTCTTAAGGAGGTCCCTGAATATTCTATTAAGTCTTCTTTAACACGTTTTGGTTTAGAAGATATGGATCAGGTGATCAGTACACTATCTGGCGGTCAGAAGAAGCGTTTAGCTCTTGCAATCGTATTACTAGAAGAATGTGATTTACTTATTCTAGATGAACCGACTAACCATCTAGATACACCTATGATTGAATATCTAGAAAAATATTTAATTAAACGTTCTAAAGGATTACTCATGGTCACTCATGATCGTTACTTCCTAGAACGTATTACTAATAAGATTTATGAATTAGATAGAGGTGAGATTTTCCCTTATGTAGCCAACTATTCACACTTCCTAGAATTAAAGGCTGAAAGAGAAAACAATGCCTTACAGGCACAAAGAAAAAGAAACCTCTTCTTAAAGAAAGAATTAGAATGGGTCAGAGCAGGTGTTCAGGCACGTTCTACTAAGAGTAAAGACCGTTTACAGCGTTTTGAAGAATTATCTTCTATTGAACAGATTCAAGAAAAAGGAACTGTTGAACTTATAGATACTACAAGTCGTTTAGGTAAAAAGACTATTGAGTTAGTGAATGTGTCTAAGAGTTATCCTGATAAGGTGATGTTTAAGCCATTTTCTTATTTATTTAAGAGATTTGACCGTATTGGTATATTAGGACAAAATGGCTGTGGTAAGACAACACTCCTTAATATGATTGCTGGTATTATCACTGATTATGATGGAGAGATTATTATTGGTGATACAATCCGTATGGCCTATTTCCAGCAACATTTCCATTATGATGATCCTACAATGAGAGTTATTGATTATATTAGAGAAACAAGTGATAATCTAGAAACAAGTGAAGGAACACTTAGTGCTCGTAATATGTGTGAACGTTTCTTATTTGATGACCATGCCCAGTATACACAAATTGGTAAGTTATCTGGTGGAGAACAAAGAAGACTCTACTTATTAAAGGTATTAATGGGTGCACCTAATGTATTACTATTAGATGAACCGACGAATGACTTAGATATTGAAACATTGAATGTATTAGAAGATTATCTAGATACATTTAAAGGTATTGTGATTACTGTATCCCATGACCGTTATTTCCTAGATCGTATTGTAGATGGTTTATTTGTCTTTAAGGATCAGGAAATTCATTATGTGAATGGTGGCTATAGTGCTTCTATTGATATCACTAATACTAAGAAAGAAACAGAATCTCAGAAAGAAGATTATCGTAAACAAGCTAAAGAAAATAGAAAAAGAAGATTAACCTTCAGTGAAAAGAAAGAACTAGAAGGTATGGATGATCTATTAATGAATCTAGAAACACGTTTAAGTGAGATCGATGAAGAAATGGGAAGTACCCAGGATTTTGAAAAGCTCGATGAATTAAGTAAAGAACGTGATGAAGTTGAAAAGACTTTAGAAGAAAAGAATGAACGTTATCTAGAACTATTAGAAATAGAAGAAAGCTAATGAAAAGAGGAACCCATTTGGATTCCTCTTTTGCTATATAAGGAGAAGCATTAGACTCATTTGAATAATTTATCAAACCCATCGTATTGATATTGAGTTCTTTTTATTATTAAACTTTTTATGGGTTCAACATTTTATTAGAAATTTTCATTTCTCATTTAATATAAGATCGAATCTTACTAAATTGCCGTATTACTTATTTACTTTTCGGTTCGTTAGACTAGGAAGTCAAGTAACATGTCTTATATTTAATGTTTTATCTTCTGTCTTCTCTTTTCGCTTATATCATACATTATCACTCACACAAATGCAAGCGTTTACACGAATTTTCATAAATTGAAAATTCATTGTTAAATAGATGCTTTTTCACAAATACAATTGACGTTAGTATACATATATTATACAATACAACTACGCCAGCGGTAGAAGTACTCTAAGTGAGCCTACCTGCGCAAAAACTCTTTGTCTATCGACAAGGAGTTTTTGTTTCCAACTGAAAAAGCTATGGCTTTTACATCACCATAGCTTTTCTGCTGGATACTAGGATTACATCTTTTGGATTCAATTTCCAGCATCATAGATAAATGGGAAAACCTTTTTACAGCCTTCCAATATATAGATCAACGTACCTTATTATTATATTCAGGAGCTATCTCCCGTTTTCCACCTTTCATTAAAACCATACATTATAAATAAAGCATATAAATCATTATGGTGGATAAATACGTTTTTCCTAATTTAATTGAGTATCCTCAATGGATACTCAGTCACAGTATCCCATGGGAATCTCTCCTTTCTGACCAAGTTCTTTGAGATGAATGTATATGTTAAGGAGGTCTTCCTCCTCTCTTTCTGTCTTAATTATAGCCTAATAATTAAAGTTGTGCAAGCGTTTACATTCTATTTTTGTAAAATGAAAATACTTGTTTTATAACAATCTTTTCACTATAATGACATTAGTTATATGACTGACGGAAGTGGAATTGACCACAGGGAGTATAATAAATCAAATGAAGAAGCCGACCGTCTGGGCAAAGAAGCCTAGAGTATGTGTCGGCTTCTTTTTTTGGAGGAATCTATGAAAGAATTAGAATTAAAGTATGGCTGTAACCCTAATCAGAAACCTGCTAAGGTATTTATGGAAGAAGGAGAACTTCCTTTTACTGTCTTAAATGGTAAACCTGGTTATATCAACTTATTAGATGCTTTTAATAGCTGGCAGCTAGTGAAGGAATTAAAGGAAGCAACTCATATGAGCTGTGCTGCAAGTTTTAAACATGTATCTCCTGCTGGTGTGGCTATTGGAACACCTTTAACTGAAGTAGAAAGACAGATGTATTTTGTAAAGGAAAGTGCTGAAGTGTTAAGTCCTATCGCAAATGCATATATTAAGGCAAGAGGTAGTGACCGTATGAGTTCATATGGTGATTTCTGTGCTCTTTCTGATGTATGTGATGAAGTAACTGCAAAACTTATTAATCGTGAAGTCAGTGATGGTATTATTGCCCCTGGTTATACAAAAGAAGCATTAGAAATACTTAAAAAGAAAAGAAGAGGCACTTATTGTGTATTACAGATGGATCCTCACTATGTACCTAATCCAGTAGAAATTAAGCAAGTATTTGGTATTACATTCCAGCAAGGCAGAAACAACTGTGTGATTAATGAAGAGATGTTTAAGGATGTTGTATCTAAAAATAAAGATATCCCTGAACATGCATTACATGATTTAATCCTTTCTATGATTACATTAAAGTATACACAGTCTAATTCTGTATGTTATGTCAAGAATGGTCAGGCTATTGGTATTGGAGCTGGTCAGCAGTCTCGTATTCATTGTACAAGACTTGCTGGTAATAAGGCAGATGTATGGTTCTTACGTCAGCATCCTAAGGTATTAGGTTTACAGTTTGCTGATGGTTTAAAACGTGCTGAAAAGGATAATACAATTGATGCATATGTATCAGATGATTATGAAGATGTGCTAGGTGATGATGTATGGCAGAACTATTTCAAAGTAAAGCCAGAAGTATTCACTAGAGAAGAAAAGAAAGAATGGTTAAAGAAGAATACAGATGTCGTACTAGGTAGTGATGCATTCTTCCCATTTGGAGATAATATTGAACGTGCTCATAAGAGTGGTGTGAAGTATGTAGGTGAACCAGGTGGTTCTATTCGTGATGATCATGTTATTGATACTTGTGATAAGTATGATATGGTACTCGCATTTACTCATCAAAGATTATTCCATCATTAATCCTCTACTTTTGTTGTAACTGTGTTATAATGCACTTTATGAAAATTAATGAGAATGTAAAAATTAAAGAACTCACTACAATGCGCCTAGGCGGTCTAGCGCGTTATGTGATTGAATTAGAGACCGTAGAAGATGTAGAAAAAGCTTACTTATTTGCGAAAGAACGTCAATTACCTGTATTTATTCTAGGTACAGGAAGTAATGTAATTGGAAAAGATGAAGGTTTCAAGGGGGTTATTCTTTTAAACCGTATTAAAGGTATACGTTTTATTGATGAATTGACGATTGATGCAATGGGTGGAGAACTACTTGATGATTTAGTTGCTTTTACTACAAAAAAGAATTTATCTGGTATTGAAGCATTAAGTGCTATTCCTGGTACTGTCGGTGCTGCACCTGTCCAAAATGTAGGTGCTTATGGTCAGGAAATAGAACAAGTATTAGAATCTGTACATGCTTATGATTTAAAAGAAGAAAAGTATGTCACTATTAAGAAAGAAGATATGAATCTAGGTTATAGGCAAAGTATCTTTAATCAGGGTAAAGATGCTGGACGTTATTTGATTATCTCTATGAGAATTCATTTGAGTCATGATAGACTTACTCCTCCTTTCTATACTTCTTTACAGAGTTATGTAGAAGAACATCAGATTACTGATTTTTCTCCTAAATCTATTAGAAAGATGGTTACTGAAATACGCTGGTCTAAGTTACCTAAACCAGAAGAAATGGCTAGTTCTGGATCATTTTTTAAGAATGTTTATTTAGATGATCAGGAAGCAGAACGTTTAAGAAGTATGAATGTACCGGTATGGGAAGGTAATAAAGTCCCTTCTGGATGGTTAATAGACCATGCTGGATTAAAGGGTAAATCATTTTATGGTATGCGTGTATCAGAAAAAGCTGCACTGATCTTAATTAATGAAAGTGCACAAAGCTATGCTCACTTAAAACAGGCAAGAGAAGAAATTGTTTCTATTATTGAAAAGAAATATGGTCTAACTCTAAAACAGGAACCTGTTGAACTGGAATAAGATTTATTCCAGTTTTTTTGTGTTCTTTCTTATGATATAATTAGTTAGATTAGGAGGAATTGCTATGTTATTTATCACTGACAATGAATTTGAACGTGTTGTATCTAGAGCACGTAACCGTGATATTGCACGAGAATACTATCGAAGAGATTATGTTGTAAATGTTTCTATCACTATAGATAATCGTGGTTATTATCATATATCTGGTAAAGTTATGATTAATGGTAATATCTATCTTCCCCGTGTTCTTGTGAATCCCAATTCTAAAATAGTATCAACAGACTGTAATTGTATTTATGCTGATGAATATACAGCCTGTGGACATATAGGAGCCCTTATTTTAAAGGTTCAGGAGTTATCTCCCAATACATTCCCTTATCGTTATGCTGTTGATTTAGAAAAGCGTGCACAGGAAGAAAAGAAAAGTGCTATGAGAGAACGTCTTTTATGGGAACAGCAGATGGCTGAATTTAGAAGAATGGAAAGAGAAAAGGAAACCAATGCATTGACTGATTATATTAAGAATCAGTTAGTCAATCAGTTTACACCTGTAAGTTCTAAACCCGTTCATTTAAAGCTACTTCGTGCAGATGGATGGAATTTTAATATCACATTTAAGGTAGGACGTGAAAGAGATTATATTGTAAAGAGTATTCCTAACTTTGTATCACAAATGCAGAATAATGAATATCATGCTTATGGAAAGACTTTATCTTTTGTTCATAATCCTGATATTCTAGATGAACCATCTAAAAAGATTTACCAATTCATTCTGAGATTCTATCATTCTCATCTTGCTAATAATAATACGTTATTCATTGACAATGAGAATATTGATGCTTTATGGGAGTTACTTACAACTATTCCTGCATCTTTACATGCTTTTAAATGTATAGAGGGTGAATTACATCCTATGGTATCAGTGACTAAAGATAAACATGATACAATTCTAGAACTAGAAACAAATATAGCACCTTATTTTTCTGGAAAAAAATGTTTATATCAATATACACCTTCAGAATTCACTATCACTCGTTATCCTTTCGATAAACAGGGTGTTACTATTGAGTTATTGAATCGTTTTGATACATTACAGCGTCTTTATGTAGCGCATGAACAGTTAGAAAATTTTACTCGTTATATTATTTCTCCTACAAAGAAATATATTGAGTATGTAGGTTTAGAAGATACAATTCAGGAAGAATCACATCTAGAAATCTATGCAGATGTAGATGAAGATGAATATGCTTTAGTTAGCCTAATTGGAACATATGAGGATGGAACACACGATCTTCTTAAAGAAGATGTACCTCATTCTTTAAAAGCAGATCTCATTATTAGTTTCTTAGAGAAATATAATCCTGATGATATGTCAGGACCTATGCGTTTTGATACACATCGCGATGAAACAATAGATATGATTCATGATGGTTTAGGACATCTTAATAAGATGGCAGATGTTTATGTATCTGATTCTTTACAAGCGATTGGTTCTAAGAAGTCTATGAACTTATCTGTTGGTATCAAGGTCTCTCATAATCTATTAGAAATGGACTTAGATTCTTTAGATGTGCCTAAAGAAGAATTAGCTAATATTATTGCAAGTCATAAGAAAAAGAAACGTTATCATCGTTTAAAGAATGGTCAGTTATTATATATTGATACACATGAATTAGATGAGTTAGGTAATATGATGGATCAGTATCATATTCTACCTAAAGATATTTCTGAAGATGGTACAATTGATTTAAATCTAAATAGAGCTTGTCAGATGGACTTAGCAACACAGGACTTCCAGTATGTACAGGTCAATCGTGAAGAATCATTTAAGGACGTATTGGATCATTTAAAGAACTATACACATCATAAACATGAATTAAATGAACGTTATGATGCCATCTTAAGAGATTATCAGAAAGAAGGTTTCCAATGGCTTTCTACTATGAATGATCTACATTTTGGTGGTATTCTTGCAGATGATATGGGGCTAGGTAAAACAATCCAGATTATGAGTTTATTAGAAAGTAATGAACATCACTTTTCTATTATTATTTGTCCTGCTTCATTGATTTTAAACTGGTTGGATGAGTTTAATAAGTTCTCTTCTCATTTAAAGGTGACTTGTGTAATGGGAAGTGCAAAAGAACGTAAAGAGATTATTAAAAACTATAAGCAGTTTGATGTGATGATTACTTCTTATGATTATATTCGTAAGGATTATGAGGAATATAAGGGTATTGTATTTGATTTTATTGTTTTAGATGAAGCACAGTATATTAAGAATCAGAAAACTAAGAATGCGATTGCAGTTAAATCATTAGAAGGTAAACAGCGCTATGCATTAACTGGTACACCTATTGAAAACTCACTTGCTGAATTGTGGTCCATCTTTGATTTCTTAAATAAAGACTATTTATATAACTATCGTTATTTTAAATCTCATTATGAAGCACCTATTGTCAAGGATCATGATGAAGAGGTTCAGACACAATTGCAGAAGATGATTTCACCTTTTGTATTAAGACGTACGAAAAATGAAGTATTAAAAGATTTACCTGATAAGATTGAAAATACCGTACTTGTAGACTTCAGTGAAGATGAAAAGAAGCTCTATTTAGCTCATTTAGCACAGGCCAATCAGTTATTAAAGACATTGGATGGTTCTAAGGACCGTATTCAGATTCTTGCGATGTTAACAAAGTTAAGACAGATCTGCTGTGAACCTCGTATTGTCTTTGATGATGTAAAACATATGTCTTCTAAGATGGAAGCATGTTTAAATATTATTCAAACATATAAAGACAATAACAAGAAGATTATTGTATTCTCATCATTTAAGAGCTTATTGAATCTTCTTGCAAAAGAATTAGATAAGAGTAAGACATCTTATTATATGTTGACTGGTGATACTGATAAAGCGGATCGTAAAGGATTAGTGGATGCTTATCAAAATGATGATACAACAGTCTTCTTAATTAGTTTAAAAGCAGGAGGTACTGGTTTAAACCTCACTGCAGCAGAAGGTGTTATTCACTTTGACCCTTGGTGGAATATGTCTGCACAGAACCAGGCAACAGATAGAGCATATCGTATTGGACAGAAGAATAAAGTATTTGTATATAAGTTGATTATGGCTGATTCTATTGAAGAAAAGATTCAGACATTACAAGCAGCTAAGAAGGATTTAGCTGATCGTTTTGTGGAAGGTAACAGTGGTTCTATTACGACTATGAGTGGTGAAGAAATCATGAGTTTATTTAGTGAGGATTAACATGAAGAAGATGACTATGGCCGATATTGCAAAAGTTGCAGGTGTGTCTAAGACAACTGTTTCTCGTTATTTTAATGGCGGCTATGTAAAAGAAGAAACACGTCAGAAGATAGAAAAAATTGTGAAAGAGTATGATTATGAACCTAATGTGCTTGCTGCAAATTTAAAAGCCAACAAGACACATACTGTGGGTATTGTATGCCCTACTCTTACTTCATATGCTTCTAGTCGTATGATGATGAATATTGATCAGTTCTTAAAGAAGCATCATTATACGACAATCATCATTAATACTAATCATGATGAACTCGATGAAATCAAGTCCATTACTAAACTTATACAATTAAGAGTGGATGGTATTATTCTCCTTGCCACTTCTATCACAATGGCACATAGAGATATTGCCTCTAAGAGTTCTGTTCCTATTGTCTTTATGGCTCAGGCTTATGATGATGGTGTGAGTGTTATTAACAATGATTATGAAGCAGGCTATAAGATAGGTGAGTATATTTATTCTAATGGTCATAAGAGTGTTGTATATGCAGGAGTAAGCAGAAAAGATGTGGCTGTAGGAGTCATTCGTAGACAGGGTGTTTATGATGGCTTACAGGATGTACATCCTCATTTTCTAGAAACAGACTTCTCTGCTGAAAAGACAATTGATAAACTCAATGATTACTTAAAGAATCATACATGCCCTACTGCCATCATCTGTGCAACAGATACAATTGCGATGGGATGTATGAAGATTCTAAAAGATCACGGTTTGCGTATTCCTGAAGATGTTTCAGTGACTGGATTTGGTGGTTATTGGACTTCTACTGTAATGTCCCCTGCCCTTACAACTATTAAGTTCCATTATGCTCATGCTGGTCAGATGGCTGGACAGATTATTCTTGATATGATTGAAGAAAAAGAGGTCGAACGTGCTACACTTATTGACTTCACATTTATAGAAGGAGAAAGCGTCAGAAGTATCTGATGCTTTTTTTTGAAAAAATAGTGGCATTGGTTTCATATTTTTTATATCTATGCCCAGCAGTTCTTCAAAGATGAAAAAGGTCGTATGATCATGGCAGGTTGGATGGGGCTTTCTGATATTGATTATACAAATCCTACCGTAGAAGAAGGACGTCAGCATGCCTTCACTCTCTTTAGAGAGATTACTGAGCACGAAGGTAGACTCTATCAGTTCCCTATTGAAGAATATAAGTCTTTAAGAGAAGAGAAGAAAGAAGTACAGGGAACATCTCTTACAATGAATACGTCTTCTTTTGAATGCTATATAACTGACCTCCCTCAGTCATTCAAACTTCATTTAAGAGGTATAAATATGAATTATGAAGATGGTCTTCTCACTATCGATATGAATAAAAGTGGTTCAGGTCGTGGTGTGAAACACATTAAAATTCCTGAAATGAATAATATGACTTTGTTTAGCGACACATCTTCTTTAGAGCTATTCATCAATGATGGTGCTTATGCCTTTACTACACGTATTTACAACAATTCAGATACTATTGAAATTATAAGTAATAAAGAAATCGATATGACTGCTTATCAATTAAAAGCGATTGACTTAGAACCTGCCAAATAGGCAGGTTCTTTTCTTTTTAGCACTTTATAAAAGAAAGTGCTATTTTAGCACTCAAGTGTTGACTTTGCTAAAAGAGTGGCTATAATAGTAGTTGTAATCGATAGAGAGGTTACTAAGAAATAAGAAAAACGTTGAGAGAGGCGAACAAATATGAAATATTATCCAAATTTTAGTGATGTGTTTGATGATTTATTTGATTCAGGAGTCAATACTACAAAAGCAAATACAATGTTATGTGATATTCGTGAAACAGAAAATACTTATGAAATGAATATTGCTCTTCCTGGATATAAGAAAGAAGATATTGCTTTGGAACTTAAGAATGGCTACTTAAAAGTATCAGCATCTGCTAAAAAAGAAGAAACAGCAGGACGTATTGTAAGACGTGAAAGATATAGTGGTAACTGTTCTAGAAGCTTCTATGTAGGTGAAGAATTTACCGAAAAAGATATCAAAGCTAAGTTTGATAATGGTGAATTAATGATTTCAGTTCCTAAGGAAGCTCCAAAGAGAGTAGAAAAGAAATCAATTACAATCTACTAATAACACGAGACGAAGAATCCCATGTTTAAATTTGATAAAGGAGATGTTATTTATGAGATTTTTACCTGGTTTCTATGATGTGTTTGATGATATGTTTGATGATGGCTGGATGAGTCCATCAACTAATGCAATGCAGTGTGATATCAAGGAAGTAGACAATAACTATGAAATGAACATTGCTCTTCCTGGATATAAGAAAGAAGATATTTCTCTAGACTTGACTGATGGTTATTTAACAGTTTCTGCTAATACTAATCAGGATAAGGAAGAGAAAGATAAGAACGGCAAGGTTATCAGAAGTGAACGTTATACAGGAAGCTGTTCAAGAAAGTTCTATGTTGGTGAGGGTTATAAAGAAGAAGACTTCACTGCTAAGTTCGAGAATGGTGAATTAATGATCACTTTCCCTAAGACTGAACCTGAAAAGATTGAAGAAAAGAAACCTATTATGATTGAATAGTTCATAACACGAGACGAAGAATCCCATGTTTAAATTTGATAAAGGAGATGTTATTTATGAGATTTTTACCTGGTTTCTATGATGTGTTTGATGATATGTTTGATGATGGCTGGATGAGTCCATCAACTAATGCAATGCAGTGTGATATCAAGGAAGTAGACAATAACTATGAAATGAACATTGCTCTTCCTGGATATAAGAAAGAAGATATTTCTCTAGACTTGACTGATGGTTATTTAACAGTTTCTGCTAATACTAATCAGGATAAGGAAGAGAAAGATAAGAACGGCAAGGTTATCAGAAGTGAACGTTATACAGGAAGCTGTTCAAGAAAGTTCTATGTTGGTGAGGGTTATAAAGAAGAAGACTTCACTGCTAAGTTCGAGAATGGTGAATTAATGATCACTTTCCCTAAGACTGAACCTGAAAAGATTGAAGAAAAGAAACCTATTATGATTGAATAGGCATTTGAAAAGGAAGCACGAGCTTCCTTTTTTCATACTGTACGCATGTAGTTAGAGACTTGTCTTTTAAAAGACTCCCAACTCATTGATCCAAACTGCCCTTCTATCATTGGTCTAGGGCAGTCTTTACCTGACCAATCATGATGCATACGGAGTTGATCCACACTGAGATTATATTGTTTTAATAATGCAGCTGCTAGTTTGGCTGCATTTTTTTCTGCAATATATAAATGGCCATCTGAATTGACACATATTTCTATCGCAATAGATGCACTATTGCCTGGCATGACACCATCTCCTGCATGTCCTGCCTGCTGGTTAAGTGATAATGATTGGTAGATACAATGATTATCCACTGTATAATGCCAGGAAGCAGAACGTACATTACCTGTATATTGAAGTTTAGCATGACTCAAAGCATCGGCTCCTTTACTTGTATTATCTGTTGTATGAATCGTAATATACAGTGGTCTCATTGCATAATGCGTACGATGACTACTCGAGTCAGGAATCATATAATCTTTGTAGAGTGGTATCCCTGTTGTGTTCTCTATAGAATTATTGACATCTATACTCACATATTGAGAAGAAACCCACCCCTTCCCTTCTATATACATATAGCGCCCTGCTTCTTTTGTAACATGATAGCTTCCTGCAGAAACAGTATTAGAAGTGGCATAGTAAGAGAATGGTGCACTATACAGCGTCTTAGAAGTACTAAATGTAATTGTATTAGAAATTGTAAGAGGCTGTACACCTACATAGCTTTTATGACTATATTTCTTACCATCTAGCCCTGTATAAGTCAGTCCATCAAAACTACTACATTCTATTGGTCTAGATAAGAGATGGTTACTTATTAATATATGATCACTTTTAATAATGACTTGTGTTGGTGTATAGCTAGGAAAACTAATAATAAGTAATACTACAACCAATATATTCTTCAGTATTCTCTTCTGTTTTATTGTCAGTTTTTGATGTTTCATAAGTTTATCCTTCTTCCATTGCATTGTCATTATAATACTATTACAAGATTATGAATAATTTTTTAACTTCACCAACCCATTAACATACTGTAATTTTCATTGATGCAAAAATGAAAACGCTTATTTTTTCACAAGAGCTTTATAAGCCTAAAAATCGCTATTTTAAGCCCTTTTTATACTATTTTTTACATGCTGTTTTCTTGAGTTTCATTGACTTTAAAAGCATGGTGTCATATAATTTTGACAGGTGATAACCCTCACCTTGAATCAACAGTCATTTAGTAATGAAAGGAGTAAAAAAATGATTTATTCAAAAGAAGTTGAAGAAATGTATTGCGTTAAACAGGGCGGCAATCATGGTTGTGCCCCAATTCCTGAAGAAGGCAAATGGGTTTATTCTAAAGAAATCAAGGATATTTCTGCTTACACTCATGGTATCGGATGGTGTGCTCCACAGCAGGGTGCTTGTAAACTTTCTTTAAATGTTAAGGAAGGTATCATTGAAGAAGCACTTATCGAAACTATCGGATGTTCAGGTATGACTCATTCTGCAGCTATGGCTTCCGAGATTCTTCCGGGA